>Ga0233430_1000571_pt1 | contig 65751 bp, 52 predicted proteins | sample SI_118_April2016_2_FD_179883 | JGI IMG/M metagenome (GOLD analysis project Ga0233430, IMG submission 179883) | Seawater microbial communities from Saanich Inlet, British Columbia, Canada - SI_118_April2016_150_MG | ecosystem: Environmental > Aquatic > Marine > Inlet | place: Canada: British... | reverse complement strand
ACCGATTACAACGTCGACTTTGTCGGCAACGTCACCTTTCTGGGCAACTACGCCCAGCAGGTGGCCGATCCGGGAGCGGATCTGGAGATCTCCTACGAGACGGAGGATATCTTCGGGCTGGGCAGCCAGCAGAAGACGCTGCTAGGGCTGCGTACCGAGTACGAGTTTTGGAGTGGTGACGGGCGGATAGGCAGCACGCTGCTCTACAACAACGAGCGGACCAGCGAACGGCGAGTGCGGGTGGGCAACGAGCCGTCGCGCACGGTGATCTGGAATTTGGATCTGAAGGCGCGGCGTCAGGCGCCGCTACTGACGCGCATGGTCGATGCCCTGCCGCTGATCAAGACCGCCGCCCCATCGGAGATCACTCTGGATGCGGAATTGGCGCAGAGTCGGCCCAATTTGAATACCAAGGGGAAGGGGTACATCGACGACTTCGAGGGGAGCGAACGGCCGGTCAGTTTGGGGATAGGGCGCACCCGGTGGAATCCGGCCAGTCTGCCGGAGGCACCGGAATTCGGCGAAGAGAATCGCTCTCGGATGGTTTGGTACAATCCGTACGATGGGATTCTGCGCACGGACATCTGGCCGGGGCAGGAGGAGGAACTGGATGTCCAGAACAAATCGACGGATGTACTCACGCTGGAACTGAACCCAAAGGATGGGGAATCCTGGGGAGGAGTGATGAGCGCTTTCCGCGCGGTCAACGACTTCTCTCAGGCGAAATTCCTGGAGATCTGGGTGCGCGGCGATCAAGGAGTTCTGCATATCGACCTGGGGGCGATCAGCGAGGATGCCGACGGTGATGGGGAACTCGACACCGAGGACGATCCGCATCCGGGTCAGAGCGTGGGAGACGGGCTGGTCTCCAAGAAGGAGGATGTGGGCATCGATCGGCGGAGGGATGCCGCCGAACTGGTATACTACGTGCTGCTCGACTCCCTCGGCGGCGATGTCCAGGCCGCCGAAGGGATGGTCGCGGAGTTCGAGGAGGAAGAAATCGATCGACAGGCGCAGGCGCGCAGGGCGGATTTTGAGCGGCTCTATCCGGATCGCACCCTGGACGATCCAGAGGGGGACAACTGGAAGTACGACTCGCAACGGGCCAAGAGCGACTACAGCCGGATCAACGGCACCGAGGGGAACAAGGTCGATCTGGAGAGCGGCGATCTGCCGGACACCGAGGATCTCAACAACGACGGCGTGCGCAGCAGCAACAACGACTACTACCACTACGAGATCGACCTGGCGAACGACCCGCACGTGCCGGACACCGAGAGCGATCCGGCACGGCCGCTTGGGGACATCTGGCGGCAGTTTCGCCTGCCGTTATACGGGAGTGAAACGGATTCGGTGGGTTCACCCGATCCGAGTCGCGTTGAATACGCCCGACTGCTACTGACCAGCGATGGAGAGCCGGTCAAATTGGAAATTGCCCTGATCGAGGTGGTCCAGAACGACTGGCAGGAGGACGATCCGATCGTGCTGGACGATTATTCCTTGAGTGAACCGGGTATCGACGAGAGCCTGAACATTACCTCGATCGGGACGGACAAGAGTCTGGCATACAAACCACCGCCCGGGGTGAAGCTGCAGCGCAACACGCAGTCGCGGACGAGGGAGCGCGAGCAGTCGCTGGTGCTGGAATACGAGGAGTTGGAGCCGGGGCATCAGCTGTCGGCGACCAAGATTTTGAGCCGCACGACCAACTATACCAAGTATCGTCGGCTGCGCATGTACGTGCACGGCGATTCGACCCAGATAGAGTATGTCCACGGAGATTCCAGCGATCTGGAGCTGTTCTTCCGCTTCGGTGCCGATAGCACCAACTATTATGAGTTTATCAGTCGGATCTACCCCGGCTGGGATTGGGGACGGTCGGGTTGGCAGGGGAACGAGGTGGACGTGGATCTGCTGGAGATATCGCAGCTCAAGGCGATTCTGCAGACGGAGCGCACCGATTTGACGGACCGTCCGTTGACCTATGTCGTGCTGGATCCAGACGATGCTCCGGATGTGGAGCCGATGGCGGAACTGACACCGGAGGAACTGCAGGAACTGCGCCTGCGGGGATTCAATCCGCGCGTGGCCCTGGATATGGAGGTGTCCGATCCCTCTCGACGCGATGGGGAGCCGGCGATCTACCGGGTGCGCGGCAACCCGTCGATGCAGCAGATCAAGCAGATGACCATCGGTCTGCGCAACCGGTCGCAGTCGGAGTTCCAGGCTTTCAGCGGTCGGGTTTTTGTGGATGAACTGCGTCTGGACGAGGCGCGCAACGACCACGCTCTGGCTGCCTACGCCCGGATCAACACCAAGCTGGCCGACTTTGCCAATCTGGATGGCAACGTCGAGTGGAAGCAGGAAAATTTCCAGACGATCACCGGTGGAGGCAGCAACAGTACCAATCTGGGAGGGAATCTGAATGCCTCTGTGCAGATGCACCAGATCCTGCCCGGCAGCTGGGGTTTTTCGATCCCGGTCAAGGTGCAGTTCCAAAACAGCGTGAGCCGGCCCAGGTTCGGGCCGAATTCGGACGTGGAACTGACTTCGGTTGAGAAGGATTCGCTACGCGCTGAGAACAGCAAGGAACTCTACGATATTTCGATCAGCCGTCGGCAGGGGAAGAACTGGCTGCTGCGCTGGACCATCGACCAGATGAATCTGCGCCTGTCGCACTCGATGCAGCAGCGGAGCAATCCGACCCGGCCGCTGGACGACCAGGAGGCGCAGACGATGAGCTTCAGCTACAAGATGCCGCTGCCGCGGCCGTCGCTGTCGCTATTCGCCTGGATGCCCGGCTTCGTGCCCAAGGGACTGCGCAATATGGAATTGCGCTATCTGCCTGCGAATCTGTCCTATTCGACGCGGGCCAATCGGCGCAGGCAGTCCAGCTTCCAGGCTTCCGATGTCAACCTGGTCACCGGTAAGATCGACACCACCTTCCAGGAGGATTTCCGTCTCGACGAGAATTACTCCGTCAAGTTGACTCCGCTGCCGGGTATTTCGAGCGACTACAGCCTGCGGGTCGATCGCGATCTGCGGAAGAAGTTCGACCTGCAAAAAATGAGTTTTGGGCGAGAGGTGGGACGCAATCAGAAGGCGGACGTCAACTTCAATATGCGCTTCATCAAATGGCTGGACCAGAACTACACCTTCTCGGCAACCTACGAGGAGAACAGCGACCCGGCCAATCGACGGGCGCAGGCGATCATCGACACCATATCGGGAAATCCGATCAAGACCCGGGATATCAACACCAAGAACGATCTTTCCGCGCGTTTCAATATGAAGGTGCCGACTTTGCTCAAGAGCATCGGCAAGCCGGGAACGGGGAGCAAAAAGTCCTCCCGAAAACGGGGGAAACAGGATGTCGATCCGGGGGAGCAGGAGTCGCAGCGAGAGGAGGAGAAACAGGAAGCAGAAAAACCGAATCAGCCATTTTTCGTGCGGCGTTTGCTGCACTTCAGCGGAGGGTTCCTCGAGCCGGTCACGGCCACCTGGCGGCGCAATACCACGGCCCGCAGCTTCAATCTGGTAGAACGGCCGTCGCTGCTCTATCAACTGGGTATCGACGACTCGCTGCGCGTGGAGAAGAGAGGGCAGGGACTGACCCAGCAGGATGCCTGGAGCCGAACCCGGTCACTGGAAATGGGATCGGGGATGCGTTTTCCCCTGGGTATCAGCCTGAAGGCCAACTACAACGAAAAGCTCGAACACCGCAGCGGCAGCACCCAGACCCGGATGAGAGTGCGCAAAGAGCAGCGCTTTCCGCGGATGACCCTCGCCTGGGGGCGGGCGGATCGAATCCCTCTGATCAAGAAGATTGTGAACAGCGCCCAGGCGAATGTTTCGTACGAGCGCAGCAAGCACTCCGAGGGAGAAGGATCGCTGGGGCCGCGCGATCTGATTACCCGAGGACGGGGGCAAGAGATCAGAATATCGTGGAACGGCCGCTGGCGGTTCGGGCCCAGCACCAACATCGAACGAGTGTACAGCAGCGGCACGGATCTGGATTTCGAGCTGGTGAGCGAGGCGGATAGCACGGCCGTCAACCCTCCTCTGCGCGGCAGTAGCAGTCAGGACAGAACGACGACCACGTTCAAAGTCCGCCACAATCTCAAGCCGCGCAGCCTGCCCCTGTTCGGCAAGTTGAAGAGCAACGTCGACATCAATTTCGAGATCGCCCTGGAAGAGGAGGAGCGCAAGAACGCTACAGGGGATGCAGAGCGGACGAGAATCTCTGGGGACGACAAGTGGAAAACGACGTTGAAGCTCACCTATAACTTCAGCCAGAATTTCCGTGGCTCTGGCCTCATCCGCATAGAAAATAACGACAATCTGGTTACCGAAAAGACGCGCAAAATTCGCGAGGTGAAGCTGTCGGGCACCTTCTTTCTCAAATGAGCGATCGTCGCCGGCGCACGGATTTGCCTTGCGCCGTCCCTGGAGGTATCTTCCATGTTCAATCGGCGTGAACAGGTCGCTTTGTTGCTGCTGACCGGCTCCCTGCTGGCCGGCAGCGGACTGGCTCTGGTCGACTACTACCACGCTTCGACATTGGAGGAATTCCGGGTCCTGCCCGGTGAGGTGGATCTGCCTGCAGCCGGGAAGGGTTCGGTTGGCGAAACGACATCGGTGATAGAGGGGGGTGAGGTGGATGGATGGATCGAGTTGAACGGAGCCACGGCGCTGCAACTGCAAAGCCTGCCGTCGATCGGGCCGAAGACCGCGGCGCGGATCCTGGCGCATCGCCAGGAGCACGGTCCGTTTCTCAATCTCGAAGGATTGCAGAAAGTGTCGGGGATCGGACCCCGCACCATCGAGAAACTGCGTTCCAGATTGCGCGTCGGCGATGCCGATCTATAGGGAATCGATTTTTTGAAAATGCGGAATTCAGTAGTTCACACTCACCAGCGGCAACGTTGGGGAGGATCGAAGAGAAGTGTTCGGAGCGAGTAAAAAGAGCGGCACAGGCATTCAGTTCGCCGGCGACAGACTGCGTATCGTAGAGCTGTCTCGGAGTCGGAGAGGTAGCGTTTTGCGGGCGGCTGTCGAAACCCGCTTTGAGCACCCTTTCGAGCTGGAGGAACTGGGCGAAGAGGAGCGGCAGGAGGAACTGGCCACTGTGCTGCGGCGAACCGGCGATGAGGCCGGGGTCGACTTCGTCCGTCCGTGCGTGGCGCTCGATCACCGCGCTTTTTTCTTTAAGAGTCGGCCCCTGATCGATCCGGTCGGGAGAAGCAGACAGGCGCGCGCCGGGAATCGGGAACACCTGCTGTGGGAGGGAGTGCAGTTTCTGGGTGATGATCAGGGGGCATTTAGCATCGACTGCGCGCTGGCAGGGGGGCGGGGATTCGTGGTGGCGGTGCGCCAGCAGGTGCTGGACTGTTTTTTGGCGATCTTCGAACGGGCGGAGATCGATGGTCTGGACTTCGACATCGAGCCGTTCGCGCTCTTCAACGCGGCGGAATGTGCCGGACTGCTGGCTCCAGACGGTGTGGCGCTGCTCTTTGAGGGGGGGGAGTGGGGCGGACAGGTGATGCTGGTAGTAGACGGGGTGCTGCAGACTGTGACGCGCAGCGCGCGCAAAGGGGACGATCGTCGATCGTCGGTGAAATTTGCGGAGGATTGCGTTCAGCGCGCGCGCGAGGAAGGGACGTGCGGCGACGGAGCACAGCAGGTATGGCTCGCGGGTGTGGGAATGGAGGAACTGGCGGAAGAATTGATGACGCGCCTGGGGGTAGCATGTATGCCGTTTCCCTCGTTCGCTGGTGTCGATAGTTCGGAACTCTCCGAGCTACCCGCCGAAGAATCGGTCTTTGCCGTGGCCACCGGCCTGGCACACCGGGGGTGTGGCGCATGATCCGCATCGACTTGCTGCAGAGGAAGAGGAACCGGCTGTGGCCGGTGTTGATGGGCGCTGGCGGGGTGGCAATGATCGCAGTTCTGCTGCTGGGGGGGCTTTACTGGATCGATCAGCGCTATCCGCTGCACGGGGTGTGGAACGAGTTGTGGACGGAAGCGCCACAGGAAGAGAGTGCGGAGCTTGCAGCCCGGGACCTGGAGGAGGAACGGCGCGAGGTAGTAGTGCTGCGTGAGGAGCTGGAACCGGTGGCGGACGAGATGGATTCCCTGCGGGAAGAGGTGGTCTGGCTGGATGGAGCGGAGGTGGAGATCCCGCAGGGGATGGCGGGGGATGCGGGTGAAGAGGAGAGCCGACTGGAGGAGCCGTCGACGGTAGAAGAAAAAGGCGTGGATTCCGTAGCGACTTCCAGGACTGTCGCAGAGGATGAGGTTGTTGCTGTTGGGGATGCGGATGAGGAGGGGCGGGAAGTGCCCGAGGGTCAAATAGAGGAGGGGGTAGTGGAACCGGTGGTGGAGGATTCGAGCGCGGATTCCGGGGAGGTTTTTACAGACCAGGTGGACAACGACGAGGAAGCTGTCCCGATTGAAGAAGTGAGCCGGTACAGGAGCGCGCTTCGCTGGAGTGCCGCCTGTTTGTGGGCGGTGAAGCTCTCTGAGCGGTTGCCGGCCGGGGCTCGCCTCACATCCCTTACCTGCCGGGCTTCGGGAGAATACAGTCTGGAGGGGATGAGCGGGTCCCGCAAGGAGATGGAGGGATTCCTGGAGACGCTGGAGCAACTCCCCTCCGAGGTCAGCCTGTCCTGGTGGCGCGAAGGGCGACCTCGGGTGGGGCAGGTCTACCAATTCAAGTTCAACTTTCTCGGTCAGTTCGAGGAACTCTACACGCGCGAACTGGAGCAGCTGTCGGCCAGCCAGGCCCAGGTGCTGACGGAGAAGATCGCCGGCTGGGCCCGGCAGAGCGGCCTGGGTGAGCTATCATTGGAAGAGCCGATAGAGACGGTGGAGGAGACGGGGAGCGTGCAGCGCCGGCAGAAGGTGTGGGCGACCGGCTCTTACGCGCAGATCGGTGCCTTTTTTCAACGGTTGAAACAGGTGGAGGACATCGCCACGCTGGGCGAGGTGGTGATCGTGCCGGTCTACCGAGAACCCCAGGTATGGGAACGGGCCCGGCTCTACGCCGCAGTCGACGTCCTGATGCACCGGCCCTGATATTTCGCATATTCCCCCTTACACAGGAGAAGGAGAAGAGCGGTGGATATTGCTCTCTATCCAGGCAGTTTCGATCCGATCACCTACGGGCATCTGAATATCATAGAACGAGCTCTGGGCGTATTTGAGAAGCTCACGGTGCTGGTGGCGGTCAACCCGCAGAAAAACCCGCTGTTCACGACGGAGGAGTGCGTGGCGATGGTCGAGGAGGCGGCGAGGGAGTGGCCCCAGGTGCAGGTGGACCATCACGAGGGGCTGCTGGTGGACTATGCGCGCAATCACGATATCCATATTGCGGTGCGCGGTCTGCGGGCGGTGACCGACTTCGAAAACGAGTTTGCCATGGCGCTGACCAACCGCAGCCTGTGGCCGGAATTCGACACGGTCTTTCTGATGACGCGTGCCGATTACATGTATCTCAGTTCCTCGGTGGTGCGCCAGGTGGCGCAGATGGGGGGGGATGTGAGCCAATTCGTGCCTCCCTGCGTAGAAGGGCTTCTGAAGGAGAAGTTTGGAAAGAGTTGATCGGTGGTATGGAATGTTTATAGATGAAGTGACAATTACGGTAGAATCAGGTGGCGGCGGTGATGGTTGCATGAGCTTCAGGCGGAAGCTGAATGGTGGTGTGTAATGTTTATAGATGAGGTGACAATCACGGTAGAATCAGGTGGCGGCGGTGATGGTTGCATGAGCTTCCGCAGGGAGAAATTCGTGCCGCGGGGGGGGCCGGATGGTGGTGATGGCGGGGACGGCGGGCGGGTGATTCTGCGGGCGGACAAAGGTCGTTCTACGCTACTCGACCATCGCTACCGGCCGTTGATCAAGGCGGATCGTGGGGAGCACGGGAAGGGGAAGGGTCTGACCGGCGCGCGGGGGGAGGATGCGATCGTGCGCGTTCCTCCGGGCACTCTGGCGCGCAGCGAAGAGGGGGAATTGATCGTCGATCTGGTCGAGGATGGCCAGGAATTCATGCTGCTTCCCGGGGGGCGCGGGGGGCGTGGCAATCCGCACTTTGCCAACTCCCGGCAGCAGGCCCCGCGCTATGCGGAACCGGGCAAACCGGGGGGGCAGACGGTGATCAAGCTGGAGCTGAAGCTGTTGGCCGATGTCGGTCTGGTCGGCTTCCCCAACGCCGGCAAATCGACCCTGCTGTCGCGGCTTTCGGCCGCCCATCCGAAGATCGCCGACTATCCGTTCACCACGCTGCAGCCGCATCTGGGGATCGTCCGCTGGAACGAGGAGGACAGCTTCGTGCTGGCCGACCTGCCGGGGTTGATCGAAGGGGCGCACGAGGGGAAGGGGCTGGGCCATCGCTTTCTGCGGCATATAGAGCGCACCCGGGCGCTGCTTTTTACACTGGACTGCACCAGCGAGACGTTGGAACAGGATTTGGAGACGCTGCGGAACGAGCTGGGGTCGTTCAATCCGGTGCTGCTGGAGAAGCCGTACGCCATTGCCTTCACCAAGTGCGACCTACTGGGGCCGGATGGCGAGGTGGAAGATCCGTTCACCGAGTTTCGGGGGCAGCGATTCCACATTTCGGCGGTGACCGGCCTTGGTGTGCAGGAGATGGTGATGAGCCTTGGGAAGGCGCTGCAGCAACTGCGGCGGGAGGAGAGTGGGGATGAAGAGGTGGGAGGAGAATGATGGGGATGGATGCGGAGGAACGCCGGGCCTGGCTGGTGCTGGGTGGGCTGCTGGACGTGGGCAGCAAGCGCTGTCAACTGCTGGTGAAGCGGTTCGGATCGGCGCGGGAGGCACTGGCTGCCAACAGGAAGATGTGGATCGAGGTGGTGGGAGAGAAGGTGGCGCAGGGGGCGACGGTGGAGCCGGAGTGCTGGGAGAGGGCAGCCGGTCAGCTGCGTGCGGTAGAGAAGTTCGGAGGGCGGCTGCTGACCCTGGCGGATGAGGAATATCCCGCTCTGCTGCGGGAGATCGCCCAGCCGCCGCCGGTTCTTTTTGCGCTGGGGGAGCCGGTGCTCGATCTGCCCGGCGTGGCGATTGTGGGACCACGCAAGGCGAGCCGGTACGGCCAGGAGGTGGCCGTGCGGCTGGCGCGGGGGCTGGTGGAGGCGGGGCTCTGCGTGATCAGCGGCATGGCGGCGGGGATCGATACGGCGGCGCATCGGGGCGCTCTGGAAAGAGGGGGGAAGACGGTGGCGGTTCTCGGCTGTGGAGTGGATGTGGTTTATCCGGCGCCAAACGCGGGGCTGCATCGGAGGATTCGCGAGCAGGGGGCGGTGATTTCGGAGTTTCCGATGGGGGCGCAGCCGGATAGGGGTTCTTTCCCGCGTCGCAACCGGATTATCAGCGGTTTGAGCCTGGGAGTGGTGGTGGTCGAGGCGCCGGAGCGCAGCGGTTCGCTGATCACGATACGCTACGCGGCGGAGCAGGGACGGGATCTATTTGCGGTGCCGGGGAGCGTGCTCGAGGGGCGGAACACGGGGTGTCACCGGTTGATCAGGGACGGGGCCAAGCTGGTGGAGAGGGTGGAGGATATTGTGGAGGAACTGCATCATTGGGAGATTGGAAAAGAGAGCGTGGAGAGGCCGGTTGCCGAACCGGGGCCGCCGCTTTCAGAGGAACAGCAGCGGATTTTTTCGCTCCTGGATCGCGAGCCGTGCCACGTCGACCGGTTGGCCGAACAGGCAGATATGCCGACGGCGGATCTTCTCGGCATGCTGCTGGAACTGGAATTGGATGGGCGGGTGGCGCAGCTACCGGGGAAGCAGTTCGCACGGGCGGGATAGAAATAGAGAGAACAATCATTTGGGAGGTGGGGGAATTCGGGACTGCCGTTCAGCCCATCCAGGTTTGAGGGGTTGACTGCGGCTCATTTTTTTTTTGATATTATGAAAACTCCAAACATTCCGGGACAGACGTGAGGTATTCTCGCCAAAATATCTGGATAGTTTGCCTGATCGCGGTGCTGGTATCCGTGAGCGTGGGGGCGACCTTCCACGATATTTTCGGAGATCACGATCGATCGATCTGTCAGATCTGCGCCTGGTTGCAACTGGGCGGAGGATTGGCAGCTGTCGTCGTCGTCGTCCTGGTCTTCTTCGCTCTACAGGTTACTGAGTTGAGGCGTTCGAGCGAGCGTCTTTGCAGTAGCCACTCCTTTTTTCGCCTTCGTGCCCCTCCTCTCCGCTGATCTCTTCGAAAACGCACCATCCCTTTTTCTGGCAGCCATAGAACTTCCAACGCAGGGAACCAAGCGCTGTGCTTGCGGCTTCCTCGACGGGTGTTCGGAACAGCTGTAGTCAAACAAAAAAATCACCTTTAGCGCGTTGTCGGTATGAAGGAGGAGATCCGTCCGATTTTCACTGGGCGGGATACGGGTCTGCAATCCACACGCGCTGAATTTGATACAAGCGAGATGGAGATATGTTTTTGATCAGTTGCTGCTTACTGATATTGCTGTACTTGGCATCGGCCGTGGAGGCGCAAACCGGAGGGGTCACGGCCACAGGTATGTCGCGCGCCTTCAATCCGGCCATCAGCGTCAACGGCCTGTTTCTGGGAGCGTTTTCTTCGGCGGCGGAGATGGAAGGGCACGATGATGAGCACGAGGAACACGAGGAGGGGCACGAGGAGGAACACACTCACACACACGGAGGGACGGCAGAGGGGATGCAGGTACAGGAGGTGGAGCTGCAGTTGAGCTCTTTTGTCGATCCCTATCTGAAGGCGGATCTCACCCTGGCCATGCACGGCAGCGAAGGGATCGAATTGGAAGAGGGGGTGGTCACATCACTTGCTCTGCCGGCCAATTTGACGCTGAAGGCGGGGAAATTCTACGCCGCGTTGGGCAAGCACAACCTGCTTCACACCCATCAGTTTCCCTTCATCCGTCCACCGCTGGTCAACGAGCATTTGCTCGGGGGACACGGTCTGAATGAGGTGGGACTGGGACTCGACTGGCTCCTTCCCATCGCCTGGTATGCCGAATTGAGCGCCCAGGTGTTGAACGGGGATAATTCCCTGTTTTCTGCACCCAAAGGGGAGGATCTGGCCTACCTGGGCCATCTGAAGAGTTTCTGGGAATTGGGGGAATCGGCGACTCTGGAACTGGGCGGTTCCTATGCGACTGGCCAGAACGAACACGAACGGACCACGCAGTTGGCGGGCGGGGATCTGACGTTCAAATGGCGGCCCGTGCGGCGCGCGATCTACCGCAGCCTGACCTTCCAGGTGGAATATCTGTACGCTTCTATGGATCACGGGGATGAGAGTGAGGCCGAGGGGGGACTGTACTTTCTGAGCCAGTATCAATTCGCCAGACGCTGGTGGGTGCAGGGGCAGTACGATCTGTTCGGTTTGCCCAAAGAGGAAGAGGAGCGCGACCATCGCATCAGCGGTTTGCTGGCCTTCGTACCCAGCGAGTTCTCTTCTTTTCGCCTACAGTACAGCCGCAATGAAACAGAGGGGGAGGAATTCGGGGAATTATTTCTGCAGTTCAACTTCACGATCGGATCGCATCCGGCTCACCGGTACTGAGGAGGAATGGGATGAAGAGTGCATTCTACGCAGTCCTTATCTGCTTATTGGCGGACGCCGGGCAGGGTGTGTGCGAGATCCGCATCGTCACTACTACGGCGGACCTGGCGGTGATCGCCAGGGCTATAGGCGGAGATCGGGTGGAGGTAAAGAGCATCGCCAGGGGGTATCAGGATCCCCACTACGTACAGGCCAAGCCGAGTTATATGCGCCTGGTCAATCGCGCCGATCTTCTCGTCTATACAGGACTACAGCTAGAGGTCGGTTGGCTGCCGCTGTTGATTGAAGGAGGGCGGAATCGGGCGGTCGTGTCCGGAGCGCGAGGGAATCTGGATGCGGCACGCGGTATCGAGGTCCTGGAAGTTCCGGAGGGAGAGGTGGATCGGACGATGGGGGATATCCATCCGGAGGGGAATCCCCACTATATGCTGGACCCTCGCAACGGCCTGCAGGTGGGCGCTACCCTCGCCGGGCGATTGGCGGAGCTGGCTCCCGATGATGCAGAGGTATTTGCCGACAATCTGGAGAAGTTCCGGGAGGATCTAAGGAGGCGGATCGCCATCTGGGAACATCGGGCCGCAGCTTTCAGGGTGAAGAGGGTGGTGGCCTATCACAGACAATGGGAGTACCTGGCATCCTGGCTGGGCCTTGAGATCATCGGGTACGTCGAGAACAGGCCGGGCATTCCCCCCAGTCCCCGGCATCTCTCCGCGCTCATCGAGCAGATGGGGAGAATAGACGTAGGAGTGATCCTCTGCGCTAATTTTGTCGATCCGGCCACGGCGAAGCGGGTGGCCAACAGAGCAGACGCACACATCCTCACCCTTCCCATCACCCCGGGCGGGGAAGAAGGAGTGGAAACCTACGCGGATCTGTTCGAAGCTATCATCGATCGGTTGGAGGAGAGCCTGGCCGGAGCCAAAGAAACGCTATGAACGAATTTCTGTTCTTCATGTCGGCCCCCTTCGCCGCCTGTCTGGTGCTGGTGGGCATCCACGCCTACCTGGGATTGCACGTGTTGCAGCGGGAGGTGATCTTTGTCGATCTCGCTCTGGCACAGGTGGCGGCCCTGGGCAGCACCCTGGCTTTTTTATTCGGGCATGAGCTGGGTGGGGGAACCGCCTATCTTTTTTCCCTGGGGGCGACCTTTCTGGGGGCTGCGGTCTTTTCCTTGACCCGGGTTCGCCAGGGGCAAATTCCCCAGGAGGCGATCATCGGCATCGTCTACGCCGTCTCGGCCGCGGCCGGGGTGCTGGCTCTGGACAGGGCGCCGCACGGGGCGGAGCATCTCAAGGATCTGCTGGTGGGGTCGATTCTGTGGGTGAGCTGGACCGAAGTGCTCAAGACCGGCGCCATCTACATGGGGGTGGGGCTCTTTCACTGGCGTTTCCGCCGGCGATTCCTCGCCCTTTCCTTTGGCAATGCCGAAAATCAGGGCTGGTCGATGCGTCTGTGGGACTTTTTGTTTTACGCCTCGTTCGGTTTTGTGATCACCAGTTCGGTGCAGATCGCCGGGGTGCTGCTGGTATTTTCGTTTCTGATCGTGCCGGCGGTGTGCGCCGCCCTGTTCGCCGATGGCATTGGGCGGCGACTGGCGATCGGTTGGGGAGTGGGGTTCGCGGTCAGCGCATTGGGTTGTAGCCTCTCCTATCTGGCCGATCTGCCGACCGGAGCCACCGTGGTGTGCACTTTCGGCCTGGTGCTGCTGCTACTGGGTGTCGTGAGGGCTGGGCGTTCCGACTGAGTGGTTTGTCAAATAAAAACTTTGACAAATTGCGATCAGGATCTTTCAGTAAATTAATATATTTACGTGATTTCCGAGGACCAGAAATTTTGTTGACAGACTACCGAGGTCGGGTAGAAAATAACTTCGGCAGTGGATTTTCCCGAAAGAAGTTGAGTGCACGGAGCCCTGATTGGGCGACTATTCGAATAGTGGTTTGAATTCTCCGTACCCCGTTTTTTCCAGTTCATCGGTCGGTATGAAGCGGAGGGAGGCGGAGTTGATGCAGTAGCGCAGGCCGGTCGGCTCGGGTCCATCCTCGAAGAGGTGGCCCAGATGGGAATCGCCGTGCTTGCTGCGGACCTCGGTTCGGGTCATGAACAGAGATTTGTCCGTCTTTTCGACGATGTTCTCCGCCGCGAGGGGCTGGGTGAAGCTCGGCCAGCCGGTTCCCGATTTGAATTTGTGCGTGGAGCTGAAGAGGGGCTCGCCGGAAACGATATCGACGTAAATACCCGCTTTCTTGTTGTTCCAGAACTCGTTTTTGAATGGAGGCTCGGTTCCCTCCTCCTGGGTTACCCGGAACTGAAGGGAGGTGAGCTTCTGGCGCAGGGTTTCGATGGACGGCTTGCTGTATTTGGAATTAGAGGTCATGCCGGCCTGCATCTTTCCCCAGATTTTCTCAATAAAGAGGTCGCGGCCAGAGCCGGTGCGATACCGGTTGTAGTGCTGCGGCTCTTTTTTGTAGTAATCCTGGTGGTAAGCTTCGGCCGGATAGAAGGTCGACGCCTGGCGGATGGTGGTGACGATCGATTTATCGAATCTGCCCGACTTTTCTATGGCGATTTTCGAGGCTTCGGCCAGTTCTTTCTGCCCATCGTCGTGGTAGAATACGGCGGATGTGTACTGGTGACCCCGGTCGTAGAAGGAACCGCCCGCATCGGTCGGATCGAACTGGCGCCAGTAGACCTCCAGTAGCTGCTGATAGCTTATCTGCTGTGGGTCGTAGGTGATCTGCACCGCTTCGAGGTGGGAGGTGGAACCGGAGCTGACTTCCCGATAGGTCGGGTCGACTTTGTCGCCCCCGGTGTATCCCGAAACGGCGGAGACGACGCCTTCAATTTTTTCGAAGGGAGCTTCAATGCACCAGAAACAGCCACCGGCGAAGGTCGCTTTTTCGAGTTCCTGCGCATCGATGGCCCGCACCGTCAGCAAGACGGAGAGGGCGCCTGTTATTGCTATCAGCATCGCTTTCATCACAGATACTCCTGATTGTTTTGAACGGGGCACTCAATTTTGTCTTCTGTTCAAATAAACAAAGAAAGTATCACCAAAGTCTCACGGAACGGTAAAAAAAAGAATATACTTTTCAGGCACTTTCCGGAAAGTGAAATTGGGACGGGAGGGAAGGACGCGCGGGTTCCCGTTTTCGTCCCTATCCGGGTTTCCCATGCGGACAGTGGAAACGAAAAGAAGATCCCGCTGGATCATCACCCCAGCGGGATCTTCTTTTTCTAAAAATCTTCCTGGGGGCAGAATTATCTACCCTTGCTCCAGGATTTCATCAGATTGGGCGCGTCGTGCCAGGCCCAGTAGCCGAAGGTGGGGTCTGGTTTCTCGGGCGGGGTGAGCAGGCGATTTTCGACGCAGCTGCGCACCAGTTGGCTGGTGGCGATGAGGGATCCCAGGAAACCCAGATAGTGTGGCTGCGCCAGGAGGTGCTGGAAGCCGAGATCTTCCACCTGCTGGACGAAGGCGGAGAGTGAGGGCACGAGCATTTTTTCGGCCAGTTCGATGCAGATCTCGTCGACGACGTCGATCAGTTTGGCGTCATCTTCGGCGGTGACGATCGGGACGGCGCATTCGAGTTCGCCGCTATTTGAGGGGCGGATGAATCCCCGCTCTATATAGCGGGCCAGCTTTTCCTTCTCCTCTTCGAGATGCCTGGCTCCTTCGAGGAGCTGTTCCTCGGCGAGGGGGCCACAGCTCAGGCGGCCGATGTACCGATCCAGATCGTTGAAGTCGATCAGTTCCCGAGCCTCGTGACCCAGGTTGGCGACCGCCTGAGCGAAGGCCATGCCGTGCGTGTCGCCCTCGGTGCTGCGGGCGTCTACGCTCAAGGCGTCCTGCTGGTCGAGATCGGCCAGTCCGAGCAGGTGCCAGAAGTCGACCGGGCGTATGGGGTAGACCCAGATCCGATGCTTGCTCCACTCGGGAGAGCGGTCGATCTGGCGGCCGAGGCCGCGCGAGGTGATCCAGACCGGGAGGGCGATCCAGGACAGCTGTGACCAAGTATGTCCCTGGCGGTGGATCAGGCTGGTTTCTTCCAGCATTTTTTTTAGGCGCGGGATATTTTTGCGGAGAATTTCGACGCCCTCGTCAATGAACGGGATGTTGCGCACGACCTCGATGAACTCGCTTTCCGTGGTGAAGAGGAAATCGGTGCGGTAGCGTCCGGGAAAGACTTCTTCCAGGAGTTCCCCGCTCACCAGGTCGGGAAGGATATCTTCGACATAGGCCCGGTCAGCGTGCAGGCACTGGGCCAGCTCCGCCGCGCTCTGCGGCGTCTTGCGGCAGGCGAAAAGTAGGCGGCGGGGCAGCAATTGACGGGTGAGGCGGCGAGGATGCAGAGGATCGTTTTCGTGCTGGTACGAACCCATGAGGACGATATTCAGGCTTTCGGGCATTTCGCGGGGCAGGGTCGCTTCGGGGGCCATGGTTTCCAGCTCCTTTTTCAGTTTTTGGCGGCTCTGAAACAGACGGGCTTTGACCGCTCCTACCGACAGTCCGGTCGCAGCGGAGATCTCCGCGATCGACTGGCCATCTACGTGGAAGGCGGTAAAGATCCGGCGGCTGGAGAGGGTGAGCTGACCGAGGGCTGCATTGATCGCCGCTCCCAGTTCGCGGGAGAGATACGCCTCTTCCGGAGTGGAGGCGTAGCCGCTCGATGCGAGGGAATCGTCGACCGGGTAGGCGTCCAGCAGGTCGGCCCGGCGGCGAGTCCGGGTGCGCCGATTGGTCGCCAGCCGGCGCATCAGGGTCGCCAGCCAGGAACCGAGGGCTGCGGGCGAGCGCAGGGTGTGCAGCCGGTGATGGGCGCGCAGGAAGGTCTCCTGCACCAGGTCCTGAGCGTCGTCGAACTGATGGTCGCTCAGGGCGCAGGCAAAATTCCACAGTCTGGGCCCGTGTCTGTGGAAGATCGCTTCGAAGGCGCTGTCGTTGCCTTTCAGGACGGCGCGGACCAGCGCCTCGTCGTCGGCTGCGGAACCTGTGGCGATGCTCAGCTCGGTTGCCATCTATTACTCTCCATCCGTGCGGTTTGCACAGTAGAGACAGGGTCACCTGCGGAGAGGTTATATGGAGATAGAAAAAAGTGAATATATCAATGTACGCACGCAGGCTGATCCAATGGCAAGAGGCGCCTTTCCGAGCGGGAAGATGCGATGGTGGTGTTTCTGTTGCCAGAGATGGGGAACAACGTTCCGGATGTGAACGGTATTTCCGAGGAATGCGGTGGAGGGATCAGTTGAGGGTGAGTTCGTCCTGCGAGGTGATCTGGAGCAATTCGCCCTGGCCCTTCTGGGTGCCGCAACTTTCACAGGCGTTGCAGCCGGTCGTCTCTTTGTCGAAAAAAGGACGCAGCCAGCGATACAGGACCCAGGCGCCGCAGAGCAGCGAGATGCCGATGGCCGAGATCGTCTGCCAGTCCACGGTCAGCCTCCCCAGCCCAGGCCGGCGGTGACCTGGTAGGTGACGAAGGCACCGGCGTAGGCGAGCAGGGTCAGGTAGCCAAAGGTGAGGGCGGCCCAGCCCCATGAGCCGGTTTCGCGCTGGATGGTTACCAGGGTGGACATGCACTGGGCGCAGAGGGCGAAGAAGACCATGACGGAGAGGGCTACCGGGAGATTGAAGGAGCGGGTGCCGTCTGAGCTGGTGGCATTGCGCAGGGTGGAGCGCATATCCTCGGATCCTTCATCCTGATCGCCGCCCAGGCTGTAGATGGTGCCCAGGGCGGAGATGATCACCTCGCGGGCGGGGAAGGAGGCGAGGGTGGCCATGCCGATGCGCCAGTCCCAGCCCAGAGGGCGGACGATCGGTTCGAGCAGGTGGCCGGCCCGGCCCAGGTAGCTCTCTTCGAGGAGGGTGGCCGCTTCGAGATGGCCGATTTTTTTCAGGGCTGCGTTGCGCTCGGCAGCTGGATAAGTGGTGGGGATCTGCTGGCGCTCCGTTGCGAAGCGCTGGCGGGTCTCGGCCGAGTGTGGGAAGTAGGCGAGAGCCCACATGACGATGGTGGCGGCCAGGATGATGCTGCCGGCGCGGACAACGAAGGCGCGGCTGTTCTGGTAGACGCGCATCAGCACGGTGCGCGGATTGGGCCACTTGTACGAAGGTAGCTCCAGGAGGAAGGGGGGCGTGGCGCCGCGCAGCAGGAACTTTTTGAGCAGCCAGGCGATGGGCACCGCCAGAAAGATCCCCAGAGAATACATGGCCAGCAGGGTCAAACCCTGCAGGTTGAGCCAGTTGCCCAGGAGCGGCCGGTCGGGAACGAAGGCGGCGATGAAGAGTATGTAGATCGGCAGCCGGGCGGAGCAACTCATCAGCGGGGCGACCAGGATAGTGGTGATGCGGTCGCGACGATCCTCGATGGTGCGGGCGGCCATAATGCCGGGCACGGCGCAGGCGAAGCTGGAGAGCAGGGGGATGAAGGATTTGCCCGATAGGCCGCAGAAGGTGAGCAGGCGATCCATGAGCATGGCGGCCCGGGACATATAGCCGCAGTCCTCCAACACCGAGACGAAGAGGAAGAGGATGGCGATCTGCGGCAGGAAGATGAGCACGCCGCCGACCCCGGTGACGACCCCGTCGATGAGCAGGCTGCGCAGCGGGCCTTCGGGCAGGGCCTGGCTGAGGGAATTTCCGAGAAGGACAAAGATGGAGTCGATGCCGTCCATCAGCGGACCGGACCAGGCGTAGATCGCCTGAAAGATCAGGGCGTTGATAAGGATGAAGATCGCGCTGCCCACGAAGCGATGGGTGAGAAAGCGATCGACGCGATCGGAACGGCTGTCGCGCAGCTGGGCTGGCCAGCGCATGCAGGCGGCGACGATGCGGTCTATCCAGGCGTAGCGGACGGTGCTCTCCAGAGCGGAGAGCGGGGCGTCGTCGGCCTCTTCGCGGATGCGGTTCCGCATGGCCGAAAGTTCGGTGGCAAAGGCGTCGCCCAGCGCATCGATCAGGCGCAGCTCAGCGTATTCCCCCTCATCGAGCAGCGCGCGCAGCGCTTCCATGGAGGATAGGGGGCGCATCTCGCCGTTCCCGGAGGGTATCGACCAGGTGCTGAGAGCGGCCACCTGGTCGCGGATGGATTTGGGGAACCGGGGTCGGGATGGCTCTTCGGCTGTCGCTGACTCGTGGACGGTATCGAGCAATTCGGCGGCGACCCGGCGCAGTTCCTCGATCCCCTGACGGCGGTGGGCGCAGACGGGAACGACTGGAACACCCAGGTGCTCGGAGAGGTTTCGAGCGTCGATCTGGATGCCGCGAGATTCGGCCACATCGACCATGTTGAGGGCGACGGCGACTGGCCTGCCGGTTTCGAGCAACTGGGAGACGAGATAGAGATTGCGCCTGAGGTTGCTGGCGTCGACAATGGCGAGTACGGCGTCGACCGAAGCGGTGCCGGTCTGCTGGCCCAGGAGCACGTCGACGGCGATCATTTCATCAGGTGAGTGGGCGGCCAGGCTGTAGGTACCGGGCAGGTCGAGTAGATCGACGCGTCGGTCGCCGTCCAACTGCATGCGGCCGACCTTGCGTTCGACGGTAACGCCGGGGAAGTTGCCGACCTGTTGCGAGAGACCGGTAAGGGCGTTGAAGAGGGTGGTTTTGCCGGTGTTGGGATTGCCGATCAGGGCGACGGTGGCAACGGCCGTCGTCCGGGGAGCGCGAATCGCGGGCATGAAATTACCGATATTCGTCCGAGGCGCCAGCGCTCATGCGGCTGCGGCTCGGGAGGGATCGAGGTGAGCGGTGGGCGGAAGAGGGGGAACGGGACGGACGCGAATGGTGGCGGCATCCCTCTTTCTCAGGCAGAAGCGACCTTCCCCAACCTGGACGATCAGGGGGCACTCGGCGCGCAGCACCCGGATGCGCTGCCCGGGAACGACGCCGAGTTCGCGCAGACGGGAAGCGAATCTGGAAGAGCCGGCAACTTCGGAGATGATCCCTTCGACGCCCGTCCGCCATTCGGAGAGATAGTCGGTGGCCTGTGGGGTTCGGTTTGCGCTGTGTTCACCTCTACGGCGTCTACCACGTCTCCAGGAAAAGCCCATTACTGCCCCTTTCCGGTGTGGGGATGGCGAGATTCGCCTATTTCAACCCCGGATTATATCGGGAAATAGTAGTTAGTCTATATGATATAGAGTTCGATTATTCAAACATTAGTTAATGTAATGTATATCGGCGATCAGCCAAGTGTCAACATTTCAGCAGCAAGCTCTTAACTTTTTGTTTTTAGACAGCCTGATCGATGCATATCGGGATGATTTCCGCGGTGCATTTTGTTTTTGTTTGGCACATCAAACAAAAGATCAATTAGGCATCCTTTGTTAAATAAAGAGAATGATACAGACTTCCGCAAGCGGGGAGGAGGATCAGATGTCTGCCCCCGGACAGGGAGACTTTACGGAAACGGTCGGGAATGGTAAGTTTGCGAACCCGATGGGCTGCACCCGGTTGAGAGATGGGAGTTTCTCCTTGCCGCGAACGACGCAGCCACGAATGGTGCATTGGTGCGAGGGAAATTTGATATGGTGCCCTATAGATGAATGACAGAGCGCGGGAGTGGCAGATCTGGATCGATACGGGCGGCACCTTTACCGACTGCCTGGCGCGCGATCCGCAAGGAAGACTGCATCGGGCCAAGGTGCTCAGCAGTAGTGCTCTGCGGGGCATGGTCGAAGAGCGGATCGGGGAACGGCGGCTACGGGTGACGGCACGCTGGAGAGCGCCGGCTGGTTTTGCGGTTGGCTTCCAGTTCGGTTTGCTGGATCGGTCGCAAAGCGAATGGAAGGTGACGGCGTTCGGTGCGGAGGAAAGGGTGATAGAACTGGACGGACCGGTGCCCGAGGAGGTGGTCGGAGCGGCTTTCGAGGTGCGGTCTCCAGAAGCGGCACCGCTGCTGGCAGCGCGGCTGGTGACGGGGACGCCGGCCGGGGAACAACTGCCGCCGATCGGTATGCGCCTGGCAACGACGCGAGGCACCAACGCCCTGTTGGAGCGGCGCGGGGTGCCGGTGGCGCTGTTCATCACGCGCGGTTTTGGCGACCTGCTGGAGATTGGTGATCAGCAGCGGCCCGAACTGTTCGCGCTGGAGGTGGAAAAGGTGCGTCCTCTGTGCGCTGCGGAGGTGGAAGTGGAGGAGCGGCTGGCTGCGGATGGGAGCGTGCTGCGCGCGCTGGACTGCAGCGCACTGGAGGCGGAAGGAAAGAGATTGTTGGCAAGCGGGGTGAAGTCGGCGGCGGTGGCGCTGATGCACAGCTATCGCGATCCCCGGCACGAGGAGGAACTGGCCATTTTTCTGCGCGACCTGGGCTTCGAGCACGTGGTCTGTTCCTCTGCTCTGGCGCCGTTTATCAAGCTGCTGCCCCGGGCGGAGACGACGGTGGTGGATGGGTATCTGGGACCGGTGATCGGCGATTACCTGGCTGGGGTGCAGAAGGCGCTGAAGGGGGGGCGCCTGCACGCGATGACCAGCGCGGGAGGGTTGCTACAGAGCGGTTCTTTCCACGCTAAGGACAGTTTGCTGAGTGGGCCGGCCGGGGGAGTGGCCGGAGCGGCCCTGGTCGGTCGGCGAGCCGGGCACGATCAGGTGATCAGCTTCGATATGGGTGGGACGAGCACGGATGTGGCCCGCTTTGACGGAGATTTCGAATATGTCTTTGAGCACCGGGTAGGGGATGCCCGGCTGATGGCCCCGGCGCTGGCGATCGAAACGGTGGCGGCCGGTGGCGGGTCGATCTGCCACGTGGAAGAGGGGCGGCTGCGGGTGGGGCCGCAAAGCGCCGGGGCGCAGCCCGGTCCAGCCGCGTACGGCGCCGGGGGACCGTTGAGCCTGACCGATGCCAACCTGCTGCTGGGGCGGCTCGACCCGGAGCGATTCGGGATTCCGCTGGTGCCGGAACGGGCGCGGGAGCGGCTGGAGGAGTTGCGGAGGGGGCTTATCGCGGAGACCGGAGAAGAAGTAGGGGCCGAGGAACTCCTTGAGGGGTTTCTCGATATCGCCAACGAGCGGATGGCCGACGCCATACGCCGCATCTCCCTGCAGCGGGGATACGATCCGGCCGACTATGCGCTGGTCGCCTTTGGCGGAGCCGGGGCGCAGCACGCCTGTGGGGTAGCCGTGCGGCTGGGGATCAAAACGATCCTGGTGCCGGCCGACGCCGGGCTCCTCAGCGCGCTGGGGCTGGGGCATGCGGCGATCGAGCGATTTGCCGAGCGCCAGGTGCTGGCGCGATTGGGAGAGGTAGAGAAGAGGGTATCCGGCTGGTTCCGGGAACTGGCGGAGGAGGGGCGGGAGGAGTTGGAGGAAGAGGGTGTGGAAAGGGGGAAGATGGCGGTGCGGCGCAGGCTGGTCGATTTGCGCTTTGTCGGTCAGGATACGCCACTCACCGTGGAGTGGGAGGAGGGAATGGGTTTGGAGGAGGCTTTCGTCGTCCGATATCGGGAGGTCTACGGGCATCAACCCGAGGGCAGAGAGGTGGAGGTGGTGTCGCTCCGGGTGGTCGTCTCCTCGCGGGAAAAGGAAGCGATCGACTCGGCGGCTGACGAAACGGTGAGTGCCACTCCGGTCGCCGAGGGAACGGCTCGGGTCTGGCTGCGCGATCACTGGACGGAAGTGGCGGTTTTCGATCGATCGGCACTGCGTTGCGGAATGCAGCTGGCCGGGCCGGCGCTGATCTTCGAGGCGCACAGCGCCAGTTTTGTCGAAGCGGGATGGGCGATGGAGGTGGACGACCGGGCCACGCTGGTTTTGCGGCGGATGAGTGCGGCGGCGAAGGGGAGTCTGGAACGGCGTCCGGAGGCGGTGCGCCTGGAACTGTTCACCAACGGGCTGCGCAATATTGCCGGCGAGATGGGCAGCATGCTGCAGCGGACGGCGCTGTCGACCAACGTCAAGGAGCGACTCGACTTTTCGTGCGCCCTGCTAGACGCCGATGGTCAACTGGTGGTCAACGCACCGCACATTCCTGTGCACCTGGGCGCCCTCGGTCTCTGCGTGCGCCAGGTGAGTCGGGCGTTGCCGATGGGGCCAGGGAATACGGTGGTCACCAACCATCCTGGCTTCGGAGGATCTCACCTGCCCGACATCACGCTGATAACGCCGGTCTTCGCCGACGGTGGTCGGCGGCTCGGATATGTGGCCAGCCGAGCGCACCATGCCGAAGTGGGGGGGTTGCGGCCGGGGTCGATGCCACCTGGGGCCGGCTGTCTGGAGGAGGAGGGGGTGGTGATCGCGCCGACTTTTCTGGCCAAGGGTGGGCAAGTGGATTGGGAGGGGATGCGGCGGATTCTGCGCGAGGCAAAATACCCTTCTCGCAGCGTCGAGGATAATCTGGCCGATCTGAACGCCGCGCTGGCGGCAAATTATCGAGGCGTCCTGGCGCTGCAGGCGCTGGCGCGGGAGCACGGGGAGGAGGAGGTGCTGCGCTACATGGAAGGGTTGGAGAAGCAGGCGGAGCGTGGGGTGCGCGCCGCTCTGGCACGAATGGGGGATGGTTTGTATGTGGCGCGGGAGGAACTGGACGATGGGGCGATCCTCCAGGTGCGGATTGGGGTGGAGGGGGAGACGGCGGAGATCGACTTTGCGGGAACGGCTCCGGTGCACTCCGGGAACCTGAACGCGACACCGGCGATCGTGCGCAGCGCGGTGATCTATGTGCTGCGGTTGCTGGTGGATGCCCCCTTGCCCCTCAACGAGGGGTTTATGGCGCCGGTCGAGGTGCGCATCCCGGCGGGCAGTATGCTGAATCCGGACTTTGATCTGCCGGCGGCAGAGGCTCCGGCCGTGGTCGGCGGCAACGTGGAGACGAGCCAGCGACTGGTCGATACACTGCTGAAGGCGCTGGGTGTCGTCGCCTGCAGTCAGGGGACGATGAATAACGTGCTGTTCGGGCGGGCGGACTTCGGATACTACGAGACGGTGTGCGGCGGCTGCGGAGCCGGGCCGGGGTTTCGCGGTGCGGACGCGGTCCACAGTCACATGACCAACACCCGGATCACCGATCCGGAGATCGTCGAGCATCGGTACCCGGTGCGGGTGGAGCAATTCGCGGTGCGCCGGGGTTCGGGGGGAGAAGGGAAGTACCGGGGTGGGGACGGGGTCGTGCGGGAGTTGGCTTTTCTGGATGAGATGGAGCTGTCGGTGCTCAGTCAGCATCGGCGGGAGGGACCGTACGGGCTGGCCGGAGGAGAGGCGGGGAAGCCGGGGAAGCAAACCGTGGTGCGCAGCTCCGGAGAACGGCTGGAGCTGGGCTCGGTGGACGGGTGTAAAGTGGAGCCTGGAGATCGTCTATTTTTGGAGACTCCGGGTGGTGGTGGGTACGGATCAGTAGAAACATGAAACCGCTCGGGTGAATCGAGCATCTCACTGTTCTGAAGGGGTGATTCCCGGAGGGACGGCGAGGTGCGCGCCCTACGGACGGCTACAAGACTCGGCCTTGGGGCCGCCGTCGCCTGGGATGGAGCGTTGAGGAGAGTGTGGCTCAGATTGGGAGTTTTTGAGGATGGAGATAGGGCGTAGAGTCACGGGACGGTGGGCCTTCTGGCTTGGTACTGGTGATTTTGAGAATGACGGTGATTCGTTCAGTTGAGCGGAGGACGGATTAGGGCGGCCTCAAACAGTTGTAGCCGTCCTCCGGGCACGCACCCCGCCTTTGGCGGGGGCTGGAAAAGAGGGAAATTATGTCGATGAAGGTTTTGTTGTTTGCGATATTCGTGGCGAGTGCGGGATTTGCCGAAACTCCCGATTTCTACGCGCACTGGGGAGATGGGCGGGCGGAGATTTCGAGCTACAGAGTCGTCCAGCCGCGCTATGGGGAACTGCGGGAGGGATATGGAGTGCTGATTTTCGTCACAGAGGATATCAATCGGGAGACGTTCATCAAGGTGGAGTCACCGACGGCGCCGAAGGATCGGATGTACGTGCTCAAGCTCAACAATGTGCTGAAGTTCACCACGGGGATCTACGACTATTCGGCGATGACCTCGGTGTTCAGCGCGGTGGAGGGGTTGGTAGATGAAGATGCCTTCGAATTGTGCAAGGTCACCCTGAGTTCGCAGGAGTGGTGCGGGCACGTTTTCGATGAGATGCAGCGGCAAGGTGGAGAGCTGAAAGGGGAGATCAACAGCTACTTCGAGAGTGAGGGGAAGAATGGATACGAGCTGGAGGTTCCGGATGATTTCGAGGCGGAGGACAATCTGCTCATTCGCATCCGCGAGCTGAAAGGGCCGATCATGGCGGCGGGGGAAGAGCGGAAGATCGATCTGCTGCCAAGTCTGTGGTCATTCCGGTTGGCGCATCGGTCGCACGAACTGGTCAGGGCAGTGCTGCGCAAGGGAAATGCGACTACAGTAGCGGTAGGAGAAGCGGCGATGGAGGTGGTGCCCTGGAGCTGGGGATGGGACGGATTTGAGAAGACGGTGTGGGTGGAGAAGGGGTACCCGCATCGGATTTTGCGCTGGGAGGATTCGGCCGGTGGGAAAGGGGAGCTGATCGAAACGGTGCGGGAGCCGTACTGGAGTTTGAAGAAGAATGCGGACCGGGTGTATCGGGAGAGATTGGGAATCGAGTAGGTCGATTCTGTAGAAATGAGAAGCGGGGGATCTGGTAGATAATCAGATCCCCCGCTTTTCGTTCGGCCTGGTTTTTCGCGAACCGGTGTGCGGATTCTTCGATGCTGAGGGGATTCAGGAAAGCGATTTTTCCCGAATCGGAGTGACGCTACTCCTCGGCCATCAGCTGGCGTAGATAGGATACGGCCTTGGGGACGGCGGTGGCTTCGGCTTCGACATCCTGGCCTTCGTAGACAATGGAGAGCCAGCCGTTGAAGTTGACGCCGCGCAGGATCTTGAAGATGCGCGGGTAGTCGAGCCACGCCTCCACGCCGCTCTGGATGCGGTAGATCTTGCAGCGGACGTGCACGGCCAGGGGGGCGGTCTCTTCGATGCTGCCGTAGAAGTTGAGAGAGGGATCTTCCTGGCCCCGGGCACCGGAGGCACCGGGAGAGCCGACGTACTGGCCGGTGTCGAGGATGTGGGAGAAATACGGGTTGTCGACTTCGGTGATAATGCGGCGCACATCCTTGCCGGTGCGGGTGACGCAGCCGTGGTTGTGGTTGTGGAGGCCGACGACCACCCCTTTTTTTTCGCCGTGTTCGGCGACTTCCTGGAGGCAGGGAATCATGCGCGCCCAGACCGCCTCCTCGGTATCTCCTTCGGGGATCCAGGCGGCGAAGACGCGCACCAGGGGGATGCCCATTGAAGCGGCGACGTCGATCCACTCTTTGGCGGTGGCGACTTCCCCTTCGAGCTGCTCCTGCGGCTTGCCGAAGTTGGAGCTGACGCCGATGTAGGAGAGGGCAATGCCGCGTTTGAGCGCCTGCATGCGGATGGCGCGCAGGTAGTCGGGCTCGGTGGAGGCGAAGGCGCGGGTGTGGATGTCGATGCCGTCGAGGCCGAGTTCGTAGGCGCGCTCGATGAATCCTTCGAGGGTGAGCTGCCCAGCGCCGAATTCGTCTTTGTAGCTGAGGGACATACAGCCGAGTTTCATCATGGGAGAAGGTCTCCTGTGTTCTGCGTTTGGAAGGACGGGTCTCCTAAAACAATTCGGTTTTGAGGGACGTGACAATACCCCGGGATGAGAAAAGCGGTGCTTTGTAGCATCTGCCGCAGGAAAAGTAGACAAAGGGAGGAGATTTTATTTTACATAATAGTTAAAAATTAATAATGCGGACGGATGCAAATGAGAGGGAAAAAGAGAGGATGAGGGTTCGGAGAAAGTGGATTCGGCCTCCTGGTGCGTCCGCCCGAGGTCGTTCGCGATTGTTTGCCTGTACTGCGGATTTGTGCTATTTTTCCGGCTCCAGCGACCAATTAATAAGGATATGCGAAATTACGCGAGGTGAACTGCCGAGATGATCGAATACGAAGAATACAGAGTCGCCGACCCGGACTCCCTGGAAACCCCGGCCATGCTGGTCTTTGAAGAGAAGGTCGACGGGAATATCAATGCACTGTGTGAGCTAGTGGGGGGCGGGGAGAATTTGATGGTCCACGTCAAGACCCACAAATCGGCGGCAATTGTCGAGAAGCAGATCGCTGCGGGGATCGCCGGTTTCAAGTGTGCCACTTTGAAAGAGCTAGAGATGGTGCTGGCAGCGGGTGCCCAGACGGCGATCCTTGCCTATCAGATGGCCCAGCGGGTCAAGGTTGAACGGTTTGCCGATCTGGCCGCCGCCTATCCCGAAGCGCACCCCTGTGCCGTAATCAGCGCCCCCTTGCATCTCGACCTGTTGGCGGCGGTGGCGGCGGAGCGGCAGCAGAAGCTGGAGGTGATGCTCGATTTGGACGTGGGCATGCACCGCACCGGCGTTGCCGTGGGGGAGGAGGGAGCCGCGCTCTACCGAGCGGTGGGGGAGCACCCGCATCTGGAGCCGGCCGGGTTTCACGTGTACAACGGCCACGAGCATATCAGCGATCCGCAGGCGCGCGAGGCGGCGACGCAGCGGCACATCCGCGATGTGCAGAAGTTCCAGCAGGAGATGGAAGAACAGGGACTGCCGGTGCCGCAGGTGGTGGGAGGGGGGTCGTTTTCTTTTGCTCCGTTCGCCCGCACCGAAGGAATGCACGGCTCTCCGGGCACGTGCATCTACTGGGATCTGGGCTACGCGGGGGGGATGCCCGATATGCCGTTTGAGTGGGCGGCGATGGTCCTGACTCAGGTAGTCGAGCGCTACCCGGATCAGAAGACGATCACCACCGATCTGGGATGCAAGGCGATCGCTGGAGATCCGCCGCTGCGGAGCCGGGCGCGGCTGCTGGGAAAGATGGATGCGGAGCTGCGTCTGCAGAACGAGGAGCACGGGGTTTTCTACTGGCCCGGGGAATTGCCCGAGGTCGGCAGTTATCTGCTGGCGGTGCCGGGCCACGTCTGCCCGACCACCATCCGCTACGCGGGGAGCTATGTGATCGACGGACAGGGTGAGGTCGTCGATTTCTATCCGCACACGGCGCGCGACCGGCAGTAGAGGATCTCGCGGATGGGTGCCGATCCCTCTCCCTTCTCAGTCAACTGGCTGGTTCTGCGGATTAATCGGAAGTATGTGGCTGAGGCGGCCGGCCGCTACGCGCGGGGGCGATTGCTAGATGTGGGGTGTGGAGAGCGGCCTTATGCGGCGGAGCTGGGAGCGCACGCCGAGGTCTGCGTCGGCCTGGAGTTCGACCAGAAGCGGTATGCCGGAATGCGGCCGGAGGTGTGGGGCAGCGGGCTGGCGCTTCCCTTCGGCGACGGGAGTTTCGACACGGTCTTCTCCTCTCAGGTGTTGGAGCACGTGCCGGAGCCGGCACAGATGGTGGCCGAAATCGGCCGAGTGCTCGGGCCGGGCGGGCATCTCATCCTGAGTGCTCCGCATATCTGGGGTGTTCACGAAGAACCCGACGACTACTTTCGCTTCACCGGATACGGACTGGCGCACCTGGCGCGACGGGCGGGGCTCGAGCCGCTATGCGCGCGGCCGATGGCCGGCTACTGGGTGACCGCCGGAGCGCGTTTCTGCCACTATCTGCAGCAGTTCGAAAAGGTGGGGTTGGCACTGGTGACGCGGCCGCTTTACGCCCTGGTGCAGTTGACCGCGCTGTTTCTCGACAGGCTGCACCGGGTGGAGAGCGACGCCTGGAATTTCTTACTGGTGGCGCGCAAACCAGAATTAGTTGAAGAGGGTCGAGTCGCTGAGTAATGGGACAGAGCATTCCATCCGATTCGGTCCGAGAGAAAGATTTCGAGAAAATTGCGCTTTGCAGCCTTCGTGAGAAGAGGGTGCCATGCTGAAGAGATCGATCGCCATCGCCATCTTATTCCTCCTGCCCTGTCAGGCGCTGGGACAGCCGGGCTGGTATAAAAAACCGGGTGAAGCATTTCCGCAGGAGAAGTTTTTGTACGGACTGGGCGTCGGCAGCGGGACGGATCCGGCTGAGCGGCTGCAGATCGCCGAGGAGAATGCCCGCAGCAATCTGATCAAGGGAATCCGCACGCAGATCTCCTCCGAGTTCATCAGCACCGAAACCGAGACGGCGCAGCGGCTGGACGAGTTCACTCAGAGTCGGATCGTGTCGACGGCGACGCTGGAGGTGGACGGGGTCCGCCTGGAGCGGCAGGAGAGTGGGAAGAAGGTCGCCTATGTCCTGGCTGTTCTGGAGAAGAAGGAGGGACGACAGCTGCACCGGGTGAAGATCGAACGACTGGATAGAGAGCTCCAAAGGAGTCTGGCCGAGGCGCGGGAACAGGAGGAGAGCGGAGCCGGGGAGAAAGCCCTGAAGGCGTATTTGCAGCTCTATCCCCTGCTGGCCAGCCGAGAAGAGGCGGAAGCAGTTCTGCTGGCCCTGGGAGGGTTTGGCCAGTCTGCCTTCGACGAGTTGGATCAGGCGATGGGCGAGGAGCGGTTGCGGCGCGCGGACGTGGACGCGGCAGTCGAGCGACTCACCGGAGGTGATTTTGCCGATCTGGACGGTGCGCTCGCTGCTCTGGCCTTTCGCCTTGGGGCGCAGCTGCCTACTGGGAAGAGGGTGATCGTGCTGGCTCCGACCTACGGCGAGACGAAGTTCACCTCCCGGTTTTCGCGCTATGTGGCAAAGACGCTGGGATACAAGCTGGCAGACGTCGGTCTGCGGCCGGTGCAGGCACCGGATCGCTTTGCGCCGCAGACATCGGACCATCGGCGCGACCAGGCGAGGCAGGCGGGAGCCGAGATCATCGTCTCCGGGAGCTATCTGGAAAAGGGGGATGAACTGAAGCTCTTCCTGCTGGCTTCGGATGTGGCTTCGGGGGTCAAAGCCGGGGCGGTGGATGTAGAGCTGGGTATCGGGCTGGTGCGGGACGAAGGGCTCGAATTTCTGCCGCAAAATTTCTCACAGGCGCTGCAGGACGCCGGTGTCTTCGGCACCGATGAGTTGATCGGGGGGGAACTCCAGGTGGAGGTGTGGACCGACCGAGGATCGGAGAATATCTATCTGGAGGAGGAGGAGGAGGTGACGCTGGCAATACGGGTTAACCAGCCGGCGCATCTGCAACTGGTCTACCACCTGGCCAACGGGATGCGCGCACTGCTCTATAACAATTATTTCGTCGATCAGTCCAAAGTGAATCGAGCCGTGACGCTGCCGGACACGTTCTACGTCGCTCCGCCGCTGGGAGTGGAGGTGCTACAGGTGCTGGCCAGCAATCGGCCGTTTCCCGAAGTTGCGACGCGCGACTGGGAGGGGTATCCGGTGCTGGCGGAAGATCTGGATCAGTTCGTGGTGCGGACCCGAGGGCTCAAGAAAAAGCAGAAGAAGCAGGAAATGGCCGAGATGAGGATCACGGTGACCACTCTGCCCCGGCGCTGATAGGTCTCGATTAATTGTGGGGTTTTCAGACTGCCGAAAGAGATGCGTAGAGTCAGTGCCGTTAGGGGAATGCCATTTGAAGATATATAGCAACAGAGTCCGCTGATGATTTTTCCGGTGAGGAGTCATCGCTGGCTTTTTCTGGTCCTGCTCTGTGCTCTGATTTTGCGGATTGGCTTTGGCCTGACGCGACAGGGGTTAGATGCGTCGACAGACGAGTTGCATTGGGATCGGATAGCCGGGGCGTTTCTCGAGGAGGGAATGCTCTCCGAGCGTGCGGGTACCTACCGCCCGCCACTCTACCCTATGCTACTGGCCGGCACCTACGGAGTTTGCGGTCAGTGGCCGGAGGTGGTGCGGATGTGGCAGGCATTGTTGGGAACGGCGACCTGCGCGTTGCTCTACGCTTTCGGTCGGCGACTGGGCGGGGAACGGGTCGGGATGCTGGCGGCGGGTATGGCTGCGATATACCCGCTCTTTATTTTTTTTACCGGGGTGTTGATGGCGGAGGCGCTGCTGGTTTTCCTGACGGTGGCGGTGCTGGTGCAGGGGCTGCGTTTGGAGGAGATCCCTTCGTCGGGAAGGGGGATGGGGCTGGGGGTGCTTCTGGGGTTGGCGGGATTGACCAAGCCGGTGTTGCTGGCCTGGGCTCCCCTGCTGCTGTGGGGTTGGTGGCGGCGTTCTGGCCTGGGAGGGGTGGCTAAAGGAGCGCGGCTGGCGGCCGTGATCGGCGGGATGATTCTGGTGATTGCGCCCTGGACAGGACGGAATTACCTGGCGACCGGTCATCTGGTGCCGGTGTCGACCAATATGGGGATCAATCTACTGATCGGCCACGAGCCAGAGGCAACTGGAGTCTACCGGGAGGGAGCCGACTATCTGGGGATGTACGACCGACTGGTGCTACCAGAGACCGACCCAGTGGTGCGCGATAGACTGGCCGTGCGCCGGGTGGCGGAGCGGATGGCGGACGATCCGGCGCGAGCGCTGAAGCTGGCTGGCCGCAAACTGCTCCTGTTCTGGAGTCCGCTGGTAACGGGTGAGGATGGCTGGCGCGACTGGATCGGTCTGCTGAGCAGCGGTCCCCTGCTGGCGCTCGGGCTTTGGGGTTGCTGGCAACTGCGCGGAAGCGCCAGTGGATGGCTCATTGGCTCGCTGCTGGCGTCGCTGTCGCTGGTCCACGCCCTGTTCTTTGCCCACACCCGCTTCAGGCTGCCGATCGACGCGGCGCTGGTGGGACCGGCGGCCCTGGTGCTGGTAGAGCGTTGGAGAAGGAGAGGGGAATGAGCGGATCCGTCGACATGGGCTGGGTGCGGCCGGACAATCGACGCCTGCTGGTTGCGGTGGCCGTTCTACAGTTGCTGCTGATCGCCGTTCCCGCTTTGTGGTCGGACCGGCTCGTCTGGATGCTCAGCGGACAGCTGATCGTCCTGGGTTTGGTACTGTTTTCGGTGGAACGGGCGCTGCTGGTCCTCCTGCTGGTGAATATCGTGCTTCCGTCTCAGGTGCTGGCGCTGCTGATACTGCCCGGCGGTCTGCGCTTTCAGGAGGGGCTGTTCCTCGTGGCCCTGGTCTTCGCGCTGATCGATCTGGTTTATCGGCGGGATTTTCGCATCTATCCCAGCCGCGCCGATCTTCCGGTGCTGATTTTTCTGGGGGTGACCGCGCTGTCGGTGGGGACCGGCTTCCTGTATCACAATATGACCACGGTGATCTGGCGCGATGCCCGTTTCCCCCTCTACTACGCCGCCTTTTTCCTGGTGACCAATTTCGTCGATAAGCGGTCTGCGCTGCGCCGCTTCCTGCCGGCGCTGGTAGTCGCAGCGCTGATCGTCAGCGTCGAGTATGTCCTGGAGTTCGTCGGAGCAATCGATCTGTCGGTAGGCAGTCGCTTTGTGCGCGTGGCGCGTCTGCAGGGGGTGGTGCTGCCGCTGGCACTGCTCTTTATCGCCAACCAGTTCATCCACTACCCGGAGCGTTACGGTCGCGGACTGCTGATCGGGCTCTTTGCGCCGATCAGTCTGGCTTTTGTGCTGACGGTGGGGCGCGGGATGTGGGTGGGATTCGGGGTCGGCCTGATTACTACGGTTGTGCTCTGGCACCTGAATCGGCCGAGTGAGCGACGGCGGGCCTGGCAGGCGGGATTGCTGATCGTGGGAATGGTGGCGGCGATCGGTCTCACCGCCTTTCTCTTTCAACGGGTGACCGGGTCGGCGATCGGGGCCCATGCCCTGGAGCGCTCGCGCACCTTTCTGGACCTCGGCAGGGACGTACACGTGCTGGGTCGGCTTTCCTCTTACGTCGTAACGCTGGGACAGATTGCCGAACACCCGCTGCTGGGCAGCGGTCAGGGAGCGACCCTCTCTTTCTTCGGTTTCAACGAGGAGTTCAATCGTTTCGAACTGGCCGAGTCCTGGACGGTGGACAATATCTACCTGGCTCTGCTGTGGAAGATGGGAATCGTCGGGCTGGCGGTCTTCGGCTGGATGGTGCTGCGTCTGCTGCGCCTGGCATACGGAACGTTCAAACGCACCCGCGATCCCGGAGTCAGAGCATTCGCCGGAGGGATGGTGGCGATGATCGTCGGCATGGGCGCCCTGGGGATGAGCGACGCGGCCATGCTCAGCGGTCGTTTCGCCCTGGTCTTTGCGCTGCTCTTCGGACTGATGGCCACGGTGGCGCGCGGAGAGGAGACGGAATGAAATTGCTGAGCGATATCGCCGCCAGGGAGAGACGGCGGGTGGTGGGATTGATGTCGGGCACGGCGGCCGACGGGATCGATGCGGCGCTGGTGGAGTTGCGCGGGTGCGGATCGGGGACGCGGTTCGAACTGCTGGCCTTTGAGACGGTGAAGATGCCGGAGAGGCTGCGCTCCCGGGTGCTGGAGCTGTGCCGGACAGAGGCGCGAGTGGAGGAACTCTGCCAGGTGAATTTCGTCCTGGGAGAGGCGCTGGCCGAAGCTGCGCTGCGGGTGATTGCGGCGGCCGGACTCGGGCCGGAAGAGGTGGATCTGATCGGCTCGCACGGGCAGACGGTGCGCCATCTGCCGTCGGGCGCGCCTCCTTCGACCCTGCAAATTGGGGAATCGGCGGTGATCGCGCAGCGCACGGGGATCGCGACCATCGCAGATTTTCGTCCGGCGGATATGGCGCTCGGGGGGGAAGGGGCGCCCCTGGTGCCGCTGGTCGATCATCTCCTGTTCTCCGCCCCCGATCGAGGGCGGATGATTCTCAATATCGGTGGGATTGCCAACGTCACGGTGTTGCCGGCGGGAGGGGGAAGTGACGAGGTGCTGGCATTCGATCTGGGACCGGGAAACGGGATGATCGACGCGGCGGTGGCGCACTTCACGCGGGGAGAGGAGCGCTGCGATCGGGATGGGGTGCGAGCGGGGCGTGGGAAGGTCGACGGGCGGTTGCTCGAAAAGCTGATGGCGCACCCGTTCCTGGATCGGTACCCTCCCAAGTCGACCGGGCGGGAGGAGTTCGGGGCTGAATTCGTCGCGGAGATTCTGGAATGGACGGAGCTGGAGGAAGAGGATCTGGTGGCGACATTGACGGCGTTTACGGCCCGATCGATTGCCGACGGGATCAGGCGGTTTGCGCCGGGCGAGGGAACGGAGGAGCTGTGGGTCGCCGGAGGCGGGTTGCACAATCCGCAGCTGATCGAGATGATACGAGAGGAACTGCCCCAACTGCAGGTCGATTCCCTGGCCGGGTTGGGGGTGGATCCGGACGCGCGCGAGGCATTGACCTTCGCGGTGCTGGCCAACGAAACTTTGCTGGGTCGACCCGGCAACCTGCCCTCGGCCACGGGAGCGGAGCGGCCGGCGGTGCTGGGCAAGATCGCACTACCTGGAGGAGCTGAGCAATGATCGTAGATACGCACGTGCACGTGTGGGAGATTTCCGAGAAGTATCCGGTCGGGCCGACGGCGCCCGGGTGGAACAGCCTGCCGGACGAGCCGGGCACGGCGGACGAACTGCTGGCCGAGATGGATGTGGAGGGAGTCGACCAGACGGTGCTGGTGCAAACCAGCTGGTCGACGTGGGACAATGGCTATATCGCCGATTCAGTGGCCCGTTTCCCCGAGCGCTTTATCGGCCACGGGTTGATCGATCCGCAGGATCCGGACAACGCCGAGCAGGTGCGCTACTGGATGGGGGAGCGCGGTCTGGCCGGCTTCCGCTTCCATCCGATGTACTATCCGGAGGAGAAGATTCTGCTCACCGAGCAAAACGGGCCGATGTGGGAGGAGATCGGATCGCGCGAGGCGGTGATCCAGTTTCACCTGCGGGCGGGTTTTGCGGACCAGGTGGCGGATATCGCACGGCGCTATCCGCATTTAAAGCTGCTCCTTGACCACATGGGGTACCCGAATATCGAGGAGGATCCCGCTGCATTTCAGCCAATCGTCGATCTGGCCAGATGTGACAATGTTTTTCTGAAGCTGTCGGATGTGGCGGGTCGCTCCAAGCTGGGATTTCCCTACGAGGATGTGCACCCGTTTATCCGCATCTTGCTGAACGCCTTTGGCAGCGGGCGCATGCTTTGGGGCACGGGGTATCCGGGGCACCATCGGGTCAAGCACAGCTGGCCGACGTTGGACGACGAACTGCGGCTGGTTCGGGAGGGGGTACCGTTTTTGAGCGAGAGCGATCGGGAGGCGATTTTGGGAAGAACTGCGGCGGGTATCTGGGGGCTGGGATAGGAAAAGGCAGGTGCGGTTGGCGCGCTGAGGGAGAATCTTTCGGCGCGTTATTTTTCGGGAATTTTCGATGGATGGTTTTTCCTCTCGATGTGAGAGGACTTTGAGAAGAGGATGAGATGGCGAAACGGGACTTCGAACTGATTCGGGAACGGGAGATAGGCGAGCTCAACGCCCGCGCTTTTTTTTACCGGCATCGCACCGGCGCCGAACTGCTGTCACTGGTCAATGAAGACGAGAACAAGGTTTTTGGGATCAACTTCCGCACGCCGGTGGCCGATTCGACGGGCGTGGCCCATATCATGGAGCACGCCGTGCTGTGCGGCTCCCGAAAATACCTGGTGAAGGAGCCGTTCGTCGAGTTGATAAAGGGATCGCTCAATACTTTTCTCAACGCCTTTACCTATCCAGACCGGACCTGCTATCCGGTGGCCAGCCAGAATCTGCAGGATTTTTACAATCTGATCGATGTATATCTCGACGCGGTCTTCTTTCCGCGCCTGACCCCCCAGGTGCTGCAGCAGGAGGGATGGCACTACGAATTGGATGGGTTGGACGAGCCGCTGACCTACAAGGGGGTGGTCTTTAATGAGATGAAAGGGGCGTACTCCGACCCCGAGTCGCTGCTGGCGACGCATGCGCAGCACTCCCTGTTTCCCGACAATACCTACGGGCAGGATTCGGGAGGGGATCCACGCCACATTCCGGAGCTGACCTTTGAGCAGTTTGAGCGCTTTCACGCGGAGTACTACCATCCGGCCAACGCCCGCATTTTCTTTTACGGCGACGATGATCCGGAGCGGCGATTCGAACTGCTGGAGGAATACTTGGGCGATTTCGAACCGCGTCAGGTGGATGCGTCGATCGAGGTACAGCCCCGCTTCACCGAGTCGACGAGGGTTGTCCGCGGGTACGCCGCTCCTCCGGGAGGGGAAGAGAGTGCCAGGTCGATGGTGACGGTCAACTGGTTGCTGGAGGGAGAGGTGGACGCAGATGAGCGCCGCGCGCTGCACATTCTCGAGCACGCGCTGATCGGCACACCCGGGTCACCGTTGCGCAAGGCGCTGATCGACTCGGGGTTGGGAGAGGATCTCACCGGCAGCGGCATGGAAGGAGAGTTGGCCCAGACCTTCTTCGGCGTCGGACTTAAAGGGGTCGAGCCGGGTAAGGTCGACGCGGCGGCCGAATTGATCGTTGCAGCACTGGAACAGATCGCGCGGGAGGGGATCGATGCGGAGATGAAGGAGGCTTCGCTCAATACCTTTGAATTCCGGATGCGCGAGAACAACACCGGATCGTATCCGCGGGGGCTGGTGCTGATGTTGCGGGCGCTTGGCGACTGGCTGTATGATCGGGATCCGTTCGCAGCGCTGGAGTTTGAGGATGTGCTCGCCAGGATTCGGCAGCGGATGGCAGCAGATGACCGGTATCTCGAAGATCTGATCCGTCGGCATCTGCTGGACAACGTCCATCGGACGACGGTGATTTTGGAGCCTGATGTGGAGCTGGAAGCGCGCCAGGAGGAGGAGGAGCGCATCCGTCTGGAAACGGCCAGGGCAGAGATGAATCGGGCAGACCTGGAAGGGGTGATGGCCGCCGCCGCAGAGCTCAGGGAGCGGCAGGGAATGCCGGATTCTCCGGAAGCACTGGCGACGCTGCCGCGTTTGCAGTTGGGTGATCTGGAGCGAAAAATAAAGAGGGTGCCGATCGAGGTCGGCGAAGTAGAGGGGACGCGCCTGCTGCACCACGATCTGTTCACCAACGGCATTGCGTATGTGGAAATCGGGATGGATCTGCGCGCCCTGACGCAGGAGTTGCTGCCCTACGTCAATCTGTTTGGACGCGCTCTCCTGGAGATGGGGACGGAGCGCGAGGACTTCGTGCGCCTGGGGCAGCGGATCGGGGCGCGCACCGGGGGGATGTGGACGCAGAGCTTGATTTCGACGGTGCGCGGTAGCGGTGAGGCTGCCACCTGGCTGCTGCTGCGCGGCAAGGGGATGGTCGATCAGGTGGAGGAACTGTTCGCCATCGCCGGAGAGGTGTTGCAGACGGCGCGCTTCGACGACCGGGAGCGGTTCCTGCAGATGGTTCTGGAGGAGAAGGCGGGGGAGGAGTCGGCGGTGGTGCCGGCCGGACATCGCGTGATCTCGCTACGGCTGCGGGCCCAGTTCGATGAGGCGTCGTGGATTTCGGAGCAGATGAAGGGGCTCAGCTATCTGTTCTTTCTGCGGCAGTTGATCGATGAGATCGAGAACGATTGGCCGGCGGTCAGAGAGCGGCTGGAGGAGATTCGGCGACGGCTGGTCAACCGCCGAGCGATGCTCGTCAACGCCACTCTGGACGGGAGCGACCGGGCGGTTTTTTCGCCGAAGCTGTCCGCCTTTTTGCGAGAGCTGCCGACCGCCGAATGGCAACCGACGAGCTGGTCTCCCGCGTACCGGGCCGTCGACGAAGGATTGACGATTCCGGCGCAGATCAACTACGTGGGCAAGGCGGCCAACGTCTACGATATGGGATACGAGCTGGACGGGAGTTCCTCGGTGGCCACCCGGTATCTGGCGGCCACCTGGCTGTGGGAGCGGGTGCGGGTGCAGGGAGGAGCGTACGGCGCCTTCTGTTCCTTCGATCCCTTTTCGGGAGTGCTGAGCTACGCTTCGTACCGCGATCCGAATCTGCTCGAAACGCTCGAAATCTACGACCAGAGTGGCCGGTTTCTGAAGGAGTTGGAGATCAGTGAGGAGGAGCTGACCAAGGCGATTATCGGCGCCGTCGGCGATCTGGATGCGTACCAGCTGCCCGACGCCAGGGGGTTCAGCTCGATGGTCCGTCACCTGACCGGCATCACGGACGAATTCAGGCAACAGCTGCGCGATCAAGTCCTCGCCACATGCGCCGAGGATTTCGGCAAATTCGGCGACCTGCTGGAGCAGGTGGCTGAGAGCGGCCGCGTGGTCGTTCTCGGGTCGCAGGAGGCGATCGAGGCAGCCGATGCAGCGCGCGGAGGGTGGCTCGAAAAGGTCGAGGTGATCTGATCAGGGTCTGCGAGTGTATTCGCCGCGGGGTTTCCGGAAGAAAGCCCAGAAGAGGAGCGTGCCCAGTCCGGTCAACCCGGCCGCCGTCAGAAACAGAGGACGGTAGCCCAGAGCGGTGATCAACTGGCCGCCGCCCATGGCGATGATCGCAGTGCTGACGCCGAAAGTGGCAGTCAGGACGCTGTTGATGGTCACCCGCCAGCGCGGTGCCACCAGCTCCTGCTGGAATAGAATCCAGACCGAGCGTCGGGTCGAACCCATGGCGATTAGAAGGGTGCAACCCAGGCCACCGGCCAGCCAGTGGGGGACCAGAGCGAGAGGGATCAGGGCGGCAACCATGCCGATGGAGCCGATGACGATGGTGCGCGTCCGACCCCAGCGGGCGGCCAGCGCGGGAGCGGCGATGGCCGCGGCCACCGCCAGTATCTGGCCGGCCGCCGCCATGCCGCCGATCAGGGGAGTGGGCACGTTCAGCTCGTCGTCCATATACACGTTGAAGAAGGTGCGCGTGCTCGATTCTGCGGCCATTTGCAGCAGCACGACCAGTGCCATAATCGCGATCAGGAGAACCGGGGGGCGTCCGCCGACGGTGGCGTCGGGTTGTTCGCCTGCGATCCCCTTCTCGCGCGTGGCGATCAGGGCGAGGGTGGCCAGCGAGAGCAGGGAAGCGGCGATCAACAGCGGCCAGCGGTAGGCCGCGGGATCGTCGGGCTGGAGCGACAGGAGCCCGGCGAAGAGCCCGGGGAGGAAGCCGCCGATCAGGCTGCCGGCGAAACCTGCCAGGGGCCACAGTGCCACCATGGCCGAGAAGACGTAGCTGCGCTCCTGCGGGTCGGTACGGGCGGTCAGGAAGGGGGGACTGTTGACCAGATACAGGCTCATACCCAGCACGCCGAAAGAGAGGGTGCCCAGTAGCCATGCCTTGCGTTCGGCGGCGGGAATGAACTCCGCCAGGGGGAGCAGAAAGTAGCCGATGGCGGCCAGGGCCATGCCGACGATCAGGGTGCGGCGGTTGCCCCAGCGATGGCCCACGAGACCGGCAGGCAGGCTGCAGACGGCAAAGGAGAGCGCACCGGCGGCGTTGACCTGGCCGACAAAATCCGGCCCGTACCCCAGGCGGAGCAGGTAGAGGTTGAGGAGTACGGTGTAGATGCCTCCAAAGACGGTGAGGCCAGTCAGTGCGGAGGCGATCAGAAAGAGATGCACGTCGCGGTTGAAGCGGCGCAGGGCGTTCAGGTAGGTATTGAGCAAGCGGCAGGTCCTGTGGGGGTGGATTGTCAAATCAAGGGCAAATCACCGCCGCCGGCAAAAAGGGGATTCATTCGATTCCGCTAACGATGCGCGATGGCCGCTCCTCCAGCAGAGGGGAGCGGCCGTTTTTGTTCCGATGCGATCGAGTGAGAATTACCGATAGAAGATATCGACGACGAAGTCGAAGACGTCCAGCCCCCAGACTCGGCGCGACATCTCGTAGAGCAGAATGGGAACGGCAAAGAGGAAGGCCAACTGCATGCCGACGCGGACGGTGATGCTATCGCGCCGGGCGTGGTAAAAGACCCAGAATACGACGAGCAGGGAGCCCAGGATGATTATTACACTCGCCCCGTGAAAGAGGAGATCGAGCGTGGCGGGTAGATTCCAGACGGCGCCGCACAGGCGATAGACGAGGGGCAGGCCGTTCAGGAAGAAGAGGCGGTGCACCACCAGCGTTCCGTAGGTCAAGAGCCCGACGCCTAGGGTTCCCTCGACCAGGGCGAAGAGGTCGACGCTTTGCGTGGTAAGGGCATCGTACCAGAGCGCCGAGCCGATGTAGAGCCAGGTGAAGAAGAGGGCCAGGGAGAGGGCCCGGGCGTGGTTGGGAGGGTTGAAGGACATCGGTTTCAGCGAGATGGGTTGAGTTCTTCCACGGGTATTTCCTGAATCAGCTGGGCGATCGCGGTGTTGCGCTCCTCTCCGTCGGCACTCCTGGCTCCGTGTCGGCCGACGAAATCGCGCATTTCCTGCATCAGACGGGCGTGCCAGCTGGCCAGCACGCTCCCCTTTTCAAGATCGGTGGCAATGTGTCGGTCGAAGAATTCTTCAGCTGCCTGGCGCACGGCCGGGTTGGTGTACATCTCCTCGTGGTTTTGCTGCACCATGGAGAGTGTGAGGCCTACGAACTGCCCTATGAATCGCTCCCGGAAGGAGGAAAAATCGGGGACAATGGGCATATAGCCGATCAACTCATCCACGCTGCGGCAGCCCAGTGCTTCGTAGAGGCGATCCAGGGTTTTCAGATCGATGCGCTCAATATCCCCTTTGACCAGCCGATTGATCTGCTGACGGGGGACGCCGATGCTGCGGGCCAACTCCGCCTGAGAAGGTGCACCGGGGCGAGATAGGAGTTCTTGCAGCCTGAACTTCATCATGGGACGGCGATTCCTCACTGAAAAGTCGATATGTTCTGACGCATTTATGACGATCTCGAAAAAATTACGCGTTCTCACCGACCTACAAAATACGGGCCTTAAGACGGAGGTCTGTATACCAGAGGGGGTAGATGAGATCGTTTAAAAGGACTTTTTACGATGGCATCATGATGTTGATATTACCGGATTTCCGCATTGGAGTCAACAAAATTATTTACATTAGTAATTTTTTATGTTGACATTAGTCAATAGAAATGTTAACATTCTCGGCAAACAATCCGATACATCACCATCAGAGGAGGTTTTCATGTTCCAGACCAAGCTGCGCTATGGCATCCAGGAAGCGGCGGTGCGCCCGTTGGAAGGGGATGAAATTTCCACCACGGTCGGCCAGCAGATCGAGAAGATGCTCGAAAAATCGGATGATCAGCGCCTGCGCACGCAGATTCAACGGGCGTTAGAGGACCCGCAGTCGACCATCGAGATCCGTTCGGGCAAGCGGGTGCAGACGGTTACGCCGGGCATGCCCATGCGCGAACTTTTGGGGGCGGACAGCGGCGAGTTGGAGATCACCGTGAGTCAGCCGCACGTGGGAGGCTGAACCGTGCTGCTCGCGGGACCTACGGTCCGGCGCATCCACCGCGAGCGGGAAATGGGGATGCGGCAGGATAGGGAATTGACCCGCCCTCTGGCGCCTGCCGGGGCCAGGAGACAGAGGCTTGCCGCTCGTTCCGGTCGAACTCCGAGTCGCAAAAAGGTCGCCGAAAATGCCGCCTTTCCCCTGGATATGGCGACGGTCCTGGGGTTGGGATGCGATCCGGAACTGGCGGTGATGGAGGGGCGGGTGGGGCGGATCTGCCGTCGCCTTCCCGGGGTGAACGAGCCGGTGGTGGCGCTGGCGGAAAAACGCTGGCCGATCCTCTTTTCAGGTCCTTTTCGGGAGCGCTTGACGCGGTCGCTGCTACCCCATCTGTCCGGTTTGCGGCACTGGGCAGAGGCGCAAAGGAAAGCCAGAGATTACGCCGATCTGGACGGTTCCGATCTGGCTATGATGCCGCGGGATACCGAAGGGCTTGGCCCCTTTGTCCACGAGCGACTCATTCCCCGGCTGCGGGATGCCGCTTCCTTTGATGAAGAGGAGGATATGGTAGTCGCCGAATCTCTGGTGGACGGGCTGCTGACCAGGCTGGAGCCGGAATTCGCCTTTGTGGATGGGCGCTGGTATGGCCTGGTGCCCTTTTGTGGCGAGCCGGAGCCGCGGCAGCCGGAGTTCATCGTGGGCAAGAATCGCTTTCTGGGTCTGCGGGCCGGGTCTGCAGTCGATGCGCTGGCCCGCTACGACACGGTGCTGCGGGAGGTGGTTCGCGCCATCTTTCCGGCAGAGGGTGGAGGGTGGAAAGAGAGGGGGTATCTGTACCGCGGCAAAGAGGGGGCCGTCATGCGCACGCCGGCCGGGCGGTATTTCGCCTGTTTGCAGATGCCCCCCTACGTGGTGGAAGGGGACGATCGGAAGCTCTATTCCTTCGAGGCGGCCGAGATCGGCATCCAGATCGTCTCCACCGATGCGCGAAAAGGGATACGACCGGTGTCGGTGCAGGTGCTGCACGCGTACAGACACATGTTCGTGAGCGGCTGGGGAGGGGGAAACTTCATCTGCATGCCCCGTTTTGAGAACTATTACGAGGAACTCTCCCAGCTTCCCCTGGAGGAGGCGCTGCTGCGGCATCTGGAATCGGCGCGCATGACGCTGTGTGCCGGATACACGCCGCTCAGTTCTCCGGCGCATTCGATCCAGACGCTGGGGCGGCCGATTCTCAGCGAAGAGGAGGCGCAGCGGCGGGGGCTGCCGATCTATCGCTATCCCTTCCGGGCGAAGGGATCCGCAGGATTTTGATGGAAGGGAGATAATGTGGAACGGTATGCCCGGCAGGCGGCGATCCAGGGATGGGATCAACAGAGGCTGGCGGATGCGACGGTGGGAATCGCGGGTTCGGGACCGGTGGCCTTTTTGTGCGGGCTGATGGCCGCGGCCATCGGCTTTGGGCATCTGGTGTTGATAGGTGGGACGGAAAAGATGGAGGAGAAGGTGTTTGGGCTGGATAAGCTAATGCGCTCCCCGGTCGGGCGCTGGGCGGATTTTTTCCGCCGGATCAACCCGGTTGTCGAATTCACTCCCATTCCCCATTCTCTTTCGGCAAAGCTATTGCTCCGGATGCCGAAAGTGGACGTCCTGATCGCGGCGGGCAACGACTACGCGGGGCTCGAACAGGTGGCGTCGATCTCCTCCATTCCCACCGTTGCCGGGTGCGCTTCCGAGCCGCTGGGTTTCTGGGGGATGCCTCGCGCGAACGAATTGACTGCTCGCCTCTGTCGATTTCCGGAGTCGGCGCTGGTGGGACAGATCGTAGCCGGGTTGCTCGTCGATGAGGCGCGCAAGGCGCTGCTGCCGCTGGCAGATGAATCCGGCAGAGCGACGGAGATGCGCGCTCTGGTTCTGCCGCGTCTACCGGGCTGGCGCGAACCGGATCGCCCGCGCGCTCTGCGCCTGCCGTTCAGCAGCCTGAGCGTGGTCGGGGCCGGGGCGTTGGGCACCTGGTTCGGGATGGCGCTGGGGCTGATCGATTTCAGGGGGGATGTGCATCTGTACGATGCCGACGTGGTCGACGAAACGAACCTCAACCGCCAGGTGCTGTTCTCCGGTGCAGTGGGCCGACCGAAAGCACCGGTTCTGGCGGGCAGACTGCAGCGGCTGTTTCCGCATATGCGGGTGAACGGATACGGCGCTCTGGTCGACGAAAGCACTGAGCGGTATGTGAGCAGCTGCGACGCGCTGGCGGCCTGTCCGGACAACTTCGCCGTGCGCGCCTTCCTGAACCACACGGCGCGCAAGAGGAAGCGCATTCTCCTCAGCGGGGGGACGTCGGCCACGGGCGGTTCGTGTGCGACCTACGTCCCCGGGCACACTCCTTGTCTGAGTTGCCTGATGGATATCGATGGGCTGGCAAAGCGGGAGACACAGGCGCAGGGTTGTGCTCAGGTAGCGCAGGCCTCAGTGGTCACCAGCAATGCGATCACCGGGGCGCTGATGGCATGGTGCGTGCAGGAGATGGGCGCGGGAAGGGTTCGGGGAGGGATCTGGGAATACGACGGGCGGGCACGAGACGAGCGGCTGGGCGTGCACTCGCTGCGCGAGGGGTGCAAGTGTCACCTGCAGAGATGGACTACCTGACCGCAGGCTAAAAGCGCTGCGACAGTCTCCAGCCGACCCAGAGCCCCACCGGCAGCAGGGCGAGGATGAGGATATCGGAGTACCGGTGGCCGGCTCCCCAGACAAAGGAGAAGAGAAAGCCGAGCGCCGCCCAGGCGATGAGGCCGAAAATGATCGTCTTCACAAATCGCATACTGTTCTCTCCTACCTCGTTTACTTCGCCACCTTCCCTTACTTCGTCGCTTCGCTAATTTCGCCGCTTCGTTAGATTTGCCACCAAGAAAACCGAAATAGGCGCGTGAGTCAAATCGATTCGGCCAGCAGAAGGTTAACCGAAGAGAAGAGGCGTGCCCCAAATTGGCCGATTTGAGCTGATTGTCGTTGAAATATGTATCTTTCGATATATTATAACGGAGTTACCATCATGCGAATGGCCAAATTGTTCCAAAATGGCAGAAGTCAAGTGGTGCGACTGGAGCACAAATGATGCCGATTTTGCACATATATTCCCGCCCCGATTGCTGTCTCTGCGATATTGCCAAGGAGCGTCTTCTGGAACTGCGCGATGAGCTCGATTTCGAACTGGTGGAGATCGATATAAGCGATGAGCCGGAGTTGGTCGAGCGCTACGGCGAGTGCATACCGGTGGTTGAACTGGCCGGAGAGGAACTCTGTCGATACAGAGTGAACAAAAAGAAGGTGCGCCGAAAGCTGCTGACGGCATGATACTTTTCGTCAGCGCCCTGGGCTTCCTTCCCGGCATTCTCTGGCTCATCTATTTCTACCGCAAAGACTCGGTTGAGCCAGAACCTACTAAATTGATCTTCAAAGCCTACTGCCAGGGCATGTTTGTCGTCGGGGCTGTGGCCATAGTCGCTACGCCCTTCTCCTTCAATGAGTTCTTCTCTGCAGTATTCGTCGCTCCCATCGTCGAGGAATTACTCAAGTTTCTCGCGGTGTTTCTCTTTATCTTCCGCACCAGGGAGTTCGATGAGCCGATGGACGGCATTATTTATTCCGTCTCGGTGGCGCTGGGCTTCGCTTCGTTGGAGAATGCCTTCTATCTGTACGAGGCTCACAAGAACGATCAGGTGGGATGGACGTTCGTTCTCAGAGGCCTGCTGTCCGTGCCGGGGCACGCCCTGTTTTCCAGCATATGGGGCAATGCGCTGGGAGTGCTGAAGTTCAATCCGCAGCGGCAGGGGTTTGTGGTCTCTTCTCTCCTGGTGGCAATGCTCTGTCACGGGATATTCAACCTGCTTTGCTTATTGTATCTGGGTTTCGGGGTCTTGATGATCCTCTTTGTTTCGTATTCGTGGAAGCGCTTTAACAGGAGTGTGAACAAGGCGTTGCTGGATTCACCCCACCGGTGAAGTAGGAGAGAGGCAATGAGGAAGGCAATGGCTTCTAACCTGAAAATCGCCAGAATGGTTTCACCTTATTGCCCAAATTGCAGTGCCCAGATTTCAAGACAACGAGTGCTGGTATGGTGGGGAGCAAGGATTCGCGAAGCCTTCAAGAATATGCTTTTTCTTTTTCGCGATGGAGCGCACGGGAAAACGTACGTGGGGTGGGGATTTTACTTTGAGAAAAAACCTGGGGTAGATTCCTGGCAGGGAGTGGAAAACCGCCGGAAGCAGCGAGAGGAACTGGTCTTTCACTGTCCACACTGTGAGAAAGAGCTTCTGGTGGAAATCGGCCCCGTGGTGTGGAGGCTGGCAGCTCTTGTCTGCCTTTTCCTCGCCATTCTGTTTCTGCTAGCGGGCATTCTGGAGAGACTTCAACCGCCAAAATTGGATTAGTAATGTCCTCAGAAAGAGAGGATGCCTTTTGAAACCATTTTCGTTTTATTTTTCCTTCCGGGCAATAAATACCAGCACACCGTGCTCTGCCGTTGCTCCTTCACCCGTGTGATCGCCTTGCACCTTAATATGGCGGAACCCGGCCTGCTCCAGCATCATTAGCAATTCGTTTTTGAAGTATATGCGTACTTTCAGCGGGTAGATCTCTTCCTCATTACGGATGCACCTTCTCGGCGGTTGTTGCGGCCATACTCACACCCCTCATCTCAAACCATCTCAATCGCAGCCTTCCAAACCTGGGCTCGATTCCGCGTCTTTTGCGACGCCAGTTCAGCGGGGATTTCTTTTTGTCTTGATACTCCGTCTCCTGCGCCGTATCGTACTGTTCATCCCCGTTCCGACAGCCACGAGGATTAGACGATGCTGGCAAAGAGAACAGAGAGAACCCTCTCCAGTGACGATGGACCGCTCGATACCCTCATCGGCCTAAATACTTTCTTCGAAGGTACCCTGAAAGCCGATAATGGGGTACGGATAGAAGGTGCCTTTGCGGGGGAGCTCTTTTGCTCCGGTTCCTTGACGATTACCGCATCGGCCAGCGTCCATGCGGATATCGAAGGGATGGATGTCTACATAAACGGAATCGTGTGCGGCATGGTGTGTGCGGAAAGGGTCGCCCTCGACAGGGAAGCGCGTCTGACCGGCGACCTCTATACCCAGACGCTTTCGATTTCTGAGGGTGCTCTCTTCAGCGGTAGTTCCGCACCACTCGAAGAAGGGACGCAAGATGAGCAGAACGGACAGGGGCCGGAGGAACGCCTGCCTCTTCTTGGTGCGAGGTAAGTGACTGCTTTTCTTCAAAGAAGAAAGATGGTGACTCCTCGCAGAGTTGAATCGCGGACACAGGGATTTTTAGTCCGATCTGAGAAGGTTGCGTAAGTGCCTGATTTTATAGGGATGGTTGCGTAGCTGCCTTTTTTCTTGCGCTTGTTCGTCACGGTGAGTTCATTTGGGTGGAAGCCGGATTGCTTGGCTGGTTGTTTTGAATGAGAATTACAGTTTTGAGATGGGTACCAGAAAAATAGATTTTGGGATTAGGCGAGGTGTCACATGGCACGAACGGCATTGGATCTGTCCAGAGAAGAGTGGAAGGCTTATAAGCCACGCAGTGCCTCAACGGGAGAAGAATCGGCGCGCTGGGAGCAGGCGCATCAGGTGGCGTGCCAGGCAGCTGTTCTTCTGCGCGACCAGTTTGGAGCGGTCAGAGTGGTGGCCTTCGGTTCGTTGTCTCAGAGGGACTCTTTCACTCTCTGGTCAGATATCGACATAGCTGCCTGGGGAATTCCAGACAGATATTTCTTTCGCGCCGTGGCTGCAGTAACCGGAATGAGTGCGGATTTCAGTATCGACCTCGTCGATGTGGCGTCCTGTCGTCCGGTTTTGCGTCAACGGATCGAGGCAGAAGGCATGGAATTGTGAAAGATCCCCTGCTCCGTCTGGCCAAACGCATCCGCGAGGAATGCGTCGAATTGGATAGGATCGTTGACCGCGTCGGAGAAGGATGGTTGCGTGCGCAAGAATCGCACGATGATCTTTACGTGGATAGCGTGGCTTTGAACTTGCATGGTTTTTATAACGGGTTGGAGCGCCTTTTCGAGCTTATCGCAACGAATATCGATGGAAGTTTGCCCGAAGGAGCGAACTGGCATCAGGTCTTGTTGGAGCAGATGGCCGCAGAAATTCCGACCAAGCGTCCTGCCGTGATTTCCGATGGGATGCGAGATTCACTGGATGAGTATCGCGGTTTTCGCCATATCGTGCGCAACATTTACCCGTTCCAGTTCGATGCGCCCAAGATCCAGGAGATCGTCGCTCGGGTTCCCGGGGTTTTTTCCCAGGTTCGAGCGGAATTACTGTCCTTTGCCGATTTTCTCGAGCAATAGTTAGATCTCATATTCGGCGCACAAAAAAACAGCCACTCACCTTGCATGCGGTAAGTGACTGTTTACATTCAAAAAAGAGAAATGGTGGCTCCTCGCGGAATCGAACCGCGGACACAGGGATTTTCAGTCCCCTGCTCTACCTACTGAGCTAAAGAGCCACCAACAAGCGGTAAAATATAAAGCCTCTCCTCTAAATGTCAAGGGTGCTATGTCCGTTTCGATAATACCGTTTAAGATGCCTGAACCGATGGAAATCCCGTCCCATATCGTCGACCGATTGAGGGAGATGCCCGGGGACGAAGCCGTGGCCTACGGCATGGAATTGCTACTGCAAATCGCCGCCGCCGAGACCATACTTTACGAGCGGGTGGGAGAGGGGGAAACGCTCGAACTGGGAGAGGTGGTCGGCCCCGAGACTGGAGGGCTGAAGGAACTGCTGGCAGGGGAGTACGGCCGACCTCTGGATGAGACGAAATCTCTGGCGCGGAAGGCATTTGCGGATGGGTCGGCGCTGCTGGTGATGGGAAATGCAGAGGCCGGCGAGCAGGAACTGCCCGCCGGCCTGCTGAAATTTCTCCTGGCCGGAGCGGAGGAAGGGAACGTCGGTTTTCTCTACGTCCTGCCGATGAATGGAGCCGACGGTCGGCCGTTGGGAACGCTGACGCTGGTTCGCCCGGCGGCGGACGGGCCGCTCAACCACGAGCAGCCGAATATCTCCGAGGCGATGCGCCAGGAACTTAGCGGTATCCTGGACGGCTGAGAAAGAAACAGCTCAGGCCGATACCGGCTCGACGACGCCTTTCTCGACCATCCAGGCCTCGACCTCTTCGCCGTCGACATCGGCCAGCATGTGGCCGTTGATCTCGACGCAGGGGGAGAGGGGCTGGCCGCTCTTCTGCACCATTTCGGCGTAGATTTCGGGATTGTTGATGATGTCTTTGTCCTCGTACTGCAGGCCATACTTGTCAAAAGTCTCGCGCACGCTGTTGCTCCAGCCGCAGACCGGCTTGAGGTAGGCGACAATACTCGGTGCTTCTGCCATTTTTGAATCCTCTTCGATTATAAAGCAAATGGGTTGTAAAAAGCTTGAGTGGGCCAATTTTTCGTGAATATACCGATGGCCTTCGGGCTGTCAACCCTCCTCGGCGAACCCTTTTCGATTGACGAAAACGGCCTGAGGGGTTACATTGGGCCAACCCCTAACTCTTTTTCTCCACTGAACTTCTCCCTTTTTTGGCAACTCGCAGAAGAGAAAAATACCAGCTCAACAACCACGAAGTCGAGCGCAGGTATTGCAGCGCTATTGAGCGCTGGGAAAACGAGCCCTCAACGTGGTTGTTAACTCAGTGGTTCGTCAAGAAAAAACCTTGACGAATGTCGATCAAGATCTCCCAGTAAATTAATATCGTTACGCAATTTCCGGAGATCAGAAACTTTGTTGACAGACCACTCAGTGGTAAACTATTTCTTGAGAGTTGCTTAACAAAAACAGGTGTGATGGCTTCCGAGGAAGTTCTGTACATTGAAGGGGGCAAGTGTCTTTGCGGCGAAGTGGAGATTCAGGGGTCGAAAAATGCGGCCCTGCCGATGCTCGCCGCCTCCCTGCTGGCCGAAGAAGGACAGACCGTATTGCACCGGGTGCCGCCGGTCAAGGATGTGCTGGTGGCGCTGGAACTGCTGCGCAAATTGGGCGCAAAGGTCGATTACGATCCGGTGGAAGAAGTGGCGGTCATCGACGCCACCGACGTGAACTGCACCCGGCTGCCCGATGAACTGACGGGGCGTTTTAGGGCTTCGCTGCTGTTCGTGGGGCCGCTGCTGAGCCGCTTTCGCAAGGCGTGGATCCGCGAAGTGGGTGGATGCGTCATCGGCTCGCGGCCGGCGGACTACCACTACAGGGGGTTTGCCCGGTTGGGGGCCAGGGTGCAGGCGGTGGGAGGAAGCGGTATCGAGGTCTGTGCCGATGTGCTCAAAGGGGCCTTTTTATATTGCGATCTGCCGAGCCATACCGGGGTCGAGAATCTGATCATGGCGGCCAGCCTGGCAGAAGGGGAGTCGATCATAGAGAACGCAGCCTCGGATCCGGAGATCGCCGATTTCGCGGAGATGATGGTCAAGATGGGGGCCAGGGTCGAGGGGGCGGGGACGCGCACGGTGCGGATTGTAGGGGTCGACCGCTTGCGCGGAGCCGAGCATACGGTGATGCGCGACCGACTGGATGCCGGGCTGATGATGATGGCCAGCGGTATCACCGGCGGCGATGTCGCTGTGAAAGGGGTAGAAATCGGGCATCTGCGCATCTTCGAGGCCAAGCTGAATCAGATGGGCATCCAGACCCGCCGGGATGGAGAATGGATGCGGGTGAAGGGGCCGGAAAAGCTGCAGCCGATCAACGTGACTACCACGTACTATCCGGGATTTCCCACGGATTTGCAGCCCAGTATCATGGCGCTCGCCTGCGTCGCCTACGGAGATAGCTACGTCCGCGAAACCGTGTTCGAGGATCGGCTGGGGCACGTCAAGAATTTTCGCGCCTTCGGAGCGCGGCTGTCGCCGGAGAAGGATCGGCTGATAATCGTCCATGGGCCGGCCCGGTTGAAGGGAGCGCGGGCCAAAGCGCTGGATATACGCGCCGGCGGGGCCTGTGTGCTGGCCGGTCTGGCAGCCGAAGGGCGCACCAGCCTCTACAACCTCTATCAGCTGGATAGAGGACACGCCAATTTGGAGGGAAGATTGCGGAATCTGGGAGCAGAGCTAGAGCGGATCTGAACCGCTGCATTCATTCTGTAGAAGAGAACGGTCGGGAGCTTTGAGCATCCCGGCCGTTTCTTTTTGCGGGAGTGGCGTGGGAAAAGGCTTGGTTTTGAGGGTGAGGCTGTTTATATTATAGATAAAAGGATCAAAAGGTATTTTTATATTCAACTGGGAGAAGAGTATTGATCAGCCAGACCACGCAAATGGCTATACGGGTGCTGCTCTACGTCGCCCTGCGCGACGACGATCAACCCGTTGCCGTGCAGGAGGTGGCAGGGAGCATCGAAGGCTCCCCGAGCTATGCTGCCAAGGTCGTCGGCCAGTTGGTTAAATCGGGCATGCTGTCCTCTCAGCGAGGCAAGGGGGGGGGAGTGAAACTGGCGCGGTCTCCGGCCGATATTTCTCTGTTGCACGTGGTGCGGGCTTTCCAGGGGGATATCACCCGGATCGGAAACGGCAATGGCAACGGCATCGGCATTGGGGAAATGAGTCTCGAGGAAGGAGGGTATCACCTGATTATGGAGGAACTCAGAATGTCGATTATCAGCATCCTCTCCAGGTGGACGCTGGCCGATCTGGTGAGGAAATCGCTGCTCTCCCTGGAACCGGAAAGGAATGGTGTGGAAAGAGGGGTGCAGAGAGGACAGGTGGCTGGCTGAAGGAGGCCGACCAAGGCGCTGGACATACGCGCCGGCGGGGGGGTGCGTGTTGGCGGTCTGGCAGTCGAGGGGCTGTCTATTCGAAGAAGGGGAGACAGCAGTCAATACGTCTCGACGAGATGTTTGAGCTTACAGAGCGAGTGGTTCCACAGAACATCGTGCAGGAATGCGGGGAAGATCCGCCTGAAAACGCGCCAGCCCAGCCTCTTGAAGGGGTTCCCCACTCTGGGGAAATCGAAGGCGACGTAGATCGAGAGAAGAGACAATCCCTTCTCCTTTTCATCGACATCGAAAGCGAGAACTCCGCCCTGTGCAAAGCCGTTTCGGACGCGATACAGCAGGCAGCGCGCTCCGATAATTTTTTCCAGAATCACGCTGAACGACAGGCATCGGAGAAAGAGGTCGTACTGAATCGCGCTGCCCACCTCGTTCGGCCTGCCGGAGGTGCGGTGCACGTTTACCAGCCGTGATTTGAAATACTGACGGTCGGCGTCGCCGAATTTTCCCAGCTGGTGGAGTATTCTCGTCCGGTCTGTTTTGATTCTGATCGTGTACATCCTCTCGAACTGAGGTGACCGTCCGAACGGCTGCACGCCCAGCATCTCGACGATTTCCAGCCGTTTCCTCTCCACATCTTCTCTGGAGACCCCTGTGGGATATCGTCCGAATCCCTCCCAATTTAACCCGAATATCCATTCCGCTGCGCAATTTCTGATCGTCACCAGCGCGCCCCCTATCAGGATAGCCCAGATCGTGGCGGGGTGGTACATCGACAGCAGAACGCGCCGGTACGTGTCGTCGCCACTGGCGATTCTCCACAATATCCTCGCCAGCCGCCACCGGTGCTCAGGTTTCGTCTTTCTCTCCGTCAGCACTGCCTGATAGAAGATTCTGCTCAAGATTCGATGGGAGAATGTCACGCGATTCAACAGGAACACGACGGCGCCGAACTTGTTGTCCAATTCGAATTTCTCGACGGTGGGCCAGTAGCCCCTCTTCAGGCTGGTCCGGTCGATGCCCGTATTGAAGATGCAGTCGGCCAGCGCCGATGCCGTGATGTACGCGGAAAAAATGCCGTCCTTGTACAGCCGCGAAACGGCCATGTCTCCGGCGAGAGCCATCCTGTGGCCGAAGGGATTCCGCGCAGTGCCCACCGCCATGCTGGGGTTGCACGCACAAATCGGGGAGAACGCGGCTCCCCTGGGAAGCAGCCGCCTGATGTGTGGAAGCGCTAAGAAACGATTCATGATATCCCGATGCTGGGATGGGTCGGCGCGATCGACGCTCGGACCGAGCAAGACGACCGTTATCCATCTCCCTTTGGGTATCAGCGAAGACATTTCGATCTGGAGATCTTCGGAGCCGTATTCCGCAAAATGCACCTCCCCCCTCATTTGCCGGAGTAACTCCTCTGTCGCCTGCATTTCGCAGATGAGCGTTTTGCGCACCCTGGGCGGACGGAAACCAGGAATCGTTTCTTCAAGGGCCCGAAAGAGAGGGTCCGACTCCAGGCTCATTCCCGGAGTCTGGTTGACCCCTCCTGCGAACGCGACGAAATCGGCCTCGACCACCTCGGTCCTGCTCTCTCTGCCCACACCGGTCCGGTAGCTCACAACAGGTTTGAGGCTCGGAGAATAGCGGACTTCCTGGACTGCACCCGTTATTACCCTCGCGCCCTCCTCCACCGCCTTATCGAGCAGAAACGCGTCGAAGTTCATATGCCGATCGGGACGATGTCTGGGCCTCGAACCCCGAAAGACCGTAAGCATCTCTCTTCCCTCGGGGATCGGCAGTTCGATGCTCTTCCAATCCCCGTGCACCGTGAGTAATTCCGCCTTCCCTATGATGATTTCTTCGGGCACGCTGAGTCCGTCTTCCCGCAGGACATCGACCAGCCTGGGAGAGATGCCGCCTGCACAATAGTTGCAGCCTTCCCTGAAGGCCATCGAAGACTCGATCTGGTAGAAGGAAAGCTCTCTCTTCTTTTCCACGATGATCAGATCGAGCTCTTTGCCCAGCGATCGGGCCTTCTTCGCCGTCTGGATGGCGAAAAACGCTCCGGCAGGTCCCCCGCCGACCACGACGATAGTGGCACCATCCGGGAGGGCCAGGTGCTGCTTCCCGCCGAAGAAATGAGCGAGACCTTTGCTCATCGGGAACCGTCAGAGCGAGGAGGGGAATGGGGCTCGAGATATTGGCTTGAAAAGGTAGGTAGCCAGTCGGCGTCCAGAAGCTCAGGATCTCTTCGGGATCGCTTCCTCCGGCACATGCCGCTGCGGCGGGCTCTCCACCAGGTGCGGATCACTCCAACCGGCGGAAGACGAGCCCGAAGAACAGGGCAAGCATGCCGATGATCGAGCCGATTTCCCAGAGGGTGAACGGGGGACAGCTGGCACGGATGGACTCTCCGTAACCCATTTGTGTAGTTACCGGGTTTCCGCCCGGGCCTTGCGCAGTATGGCCAGCAACTCCTGCGAAGTGGCGGTGGCCGCGTCCAGTTCCAGCGCGTGCCACTGCGAGACCAGGCGGTCGAAGATCTGGTCAATTTTGGCGACAACCGCACTGTCTGGAGCGGCGGACTTGACCAGACTCCGGTATCCCACGATAGCGTTGATTTGGCTCAGGACCGCGTCCGTGCGCATATCCACGCTCGCGGGGTCGTCGCTGTCATCGTGGCACTTCATGCACTTTCGGTGCACCTTGCCCACGAAGGTGACATCCATCTCCATGGAGCCATGGCAGTCCACACAGTTCAGGGCATCGCGATCGTCTGCAGTGGCCTCGTTGTGATCGCTGCCGAGGAAAGCTTCGTACTGTGAGGTGTGGCAATGGCCGCAGGTGGCGGGAATTTGCGGATCCATGACCCGCTCGCGAACCTCCGCGTGGGCGAGGTCCTCATCCATAGTCTCGGGATCGCCGCCGTGGCAGTCCACGCAGGACAGGCCGGCCAGTGCGTGGACCGACGTTTCGTAGCCCACGTGGTAGTCGTAAAGTACCTTGTGTTTCACCTTGAAAACCGAGGAACGATGACAGTCCTGGCAGTTGTCGGCCAGGGCAAGCGGGGCTGCGAGCAGGATCAGGATCAATACTGCCGAACAGATGGGAAACGAACGCATCATGGTATACCCCCCAGGTCTGTTTGAGATGCCAAATACCCAGAAGCTGTTGAAAAGCTCCTGCTTGGCTGCCGCTGAATCCCTCCGGGATCGGCGAGCTTCGATGGCGGGAAGACCGAAATCATCCCCCCCCGCAACCCAGAACTTCGGCCGTCACCTCCACTTGCCTCTTCTCCGCCCACTGCTGCCCCAACTCTTCCAGCCTTTCATCTCCCAGAATCTGCATGGCCGCGGGGAAGAGCACCCGCTCCTCCTTGGCGAAATGCTCTCGGGCGATCCTCAAGGCATCCAGCAGCGAATCCCGCGCCTCATTCAGATCATCCGTCTCCGTCACGCGCGCCAGCCGACTCTCGATCCACTCGTGCTCCTGGCGCATCACCGGCAGCGGCCCGGAAGCCAGGCCCGGATGGGCCTCCAGTGCCGTGAAGAGCAGGTGGTCCTCCATGCAGGCGTGGGTCTCCAGCGCCGCCGTCAGCATCGCCGTATAGCCCTGAACCTGTTCCAGAGATCCACATTCGGGAACGCTCTCCTCCAAGTGGCCGAATTGCGCGTAAAAGACGCCGTGTTCTCCCAGCAAAGCATCGGTAATCTTCATAATAGCTTTCTTTTCCGGATTTCGATTTTAGATTTCTTCCGCTACAGCTTCTTTCGGCACGTGCTGCGGCGGTATGCTCTCGACCAGATACGGATCGTTCACCGGCATCAGGTTGAATCTTCCCAGCCGCCGAAGGACAAGCCAGAAAAAAAGCGCCAACGCGCCGATGATCGGGCCGATCTCCCAAATATTCAACGAGGGCTCACTGGACGTCGCTGGTATTACCATGATGTAGAGATCCAGCCAGTGGCCGAGAAGGACGACGATGGAGACCTGCAGCATCGTCTTGTCGTGGCGTTTGCTGACGCGCGGCAGCAGGACAAAGAACGGAATCATCCAGTTCAACACGACATTCACCAGGGACAGGGTTCCCCAGCCACCGAAATGCCGGAAGATGTAGTACGATGTCTCTTCGGGTATGTTGGAGTACCAGATCAGCATGTGCTGTGAAACCCACATATACGCCCAGAAGGTGCAGAAGGCCAGTATCATGTTGCCCACCGTCTGCAGGTGCTCCGTGGTGAAGATGTGCGCGTACCCGGCCTTGCGCAGCAGCACGATGAAAATCGCGATCATGGCCAGACTGCTCAAGAACATGCCGGCGATATTCAGGAAGCCGAACACGGTGCTGTACCAGTGCGGCTGCAGGGACATCAGCAGATCGAAGCTGACCAGGCAAAACGTATAGGCGCCGAAGAGGATGAAAAGGGCCGAGTTGCGCACATTTCTGCGAGTGTACACCAGATCGGCATGATCATCCTGCTGCTGCGAGTTTTTCAGAATCATCCGGCTCAAACCGACCCAGATGATGAAATACCCGATCAGTCTGGCGATAAAAAACGGTTCGTTGAGCCAGGCCTGTTTCCCCCGCAGGATAGGGTCTTCGGCCACGGCGGCTACGTGACTCCACTCGTACAGCGAGTGAATGCCGAAGATTAGAACCAGAGCGCCCAGTCCAGCAATGGGCAGCGTAGAGCCCATTGCTTCGGGAATGCGGCGCATTCCGACAGCCCATCCTCCGTTTGAGACGTACTGAATGGCGATAAAAAATACCGCCCCCATCCCCAGGCCGATGAAGTAATATTCCGCGATCAGGAAATTCGGCCAGATCCGTTCCGGAGCGGCAAAAAGGCCGCAGAGGAAGACCACCAGACCGAACGCCATAAAGCCGAGAAGGAACTGTTTGGCGGTCCGGGATATCTCAAAACCGCTTGTCGGTATCATAATTCGCCCTCTCCTTCTGGCGCATTTTCCCCATCTGCATCATTCCCAACTGCCGACCGTTGCAACTCTCGAACGTAGTTTATCGCGTGCCAGCGATCCTCCAGATCCACCTGTGAAGCATACGGCGGCATGTTTTTAAATCCATAGGTGATGATGTGGAACATCTGACCGTCTGATCTGTCGATTGCCTGCGCCAAAAGCAGCGAGGTGGGTGGGGGATATCCCCGCTTTGTCACCGTCCCGTCCCCCTTCCCTCCGGCGCCGTGGCAGACCAGACAGAAGTTCGCGTACACCACCTTGCCGCGGGCGACGTCCACTTCGGCATCCTCGGCAAATGGGTTGATAAGTTCCTTACCGGCGCGAACCAATCCCTCTTCCGAAGCACCAAAATGCAGCGGCACGTAACCCCGCGGAATCGTGCCGGGCACTGGCTCCTGCTGCGTATACCCGCCCTTCAGATGGGGATTGGTCGACTGGGCTTTGTGGGCGACCGATTTGACCATGTCGTCGGTAAACTGATAGTTCCGCCTGTCGGCATCCTGTCCCAGAAGGCTCTCGAGCAAAAGCAGACCGACGGTGATGATGACGATGCCAGCAATGAGCTTCTTCACGCTACCGCCTCCGAAAGCTGTTTGGTCTCGAGCACGTGGTACCGTTCCCAGAGCCTGGTGATTGCCGCGATATCGAACCCCGCATCCTTTTCCTCCACCGCCAGCACGAACCGGTCGTCGGTAATACCGGGATCGAACAACTGTTCCTGTTTCCCCGGAAAGAGCTTGGCCCGAATGAATAGCGTGAACAGCACTCCGAGTCCCCCGAAAAGCACGATACACTCGAACAGCACCGGCAGGTAGGCCGGAAGCGAATTGAACGGCCTGCCTCCTACATTCACCGGCCAGTCCACTCCAGCGATCCAGAACTGAGCGATGAGAGCGGCGGCGCAACCTAAAAACGCAAACGCCAGGCACACCCAGGTCAGCCTGCTCCGCTTCAACCCCATCGCCTCCGGCAGGCCGTGCACGGCATACGGCGTGTACACGTCGTGGATGTCGTAGCCCGACTCGCGCGTGAGGCGGGTGGCTTCGACCACATTATTTTCATCGTCGAAGACTCCCAGAAAATATCGTCTATCCATCATATCACCTGTAGTATTTGCTTTCCAGAGATCCCTCACACCGGCCTCTCCGTTTCCTGTGGCTCTCGCTTTACGAGCACAGAAGGCTTTTCCGAGCCTCCGTTCTGTGGCCATTTTTCCACGTGCTTCCCGTAGCTGAGCACACCCTTCACCTCTGCGATGGCGATGAAGGGGATGAAACGGGCGAATAGCAGGAAAGCGGTGAAGAAAAGTCCAAAGCTGCCGGCCAGCGTTGCCAACTCGATGAGCGTCGGGGAATACATCGCCCAGCTCGACGGCAAAAAGTCACGATGTAGCGAGGTTACGATGATCACAAACCGCTCAAACCACATGCCGACGTTGATGAATATGGAAGCGAGAAAGACAAACCACACCGTCCGCCGCAGTCTTCTGAACCAGAACAGCTGCGAGATCAGCACGTTGCACCCGACCATGATCCAGTATGACCAGGCGTAGGGACCCATCGCCCGATTGATGAAGACGAACCGCTCGTACTCGTTGACCGAATACCAGGCCATGAACATCTCGGTGGCATAGGCGATGCCGACGATTCCACTCGTCACGATGATCACCTTACACATCTTTTCGATGTGATCTAGAGTGATGTATTCGGTGTAATTCATCACCTTCCTGGCGATTATCATCAGAGTCAACACCATGGCGAACCCCGAAAAGACCGCGCCGGCGACGAAGTAAGGTGGAAAGATCGTGGTGTGCCAGCCGGGAATGACCGAGGTGGCGAAATCCATGCTGACGATGGAATGCACCGACAGCACCAGCGGCGTGGCCAGAGCGGCCAGCAGCATGTACACCGTTTCGTATCGGTTCCAGGTGCGCGTCGAGCCGTTCCAGCCAAAACTCATTACCCTGTAGATCGCTTTCTTGATCTTCGATTTCGCCCTATCCCGCAGCGTTGCCATGTCCGGAATCAGCCCGAGATACCAGAAGACCAGGGATATAGTGAAATAGGTGCTGATGGCGAAAAAATCCCAGAGCAAAGGGGATCGGAAGTTGACCCAGAGCGGCCCCCGGAAGTTCGGGTACGGCGCAATCCAGAAAAACAGCCAGGGCCTCCCCATGTGGATGATGGGAAAGATTCCCGCACAGATCACCGCGATAATGGTCATCGCCTCGGCGGAACGGCTGATCGAAGTCCGCCATCTCTGCCGCACTAAAAAGAGAATCGCCGATATCAACGTTCCCGCGTGACCGATGCCGACCCAGAACACGAAGTTGGTGATGTCGAATCCCCAGCCGACCGTCTTGTTCAGTCCCCAGGTGCCGATCCCCATTTTGATCTGGTAGGCCACCGCGACGCCGCCGACGACCAGCACGGAAAATGCCAGCAGAAACGAAATCCACCAGAGCTTCGTCGGCTTCTGTTCCAGGGGCCTGATAACGTCATCCGAGACATCGCGGAGGGATTTATTCCCTTCGACGATCGGTTTTCTCAACACGGACAAAAGTGATGACATGGAGCGCACTCTCCTGAGGCATCAATACAGTATAGAGATTGGGTTATTCATCCCTTTTCGCCGGCGTCTTCATCCCGATTCCGGACCTTGGTGAGATAGCCGACGGTCGGCCTGTAGTTCATCTCCTCCAGCATGCGATAGTGGCGGGGGTTCTCGATCGACTTGGCCACCCGGCTCGCAGAGTCGTTCATATCGCCGAAAAGGATGGCGTCGGCAGGGCAGGACTGCTGGCATGCGACCTGTATATCGCCATCGCCCAGAGGTCTATTCCGCCGTTTTGCCTCGGCCTTCGCTTCCTGAATCCGCTGGGCGCACAGCGAACACTTCTCCATGACCCCCCGGGTCCGGGTTGTCAGATCCGGGTTGAGGACCAGGTTTTCCCGCTGATCCCCACGCCGATAGTCGAACCAGTTGAAACGCCGCACCTTGTAGGGACAGTTGTTGGCGCAGTAGCGGGTCCCCACGCACCGGTTGTAGATCTGCTGATTGATCCCCTCGTCGCTGTGCACCGTAGCTAGGACCGGACAGACCGCCTCGCACGGGGCGTGATCGCAGTGCTGGCACATCACCGGCTGGTGCATGACATCCACGTCCCCATCTGTCCCCGAATAGTACCGGTCGATGCGAATCCAGTGCATCTCCCGGCGTCGAAAGACTTCATCCTTGCCGACTACCGGTACATTGTTTTCCGCCTGACAGCCGACCATGCACGCCGAACACCCGGTGCACTTATTCAGATCGATCGCCAGTGCCCAGTGGTGCCCGGTGTATTCGTAGTCGTTTGCCCAGAGCTGCAGGATGTCGTGTTCGAAATGATTTCCGGACGCCGGATCCTCCCCATACGCAGCCAGAGTCGTCTCCCGCACCATATTGCGGCGGTGCCCGCCCAGCTCTTCTGGTACTGTAATCGTGTGGTGCGTCTGCGTGAGCGCCAGATCGGAGTGCCGTCCCGTCGAAGTGATGGAAACCGCGTTGAACGGAACGATCGTTCCCCCATGCACTCTGGCGAGCGGAAAGCCGTTCGCTCCGATCGTCTCTCCATCCTCGACGGTCAGCCGACTCTCGATCCACTGTGGACCGATGCGCGAGAAACGGTCCGTGCCGGCACGCCCGTAGCCCACTGCCACGGCGACCACCCCTTCGTGCTGGCCTGGCTGGATCTGCACCGGCAGTTCTATGCTCTCTCCCTCTCCCGCGACGGCAACCATATCCCCTTCCTGGAGGCCCAACCGCGAAGCGGTCGCCGGCGCCAGACAGGCGTAGTTCTCCCACACCACTTTGGTCAGCGGATCGGGCATTTCGTGCAGCCAGGGATTGTACGCGTGGCGCCCATCCCGCATCCCGATTTTTTCGTACAGCACCAGTGCCAGCTTCCCATCCGGCGCCGCCATCGATGCCACCTGCGGCCAGAGTGCAGCCGGGCGATACCTCGCCTCGGACATCTCCAGAGGCTTTACGTGCGTGTATCCGTCGTGCACCGCCCGATCCCAGAACTTCTGGAACGGAACGTCTTCCTCTCGACGCGGATAGATCGACTCCCGCCAGTGCGCCTGCAGGATGGCGAGATCTTCCCGCGGCCCGTCCGTCCATGCACTCAGGCACTCGCGCAGGGTCCGCGTCTGTCCCAGCGGCATGATGACCGGCTGAGCCATGCTGATCGTCCCGGCAACCACCTCCGCGTCGTTCCACGCTTCCAGCGCGTGGTGGATTGGACAGACGTATCCGCTCACCGCCGCCGTCTCGTCCACATATTGAGCCAGCGAGACCGTCAGCGGCACCTTCTTCAGCGCCGCGATGAACTCCTGCGCATGGGGAAGACTGTATGCCGGGTTTGTATCGGCCATTATCAGGGCTTTGACTCGACCGGCTTGCATCGACTCAATTAGCTCAACCACCGCCCGATCATCTCCCTGCCACTGCAGAGACGGCTTCTCGATATCCACCGTTGCGCCGTAGTTGTCGAGAATCTGGTTGATCCCATTAACCAGACACTGAATCCCCGTGTCGTTGACCCCGCAGACGACCAGACTTTTCCCTTTCGCCTGCCACAGCCGTTGGGCCACATCGTCGAGGAGAGCCGCGTCCACCGCCGTTGCTCCCGATATTCCGGCTAACTGCGGCATGGATTCTCCGGCGTGCTCTGCCAGTCGTTCGGCGATCCCCCGCAGCACAGGCCCACACTCGGCCGGGGTAACCCGAACCCGCCTGTCGGCGTTGGAACCGGTGAGCGACATCCGCCCTTCGAACTGGATGTGGTGAGAAAGCTCCGGATTCTCTCCTTCCAGCGCCCGCCTCCCGGTGTATCCCTTGGTGAATTCAACCGGCGAAATCCAGGTGCCCAAAAAATCGGCTTCGACGCCGACGATAACATCCGCTCGGTCGAACCCGTAGTGGGGCAGCGCGCGTCTTCCATGAGTCCCCTCATGCGCCTCCAGGATCGCTGCATAAGAAACGGGATCGTAGACCACGTGAGCGGAATTGTCGAATCGCCCGAGGAATTTCTCGATCATGGCCAGGGTAGTGGAACTGGTGATCGTCCCGCTCAACACATACACCCCATCCTGGGTCTCCGCCAACTGCTGACCTATCGCCCCATCGACGGTCGCCCAGTCCGCAGCCGTTCCATTGGCCAGCGGCTCTCCGAGTCGCTGCGAATCGTACATGCCCAGGACCATCGCCTGTCCCACCGCACAAAGCCCCCCTTGAGAGAGCGGGTGCTCTGGATTGCCTTCGATCTTGATCGGACGCCCCTCCCGATTTTTTGTCAAAATCCCGCAGCCGGCCTGGCACCCCCCACAGGTCGACGCGTACCAATACGCCTTCCCCGGCATCATGTTCTCCCCCTGCATCAGCAGTGGAATCGCCTTTTCCACCGGCTCCCGGGAGCAAGAAACCAGCAGGGAACCCGCTACTGAAAAACCCGCCGCCCTCAGAAACGACCGCCGCGAAATACCGCCGCGGTCCCCCGTCATAAAATCGTCGGGAAGAGGTTCGGCAAACTCTCCTTCCAGAGCGCTCTCAAAGATCGGCGTCCGCTCCCGCTCTTCGATTCCTTTCCAGTAGATTTTCGAATCTTCACGTCCCATATCGTCTATCCGGCTGTTGGCTGATGTTCTCTTATCGCTGGCCACGGATCTTCAATCTCCTCCAAAAATCGCCGACCGATTTCTCAGCTGAACTCTATCTCTGCAGCTCAATAATGACAGACCACACAATTGGTCGACGCGTATACGCCTTCGGAGTCGACACTTTCCCCTTTGTTTACCGCACGATGACACGTGAGGCACCATCCCATCGACAAATCCGCCTCCTGCTGTACCGTTTCCATCGTTTCCACCGGCCCATGACAGGTCTGACACGCCACCGCGGCGCTGATATGTCGACTGTGATCGAAAAAGACGAAGTCGGGAAGGTTGTGTACGCGAAGCCATACCAGCGGCGCTCCGGATTTTTCCAGATACCCCATACTCTCGGAGTTATAGCCCACCGCATCGTACAACTTTTGAATTTCCCCGGATACCACCGGTCGAAGATCTCGCTTTTCCTCTTCCGCCTGTTTTTCTTCTGCTTTGACCTGGTCCCATCCGGCGGTTACAAACCGGTGACAGTTCATGCAGGTACTGGCGGCCGGAATGCCCGCCTGCGGCCCCTTTTCTGCCCCAGGGTGGCAATAGAGACACTGGATGGCCAGATCGCCGCTGTGCAGGCGATGGGAGAAGGCCAGGGATTGATCGGGTGCAAAACCCTGGTTGAGCCCCACCTGGTTGAGGTTCACGCTTCGGGCGTAGATGATGCCACCGGTGATGAAGGCGATGGAGATCAGGATGGCTAAATTCCGCTGTATCATAAATAGGTCTTTCCTGAAGGGCGGCTTATGTCAGCACGGAATCTCGGCATTTTTCCTGGCGTAAAACCACCAGTTCACCACCAGGCAGCTCGAGTAATACACGGCGAAACCGTAGAGCGCGTATTCCGGCGTGCCGTTTTGAATCTGGCCACCGAACACCTTGGGAATGATAAAGGCCCCGTACGCGGCAACCGCCGAAGTCCAGCCCAAAACCGGCCCCGCCAGCTTTGACTCGAAGATGATCGGAATCATGCGGAAGGTGGACCCATTGCCGACCCCGGTGGTGATGAACAGCAGCAGAAACAGTAGAAGGAACGGAAAGAAGAACTGTTCGGGCGTCTCTGAAGCCCCGGCCAGCTTGACGTAATAAGCCACGCCCAGGGCCGAGAGAATCATCACCACCGTATCCCACTGCGTGACCCGCGCGCCTCCCAACTTGTCTGAGAGCCAGCCTCCCACCGGGCGGATTATCGACCCCACCAACGGCCCGAGCCAGGCGTACGCCAGCGGATTGGGCGCATTCGGATTTATCGACCCATCCGGCAGCGATCCGAACACATCCTGGATGAGCTTGGGGAAAGCGGCCGAATAACCAATGAAGGAACCGAAGGTCATGGTATACAGCCAGGTCATCACCCAGTTGTGTTTTTTGCCGAAAATGACGAACTGACCGGCCAGATTCTCGCGCACCATGGCCGGAGTCAAATAGCGCATCAGCATGACCGTCAGGGCAATGGTGATCGGCAACACGATCCACATATTCAGACCGAAGCCCAACAATAGATACAGTCCAGAGCCACCGGCGACCAAACCGAGGGCGAGCAGCCACAGCATGCTGCCTATCGCCTTGGGTGCCGCCCCGATATCGTGGATCGGCAGATTGTCCATGCCGAACCAGGCCAAAACGGCCAGCACTCCCAGGACCGGAACCCAGATCAGTCCGCAATTCTGGATCCAGGCCAATCCTCCTCCCAGCGCTTCGGGCAGTGGCAGCCCGCCACCGCCCATTGCCCCAAACAGCCCGAAAGTCATCACGAAAGGCAGCAGCACCTGCATGACGCTCACACCGACGTTTCCCAACCCGGCGTTGAGCCCCAGCGAAAGTCCCTGCATCCGCTTGGGAAAGAAAAAGCTGATGTTGGACATCGAAGAAGCAAAAGCCCCCCCGCCAAAGCCAGAAAGCGCTGCGAATAAAACAAACGTCGAATACGGAGTGGCCTTGTCCTGCAGAGCCATGCCCGCCCCCAGCGCCGGCAAAATCAGCAGCGCCGTGGTCACGGCGATGACGTTGCGCCCCCCGGAGAGGGCGATAAAAAACGAATTTGGAATCCGCAGCGTCGCCCCTACCAACCCGGCCACCGCCGTCAGCGTGTACAGCTGATTTTTGCTGAAGGGAAAGGCCAGGTTCTGCATCTGGACGATGATGATCGACCAGTAGAGCCAGACCGCAAAACCACATAGCAAGCAGGGGATCGAAATCCACAGGTTGCGCATCGCGTGCGCCTTGCCCGAGCCCTCCCAGAAAGATTCGTCTTCCGGGTCCCACTCCGAGATGCGCATATTCGCCTTCTTCTGCTCTTGCACATTGGCAGTCATTGGATCTAATCCTTGAGTAAGTGATCGACTGAGTATTGGCCCGAACCTCTCCACATCAAGAGCAGCAGCGCGACCAGCGCAAAAATGCTCAACTGAAGTCCCTGGGAGGCGGAAAAAAGTCCTTCATTGGAGTGCACGAACATGATCGCACCCAGCAGCACGGCTACGTTAAACCCCGCTGCAACTCGGGTGACAAAGCCAATGGCCAGACATGCACCGCCGACGACGTGGGCCAGCACAACGAACCACGCCACCAGATCTTCCATGAGCCCCACTCCCCCTGCCAGTTGCTCCACCTCGTCCATGTTCATAATGAAATAGATCCCCTTCAGCGCCAGCGCGATTCCGAGATAGACGCGCAGCACATCCATGGGTTGTACCTTGGCCAGGAGATCGGGAAGCATGGGAAGCTCGAAGCGAGGTTTCGTCCCTGCGAGTTTTTTTCGACGATCGGCAATGGCTCTGTCGTGTTCCTTTTTGGCTTCGGCTTCCGCCTCGGGTGCAAAGCCCACGGCAAACGTCAAAAACGAACAGCAGAAGACCAACCCCCCCAGAATCAAAAGCGCCTGCGGCCATGTCAACGCCTCGGATCTAAACAAAAACCCGGCGAAAACCGCGCCCATATTGCCACCGGCGCCCACGATTCCCGCCACCGATCCCAGTGCCCTCTTGTTGATGAATGGAACGACCGAAAAGGTCGCGCCTTCGGACATTTGCACGAACAAACTGAAGATGACCATGGAGCCTATGGCAACCGGAAGCACTTTCATCTGTGAGAAAAGCATCAGGGCGACCCCTTCGATGCAGAGCGCTATAAACAGCCACCTCACGCGTCCCCTGAGTCCCCCTTTGAGGCCAAACAAGTCCCCGACGATGCCCCCCGTCGTCCTCGCAAAGATATTCATCAAACCAAAAAGACCGGCGACCAACCCGGCTGTTCTCAGCCCTAAATCGAAATAATCTTTGAAATAGAGCGCCGCGATATTGTTGATCGTCAGTTCGATTCCAAAGCAGGCACCGTAGATCAAAAACAGCGCCCACACGCGTCGGTCCTTTGCCGCCTCGAGAAAAGTGCCTTTAACTTTTTCCTGCGTTCTGTATTTGCCCTGCGCCCTCAGCTCTTTGAAGTTTCCATCCGGCAGATCGGTCGTAAAGAAGTAATAGGCGATCCCGGTCAACATGCAGACACCGCCGGCGACCACCATCGACAGACGCCAGCTCCAGAAATCGCTGAAACCGAGAGCGATAAAGGCCGCAAAAATGAGCGGCATGACCATCTGGGTGATGCCGCCTCCCAGATTTCCCCATCCGGCCGAAGTGGCGTTTGCCGTGCCCACACAGTTGGGAGCAAACATCACGGAGGTATGATACTGAGTAATCACAAAAGAAGCACCGATCGCTCCAATTGCGAGCCGGAACAGCAGAAAAGTCTCGTAGTTCTGCGCAAAACCAATTCCCATCACGGGAAGCGACCCCAGCACCAGAAGCCACGTATAGCAGCGCCTGGGACCGATTCGATCGCACAAGAAACCGATTGCGAGTCGCGCCAGGATCGTGACCGCCACAGAAGCGATAATCGTGTTGCCGATCTGGACCTTCGTCAGACTGAGCTCTTCCCGCACGACCGCCATCAAAGGGGCGATCCCGAACCACGCGAAGAAACAGAGATAGAAGGAAAACCACGACATGTGAAAGGCGCGCATCTGACGCGTCTTCAAACTGAAGAGGTTGATGCTCGTCGCCTTGTTGGCGATATCTACCGGAGGAGATTCCTGCGGTTTGCTCATCTCACTCATAGTCGGCCCCTATCGTTTGGGAACCTGAAACGTGGATGTGCGTATTTTTTTCCGATCCCAGTGCCACCTTACGAGTTGGGGCTTTCTCCAGAGGTACGGATTGGGAACCACGAGGACGTGAACCAGACGGGTAAACGGAAACAGGAAGATGATGGTGAAGGCGCTGATAACGTGCAGCTTCACCATCATCGGCAGGGGGGTCACATAGGAGAGATCCGGACTCAGCTGCACGATGGACCACAGGTAGGGGGACAGGGACGTGGCGAACCAGTAGCTGCCCCAGCTGTGGAATACGGCCGTATACAGCCCCGTGAAGATCTGGAAAACCAGGATGGTCAAAACGATCCAGTCGGCCTTGGTCGTCACCATGCGCGTCCTGGTATCCGTGGACCGACGCATGATGATATTTATCAGGCCGACCAGCGCAAAAATCCCGCCGACGAAGGCGGAGATCTCCAGCACGTACAGCCGCGCCGGACTGCTGTTCCACAGCAGCAG
>Ga0233430_1000570_pt1 | contig 65752 bp, 59 predicted proteins | sample SI_118_April2016_2_FD_179883 | JGI IMG/M metagenome (GOLD analysis project Ga0233430, IMG submission 179883) | Seawater microbial communities from Saanich Inlet, British Columbia, Canada - SI_118_April2016_150_MG | ecosystem: Environmental > Aquatic > Marine > Inlet | place: Canada: British... | reverse complement strand
TTATTAATCATGCGACCTCTTTCGACTCCCGGATCTGTTATATTACGGCGGCCAGGCATTTAAATGAAAAAGTGGGGTCTCTACTGATTGTCGGTGGAGAGAAGTTCGGCGTTGTTTTATTCGATCAGAACGGGGAATATCTGAACTACCGCTCCAGTTGGAGAGCATTGATTAACTTTGTCTAACTGTTCAAAGAGACTTAGAATCCACATCCTTGTTGTCTAACCTGACAGATGTGCGACGGTTCCCCGCCGCACACGATCTGCTCAGGCAAAGAGTTTTTTCACTTCAAAGGGGATCTGGTCACGCATCATGTAGTATGAGGCCCTGGCGATTTTGTTACTCAATGCCTTGGTTGCCACGAAGGCGTTTGTTTTTGCCTTTTTCCGTTGATGGAACTTTTGCGCTGCCGGGCAAAACCTGATGGCAAAGATGGCGGCCTCGACATAGGCCCAACTCAAGTATCTGTGCCCGTTTTTGGGCTGAAAACGCATCTTCAGATTTTTCTATCAGACGCCTATTTCAATTTGATCCAGAAATCTGTAGGCTGGATAAAAAAGAACGAATATGGTAAAATGCCGTTAACAGTTAGAAATGTAATTGGGGGACTATGAGCCCAACAGTTTTCCGTGAAAAAGGATTTCGTTTTTTTTTCTTTTCGCGCGAAGAAACAAGAATGCATATTCACATTCATTCATCAGATGGAGAAGCAAAATTCTGGCTTGAACCTCAAATTGAATTAGCGAAGAACTACAGACTATCCCGACAACAGTTACACGAAATAGAAAAGATGATCGAGGAGCATTATGAGCAGCTCAAAAACGCTTGGAGAACCCACTTTACTGACTGAGATAACCAATATTTCCAGTTATGGTGTTTGGTTGCTTTCAAATGATAAAGAACTATTTATGTCTTTCGAGGATTTTCCTTGGTTTAAAGATATGCCGGTTGGCAAAATATTAAATGTTGAAGAACCATCTCCAGGGCATTTTTACTGGCCAGATATCGATGTCGATTTAAGTATCGAGAGTATTGAACACCCAAGTAGATTTCCATTAAAATACCAATAGAATCGCTTCAGGACACTTAAAACAGATTTAGTTTAAAGGTGTCAAATCTCCGGAACATCCACCAAAAGACCCCGTATTCCTACCATCTCCTACCATCTACCATCCGCTTGACTTGCTAAAACCAAATTCCTACCATCACTAGAAAGAAACATGGCTATTTTTGCCTTTACTCCAATTTGGACTTGACTAAACTGGAATTAAGTTTAAAGTAGCCAATATAACAGCCCTCAATATTGACTCGAAAAACCCTCCATTTTATAAAAAGGGGTACGCATGACGAACCAGGTGCCACGATACATCTTCCCATCGATAAAGGAGGACCTTGGGAAAAAAATGGTTTTCATTGGCGGTCCAAGGCAGGTTGGAAAAACAACTCTGGCAAAGCATCTGTTAGACGAGCTTGATGAGCGGGGAATTTACTTCAACTGGGATAATGATGAAGATCGACGTGATATAATGGCCAAAAAATGGCATCGTCAGGATCGAATCCTCATTTTTGATGAAATCCATAAATACCCCAAGTGGAAGAACTGGATAAAGGGGCTCTATGATACTGAGAAGGATAACCACCAGATAGTCGTAACCGGTTCAGCAAGACTGGATGTTTATAAACAGGGTGGGGACTCGCTGATGGGCAGATATCACTATTGGCGCTTGCACCCTTTTACACTGGATGAGGTTCCCGAAGGAATGGGGAGGGAGGACGCCCTGAACCGGTTAATGGATGTTGGTGGCTTTCCGGAACCGTTTTTAGATGGCGATGAACGGGAAGCCAGGAGATGGCGGAGAGAACGATTTGACCGCGTCATCAAAGAGGATATTCGGGATCTGGAATCCATTCGCAATGTTCAACTGATCAGCCTCCTGATCGACAATCTCAGAAGCCGGGTTGGTGGCCTGGTAACGATAGCCAACATAGCCGGAGATTTGGAGATTGCCCATAAAACCATCAAAAACTGGTTGGAGATCCTGGAAAGAATGTACCTGTGTTTTTCAATTCGGCCCTATACAGCATCCATAGCCAGGGCGGTCTTAAAACCGCCAAAGGTTTATTTTTTTGATAATGCGGATGTTTTAGGCGACGAAGGCAGCCGTTTTGAGAATCTGGTTGCCACAACCCTTTTAAAGCGCATCCAGTTCATGACAGATCGAGATGGATACCGGTATGAATTGAGATACATTCGCGATAAGGAGGGCAGGGAGGTCGATTTTGCCATCATCAAGGAAGGTATCCTGGAGGAGCTGATTGAAGTGAAACTGTCAGATGAAAAAATCTCACGGTCTCTGCAATACTATGCCAACAAGTTAAATCCAAAAATGGCAACTCAGATCGTAAAAAACCTCAAACGTCCCTATCAAAAAAACCAGCTGTTAGTGACCAATCCCATAGAATATTTCAACGGTTATCAATGAGGAATTAGTATGCTGTCAACTGAATTCGCCCAACGGTTATCAATGAGGAATTAGTATGCTGTCACCTGAATTCCGAAATGACAGCCCAGCAATACGTTCATTATGCAGAGACTGGACAGCGTTCTTAAATCGCTCCTGGATTTCAATTGAGCCTGGAAATGTATTAGTCCGCCCCCTCGTCCAAACACCCTTTCTGATCCCCTCAGCAGAGCGCAGACGTTAAAAATACAAAAAATCTTGCGCTTTCTGAACAAACAGCATACCATTTACTCATCTATTACAAAATTTTTACAGAAGTGTGACAGAAGTTTTACGATTCAACACCCCCCTCTCGCTTAAAACTCTTTTTGCGGAGAAACTGCAATGAACACTCAGCAATGTATCCTCGGCATTGACATTGGTTCAATATCCATTTCAATCGCTGAATTGGACTTGAAAAAGACGGTTTTAAAAACTGCTTACTCATTTCACAATGGAGATATCAAAGGCCGCTTGCAAGGCCTGTTAAAGCAGTTTAACCGGCATGAAGTCTGCAAGATCGCGATCTCTTCCTCAACCCCCGCAATTATTAATCATGCGACCTCTTTCGACTCCCGGATCTGTTATATTACGGCGGCCAGGCATTTAAATGAAAAAGTGGGGTCTCTGCTGATAGTCGGTGGCGAGAAGTTCGGCGTTGTTTTATTCGATCAGAACGGGGAATATCTGAACTACCGCTCCAACAGTTGCTGTGCCGCCGGCACCGGCAGTTTTCTGGATCAACAGGCAAAAAGACTGAATTTGTGCGGAATTGAAGAATTCAGCGAGGTAGCGTACAGAAACAGTGGCGCCATTCCGAAAATTGCGTCCCGTTGTGCGGTGTTTGCCAAAACGGACCTGATTCATGCCCAACAGGAGGGGTATGCCCTTGAAAATATTTGTGACGGCTTATCTTACGGTTTAGCCAAAAATATTGTCGATACACTTTTCACAACGAGTCAGCCGGGCTCTCCCTTTGTCCTGTGTGGTGGTGTGTCAAGGAACAGGGCGGTTACCAGGCATATCGCCGCCATGCTGGATGTCGAGGTGACTGTGGATGAACATTCACAAGTTTATGGTGCCATCGGCGCGGCACTGAATCTGCTGGAGGAGGGAAAACAAATTCTCAATAAACCGTTCACGATTCTGAAGGCTGAAGATCTCATTCGGGCTGAAACGTCCAGTAAGTGCTATGGTTATGAGCCGCTGGACCTGAAAATTTCGAAATATCCTGATTTTTCCAGTTTTCAGCGTTACGAGTTCAAATCCTCTCTTTATCCATCGATCCCACCGGTTGAGGTTGATATTTATGAAGAACTCTCCAAGAGGAAACACTGTCTGACCTACCTCGGGCTGGACATAGGTTCTACCAGTACAAAAGCGGTTTTGCTTGATCAGGAGAAACGGGTCCTGGCCGGATTTTATACCAGAACATCCGGTCGGCCGGTTGAGGCCGTCCAGTCTATTTTCCATGGGATCAGCGAGTTGGAGACCAGCCAGAACATCAGCCTGGATTTTTCCGGGGTTGGAACAACCGGTTCGGGCAGGAAATTTATCGGGGAAATCGTTGGCGCGGATGTGGTTCTGGACGAAATTACCGCCCATGCCAGATCGGCTGTTGAGTTGGATGCAGAGGTGGATACCATTATTGAAATCGGCGGACAGGATTCCAAGTTTACAACCCTCAAAAACGGGATGGTGACATTTTCGGTCATGAACAATGTCTGTGCAGCTGGAACGGGTAGTTTTATTGAAGAACAGGCTAAAAAGCTCAGTTGTCCACTGGACCGGTATTCAGATCGTGCAGAAGGGATCCGGGCGCCTGTCACCAGCGATAAATGCACTGTTTTTATGGAGCGGGACCTGAACTATTATCTCAGTGAAGGGTACTCTGTGAACGAGGCCCTGGCTTCAGTACTGCATGCGGTTCGGGAAAACTACCTGGCAAAGGTGGCCAACGAAAGTCAAATCGGCAACAGGATATTCTTCCAGGGTGCCACTGCCAAGAATAAAGCCCTTGTAGCCGCCTTTGAGCAGAGGCTGCACAAACCAATCAGGGTCTCCAGATATTGCCATTTAGCCGGTGCGCTGGGGGTGGCACTGCACCTTTCTGATGAGCAATGGCACAATTCCACTTTCCGGGGGATAGACCTGCATCGACAAAAAATTCCTGTCAAGACGGAGGTTTGTGATATCTGCACCAACCACTGCAAGATTAAAACAGCTGAAGTCAATGGCCAGATATTGGCATTCGGCTTCCTCTGCGGTCGTGACTATGAAACCGAGAGTTATGTGGCGGAAACCTGTTCTGGATTTAATCTGATCAGGGAGCGGCGCAAAGCCTTCTTTTTTAAACGGCCCAAAAATTACCAGCAGGAAGCGACCATCGGTATTCCGGCAGCACTCCACCTCTACCATGAAATTGACCTCTGGAAGAAATTCTTTGATCACCTGTCCATCAGGGTCATCACCAGCGAGAAATATAACGATGGGGTTAAAGATGGAAAAAAACTGACCGGGGCTGAGTTCTGCGCGCCTGTCACGGCCTTGCATGGACATGTGTCATATTTGAACGATAAAGCGGATTACATTTTTCTACCCAACTACATGGAGGTCAGACAGAAAAAGAACGAAGGTAGAAGACATTATTGTTACTACACCCAATTTGCGCCAGCAGTCGTTTCCCAGATGAATGTTGAAAACCTGGAGCATAAAATCCTGAATCCCGATGTACAATCCATTAGAAGCACTTTTTATTCAAAAGTAGAACTGTATAAAATGTTGAAACCCATTACGTCCAACATCAGCTTCCTTAAAGTATCTACAGCCTATGATAGGGCCACCGAGTATTTTAATCGGTCCCTCCTCAAGCTGAAAAACAGGTCGCAAGCAGTGCTCGGGAATGGGGAGAATGACATCAAGGTGGTGCTACTGGGTCGGCCCTATACCGTTTTATCCAAAGCCATGAACGGTAATATTCCTGAAATATTGGACAAATTGGGAATTAAGACCTTCTTTCAGGATATGCTGACCTATGATAAAAAGGAGATCGCCGGGATTTCATCCTTGCTGAAGACCGTCCACTGGCATTTTGCTGCCAGGATACTGGAGGCTGCCGAGATTGTCGCCAGCCGTGAGGGATTGTACCCGGTGTTGATCACCTCGTTTAAATGCACCCCCGACGCGTTTGTGGTTGAGGTGTTTAAAAACCTGCTTGAATCCAGGGGAAAACCCTATTTGATCTTGCAGTTGGACGAACACGACTCCAGTGTTGGTTACGAAACCCGGATTGAAGCTGGAATTCGGTCCTTTAGAAATCACCATCGAACCCCACATAAACCACCAACGGATCGCTCGATCCAATTTGTGCCCGCCTTTTTAAGCGGTATGGAAAGTCTAAGGGGCAAAACACTCCTGCTGCCGAATTTCGATGAAATGCCGGGTAAACTCCTGGAAGCATCCCTCAGAAAGGAAGGCATCGATGCACGGCTGCTGGAAGAGAGAGAAGATCTGCTCAGGAAAAGTATGCGCTTCAACATCGGGCAGTGTCTACCCATCAATGTTCTGGTTGAGTCCTGCATCGATTTTATTGAAAAAAACAACCTTGATCCTGCTAAAACCGTTGTCTGGAATATCGATTCCAATATTTCCTGCAATCTTGGGGTCATCAATTATTATATCAATAAATTATTGACTTCATATGGCAACGGATTTGAAAAAGTATCCGTCTATGCCGGAGAAATCACCTATCTGGATATTTCTGTGAAAGTGACACTGAATGCCTATTTTGCTTACATGTTTGGCGGCATGTTGAAAAAAATAGGCTGTCAGATAAGGCCCTATGAGCATATGAAAGGCAGTACCGATGCGGTGATAAAAAGGGCCATGGATATTTTTTATGAAGCCTTTCTTTATGATCAGTCCAAAGAGGCTGCGCTGAGAGAGGTGATTGAACTGTTTGAGGCGATTCAATACACCCGCACCAGCAGGCCGAAGGTAGCTATTTTTGGTGATCTGTACGCCAGGGATAACGATGTCTTCAATCAGCATCTGATTCAAACCATCGAGGAAAACGGCGGCGAAGTGATCACAACCCCATACAGTGAATATATGAAAATGATCGCTGAGTCCTTTATTCATAAATGGATCAGGGAGGGATTGTACACAAGCGCAGCGGCAGCTCAAATTCTGAAGACGACCATGCCACTCCTTGAGAAGAAATATAAAGCCTGGTTCAATCGAATTACCCGGGAACCTGAACATAAAAAACTGCTTGACCCCGAAAAAGCCCTGGCCAGCTTCAATGTGAATATGCTTCATACGGGTGAATCCATGGAGACGATCCTGAAGATATTTACCTTCATCAACAACTATCCCGATATTTCACTCTTCGTCCAAACCAGCCCGTCGCTCTGCTGTCCTTCACTGGTCACTGAAGCCATGGCCAAAAGAATAGAGCATCTGACTGGTGTGCCGGTTGTCTCAATTGAGTATGACGGGACCGGCGGCTTTAAAAACGATGATATTATTCCCTACCTGAAATATCCGAGAAGAAATGTAGCACTGGATCAAAAAATGGCGTTGTAAAAGTAGCCAGATATCTCTTCATCAACGTCCCTTGGGGTCGGCTCAAAAATTAGTCAAGTGTTTCCCATTCGTGAAAAGGAAACACGTTGCTGGAAAAATCCCATTTAAGCGTTATCTTGATTTTCCGCTAGCTTGACAGATATTTTGGTATCAAATATAATACCATCATGGGAAAATACAATATCGTGATTGATACCAACGTCATAATTTCGGCACTACGGTCAACAAAGGGAGCATCATTCAAGCTTCTTTCGATCATTGACTCTGATCTGTTTGAGTTTGCGCTTTCAGTTCCTTTATTCATCGAATACGAGTCATTTGCCAAAAGGAATAAAGATCAGCTTGGACTTACAGAGTCTGTTATTGATGATATTTTAGATTACTTAGCTGAAATAGGTAACAAAAGAGAAATCTATTTCCTTTGGAGACCTTTTCTAAAAGACCCAAAGGATGATTTAGTATTAGAGTTAGCAGTCGAATCCGAAAGTGATTTTATCATTTCTTATAATAAAAATGACTTCAAAAATGTAATTAAATTCGGTTTAAAGGTGTTAACGCCATTTGAATTCTTAAAATTCCTAAAGGTAATAAAATGAGCACACTAAGCTTAAGAATACCGGATTCGCTGCATGAACAGATAAAAAAATTGGCAAGAGAAGATGGTATCTCGATCAATCAATTTATATCTTCTGCTGCAGCGGAAAAAATATCAGCATTGATGACAGTAGAGTACCTTGAGAAACGTGCAAGTAGATCAAGTAAAGCGAAATTTAAAAAAGCCCTCACAAAAATTAAGGATTCCGAACCAGAAGAATTCGACAGACTGTAAAAAATAGCAGTTTTTTCCAGCCAACTCCCCAGCAAATTTTGCGACTCATTGTTACCCAATGTTTGACCACACATTACTGCGTTGTTCCAGTTTAGTGTGCGCTGCAGCTTAGAAACGCGTCATGCAAAATTAAAGCGTAGATTCAACATCCATTGACTTGTGGAGTATTCGAATAATTTCAATAGTGTTTTCAGGCTTCAATTTATAAAGTATGATGTGGCTTCTTTGAGGGAATTTTCTATATCCTTTGTAGATATAGTCACATTTTAATCCAAGATTTGGATTTTCTGAAAGCTGAGTAAAAAAACAACCATCGATTTGTTTAAGGTATCTGTTTCGTTGGGGGATTCCCCATTTTTTCTTTGTGTATCTTCCAATATCCTTCAAATCTTCAATCGCTTTTTTCACCCTCATCCAGCATATTGCGGAGAGTATTGAGTTTAGTTTCATCACTCTCAAGTTTTCGTAAACCTGCTCTGATGACTTCGCTCACAGAGTTATAACGACCTGATTTTATTTGCTGGGTAATAAATGTATCAAAGTGATTACCCAGAGTAATACTTGTATTCTTTGCCATGAGGAGCCTCTAAAATGGAGATTCTTATAATTAGTACCAATTAACTGACGCTCGCGTTAGCAGTAGAAACAGTGAGACAAAATTGAAAATTAGAGAATCAATCGAATCAGATTTTAAAGAAATATTGAATATTCAAATTCAGGCGTTTGGCAAGAAAGAGGGGCATGAAGTTGCTGGTTTAGTGGATGGACTATTTAAAGATTCAACAGCAATGCCATTGTTGTCTCTTATAGCTGTCAGTAAAAATCAAACAATTGGACATATTCTGTTTACTCAATCTAAAGTCGTTGGTTCAATAAAACCAGTATCATCTGTAATACTGGCCCCTCTTGCTGTAATTCCCAGCAGACAACGTCAGAGTGTTGGTAGCCAGCTAATAGAACAGGGTTTAAAACAATTGTCAGAATCAGGTATTGAACTGGTGTTTGTTCTTGGTCACCCTGAATATTATCCGCGTCATGGATTCAAAGCAGCTGGTGCTCTTGGTTTTGAAGCTCCCTATCCAATACCAGAAAAGCATGCAGGCGCTTGGATGGTAAAGGCGCTGGTTGTTGGATCAATTGAAAGTGCTGGTAACGGCAGGGTTTTATGTGCAGCGGCGATGGACAAGCCTGAATATTGGCGCGAATAGGAAATAAATTGCTGACAAACAAGCTCATCGCTCTGCCGTCCCTCACTGGTCACTGAAGCCATGGCAAAAAGAATAGAGCTTCTGACGGCTGTGCCGGTTGTCTCAATTGAGTATGACGGGACCGGCGAATTTAAAAACGATGACATTATTCCCTACCTGAAATATCCGAGAAGAAATGTAGCATTGGATCAAAAAATGGCGTTGTAATGTTAACGTCCTGTGAATGCGTGGGTAGCCCCATACATAAAGTAGTCAGATATTTCTTCATCAGCTTCCCTTAGTTTTTTTCTTCAAAAAAAAAGCTTCTAATCAAACCCCTTTCAAACGCTTATACGGTTGTCTACAAGTCCCGGAATACGCAAATCCGACGGTTAAGCTGTTTATAGAAGGTGAACCCAATTTGACAAATATGTCAGTCCGGTAGTATTTCTCTCACTCAAGTAACCGATGAATATAATTTTCAGATGATCGCTCGTGAAAATTTATGGATAAATAAATCCAGTTAAAGAGATTTTAGAGAGAATATATGCTTGAAACCTATCTTCGCCATATTGCACAATTAAAGACGGATCGCAGCGCGAATCGCTGGACAGACCTTACCATGAACAAAGCGCCGCACAAGGCGTTTACGCTCTTAGCGGTTATGGATCTGTTTGCTATTGCTGCAATCGAAAAGAATTTTATTCCACCGGCAACAGATTTGGTCGATAATTTTAACTGTTACTGGGAACTGGTCATGCCACACAATAAAAAATCAAGTATGGCATACCCATTTCCCCGATTGGCAAATGATGGTATTTGGCAGTTGGTCGCAAACCCGGACCACATCGGTAAAATCAACATCGAGTCTATTTCTTCGATGAAGAAGCTCCGTCAAGTCTGTGCAGGAGCGGTTATGCCAGATGATTTGTACAGTTTCATGTGTGACCCAACAGCGAGGGAAGCATTACGAGTGGAAATTTTGAAGAATTATTTCGCACCTGAAATCCAGTCCTTGATCAAGGAGCAGGGTGTTATCAATCAGCAGAGTTTTGGCTACAGTCTTAATATTTTGGGCAGAACAGATCAAGTTATCATGTTCGATCCTGAAAATGAGTATATACCCAAAAAAGTAAGAAATCAGGGTTTTCGCAAGGCTATTGTCTCCTTATATGATCACCGCTGCGCCATGTGTGGTATACGTCTCTTGACACCAGAAGGTCATACTATAGTTGAGGCTGCCCATATTATCCCCTGGCGGGAAACTAAGGACGATAGTCCAATAAACGGCATGGCTCTCTGCAAAGTATGCCACTGGTCTTTTGATGAAGGATTAATGGCGGTTGATCAGAATTATAAGGTCCTGGTTTCCGGCCGTATACAGAAAGACAAAAACTATCCGGGCCATATGAGTACTCTGATGGATCGGCAAATTATCATGCCTGAAGAAGAGCGATATTTCCCCGGTCTGCAGAACCTAGAGCAGCATCGAAACCAGAGGTTTTCCTGAGCAGGATGATTAACCTTAATCGATTTCCGGTTAAGACTCGCATGATCCGGATAATGACTTGAATGGTTCGTTGCCCAAGGACAGCTAAGGCGAGCCCAGAATCTGCAGGATGGCGGTTTTTCGATAACTGAAAATGCGTTTTATCTGTCGCTGAATCAGTGGAAACAGTAGTTCGCCGAAAGGGCTGAAGGGAAGTTTGTACTCAACCCTGTCATGCATCAGCGTCCCGCCGTCTGCTTCCTGGAAATGGTGAGTGTGAATCCAGGAGCGGTACGGTCCCCTGATTTGAGAATCGATGAATTTATGTGGGGGATTCCAAAAGGTTATTTCAGTCTGCCAACTAAAGGGAATACCATAAAGCCTCAGCTGGTAATCAATACGTGTGTTTTGCCGGATCTGGATAGGCTGGAGTGTTACGATACGAAATCGCAGTTCGGGGGGCGTGATCCGTTCCAGATTACCTGCATCAGAGAAGAAATCAAAAACGGACACCCTGTCCAGCTTTAGCGCCACGGAAGTCTCAAATATATGCATATTTTTTAAAATATGTTTCAATATTTTTTTTGGTCGCTAAATAATAGATCAATAAGTTGGTGAACATAACGAACACCCCATCTATTAGGAAGCACAGGCAATCTTTCGATTCAACAAGAAATACTATCTTAGACCAAATTTTGAAATCCCGATGTTTTGTTTACTTAATTTCAAATAAAATTCCTATTTTTTAGGTCCGAATTTATTGAAATAAAAAGATTAAGGCTGAATAATTTGTCATCAAATTTTTTTTTTAAAAATTCGTAAAATCAGAGGGGATATATCGAGATTTTAGATATAGCGGTTGTGGCTCAAACTCTTCACCATAGTAAAAAAAATCAATTTGTTGTTCTCTGAGTTTGATTTTTATTCTTTGCTGCAGCTCAGGAAGTTGTTTTCCGATAAAATCGTTATATTTCAATAGTGAAAATTTTCCGGACTGGATATGGGTTTTTAACAGGTCGGCTTTGCCTGGTGTTCTCATAGAGCCCAATCGCTTCCCCCTCTTTGGTGATTTCAGAAAATTCAGGAACGGAAGGGTGATCCGGTGGTAAAAACGTCTCTTTACGGTGCAGAATAGGAGGATTTGTGGAGTTTGCATAACTCATTACACGGTGCTTGTTGCGCACAAGATCGATCATGCAGCTTTTTGAAAGGACGGGGTATGACTCTTCGAAAAAGGTGGGGTAATGTAGAAGAGAGATCTTGAAATCCCGTGTGTGGAATTTCAGCACATTAAATTCAAAATCCTGTAGCGACAGTTCTTTTTGAATTCCAACCAACAACCCCAGGATTGCTTGGGGAAGATACGGCAACAGATCTATATGGACATATTTGGCGTCTGGTAAAACTTTACCATGCTCAAAGGCTTTGATTAAGTCTTTATATGTTGAAAATTCCATGGGCCATTAGTGAGTGTGTCAAAGATAGGTTTTTGTTGCAGAAGAACACACTATTCATTTTCATTGAAATTATCAACTAAGTTTGTGCAGCCCATGCATAAAACTGCATAATATTTAAATGCCTGACATCACCGAATGGAGAAACGACGGCGTCATCTAGAGAAACCACAAATTTTGGCACTGCTTTTTTTGTATGATGTAAATTCCCGAACTCACGCTCCCATAGTTCACTATTTTCATTGCTGTCACCTAGCTGCCAACATACCTGAATCAGCGCCGATTTTTCACCTTTTGCAATGTAAAAGTCAATTTCAAGCTTCCTGTTTCGATACCCCAAATATCGCTGAACCCTGAAGTTGTTTCTTAACAGTTCAATATATACCATATTCTCCAGCAGCCTTCCTTTTTGAGACTGAGCTTCATACTCGGATAGACAAAGATCACTCAAATAGATCTTATCGACACACCGTTTCAGGATTTCCTTGGTACGGTGAGAATAAGTGGGTGGCGAATACAAGAAGTAAACATCCTGCATATAACCGATATAATCGCTCACCAACGAGCTTGTGGTTTGAGTTAAGGCCAGGTTTCCTTTTGGTAATTGTGTGTTTTGTAAAACAGCTTTGGTAATGCTTTTAATTGAGAGTTCCTGTGAGAAGGCGGTACGACAAAAATCAATCAGGGCAAACAGCAACCTCGGGTTGGTCGGGTTGTAGCGAGAGACGATATCATGCTTGACAGTTGAGTTGATAATGTCGGAAATCAACTGTATTTTCTGCTCCTCATTCTGGACTTTCAAAACCTCGGGCATGCCTCCTGCCAAAAGATACCTTTCAATGTTATTCGTTACATACTCGATCTCGTTAAATTGACAGAATTCTGCAAAAGAAAATGGAAAAACCTGTAGTGTTGTGTACCTGCCGCCCAGTTTTTCGGATAACTCGTCAGATAGCATTTTTGAATTGGACCCTGTGATTATCAAGCGGCAGGGCATGGATGCATCCTCCAAAATAGAGGCAACATTCTCATCCCAGTTTTCCAATTCCTGAACTTCGTCCAGAATAAGCAAGCTTGGCTGATCCCTGTCGACAAACTGTTCCACCCACCACTCAACGATGGAGATAAAGTTTTTTTCTTCCCTGACATCGGCTACCGGTTTAAGAAAAAAATTGATATACAAAATATTTTTTCTTGGAATGCCGTCATCCCATAACTTTTTAATATACTGTCGACCGATAACGCTTTTGCCACATCGGCGTTGTCCCATGATACTGGTTACGACGTTGATATCTGCTAATTGGTTAAGTTTTGACAAGTAACTCGATCGGGTCAGGTTCCTATCCGGTAACATTGATTCTTCAGTGTCGGTCTCCCAAAATGTTCGAGACTGAATTTTTTGCTTCAAGGCTTCTATTGACATTGTCTTGATCCTCATGCACCTGATTGTCTCGTATAAATAAATGCAGTGTTAATATGCAGTAAGAAATGTAGCATTAAATCACGCACGAGTCAATGCATAAAAACATGTAATCTGAATATTTGCATTGGGATTCAACATGGGGGGCGGCTCGCTATCCGACCCAAGATCGCCTGGACGGTATTCCCTGGATTTCCAGCTATTTGATACCGATGATGCCTTATAGACAAAACATCACGCCAAAAATAAAAAAAATTTATATAATAACGCGTTGTTTATTTAGATATTGACAAAATTAACGCGTTTAATTACTTTTTTCTTATGTAACCATTCCAATTCATATTTATCCCCTCGCAATAACAAGCTGCGGAGCACCAATTGCCATCCCGGACTGGATCCCCGTTTTTAAGGGGATAATAAAATGAAGCATATTGCGGGGAATTGAACCCAAAGAGAGTAAAAAATGATTAGATTTGCAGCACAAGAGCTCGCTGCATGGTTGAAGAGTGCAAACAGGAAACCCATGGTATTAAGGGGAGCTAGACAAGTAGGGAAAACCTGGTTAGTGCGTGATCTGGCAAAACGACAGAATTTAGATTTGATCGAACTAAACTTTGAACGGCTTCCAAATCTAGTGGATTTGTTCCAATCCAATAACCCGGCAGAAATTTTAAGAAATATTGAGTCAGAATTAGCCATAAAAATTAATCGTGAAAAATCCCTGCTATTCCTGGATGAGATACAGGCCGCTCCGGAACTGTTCATTAAACTCAGATGGTTTAAAGAAGAGCTGCCCGAACTTCCAGTTATTGCTGCGGGATCGCTGGTTGAATTGGCACTCAGCAATCAGCGCTATAGCATGCCTGTTGGTCGCATTACTTACTTTTTCTTGGAACAGATGTCCTTTTTTGAGTACTTGAAAGCAACGGGTAATGAGGCACTGTTTGAAAAGCTGGATACATTCGAACTTGATTCGGTTATGCCGGCGTCTCTTCATGAAAAATGTCTGAATTTGTACTATGAGTATTGTCTGGTTGGAGGTATGCCTGAAGTTTTGAATGAATGGAAGAATGAAAAAGACCTTAAATTGTGTCTTAAAATTCAACAGGATTTACTGGCTACCTATCGGGATGATTTTCATAAATATGGCGGAAAAATAGATGCCAATTTGCTTACAAAATTAATGCTTTCAGTTTCGGAACAGATAGGGAATAAGTTTATTTACAGCCGGGTCGACCCTTCGCTAAAAACTTCTCAAGCAAAAACAGCCCTGACCCTGTTATCGCAAGCCCGAGTGTGTACTATGATAAAGCATACCAGTGGGAATGGCTTGCCTTTGGGAGCTGAATCAAATGAAAAGTTTTTTAAAATGATACTGCTTGATATCGGACTGGTTTCTGCCCAACTAGGATTGTCTTCGCTCAAACGGTCCGAAGCAAGCAAAGTTGTGTTTTCCAATAAAGGTGGTTTGGCTGAACAGTTTGTTGGACAGCAATTGCGTACGCTGGGCACGCCTCTTTTATATCCCCGGCTGTACTATTGGCAAAGAACAGGAGGTCGATTGGGAGAAGTTGATTATATTATCCAACATGGAAATCGAATCGTTCCCATTGAAGTAAAAGCTGGTTCTACCGGTGGCATGAAATCGCTGCACCAATTTATGGTTGATAAAAAACTGGATCTCGCGATACGCTGTTACATCAACGAACCTGTGTTTGAAGAAATCAGTCTGAAAACAACACAAGGCAATCCTGTCTCCTATCGATTGCTTTCGATACCGCACTACCTGATAGAGCGATTGCCGAGCCTACTTGACCACATCAACGGTCCACTCACCATAGCGGGGAAAGCGGTGTGATGGATTGAATGGTTATCTATTTTTTACAATTTTGAAATTGACAATTTTAAACCCGTTTTCATAACTCATTACACGATGCTTGTTGCGCACAAGATCAATCGTGCAACTTTTCGAGAGCACGGGGTAAGACTTTTCGAAAAAGGTGGGGTAATGCAAGAGGGAGATTTTGAAATCCCTTGTTCCGTTGTCAGCTGTCAAGTGCCAGCTTGATCCCCAGGCTGACCAGGATGGTGCCTGTCAGGCCGTCAAAAATCTTTCCCACCCGCGGCTGCAAGACCCGGCTTTTGGCCTGGTTCACCAGCAGTGCCAGAAACGACTGCCAGATCATGGCGATGATAAAGTGCAAACCAGCCAGAATCAGCGACTGAACAAGGGCGGAGTGCTGAGGGTTAATGAACTGAGGGAGAAACGCCATGTAAAAAACCACCGTCTTGGGGTTGAGCACATTTGAAAGCACGCCTTCCCGCAAAGAACGCCCGATTTGATAGGGTTGTCGGACAGCAGAGAGCCCGTCTGCCGACAGTGCCGTTTTTCCCTGAAACAATTTCCGCAGACTGCCGATTCCCAGCCAGACAATATAACATGCCCCTGCCATCTTCAAAGCGGCAAAGGCCCAGGCGGTCTGCAGCAGAATCACGGAAATTCCCACAGCCGAGACAGATGCGTGCACAAATAGCCCACTACAGATTCCGAAGCTGCTGATGACACCATCCTGCCAGCCACCCCTGGCTGTATTGCGAATGACAAGCATCGTATCCAGTCCCGGTGTGATGGACAGGACCGTTATCGCGATCAGGTAGGTAATCAGAAGATGGGTTTCCATGTACATGGTCATTTTCCTTAAGTTGAATATTTCAGCGACACAGTGGTCCCTTTACGAACTGCTTTTAAAAAGTGGATGTTGCAGAGGCGCGATGTCTTTCAAGCTTAACACTGCTTATTCCAGCAGACAAAATAAAAATCGTTGATCGGTTAACCTACGACAATATCCAGTCAGATTTTCGCACCAAACGCGCCTGTGTCTCTGTTTTGAACATTTTTCATATGAGCAGTGAAACAGGTGAACTTTCAATCTGCTGAATTGGGTGCGACCCAGGTACTCGATCATTTGATGGGTAATTTGGTTACACACTTTATATGCATGATTTAATGGGACTAAATATTATTGACAAGGTTAGGAATTTCCATTAGTAATAACGTTATCATATATCAAAAAATATTCCCATCATTTGATGGGGTTTTATGCAGGCGGGCGAGTACAAGACGGTTGGATCATGAATAACCTGGACAGTACAATATTAGAGAAGGTTCCCCGCGCCAGTGAGGAGATTCACAAGCGGCTGGAAGCGGTCGTCATCAAGGTATTTTCGGAGGTCGATTTTTACCAGGCGAACATGCGCGAAATTGCCCGCCAGGCGGGCATGAGTTTTGGCACCATCTACAAGTACTACAAAAATAAGGATCACTTGCTTTTTGCGTTTATCCGCTACTGGTTTTCAATGCTTCAGGATCGGATTCGGGATCATCTGCAGGGAATCGAAGACACCCGGGAAAAGCTACGTAAACTGATCTGGGTACAACTGGACTATTTTGAACGGCACGAGGATATCGGGCGGATTATCTGGATTAGAACCCCTAATTCAGCCTGGATGGCAGATAAAACTTACGTGACGAACCCACTGCTGGAGATCATACTTGAAATACTGAGGGAAGGTCAGGCACGGGGAGTGATCGATCCCCGCATCCGCACGTCACTGTGTGTGAACCTGATTACGTCTACGACAAGCTGGGCGTTTATAGACTGGATATACAGGGGCAAGGAAAGAGGATTGACAGATGAGCTGGAACCGATATTTGAAGTTGTCTGGCGCGCGGTTGCGAATCCTGAACTGATTAATATGTAGAGACCCGGTATTAAATCGAATACCCACTATTGAAACACCTTTTTTCGGAGGATCGTTGTTTATGGAATTTAAATATGGCGAAAAGGAAGAGAAACTGAGAACCGAGATTCGAGAATTTGTGAAGGCTGAGATGCCGCCCCATTTTATCGGTAAACAGTTTGAAGATGAAACCAGCGCGGAGGGCTGGGCATTTTCCATGTCCATGTCCAAAAAGCTGGCTGAGAAAGGGTGGCTGACCATGTCCTGGCCTGAAGAGTTTGGGGGTATGGGGGCATCCCACTGGGAGCGGGTGGTTTTTTCCGAAGAGGCTTCCTATTGGGGGATTCCCGGTCTCGGGATGGGCATCAGCGGGACGGCCTGGGTTGGACCTTCACTGATGCTGTTTGGAACCAGGGAGCAGCAGGAGAAGTATATCCCCCCGATTGCTGCCGGCGAACCCGACGGGATCTGGTGTACGGGCTACAGTGAACCGGATGCGGGAAGTGACATGGCGGCTATGCAGACAACCGCCATTCGGGACGGTGATGAGTATGTGATCAATGGGCAGAAGGTCTGGACAAGTTGCGCCCACTGGGCTCGCTGGCTCTGGCTGGCCTGCCGTACCAATCCGGATGCCCCTAAAAAGCACCAGGGTTTGAGCCTGATTATTGTCGATATGCAAAGCGAAGGCTTGACCGTCCGTCCGTTGGAGAACTATGTAGGTGGGCATGTCTTCAACGAACTCTTTTTCAAGGATTTGAGAGTCCCGGTGGAAAATCTGGTGGGGGTTGAGAACGCAGGCTGGTCGCAGTTGATGACCGCACTTTCTTTCGAGCGCGGCACGGCGGTCGGCACAACCGCTGCCGCCAGACGAATGCTGGACGAACTTGTTATCTATACCAAGGCTACCGGACAGATCAAGCAGCCACAGGTTCGTCAGAAATTGGCAGAGCTGGCTATTGATATCCAGGCGGCCCGGCTGATGGCCAATGAAGCAGTCTGGAAGACGGTGCAGGGGCAGACAGTCATCCATGAACCGTCCAGGGACAAAGCCAACGGGGATATCCTGCAGGAAAAACTGGGACGAATCGGATCGGATATCATCGGCGTCTATTCCCAGATGGATCTTGGCCTCGAGGACAACCGCTGGTCGCGGTTGAAAGGCGCTTTTGAACACCTGTATCACTACAATATCGGATTCGCCATCGCTGCCGGTACGACAGATACCCAGCGAAATATTGTCGGCCAGTTTGGTCTTCAACTCCCCAGAGCTTATTAAATAAGGAGATCACTCATGGATTATACAATTGGAAAAGAACAGGAAATGTTGCGGAAATCAGCCAGGGAGTTTTTCGAAAAAGAGTGCCCCAAGGATAAGGTCAGGGAGTTAAAATCCGAGCCCAAGGCCTACGACGCAAAAATGTGGAAAAAAATGGTTAAACTGGGGTTCCAGGGATTGATCATTCCAGAGGCATACGGCGGCATGGATGGGGATTTTGTCGAGTTGGCTCTCTTCATGGAAGAGGTGGGGCGAAATATCGTCCCCATGCCCTATTATGCGACGATCGCACTGTGTGCCCTGCCATTGATAGCATATGGCAACGATGAGCAGAAAGAGAATTATCTGCCCGGGATTGCTGAGAAGGGGGATATCTGGACCCTGGCCCGGACTGAAGCACAGGCCGACAATAGCCCATCGGAGATCCAGCTGTCTGCTGTGGCTGATGGAGATGAATATCTGCTGAATGGCACCAAGATTTTTGTTCCCTATGCTCACGTTGCAAACATGATGCTGGTGGCGGGCCGCACGTCAGAGGGTGATGATCCGCCAAAGGGGATTACCCTGTTTGCCGTCGACCCCAAAAGCGAGGGTGTCAAGATAGAGATAATTCCGACGGTTGCCCGGGACGGTCGCTGTGAGGTTGTTTTTGAAAACGTGCGGGTTGCTCAGGCAGCCATTCTGGGACAGATCGACCGGGGTTGGGAGATTCTGGATGAAATTCAGCAGCAGGGCGCTTTGCTCAAGGCTGCTGAAATGTCCGGCGGGGCCCAGGCGGCTTTTGAGATAACACTGAACTATACCAAGGAACGAAAACAGTTCGACAAACCCATCGGGTCCTACCAGGGGGTACAGTTTCGTCTGGTAGATATGCTGACAAGCCTGGATAGTCTGAAATACCTGGTTTACAATGGCGCCTGGCAGGTCAGCGTGGGTGAACCCTCAAGGTTATTGAATTCATCTGCCAAGGCCAAGGCCAACGAAGTCTATGACGATATCTGTCATCACGGCATCTATCTGCATGGTGCCATCGGTTGGACTGAAGAGATGGATATCGGGCTCTATCATTTGAGAACCCGCAGTATGATATATGATTGCGGCGGGACAGATTTGCATCTGGAGAGCATTGCCTGTGAACTGGAAAACGATGTACCGGATTTCATCAAGCTATATGGTCCGGCGTCTTGATTTTTTTGATCGACCTGAGCAATATCCTGTATCGCCAGGCTTTTTACCTGTATCGGTCACGTGTTGCAGATTACAGTTGTTGTGTCCGATAATTCTGTTTAACATATCAGAGAAGACTAAAGGAGCTTCAATATGATTGGATTATGTTCATACGGTGGGTATATCCCACACTACCGGCTGAATCGGGGCCTGATATTCGGGGCCATGGGTTGGATGAACCCCGCAACCATTGCCAACGCCCGGGGTGAAAAAGCGGTCGCCAATTTTGACGAGGACAGTATCACGCTGGCGGTTTCAGCTGGCAGGGCGGCCCTTCAGGATGTGGACCCTGCCACAGTGGAAAGCCTCTATTTCGCTTCCTCGACATTGCCCTATAAAGAACGGCTCAACGCCGCGATCATGGCTCCGGCCCTGGGCCTGAAGGACCAGATACGAGCTGCTGATTTCACAGCCTCTCTAAAATCCGGGACAACGGCCCTGCTGGCAGCCCTGGATAGTGTGAGTTCGGATAACCCCAGGAAGGTTCTGGTGACCGCCGCGGATTGCCGACTCGGAAAACCGGCCTCTCCCCAGGAGATGCTGTTTGGTGACGCAGCGGCTGCTTTCGTTGTGGGTGGCGAGAATGTGGTTGCCGAGTACAAAGGCTCATATTCAGTGACCTACGATTTTGGTGACCACTTCCGGGGTGCGAACTCCCAGTTTGACAATCAGTGGGAAGACCGCTGGATCAGGGACCTGGGCCTGGATCAGTTCATTCCTGAGGTGGTGACCGGCCTTCTGGAGAAAACCGGTCTGCAGATGACCGATTTTTCCAAGGTGATCTACCCCTGTATCTATCCGGCGGCGCGAAGAGGGATCGCCAAGAAACTGGGCATCACACCGGAGATGGATCTGGATAATCTGCAGTTGGAAGTTGGCGAATCCGGAACGCCCCATGCGCTGGTCATGCTGGCTAAAGCGCTTGAAGATGCGAAGCCCGGCGACAAACTGATGGTGATCAGTTTCGGTAGTGGCTGCGATGCCATCTGTTTTGAGGTGACCGAGAATATCGCCAAATTGCAGAACGGCAAGGCGCTTTCTGCATCGTTGGCCGACAAGGCTGAACTGGACAATTACAACAAGATGCTTGTCTGGCGGCAGATCATGCCAGCTGATTTTGGTAAACGGAAAGAGGTTGACCACTGGACCCGTTATTCGGCTATGTGGCGTAACCGTAAACTGATGTTGGGATTGGAGGGAGGTAAATGCACCCAGTGTGGTACCGCCCAGATTCCGGCCCAGGACATTTGTGTGAATCCGGAGTGTGATGCGCTTCACACACAGGAGCCCTACTCCTTTGCCGACAGAACCGGTCATATTTTAAGTTTCACCGCTGATAACCTGGCAGCTTCGGTGAATCCACCGGCCGTTTATGGACAGGTCGAATTTGAAGGGGGCGGTAAATTCATGTTTGATTTCACTGACTGCAATTTGGATGAAGTGGTAACCGAAAAGCCGGTCACAATGAGTTTCAGACGAAAATATTATGATGAAAAACGGGACATCTCCGGATATTTCTGGAAAGCGGTCCCCGTCAAGGAGGTCAAATAATGGCAAGTGGAATTAGAGATAAAGTCGCCATCCTGGGGATGGGATGTACCCAATTTGGTGAACGTTGGGACGCCAGTGCCCAAAACCTGATGGTTGAAGCATTTACTGAGTGTCTGGCAGATGCCGGTATCGAAAAGAAGGAGATACAGGCAGCCTACCTGGGCACCCATTTTGATGAGGTCAATGTCTCCAAAGCAGCGACACCCCTGTCGATGACCCTGAGACTGCCCTTCATCCCGGTGACACGGACTGAAAACTTCTGCGCCACAGCTACCGAGGCTTTTCGAGCGGCCTGTTATGCAGTGGCATCCGGTGCCTATGATATCGTGCTGGCGCTGGGCGTGGAGAAATTAAAAGACACCGGTTATGGCGGTCTGCCCGACATCAACAGTGTGGACTCTTACATGACCGGGGCCAACGCGACAGCACCAGGGGGATTTGCGCAACTGGCCACGGCCTACAGCCGGGTCTGGGGACTGCCGATGGAAAAAATCAAGGATGCCATCGCCCATGTCTCGGCCAAGAGTCATGCCAACGGCGCGCTGAATCCCAAAGCCCATCTGCGTAAGATCATTTCCGAAGAGCAGATCAAGGCAGCACCCATGATCGCTTATCCTCTGGGTCTCTTTGATTGTTGTGGTGTCAGCGACGGTTCGGCCGCTGCCATTGTCACCACGCCCGAAATTGCCAAAAGCCTGAAGCCCAACCAGGACGTGATTAAGGTCAAGTCGATTCAGGTGATTGGCAGCTCCGGAGAAGAGGCCGGGTTCAACACCTGGGACGGAGCCCATTTCGCCACGGCTCGTATCTGTGCAGATAAGGTGTATGGAGAGGCCGGGATCACGGATCCCAGGAACGAGATCTCCATGTCAGAGGTGCACGACTGCTTTTCCATCACCGAGTTCGTGACCATGGAGGATCTGGGTCTCTCCCCCAAGGGCGGGGCCTATGAGGATATCATGGGCGGCCGCTTCGACCTGAACGGGGCTTCGCCTTGTCAGGTGGATGGAGGTTTGAAGTGTTTCGGACATCCCATTGGTGCTTCCGGTCTGCGGATGATTTACGCCATGTATGAGCAGCTGCTGGAGCGGGTTCCCGAAGAGCGTAAGGTCAAAAACGCCCGACTGGGTCTGACCCACAATCTGGGTGGAACCCCCGCCTGGAACGTTTGCGCTGTTTCGGTCATCGGACGGGATTAAGGGTCGGCTAAAAGGCTAGTTCACATTCTGTTTGTAAAATGTCCAGTTTTTAGGACTTTTACAAACAGATTAAGTGAATTTGCCTTTTAACGATCCCTAAACCGAAGGGTCTGTCCAGATTTCCCGGCAGGGCTGGTTCCTGTCGGGTAGAACGACAGATGATGAAGTCAAATGGCGGTCCCGTGTCTATCATAAAGCCGTTGAAATCGCAGATCACTACGCTCACACAGCCGGGTTTCGGCCGCCCCATTTCGCCAAGATCATCTAAAAACTCCTCTAAGCGATTTCAACGGCTTTATGATAGACACTTTTTTTAAATTTTAAGTCGTTATCAGCAATGTCCGGTTAGGTTTTTGCAAAAAGCTGAATGATGAATCCGGGATCGAGCTTATAAGGATTTATTAGATTTTCTTAGTTTAGCGTAGCGAAAATAAGCCTTGTTTGAGCGAGGCACGAGCGAGTTTGGCGGTTTTTCGTGAAGCAAACTTAGAAAACCTTTAAATCCTTATGCGCAGAGACTGGATTTGTCATTCAGCTTTTAGTCTGCAAAAACCTAACCGGACATTGCTGAGTCGTTATGGTGAATTTTTTTTCTCAATAAATATTACTTGGAGCCAGGTTTTGAAAATCGAAGATTTTAGAGATATCAAATACGAAAAAGATGCGTCGGGGATTGTCACCCTGACGTTTAATACACCCAGGCGGAAAAATGCGCTCAGCATGATTTCGTTTCTGGAAATATTCTGGGCTGTGGACCATTTTGAGAAGGACGATAGTGCCAGCGCCATGATCATGACCGGAGCGAAGGATCCCGAGTCGGATGATCCGGCAAAAGAGTCATACAGCAGCGGTGGTTATTTCAGCATGGATGCGTTTGAAGGGATTTCGGACGAAATCATGCAGCAGATCGATCTGGCTGATATCGCCCAGAAAAAAGTCACTGTCAAGCTGTTCAATTGTGACAAGCCAATCATTGCAGCCATGAACGGTCTGACGATTGGTGGGGCCTTCACCATGTCCCTGGCGGGTGCCGATCTGATTTATATGTCGGAGCATGCCTGGATTCAGATGCCTTTTTCGAAGCTGGGAATTATTCCCGAATTGGCCTCGTCGTTCTTGCTGCCCCGCGTGATGGGATTCCAAAAGGCGAAGGAGATCATCTATTTTTCAAAAAAACTGACCGCCACCGAAGCCCTGGAACTCAATCTGGTCAACGCCGTCCTGCCCCATGCGGAACTGCTTGATTATGCCAGAGAGCAGGCGAAGATGCTCATACCACCCGCTGGTGCGGGTTATGCGATTCGACAGATGAAGCAGGCCCTGCATAAACCCTATCTCGAAGCTGTAGAAAAGGCTCTGGATTTGGAAAATGAAGGTCTGAATAACTGCTGGAACTCAGCCGATTTCGCCGAATCAATGCTTTCCCGGAAGGAGAAGCGCGCGCCGGTTTTCAAGGGGAGTTGATCGAAAAAGCTGTTTGAAGCGCTGACTGCTGGACAAGTCGAGAAATTGTGCAACACACCGTTGCACAAATACCATGGCGAAGCAATTTAGTTTTGCAGGAAAAGCTGAATGATAAAACCTAACCGGGCATTGCTGTATTGAGGCAGTCTATTCGATCAGGTGATAGGCCTTCATTTCATGTACCAGTGTGGAAAGAACCTCTTTGACAATGACGATCGTCGGAATCGCAAAGAGCATGCCTGCGAATCCGAAAACCACCGAGCCACCCATCACGCCGAAGATCACTACCAGCGGATGAAGGCTGACCGCAGTTCCCAGGACAATTGGCTGAAAGACAACATTATCCAGCGCCTGCACAATCCCGACAGTTATCAGCACCCAGATGATAATATTGTCTGGATCGATGAAGGGCAGTACCGGTTGCATGTCTTCTGCAATCAACGCATATGACATGCCCACCACCATGCCGATAGCCGGTCCCAGAAAGGGGATGGCGTTGGAGAGCCCGGCAATGATGCCGATCAACAGTGCCCACTGCAGGTCGATACCGATCATAAAGAGGCAAGCCATAAAACTGAACCCCACCAGCGAGCACTCCAGCAGTGTTCCTCTCAGATACTTGCCGATGGCATCATCTACGTTGTCGATAATGGTCAGCACCATTTCAAAATAGCGATTAGGTGCCAGCATGATCAGACTGCGTTTGATCTGTCCATTGTCCACCAGCAGAAAAAGAAAGACAAAAGGGGCCACCAGCCAGATGGAAATGACATCACTGACCTTCGAGATTAAACTACTCTGACTGGCGGTTTTCGATTTGGCTGATTCTTGTTCGGATTCAGAGACTATCGAGTCCTCTTTATCCTTAAGCCTCTCTTGTCTGGCCAGGTTGGTCTGATGATACTGATAATATCGTTCCAGATTCGGGTCTGTGTCTTTGTGTTTATTAAAATGCTGGTCCAGATTATTTCGTTCCATGGGGGAGAGAGAGAGAATGCCCACAAAATCTTTGAAGACAGGATCTATCTCTTTGGCGAGGGTTTCAGTTATAAAGGTTTTATCACCGCCAACGATATCGTTATACCGTTCATAGACCTTATATTGAATCCGAACCCTGAGCAGAACCTTACCGATCTCATCGGGAATGATGTGCTTAATGCGGTCCGTCACCAGCATGATCCCGAGCACAAAAGTGCCCAGGAGAATCAGCAACGCCAGTCCATCTGGCAATCCCGTTTTTTTAAGCTTTCTGAGCAGTGGCAGGCAGGCATAGGCCAGCAGTGCGCCCACAGTGGCCGGAACGATCATCGTCCGGAGAGCCCAGACAATGGCAACAAACACGATCAGTGATAATGAAACAATAATCCGGTAAAAGAGCTGCGATCGATTTTTTCGTTCTGTGATAGCATCCATTTTATTATTTTTTATATAGCTGTTCGTTGGTTGCTTTCAGGCGCTGGCCGATGATCAGGGCCAGCTTTCTCATGATTTTACTGCCAATGGCGGGATAGGTAGTCAAAAGCTTGTTCAGTTCTGATCTGAAAAATGCCAGCGCCTCGGTGGGCTCACTGGCTTTGGCTGAGGCGGAACGGGGGGAGTTGTCGAGTAGCGCGAGTTCACCGACAAAAGTGCCTGATTTTAAAGTCGCAAGATGGATCTCCTTGTCATCGCTCTCCGGCAGGACAATGTTAATAACCCCACTTTTGATGATAAACATGGCTGCACCGGGATCATCCTTCTTGAAGATATATTCTCCCTTTTGATAGGTTCGGCTGTGAACCAGGGTGGATATGGTTTTCAGTTCGCGGATTGTCAAATGATCAAACAGTGGAATCTGTTTTAGAACATCGGTGACCTTGAGATCCTTATCCCGCCGTTCATCTTTGAAAATATAGCCCCAAAAGCTGTTGATACTGAAAAGTGTATTCCGTCTTTTTTTCTCATCGGAGGCCAGGTAATCGGTGAGATTGTCCAGCTCGATCTGTTCATTCGGATGGACAAAACCGTCTGCCAGGATCACCTTTTTAACCATGGAGAGCAGCTCCTCTTTGGAAGCGCCGCAATTGATTTCTGGAAAAATTTTGCAGATCTCCTTGATGTTGGCACTGAAGTCGGTGTAGCTGAACTTCTCCAGTTGGGGTTCGGTTTCGGAAATTAGACTTTCGACAAAGGGACGATGGTATCCCCACTCCTCTGATAGCAGCGTAATGATCATTTCGCGCTCATCTTCACAGAATTCACCATCTGCATAAGCGATTTTCAGACACGGGTAGATCAGTAGTTCCAACAGTTCCCAGGCCATCAGCCCCAGCAGGCTGTCGGTCTTGACGGGGCCATTTTCGGCAAGTCGTTCTACATCGTCGATAATGACTGTAATGTCCAATCCTTCCGTGCTCAATAGTTTCAGACTTCCCGGGGTCCAGCCGGTTGTTTGAACAGCTACCATCACAGCAAACGAAAGCTGACCCAAGCCGTTCATGACAGAAAATATTTCGTTCAGTGTCAGCTTATCTTCATTGTCATTCTTCTTTTTTGTTGTTTGCACAACATCAGCCAGACTGGCATGACTCATCAGTCTCGAGAACATGCTCTTGTCTATTTGCAAGCGCTGGCGGAATTTTTCATGATCCAGAAAAATGTATTCATTCTTAACAATCCTGGTAGTCGTTTCTTCTGCCTTCATTAAATGTCCTCGGAGAGGCGTTGTTTGACGCTATGGTTTTTCGTCTAATTTATAGCACAAACTGCTTGACATAAAAAGACCTTTTGTCTGTTTTATTATTTGACCTTAAACCTGGATCGTGTTCAACGCTTTCATGATTGGGTCGAGTTGAGCTTGATACTCCGGTTCAACCATCAGCACAGAGACAGCCCGGTTTGCAATCAACGATGTGCTTTTTTGATCCTGTAGATGGAGTAGCACATCGGTCAAATTGCCACTGAAAGCATCAGCATCGATGTGTTCAATATACTGACGGAAGAGATTGTTGATGTTGATCGTCAAAGGGGACATATCTGCGTATCCGCTTTCTCTGCAGTTTCGCGTAGAAACGAAGGATCGGCATTCAAAAGGTCTGAACTCGTAGACCGAGCATTGATTTTCGATCAGCAGTGGGCACCTGCCCCAATCGGGGTCGAGATGTTCCTCCGGAAGTGTTTCCCCTTTTGCACATTTATCTGCCATCCCATTAACGGTGATAGTGGGATGAAAACGCCTGTGATCAGCCTTACTGGCCAGACTGCGATAGAAATCGTCACGCTTCTCATGACTGAGGTTTTGATCGATTTCCAGTCCTTCAAGAGTGGTCATGGTGACATTCCGCGTGCAACAATCAGCACATTTGATTTTGCATGCCAAATCCAGGTCAGAAATAGTTGCTGCATGAATTCTGTACATCTCTTTTAAAATAGCGCGTTTTCTATCGTTGTCCATAAGTTCCTGTTTATTTGAATTTGTGTTGTTATCTGTCTTTAATCTCATTTTTTTTTATGGGTCTGTCAAGTGGACGTGTGGGGATAGCAGTGTTTTTTTTTGCTTCGCTGCAGGGGATTTTTGGACTGTAATCGAAAATCTTCTTAGAATTTCGGATCAACACCTATGATCAACCGAAAACAGTGATTCTTATCAATCTATTTCAGAATTCAGACCGTTTTTGAAAAAAAATTCGGGCCGAAGATTCTCGGGAAATCTTGATTTTCGTTGGTCTGATGACGGGCTTTGGGGTATTTTAGTGATTTTCCACAAAAATATAAAACAATAATAACAATAGTTTAAAAAATGTGATCTCTATGGATGCTTTTAGATTGACAAGGTAGCCTGTTTTTTTTACGGTTCAGAACACAAATCAGAAAGATCAATCATACCGGCCTTCTGGTGTGTCAATTCGGCTGATGATCGGGAATGAAAGCGTGCAGGGGAAAGATAAACATGTGTTCATTTTTATAGAAGTTACAAAGGGTTAAAAAGAAAACCGAGTTCATGCTTTCTTTTTTAAAATGATTCCTGTAGACAATGTCTATTAAGCTGTTGACAAATGAAAACCAAAATCAACTTGGGAAAAAATGGACCGTACAAAACCTATTGAAGAACTTTTACAAGACTATTCGGAAGAACAGATCCTCAGAGCAATCGTCAATTCATATAAAACTATCATTGAGGACAAAGATCCCAACAAAAAGAATAGTGCAACGGTTCAAAGTGTAAAAGAGCACACCGTTCTGCAACAAACCCGGCCTGTCATGAAGACCAGCGAACCCAGCGTGACGTCAGATCATCCGCCCTGCAGTGGCTGCGGGGGCACTTTTTTTCTGCGTACCGGGACCTGCCATGTCTGTCAGACATGCGGTACCAGCCAGGGATGTAGTTAGAGACTTGTTGTTGGACGGAAGGGAAGTAAAGCAACTACGGTTATTCCATATTAAAAAAAGGTGACTATGATGCTGATCAACGCAAAAGATCTGCGTATCATTATAAAGGGTGCCATTCATATGGCGCAGCAAGACAAGAAGGTAGTTCCAGAGGAGAAGGCGCTTATTCAGAAAATCATTCAAGCTGGCAAGATCGACGCTGAAGAATTCTCATTAATCGATACGCCGCTGGAAGAGGACATTTCAGATCTGTGCCTGCAGCTCTCAAGTGATCAGGCTAAAAAAGCCTTTCTACTGACTATGTTTACCATCGCCTATGCGGACAAGGATTTTGACAAATCAGAACAGGAACTTCTGGATGATCTATCTATAAAGCTGGGTGTAGGAAAGGTCAAAATGGATGCACACACGGTGAAGGCATGCGAAGATGAGGTGATGAAGCTTATCTCCGCTATCTGAAATCCGGGTCCTCTGCCTCGATGCCTCCCGGCACCGGGGAACTCTTCCTTAACATTCTACTCCGGCCGCCGTTCTCCCCCTGTTCAGTCCATATATCTCTTCAATGGCTGGCTGTATGCTATTTCCCCCGATGTAAAATCTCTGGACGACCATTTAAAATCAACATCCCCCTGAGAAGCGGATTGCAATTTCCTCGGATTTCATCAAAAATAGAAGCTGGGTATCACGAAAATGCGGCCTGGGATTGTTCAATGAGATAGCGGCTGCAGGGGAATAATCTATGGAAAGGGGTAGTGGCAGTATGGGCGAATTGGATCGGAGAGTGATGGATGAACTGGGACGTTCTCTTTCAGGGACACTGCATACGGACAGGAGCTATCAGGTTATGTATGCAACGGATGGTTCCGCCTACAAAGAGATGCCGCTGGCGGTGGTGGTTCCGGAAAACCGGGCTGATATAGAACGGACGATCGCCTTTGCCCGTGAGAATGGCGTGTCCGTCATTCCAAGGGGAGCAGGGACCTCATTAGCTGGTCAAGTGGTAGGCAGCGGTATCGTGATCGATCTCACCAAACATTTTTGTGAGATCATCGAGTTGAATCGAGAAGAAAAATGGGTGCGGGTTCAACCTGGTGTGATCCTGAATCAGCTGAATGCGTATCTGGAGCCGCATGGTCTCTTTTTCGCCCCGGAAGCCGCCACGGCCAGCCGCTGCACTATTGGTGGAATGCTGGGCAACAACTCCTGTGGTCTACATTCGGTGATTTATGGAAGTACGCGGGAGCATGTGCTGTCGGTGAAGGCTATTTTGAGTGATGGTTCGGAGGCGGTGTTCGCAGCGCTTGATTCTGTGGAATATGAAGAGAAGGGCAAGGGGGAGGCCCTTGAGAATAGAATTTACCGCCGGATCAATGACATCTTATCGGATCCGGAAAACCAGCAGGAGATTCAGACATGTTTTCCCGACCCGACACTGCCGAGGCGAAATACAGGCTATGCGCTGGATGTGCTACTGGAAAACCGGCAGTTTTCAAGTGGTGAGCAGCCGTTTAACCTCTGCAAACTGCTGGCCGGATCAGAAGGAACGCTGGCTTTCGCAACCGAAATCAAGCTGAACCTCATTCCCCTGCCGCCACAGGAAAAGGGCATACTCTGCGCTCATTTCGAAACACTTGAAGAGGCTCTAGAGGCCAATCTCATCGCTCTCAGTCATCGACCGGGCGCTGTTGAGCTGATGGATGGACAGATTGTCAAACTGACGGAAGGCAATATTCTGCAACGGAAAAATCGCTTTTTTATCAAAGGGGAACCGGGTGCCGTACTGATGATTGAATTTGCCAGAGAGAGCCGGGAAGAGATACAGGAGCTGGCGGAAAAGGTTGAGGAAGATATGCGTGCCGCCGGGCTGGGGTATCACTATCCCCTGGTATTTGGCCAGGAAGATATCAGCCGTGTCTGGGCACTGCGCAAGTCGGCGTTGGGTCTGCTTTCCAATCTTCCCGGAGATGCCAAACCGGTATCGGTGATTGAGGACACCGCTGTCCATCCGCAAGTGTTGCCCGCTTACATCGCTGAGTTCAAGGAAATCCTTAATAAATACGGACTTTCCTGCGTGTTTCACGCCCATGTAGGTTCTGGTGAAATTCATATCCGACCGGTTCTGAATCTGAAACAGGGTCGGGATGTGGATCTCTTTCGAGAGATCGCAGCCGATACAGCCAGACTGGTCAAGAAGTACAATGGTTCCCTGAGCGGTGAGCATGGAGATGGCCGTTTGCGGGGGGAGTTTATTCCGTTGATTATTGGGGAGAAGAACTACAACCTCCTGAAAGAGATCAAGCAGGTCTGGGATCCCGGGAACATCTTCAATCCGGGCAAGATTGTTGATACACCCCGGATGAATACTCAATTGCGCTATGTAACCGATAAACCCACAAAGGAGTTTGACACGGTCCTGGATTTTACAGCATCCCATGGCTATATCCGAGCCATTGAGAAGTGCAACGGCTCCGGTGACTGCAAAGCCACGTCGATCACGGGTAAGGGAATGTGCCCCAGCTATCAGGCAACTCTGGACGAATCCATGACAACCAGAGCCCGGGCCAATCTCCTGCGAGAGTTCCTGAACGACTCAGAGAAGATGAATCCTTTTGATTATCAGGAACTGAACGACATACTTGACCAGTGCCTCTCTTGTAAATCCTGCAAATCGGAGTGTCCGTCCAATGTCGACATGGCCCGCCTGAAGGCGGAGTTCCTTCAACATTACCATGATGCCCATCGGCTCAGTGTCCGCAATTTGTTGATTGCCAACATCACGTTACTATATCGGATTGGCAGCCTGGTACCGTCTCTCTTTAATTTTATCAACCGCAATCGGTTTACCGGCGGGCTGATTAAAAAAATGTCCGGCTTTGTTAAAGAGAGGGAGATGCCATCACTATACCGTGTGACATTGAAAAGCTGGGCCGGGAAAAATCTGGCGGCCCTTAATCAGTCTATTGAACAGCCTGTGAAAACGGTTTATCTGTTTAATGATGAGCTCTCCAACTTCAACGATGTGGAAATTGGGATCAAGACGATCCAATTGTTGGTTAAACTCAATTATGAAGTTATCCTGACCGATTTTATGGACAGTGGGCGGGCATTGATTTCAAAAGGGTTTTTGAGAAAAGCACAACGGATCGCAACCCGCAATGTGAAACTGTTGCAGGACCGGGTCAGCGCAACCTCACCGATCCTGGGGCTGGACCCTTCCACTATCCTGGGATTCAGGGATGAGTACGCCGATCTGGTCGAGCCGTCGTTGAAAGAAGCGGCGCTGTCCCTGGCAGAGGGTGCCTTTATGGTGGACGAGTTTCTGGCAGCCGAAATGGCAGTGGGGAACATATCGGTCGAGTCCTTTACCCGTGAGCAGAAACAGATCCGTTTTCATGGCCACTGTCATCAGAAATCCCTGGCATCCACTCAACCCACCGCGGATATCCTCTCATTCCCCGAGAACTATACAGCTGAAGAGATCGATTCCGGGTGCTGCGGAATGGCCGGGTCATTCGGGTTTGAGAAAGAGCATTATAAACTTTCACTGAAAGTCGGAGAGATGAAACTGCTGCCGGAAGTTCGGAAAACAGATCCGTCCATCCTGATTTCAGCAACCGGCGCTTCCTGTCGACAGCAAATCAGGGATAACACTGGCAGGGAAGCCCCGCACCCGGTGGAGATTCTATTCGACGCCCTGATTTAAAATTCCGCGCCCTTCCCATCCATAGGAAACAGTCCCTGACAGTCACTCCGCTACCGCTTTTTGGACAGTGTCTCCGGGGATCTTGGGCATAAGCGCTAAGTTGTTTTACGCCATTGTCCCCAATACACAGTCATTCCGGCGAAAGCCGGAATCCAGAGATATGTACACTAGATTCCGGATCGGAGTCCGGAATGACAAGCTTTGAGCAATTTGGAAGACAAACAAATTAGCGCTTATGGGGGTATTGGGGGGGTCGAATTTTTATTTTTTTTATATTTGAAATTCTAAACAGTTGATGGTAAAGTTAACTCCAACAAAGCAAGATTTGTGACCTGTTCCTGAAGGCCCTTGTGCTGGCCCTCGGAGCAGATAATTGATCGTTTGTTCTCAGTTTGGACAACCTTCATGTTTTTGTAATGGTGTATGGTTTTTACTCTAATACAATGACGGAGGAGATCATGAAAAAGATGGACCCTTTCTGGATCCGGAAAAAGAGGACGGTTCCGTTTAATCCAGACAGAATCTATCTGCAGCGTGCGATGGAGGAATATCTGGCAAAGGGGGGGCGGATTTCAATTGTCGTTCCAAGTGGCAAAAACTTCAAGACCTTTGTCGAGGACAGCCATAGCCCGGAAGATGTGGATGGATTTTTGTTAGGATCATAATCCGCTATCAGCTTTGGCTATTTGAGGGACATATCTGCTCGTCAAAAAACCGGGTGACCGGTATTTGCCAAATTCCCGGTGATCATAAACTTCTGAAATAAAATCAAAAATCGTTGTCACCCCCTCCCTTTCGTCCGTTTTCGTCCCGGTGCCATTCAGACTCGCTCCGGCTTGAAGAATCTTTCCAGCTGGTTGGCTGGTTGCCTTGTTTAAAAGGCTGTACAGCAGTACAGGCATCATATTTTTCAGATAATGCCGCTCGTGTGGCTTGAGTCAATTAAATATTTGGGTTAGAATGACCGATGATTTAATTCGTTTCACTATTTTGAATGGATTTTGACCCGGAGGTTTTCACTGATGACATTGATTACTGTAGATTCTGAACGCTGCACCAAAGACGGCCATTGTGTTGCCGAGTGTCCCGCACAGATTATTAACCTCACAGACGATCTGCCTTTTATCACGCAGGAGATGGAGGAGTTCTGTATCGACTGTGGTCACTGTGTCGCTGTTTGTCCGGCAGAGGCGATGACCCTGGAGACATTATCCCCTGCCGATTGTCTGCCTGTTAATAAATCCATGCAGTTATCAGAAGAGCAGGCTGAGCAATTTTTGCGTTCGCGGAGATCTATCCGTAATTACAAGGACAAAAAGGTTGATCGGGCAACACTGCAAAAGTTGTTCGATCTGGCTCGTCATGCGCCGACAGGCAGTAATAAACAGCCAGTACAGTGGCTGGTCATTGAGGCTCCCGAAGATGTACAAAAGGTTGCAGGCATGGTGATTGACTGGATGAGGGCGACCATCAAAAGTGACCCCGAACGGGCCGCGGAAATGAGGCTCGAAAGAATCGTTGCTGCGCAGGAAGCGGGGCATGACAGAATCTGCAGAAATGCACCTCATCTGGCGTTTGCCTATGCGGACACCTCATTTTCCAATCCCCAGACCGACTGCGCTATTGCCCTCACCTACCTGGAACTGTTTTTACCGGCGCTGGGGCTGGGGGGATGCTGGGGAGGCTATGCCAATTATGCTGCTAAAAACTGGCTCCCTTTGAAACAATTTCTGAATCTGCCTGAAAATACGGAGTGCCAGGGTGTGATGATGATCGGTTACCCCCGTTACCGCTACTTCCGTATGCCCATTCGTAAAGAGGCACCGGTAGTGTGGCACTGATAGAACATTTATGGAGAAACGATGCGGATAACCAGTGTGCAGTTGGAAATAAAAGACAGGCCTAAAGCGGAAAACATCGAAGAAGCGTTGCAACTGGTGGACAACGCTCCACACAGCGATCTGATCATGTTGCCGGAGATTTGGACTGTGGGTTTCTTCTCATTCGACCGCTATCGGGACGAGAGTGAAACTGTCTCTGGACCGCTCGTCAGTGCTTTGCGGGATAAAGCAATTGAAAAAGCCTGTTATCTGCATACGGGAAGCTTTGTGGAAAAGGAGGGTGACAACTATTACAACACCAGCCTGCTGCTCTCACCCCAGGGGGAAGTTGCAGCCCGCTATCGGAAAATCCACCTTTTTGGGTATCAATCCCAGGAACGGCAGATTCTAACAGCCGGAGATACGATAGCCAGTTGTGAAACCCCGTTTGGTGTGGTGGGAATGTCTACCTGCTATGACTTACGTTTTCCGGAGCTATACCGGCTGATGGTCAACCAGGGAGTGACGATGTTTCTGGTGACGTCCGCCTGGCCTCTGGTTCGGTTGGACGCCTGGCAGTTGTTCAACAGGGTCAGGGCTCTGGAAAATATCTCTTTTCTGGTTTCATGCAACTGTTCCGGCGCAAACGGGGAGAACCGTTACGCCGGCCATAGTGCTATTGTTGATCCCCTGGGAAAAATGGTAACAGAAGGGGGAACAGAGAGCGGCTATGTCAGTGCAGAAATCGATCTGGAATTGACTGCGACTGTCAGAAAGACATTCCCGGCTCTCGAAGATCGGGTATTTCGTTGTGCGAAGTAATTTTTACGATGACAGAACTATTGACCCGTATTTTAAACTGTGCGAAATGACCTTTTCTTCCCATACAGTATCCCTGCGAGCCTATGATACCCAACCAGAATGATTTTTCACTGATCTGTGACCAGACACTTTTATCCCATATCCGTTCCAACCTGAACCGCCTGGAAGTTAGCAAGCAATCACAGGCAGGACCCCGTAGAGCTGCTGTAGCAGTGACGGTGGTGGATATCGCAGATGATCCCGGGGTTTATGATATTTCCGGAAATGAGAACCGACACGATCACGGGGCCGTCATTCTCACCCGCAGGGCATCCGGGCTGAAGGACCATGCAGGTCAATGGTCGTTTCCGGGCGGTCGGATCGAACCGGGTGAAACGCCGGAGGAGGCAGCGCTCAGAGAATTGGAAGAGGAAGTGGGGCTTCAATTGGGCCCGGAACACATTATTGGCTATCTGGATGACTTTGCCACACGGTCGGGTTTCGTGATGACACCGGTTGTACTTTGGGGTGGTTCGAATCTGGCGTTATATCCGGATCCGGCTGAGGTTCGATCCGTGCACCGCATTCCAATCGAAGAGCTGTTGCGGGATGATGCCCCGATTCTGGAGCGGATCCCGGAATCTGAAAATCCCGTTTTACTGATGCCCGTGGGAAACAGCTGGATTGCAACACCTACCGGGGCGATCCTCTATCAGTTTCGCGAAGTCGCTATTCTGGGAAAAACAACGCGGGTTGCTCACTTCGAACAACCCTATTTCGCCTGGAGTTAAAACAAGGGTTCCCCTCAATATCCCTCTTGATGATATTCATCATCGATCTTGATCTTTTTTCGAGTTTTGATTAAATCAACCGTTTTTCCCGATATCCGCCATTGAATTATTTTGCATCTTGGCGCATAGTGGATACAATGGTAGCACGTGCTTTTCAGGCAGGGGATAGATCGATTTACCTGATACAAGAAAACGTGGCGGTCCAGGATCATTGATCTGTTATTGAAGCTGTAAGCATGACTTGGGAGTGCTTTGCGTCTCCATTACACCAGGGTGTTAAATTAATGAAACCGAACAATTCTGAAAATGATTCTCAGTCATCACTGTTGGGGCTGACCACTGGACTGGTGGCCTTTTTGATCTGGGGATTGAGCCCTGTCTACTGGAAAGAGCTTCTGCATGTGCCGGTGTTGGAGACGATTCTGCACCGTATTGTCTGGTCGTTTTTCTTTCTACTGCCCGTTATCATTATCCGGGGACGCTGGCAGGATCTACTCTCAACGTTGCGGAATCCAAAGGCCCTCGCCATTCTCCTGGTAACGGCACTCTGCGTGAGTACCAACTGGTTTGTTTATATCTGGGCTGTTTCTCACGAGCATCTGCTACAGGCAAGCCTTGGATATTATATCAATCCGCTGGTAAATGTACTCCTGGGCATGGTGTTTCTGAAGGAGCGCTTCAGACGCCTTCAGACCCTGGCGGTGGTGATTGCTGTGGGCGGGGTCTTGTATCTGACATTTTATTTTGGTGAATTTCCCTGGGTATCGTTGACGTTGGCGTTCACCTTCGGATTTTACGGCCTGATTCGCAAAGTAGTGGATGTTGCACCCCTGGTGGGATTGACTGTGGAAACACTGATGCTTTCGGTTCCAGCCGGGATTTATCTGCTGATGTTGTACAGTAACCAGTCTGGTGCTTTTCTGCTGACCGATACCCGCACGGATCTTTTTCTGCTGGGCACTTCTGTGTTAACGGCGGTACCATTGCTTTTATTCACGATCAGTGCCCGCCGACTCAGGTTGTCCACGGTCGGATTTGTTCAGTATGTGGGGCCGACGTGCATGTTTCTGCTGGGTGTATTTATTTATCATGAGCAATTTTCCACGGCTCAGGTTGTGACCTTTATCCTGATCTGGATCGCTCTGGCACTCTATTCCCTTGATTCCATCCTCTTTTATCGAAAAGCATAGATGACCCGGTCCCAATTGATCGATCCGACTATCTGTCCCCTTTGCAACCAGCCCAACCTGTGCGGTGCAGAGAACCCCAGCCATAAGATTGATGGACGATGCTGGTGTGTGAGCGAGACCATCCCCCGGGAAATTTTCAAACTGGTGCCTGAAGAGAAACTCAATCAGACCTGCATCTGCAAGAACTGTCTGGATAAATTCAGGAGAGGGGAACTGTGACCCTGGAATTAAAATAGTGGAGAAAATGTCTGATGGGTTTTAATCCGGCGGTAATCCTATTTCCGCTTTTTCTGCTGATTTTCGGCGGCTATGTCATCTCCCGAATTTTTTCACTATCTGAGGGACCGATGGTGCGGGTGGTCACCGATTTTTTCATGCCACTGCTCGTGTTCCACTCATTCTGTACAACACCCACCTCTCTGCCCCAGATAGTCAGAATTTTAGGCGCTGTCACACTGGTAATCGTGCTTTTCTTGGGTGTGTCATGGGCATATTGCCGGTTTTTTCGGTTGAACTTTCGTGCGGTGGCCCCTCCGTTGCTGTTTATGAATTCCGGGTTTCTCGGGATTCCGATGATGAAGCTCTGGGGCGGTTTGGGGGCCATGAATGTGATTGTTCTGTATGACCAACTGCAGACCTTTTACGTTTTCACCCTGGGGATTGTGGTAGTGACCGGAAGCTTCAGCTTGAAAGGGTTGAAGGAGGTCGTGCGGACCCCACTGATTTGGTCCATTGTGCTCGGACTGATATTCAATCTTTTTGAAATTCCGGTGCACCCGACGCTTCTTGATGGATTTTCTTTTGCTGGGGATGCCGCCCCGGCCCTGGCTGTATTTTCTATTGGGATGTCGCTGAACCGGTATCGGATATCATTCAATATTCATATTCTCGTGGGTGTGCTGCTGCGCTTTGTACTGGGATTTCTTTTTGGCTGGCTGGTCAGTGAACTGTTAGGTCTTGAGGGGATGGTGAAAACGGTGGTGATCGTGGCGTCTTCACTTCCATCGGCAGTCTTTTCCGCGGTCTTGCCGATTCGTTATGGCGTGGACAGCCGTTTCGCCAGCTCAGTGCTTATCATCTCGACGCTGCTGAGTATTGTAACACTGCCCCTCTCTTTTTATCTCTGTGAAAGAATTGGGTAGATTGCGTTTTCCGGGCTCGACATGCTACAATATCATATCGGGTTCGACTGGGGCATTTTTACAGACTGATTTGTCTGCGATAGCTGAAAGATCCTGGATCTGCTTGAAATCTGGATTGGATCATGCATTGCTATGTACAGGTTCATTGAGGTTGGTTTTACATTCATTTAGGGATCGTACAAAAATAACTTGGCATAATCTGTCAGCATAGGGATCGTTAAAAGGCAAATTCACTTAATCTGTTTGTAAAAGTCCTAAAAACTGAACATTTTACAAACAGAATGTGAACTAGCCTTTTAGCCGACCCTTGGAGCATTTTGCAGACAAAATGCCACAGCAACGTGTTTCCTTTTCCGGCGACGTGTTTCTGGCGAAACACTGGACAAAGGGGAAACACTTGAGTAATTTTTGAGCCGACCCTCAGACCATAAAGGTAACGATGACAGAAGTTTCCAAGCTATATTCATCAGTGGACAATATCTATCAGACCGACTCTCGCAGGGACACCACTAAAGGTAAACACGGCGATGTGAAGCATATCGTTTTCAAGGACGGTGTGCCGGTCAGAACCGAATTGATCCGCGTAAAACGTCAAAAAGAGCAAGAGGAGCCAGGTAGCCCGAAGAGAAACCGTTCACGGATTTCGGCAGGGCAGCCTAAAAAAAGCAGTGGATCGCTTTTCGAGGAGAGAAAAAAAAGACTCACCGAACGCCTGAAAAATGCGATTCAACGTTCTCAAACCCTGTGGAGTGAGGGAAAGGGAATCTGGCTCTCCTATCAGGGAAATCAAAATTTTCTGGTGAAACAGTTCTCCCCCAAAAACCAACTGCTGAGCAAAACAATGATGACCCAGAAGGAATTGTTGGAGAGTGCCATCCCCGGATTGTTTGAAGCCAGTTGGCGGGTGTTGTAGTCAGACACTCAAACCCATGGAGGGCTCTATGGAACCGTGCAGAAAAAACTACACCTTATCTGGAGGAAAAAATGGATCAAAAAGCGATGGTCAAGCAGATCTTGGATTTCAACAAGTCGGCGCTGGACAATGCCTATAATGCGATGTGTCTTATGCAGGAACAATCAGAAAGAATGGGTCAGGCAACCCTGGCGCAAGCCAGTTGGCTGCCTGAAGAGGGGAAGAAAGTGATTAACGATCTGACCGCTGCGTACAAGAAAGGGCGAGACGATTTCAAAAAGGGTATCGACGAGGCCTTTAAAAAAGCTGAGGAGTACTTCAAAGACAAATAAAAGAACGTCCAATGGTGTTTCCCCCTTCCAATCCCTAGGTTCGAGGGGGGAAACAGTACTAAAACCAGGAACGGTGGATCCACATGTCCTGTTCCAGATTCTTCTTATCCTCCTGCAGCATCAGGATCAGCGATGCATTCTGGATGGCCAGCCCCCCTTGCTCAGCTAAAGCGGACACAAGATTGACGGTGTCCTCGGAAAACTCCTGCTCTTTTTCGCTGAACAGCCGCATGATACCGACCACCTCGCTTTTGACCTTGAGTGGAACAATCAGGGCGGACCCAATACCCTCCTTACGGATATCCGCTTTATAGCGGACACGTCCGTCGGTCTGCATATTTTCAATGACGACAGGTTCCCCATTCAGTGTTTTCTGCAGGCTTTTTTGAACGGATCCTTTATCCTTATAAAGAAATTCGTCGCTCAGGCCGTAGCTGGCAACAATTGGCAGCTCCTGGGTTTCCCGGTTCATCAGGCGAATACTGACCCCTTTCATTGAGAGACTGTTGCAAAGCTGTTCTGTCAAATTATAGAGCACCTCTTTGATGTCCAGACTGGCGTTGATGTTCGCACTCATTTCTTGAAACAGGTGAGTATTGGTTCGTATCTGCTCAATGAGTCGGGATTTTTCGATGGCCATGCCACCCTGCTCGGCCAGAGCAGCCAGGAAATCGATCTCGTCGCTGGAGAATTTTCTTTTCTTGGCTGTATAGAGCGACAAGACCCCAATGATCTCATCGTTAACCATCACTGGAACTACCAGAATGGAGGCGATGCCCTCTTTCTTCTTGACCTCTCTGTTATCGATATTCTTATCCGTGGTTGCATCATAGGCGAAGTGATATCCCTTTTCCAGAAGCTTACCATCCATTTTCTTCGCTTTAATCGGATTGGTGTGGAGGTAATTCTTCGAGAGGCCTTTTTGAGCCTTTTTAACAAAGATATCATTTTTACGATCTGCCAGAAAGAGGCAGGCCGCTTTACCCTGCATGGTTTCAATGGCACTTTCGACAATCAGGTCCAGGAGTTCCTGCAGCTCTTGCGTCGTACCAAATGCTTTACTGATCTTGCAGAACGTTTTGAAGTAGTCTTGATTCTTGGCGACCATAATTTCCTCACAGATTTTTTGAAAAATTCCTAAAGACTTTGTCTGGGTTTATTTATTGTGAAGCATGGCTATAATACTCCGCCGCTTGCTGCGTCGAGTCATCCCGGACTCCGAATCCGGGATCCAGTCGAAATTCGACTAGATTCCGGCTTTCGCCGGAATGACGGGCAATACTCCGCTGCTTGCTGCGGGGTAGTTTATTTAGTTAGTAGCGACGGATCTGGCTTTTTTTACAACCGACGGTTTTTTTGACACGATTTTCTTTGCTGACGTTTTTCCCGGGGCTGTTTTTTTCGTCGGTTTTACAGCTGCTGTTACTTTTGGAGCACTTTTTTTCTTAATTTCCTTGTTCCTTGCTGACAGCCACTCTGAAATTTTGGGTGCGAACTCTTTTTGACATTTAGAGCTAACGTAGATGCCGATATGTCCAGTATCGAGACAGATATCCTGAGTGTCTGTACTACCCACTGCCCCGGTTAGTTTTTCACAGGCTTCAGGCGGCACGAGATGGTCATATTTGCCGTAGAAGTTCAGCACAGGCATCTTGATTTTTTTAAGGTCCACTTTTTTTCCGTCCAGCTCCATTCTGCTCTTGATCAGAAGGTTTTTCTGATAACAGTCCTGAATGAATTGGCGAAAAGTTTCGCCAGGGACATCGGGGCTGTCGAAGATCCATTTCTCCATGCGGACGAAATTCTCGACAAACTCCTTGTTATCCATATGCTCCGCAAAGCCCACGTATTTGTCAATCATCAGCCGGGCCGGATTCAAGAGAAGAAATACAAAATTCAGCGCGTCACCGGACAGGTTTCCATATGTATCAACAATTTTATCAGCGTCGATATTTTTCATCCAGACATGTAACAGCCCCTGCTCCGTGTCAAAATTGGTGGGGGTGACCGTCGTGATCAGGGCATTGACTTTGTCTGCATGCAGGGCTGCGTACATGACGCTGAAGGCCCCTCCCATACAGATTCCCATCAGGTTTAGATTCGGTATCTTATGCCGCTTCAAAATGAAATCAACGATGTTATCCATATAACCGTTGACATGATCGTCTATGGTCAAAAATCGATCCATCCGGGTTGGATTACCCCAGTCTACCATGTACAGCTCGATCCCATCATCAAGCAGTTTTTGCACGACACTGCGACCTGGTTGAAGGTCGAGCATCGTTTCCCGGTTGATCAAGGCATAGACGATCAGTAACGGTTTTTTAAACTTCAGAGGTTTTTTGGGCTTGTAATGTTTGAGTTTGACCCGATCCTCCTCGTAAACCACTTCATAGGGCGTGGTGGCGATCTCGGTGCTGAGCGGTTTCCGTATGACTTCTGATGCATTTTCGAAGCGAGTCTGAGCAGCTTCGGACTCTTCTGCCAGTTTGGATAAGATGTGGTCTAAGGATATTTGAGACTTACTCATAACTGTTCCCGGGGCAATTGATCGCTTTTTGCGCGTAAAAGGTGGTTAATTTTTAAGGTGTGCCGGATTTTTCCAGATTCTTGACCCGCTTACGCAACCTGTATAGCTCTTTGTATAGCTCGTCCATTTCTCCCTGACTCGGGATGGGCAGTGTCGAAATCAGATCTTTCAGCACTGCCTCTTTGGCTGCTGTAAACTCCGACAGTGCAGAGATAGTTTTGCCCAGAGATACTAGATATTTAGGGGATATGAAGAGCTTGGCATATTCGCCTTCCAGGATCTGGATCCACAGCTGGTAATATGTTTTGGCATCGCTGGAAAGTTCTCCCTGTTCCGACAGCTTCTCTATCTTGTCCTGCAGGACATGGAAGGATTTCTCAACCGGTTGAAAAAGAATGGTTATAAACTCCCCCATCGTCGATTGCAGCAGGTAAAACTTATCCATGGCCAGGTTGGCCTTTTCCTGGTGAAATCTTGTCAGTCCCAGCTGGGGAAGGTTAAAGTACTGCTGAAACTCTTTTTCGTACAGAGATTTCCAGTTGGAAAAAAAGCTTTCGTCAAACTGCTCGAATCCGAATTCTCCCGGCCCTTTCCCTGTCTTCTTTATTTTCTGCTCCATCTGGTTTTGAAACTTAGCGAAGCCGCCCATGCTTGTTTGTGCCATTTTCATCATCACGGCAGGGAGTTCGCTGATCCCGGACATACTGTTCTTTAACGTGTCGGGCTGATTCATGGTGGATGAGATAATGCGCCACGTTTTGAAAATTGAATCCAGGGAGGCCTGTGTCTTGCTGCTTTTGTCAGACTTCTTGCGGGTCGATTGGGTTTTACTGGATGTGTCACCCTGCCAGAGGCCCCCCATCGTTTGTAGTGAATCGCTGGTCATTTTCATCCATGAATTCATTAAAGATGACATGTCCAGGCCATTAAAGGGATTGTTTTCCATGATACAGTACCGGGTCTATAAAAAACTTGCTGGTTTAGTTTGATTGAATTGATGATCGTTATGCGGGGAATACCTTTCAGTAATATGAGTTCAGACAAATCGTCAGAATAAACCCCTGATATCCCGAAATCCTGCTAAGGGTCGGCTCAGAAATAAATTCACATTCTGTTTTCAAAATGTCCAGTGCTTTTAGGACTTTTGAAAACAAAATGCCACAGCAACCTGTTTCCTTGAGATGCTAATGGGAAACACCTGAGTAATTTTTGAGCCAGCCCTAAGTGGATTCTTCAATATGCATGCCATCATCAGAAATTAATTTATTAGAACAGACAGATCCAGTCGTCCTTGATCATGATGTCTTTCAGACAGATCCATAAATTGCTGTCGATAAAATTCAGTGGGTGAACACCCTGCAGAAAAACCTGCACTTTGACATCTCACTGTGATGTCGCTGGCATTGATTGACAGTCGCTATAAGATGATGATATTTTAGCCTGACAAAAGTATGGACAAAAGCATGGAAGCCTGAATTGCGTATTGTGGCCCCGGGTGACATTCTTCGTGTCCCTTCAAATACGGAAAAATAAATTGGCAAATAAAACGGTAAAAGGAGATTATGCCAACATTCCCGAATATTTCTCGGACGATTCTATGGGTAATCGGCTGATGGCCTTGGTCCGGCTGGAGCAGTTCATGGATGAGAATACATTTACACCCGGTGTGATGGCTGATCTGGAACAGGTTGCGGCTATTGCTCGGAAAGCTGAGGAGCGACGTATTTATACGATTGCCGAACTGATTTTGCAGCAAAGCCGTAAATATTTAAAAAAGTAACCGGACATTGCTGCACTGTATTTTAATAATCCTTAAGTTAATGATATTAACTCGAAACTAGAGCTTGACCGCCTGGTCCAGCTCCATCCACATCTGCCCCTCCTTCACGGTCGCTGCAGCGATTTTGGGATCGTGTGCAAAAAACAGGACCCAGTTCCCCCGAAAGGCTTTTCTCAGAAAAAAATCTTTTTCAGGATAGAGTTCCATCGGTTTGTTATCGTAGGCCATATGCCAGGGGACAGGGATATGGGCTATCGTTGGTACAAGATCGGAACAGAAAAAAAGTGCTCTGTTTTCATCCTTGACCAGGACATGTTGCTGGGCTCTGGTATGACCATAACTGACCATGATCTCGATCCCGTCGACCAGAGCCAGGGATCCTTCCAGCAGGTTCAGTACCCCATAGCTCTGTAGAGCAGAATAATCCACAGCCCCAAAACTCTCTTTTTCTCTTTCATGGGGGTTCATGACCTCTTCCCAATGTTCTTTTTGTACGTGATAGACGGCATTGGGGAAAAAGGGGGCCGGCCCACCATGAGAGTCCATGATCGAGCCGCCAGCGTGGTCGAAATGGAGGTGGGTCAGGACAACATCGGTAATCTGTGTTATATCGATATCGTAACCGCTGAGTATCAGATTCAGATTCGGAACCGGATCGACAATGCCATATTCGGCTTTGGTTTCAGCAGACAAAACCGTTCCAAATCCCGCGTCTACCAGTATTTGCTTCCCGTTTCCCTGAATCAGCAGGGCACGCGATTTAAGAGGTACCCGATTGTTGCTGTCTGCTGGCATTTTCTCCTGCCACTGAATTTTGGGCACGGTTCCAAAAAGCGCTCCGCCGTCCACCATGAAATCTCCCAAATCCAAGGCATAGCAATCATAATCACCAAATCTCATCTTGATACTCCTTGATGTAGTTTCTATAAATATATCGAATTTGTACCCATGTCAGCAATGTCCGGTTAGGTTTTTGCAAAAAGCTGAATGATGAATCCTGGATCGAGCTTATAAGGATGTATTAGATTTTCTTAGTTTAGCGAAACGAAAATGAGCCCTGTCTGAGCGAGGAACGAGCGAGTTTGGCGGTTTTTCGTGTAGCAAACTTAGAAAATCTTTAAATCCTTATGCGCAGAGACTGGATTTGTCATTCAGCTTTTGTTTGGCAAAAACCTGACTGGATATTGCTAAACCATGTCCGGTTTTTCATCAGCCTATCCCCTTTTTATAGTCTTGTCATCCGACAGCAAATCATGTGGAGGAATTACCGTGGCTGGACAAATGCAGTTGAAGGTTTGTCTGAAAAAGAATAAGGTAAGACAGGGACACGATAGAAAAAAAAAGCATCATTTCCCCCAATTTAGGCTCAGATCTTTTTCATTCTTCGTTGTGACGCTGGCGTCATGGAAGTTTATATGAAACGAATCCTGTTATTACTATTCATCTTCTGCCTGTTCGTCATGGCGGTACAACTGGCTGTGCACCTGTGGTTGTCCACATCGGCACCCCAGTACGCTGTTTTTGACACCAGGCAGTTTGAAGTAATCGCTCACCAGGGTGGTGGTGGGGTATCCCCTCCCAACACACTGACAGCGATGCGGGCAGCGCTTGCGGCAGGGGCCGATGTCCTGGAGATGGATATTCGTCTGAGCCGTGATGGTCAAATCGTGGTTATTCATGATCAAACCCTCGACCGGACGACCTCCTGTAAAGGCAAGGTGAGGGACAGAACACTGGCTGAATTGAGGGGATGTGATAAGGGATTCCATTTCAAGTCTGGAAAAGCCTTTCCCTTTCGCAACCTTGGAATCGAAATTCCGACCCTGAAAGATGTGTTCAGAAGTTTTCCCGGTCAGCGCATGATCATTGAGATCAAGCATGCCGAACCCTCCCTGGTGCCGGAATTTTGTCAAATGATCCGCTCCTTCGATATGCAGGAGCACCTTGTGATCGGCTCGTTCAGACAAAAGCCCATGGATGATTTTCGAAAAACCTGCCCCGAAGTCGCCACATCAGCAACCCTGAAAGAGGCTACCTTGTTTGTCCTGACAGATAAGATGGGTCTCAGTGGCATTATTTCTCCGGTTTACACGGCTTTGCAAATTCTTCCGCTGCTGAAAATATCATCAATGCCTTTTCTGCCGGAATTTAACATTGTAACCCCCTCTTTGGTGGAACAGGCGCACGCGAAGGGAATTGTGGTGCAGGTCTGGACGGTCAACGAAGCCCGGCAGATGAAATCCCTGTTCGCTATGGGGGTGGATGGCATCATGACTGACTATCCTGCCAGGCTGGTTGATGCAATTCCGGAGAGATAGTGATTTTGTATGGTGGGGAGTGCTGACCGGAAAACGATCTCTATGCGACTTCGACCAATTCGATCTCGAAAATCAATGTCTTTCCTGCCAGAGGTGGATTGGCGTCCACAGTGACACTCGTTTCATTGACATTGGTAATCACCATATTGATCAGATTGCCATCTGGTTGCTGGGACTGCAGCATCTGTCCGATTTGTGGCTCTATGTCGGGCGGTAACTGGCTTTTTTCGACATCCAGTACGAGTTCCTCGTTTCTTTCACCATAGGCCTCTGCAGCTGGAATCGTAACGATCCTTTTATCACCGATCACCATGCCCACGACGCCGTTATCAAATCCCGGAATCAGTTGTCCTGCACCGATAGTGAATTCGAGCGGATCTGATCCCACAGAGGAATCAAATTGGGTTCCGTCTTCCAGTTTCCCTGTATAATGCACTTTGATCTTGTCGCCTTTGTTTACTTGAGTCATATTCGTTATGTGTTGATAATTGAGGGTATCGACCCGGACGAGCACTACCCCTGGATCCGGTCGTCGATGTCAGTTAAATTGGTAATAAAGCCGGAAATTGATGTTGAGAGAGGTATCTATAAATCGTCTGGTTGGTTTATGGGCTTCCTTGTCATATTTCAGCTGTTTCTAATGATAATTAAGCAACGCTGTCTTGTCAAGGAACAACCTCTTTTTTGAAAATAAAAAAATTAATAATATCATATATTTAATTAAGTCTCTTGCTGTTCATGGAACCTGATTTTGACGTAGATTTAAAAATCAAATCTCCTGGAAGAGGTTCAGTGTGTATTTTACGAAAGATATTTAGAAATGTTTCCGCAAAGTCATGCTCGACAAGTCTGGAAAAAACGAGGTAAAAAGGGGCTTGGTCAAGAACATGAAACCTGTCAGGATGTTTTTCGAGAGCGCGGGTACGGACAACTCGGTTTAAACGGGGGAGTACTGAGGTAGGTGCAGATCAAACAGGCTAAAAAACTTAATTGAAAGGATAATCGATGGCGAAATTTGAACAGATACTATACGAAATTGAAAATAGAGTGGCTCTGATCACGCTGAATCGTCCAGACAGGCTTAATGCCTGGACGGTGACGATGATGAATGAGATGATTGAAGCGTTTGATTTGGCGGACAAGGATGATGAGGTGCGGGTGGTGATTGTGACCGGTGCCGGTCGCGGGTTTTGCGCGGGTGCAGATCTTGCCCCTGATAGTTTCGGTTCCCGGCAGGAGGAAAAAAAATCGCTGGGTGATGAAATTCCCCGGGACACCGCTGGGCAATTGACAACCAAAATATTCAATACACACAAGCCTGCGATCGCTGCCATCAACGGACCTGCTGTCGGTGTCGGCATTACCATGACGCTCGCCATGGATATTCGCTATATATCTGAAAACGCTAAAGTCGCCTTTGCTTTTAATCGCAGGGGCATGTTTCCAGAGGGATGCTGTACCTGGTTCCTGCCTCGTATCATGGGTTTCGGCCAGGCGGCGGAACTGATCTACACCGGGCGGACAATTACGGCACAGGAAGCGCTGGATAGCGGACTGGTCAGTAAAATGTTCGCTCCTGATGATCTACTGCCGGCAGCTAAAGCACTGGCTGCAGAGATTGCAGACAATACATCTGCAGTGGCCACTGCCATGTCCAGGCAGGTACTCTGGCGCATGACGGGGGCCAGCCACCCTATGGAAGCGCATCGTATTGAATCCAAGGCCCTGCAACACATGTCCCTGTCAGATGACGTGGTCGAAGGGGTGATGTCATTTATGGAAAAGCGGCCCCCCAAATTCAAGCTGAAACCAAGCCAGGATATGCCGGACTCGTATCCATGGTGGGAAGAGCCCAAGTACGAGGAGTAAAAGAAACACTATGGACCTGAACCTGAACCAGAAAGTTGCCTTGGTCACCGGCAGTCACCGGGGGACCAGAAAAGCGATTGCTACCGCTCTGGCCCGGGAGGGAGCCCGGGTAATTCTACACGGATTTGAACAGGACGCCGTTGAAGTCGCCTCTGCTGAGATTGGTGTGCAGGACTCGGTTTTTGGAGATATCACCACCGATGAGGGAGCTGAGCAGGTCTGCCAACAAGCCTTGAAGGTAACGGGTCAGGTGGATCTGCTGATCAATAATTATGGTACCGCTGGATTCGGTACATGGCTGACCTCCGACAGCAACGCCTGGCTGGATATGTTTCAGAAAAACACGCTCTCTGCTGTCCGCATGACCCGACTGCTGATGCCCCGGATGAAAGAGCTGAAATGGGGACGCATCATTCAAATTGGGACCATCGGCTCCCATCGCCCCAATAAGGTTATGCCACACTACTACGCCGCTAAGGGGGCTCTGGCCAATATGACCGTCAGTTTGGCCAGAGAGCTGTCCAACACCGGCATTACAGTCAATACGGTTTCTCCCGGCTTGATCCGGACCGATGAGCTGGAAGCCCACTACAGGGAAAAGGCCAAACGCCTGGGATGGGGCACCAGCTGGGAGGAGATTGAAGCCTCGATAGCCATCCATGATTTTCCAAATCCGGTGGGGCGTATTGCCAGGCGTGAGGAGGTTGCCGATCTGGTAGCGTTTCTTTGCAGTGATCGGGCAGACTTCATTAATGGCCAAAACATCCAGATCGATGGCGGGGCCCTGGGTATTGTCTGAGACGCGGTTCTGTCACACAGACTGCAGGATGGAGAGCGGTTTTTGACGGATGGTTTTACGGGCCGCGGCCAATGCTGTGACGATACTGAGCAGGGTGATGGCGACCAGATTGAAGAGACTGGTCTCCCACTGAAAAGCCCAGAGTCGGTCGAAATAGATTAACGAGATGGCGTAGGATGCTGCAAGGCTGAGCAGGATCGCCAGCAGAGCGGCCGTCAGACCCAGGACACCAAACTCAATCTGGATAATGGTCCGGATATCCTTAAATCCCGCACCCAGGATTTTCAGCAGATTAATCTCCCACACGCGTCGTTGCGCTTCATAGCGGGCAATGGAGTAAAGCACGACCAGCCCGGCCAGGATGGAGAGATAGGCCATGAAATTGATGGCAAACGAGAGTCGGTCTGTGATCCCAAGAATTTTTTTGATGGTCTGTGCCACATTGATCATGGAGATATTCGGAAAGCTTGCCACAATAGCGTTCTGCAGCACCATGCGCTCATCGGGTTCAATACGGGAAATCGAAGCCAGGAAGGTTTTAGGGGCCTCTTCCAACACCCCTGTCTGAAAAAGGATGTAGAAATTGGGTTGGAAACTGTTCCAACGGACCTTCCTGAGGTTAATGACTCGGCCTCTGATCGGAATCCCCTGGATATCAAAGGTCAGAACATCGCCGATTTTGACATGCCGCCATTTGGCAAACCCTTCAGCAATTGATATTTCCGCCGGCTCCTGGCTATTAAAGTCGTAGGTTGTTTTTGAAAAATCTTTTCCCTCAACAATGGTTTCGGCACTACTCATCTCGGAACGATAGGAGACATTGAACTCCCGGCGTCGGTACTGGCTCTCTTCCCTTCTTTCCGGTGCCCGGTGCGCCAAGGTCCACTCTCTGAAATCCCGGTCATTGATGCGGGTGATCCTCCCCCGGATAATCGAAGAGACATTGGACAGCTCGTGACCCTTGTCTTTGACAAATTTCTGCAAGGGTTGCAGCTGTTCCGGCTGAATGTCGAAGAGCAGAAAACTGGGAATCTTCAGCCCGTCCGGCTTTTGAATTTCGTCCTGCATGCCGTTCTGCAATTGTGGAATCAGGTTGATCAGAAAGGCTCCCATAGCGATGGTCAGAAAACAGGAGAGGGAAGAGAACTTGTTGCGGTACAGGTTTCTGAATGCGATCTTACGAATAGGATTAGCCGTCCTGGACATCTGATGATAGCCCTTGAACAGTAGCCAGCCGATTCCGGCGATAATAACCATCACTCCCATAAATCCGCCCAGGAAAATAGAGCCTCGTTCCAGGGAGCGGGCCTGGAAAATAGAGAGCCCCCAAAATAGCAGAATCGCAGGAGCAAAGCCGCCAAACTGCAGTATCCGTTTTCTGAGGCGCAGGGGTTGATCTCCACTGCTTCCCTGTAGAAGTGTTAAAGGCTTAAGCCGGTGGATACGCGTGATGACTGGCAGACAGAAAACGATGCTTCCCACGGTTCCCAAAACCAGGGCCAACAGCAGGCTGTTCTGATCGGTAGCCACCACCAGATCAGGCGGCACTACTCCCGCCAGAATGACTGGAAATGCAGGCAGCAGAATGGTGGATAGTCCGATAGCCAGCAGAGAAGAGATGACGCCCAGAATGACTACCTGAAACAGAAATAGAAAATAAGCTTCCGGCCGGCTGGCGCCGAGGCTCATCAGAATGGCAATCTCCTTGAGATTCCCATTGAGATAACTCCTGAACAGGTATGCAGTCCCAATTCCGGCTAGAAAAAGGGCCACAATTCCGACCAGTCCCATGTATCCGGTAAAATTATTGATGATTCTCCCTAACTGCCGATTGACCCGCCTGCTGTCGTAGATGGAAATTTCAGAAGCCCCCTTGTAGTACTCTTTGAGCTCCTTTTTGAGGGGTTCGGTGATGCTTTTGATATCCGTACCTTCGGGGTATCGATAAAAAATCAGGTGGTTGATGCGACTTCCAAACTGGATGAGTCCGGTATCCTTTATCTGTTCACGGCTGATATAAAAACGGGGTGCGAATTCGATACTGGTCACCGTGCTATCTGGATCTTCGGTAATGAAATCGTCGACACGAAAGGTTTTCTTTCCAATCTGGATGGGTGATCCGATTTTCAGCCCCAGATTGATTGCCACATTACGGGAAACCCAGACACCGGCTTTGGAAGTCAGACTGGTCTGGACGGTGGCCGGGTTGCTGATGCCGTTTTTTTCTAATACGATCCGACCATAGAGCGGATAGTAACCATCGATAGCAATGATTTCAGCCAGTTTCGACTGGGTGGGGGCTGAGACCATGGAAAAAAAACGAACCTGCTGGGAACGTGAAAAATCGCTCCCCAGGGCGCCATCCAGCATGGTGGACTCTTCGGGATTTAAGGCGCGAGATGAGCGGAGAATAAAGTCAGCCGTCATCATGTCCCTTAAATTTCTCTGGAAATGGGAGTGCAGGGAGTAATTAAACGAATTCAGGGCGATAAACCCTACCAGGCCGATGGAGAGATTGAGGATGAAAAAGAGGCTGAAGCGTTTATTACTGATCAGCTCTTTCAGTGCCAATCGAATCCAGAGTGTCATTGGAGAGCCCCCTCCTCAATCAGAAGCTGCCTTCGACAGAGAGCTGCCAGCTCCAGATTATGGGTGACCATGATCAGTGTCATATTGATGGACCGTACCAGTTCGAACAACAGGTCCACCACCTCTCGGCCGGTTCGGTTATCCAGGTTGCCGGTGGGTTCGTCCGCAAGCAGTATCGCGGGTTTTACTGCGAGCGCTCTGGCGATTGCGACTCGTTGACACTCCCCACCACTGAGCCGGCTGGGAAGGTGGTGACGCCTGTCCAGCAATTTAACCTGGGCCAGAACCTCTTCTGTTTTCTGGTCGATACGGTCACTCTTCAGTATTTCCAGCGGCAGGCTGATATTTTCGGCTGCAGTCAGATGCGGCATCAGGTGAAACTGCTGAAAGATGATCCCGATTTTGCGGGCCCTGAATTTGGCGAGTTTATCCTCGTTCATACTGTTCAGATCCACCCCTTCCAGAACGATTTTTCCTGTGTCCGGGGTTTCCAGTCCCGCCAGCAGCGAAAGCAGGGTCGTTTTGCCACTCCCTGACTGACCTGTGATAGCAACCGTTTCCCCCCGTTTGATGTCAAAACTGATGTGATTGATGACGTTCAGCCGTCCTGTGTCGGCCTGGGGATAGGACTTGTTGATATCCTCGACGGAAAGGATCATAGATTCTCCAGAATGTACGGCATAATATTTCCTGTGATGAGGCGGTGTCCTTCCGGGGTTGGATGGATTCCGTCCGGCAGATTCAACTCCGGATTGCCGCCGACGTCTTTAAGTAGAAACGGCATGAACGTGATCGGATACCGGGCTGAAAGCCTGCTAAATACTTTACGAAAGGCGGTCGTATAGTCCTCCCCATAGTTGGGGGGGATCTGCATGCCAGCGAGAATAACCTTCATCCCCTTGCTTAACGCATACTGGATCGATTTGGCCAGGTTGATTTCCATGCTTTGGACGGTAATGCCCCGCAAGCCGTCATTGCCACCCAAAGCCAGCACCAGGATATGGGGTTGAACCCGCGTGTACCATTTCAGTCTGGACATGGCGCTGGCGGTCGTGGACCCGCTGATGCCGGCATTGATGATCCGAATATCCCTGAGACCCTTTTGTTTCAGGGCGGCGTCAACCAGCGCCGGATAAGCCTTATCCTTTTCTATCCCGTAGCCTGCCGTGATGGAATCGCCCAGAAAAAGGATGCGGGTTTCCGCGATGGCTTGCTGCTGGATATACCAGAAAAGTAAAAAAAATAGAATGCAGGAGAGGGTATGATGCTTCATTCCAGTGCGGATTAGCTGTGATTAATGAAAACTTTTTGATCCGGGTGTAAAACCTGACCTGTGTGACTCAATCATAACTGATGTCTGTTTTTAGCGCAAGAATAGGAAATCCTAAACATTTTCTGGTCTGGCTATACCGATTCAAGCATAACAGTCATGAGTAGTTGCAGAAAAATTATTTTAGTTAATTATTAATACATTTCAGCAATGTCCGGTTAGGTTTTTGCAGTTCAAAAGCTGAATGATAAAACCCGTCTCTACACATAAGGATTTAAAGATTTTCTAAGTTTACTTCACGAAAAACCGCCAAACTCGCTCGTGCTTTGCTCAAACATGGCTCATTTTCGCTACGCTAAACTAAGAAAATCTAATAAATCCTTATCAGTGCGATCCAGGCTTCATCATTCAGCTTTTTGCAAAAACCTAACCGGACATTGCTGAATACCTTTGACAATTTTGAGCTAATAATTTATTGTTTCCGCAAATAATTGCTTATTTCAAGGTTGGTTTAAAGAGTGTTTTAAAAATTTTGAAAAAAGCCCGGCAGTATAAGAAGTTGAGCCATTTGAAATGGTGATTGTTTTTATTGTGATTAAGGAATATAATGCTAATTCTTTAATTGGGTGTACTCTAAAATTTTTGAAGAGGAGATAGATATGAGACGCTTGGCGTATTTTGGGTTGATTGTGAGTTTGCTTGTTGCTTTTACAATGTCCTTGTCACCGATGACGTTTGCAAAAACGTTGAAAATTGGTTTGGGAGATCCAATCGATTCGGATCAGGGCGTTTTAGCGCTTCGTTTTAAAAAAATTGTCGAAACGACCAGTGGTGGAAGGTATACAGTGGATATTTTCCCTGCCGGTCAACTGGGCGATGAACAGAAAATGGTCAAGGATTCCCGCAGGGGATCTATTGATGGTGCGGTTGTTGCGGTCAATAACATTACCCCTTTTGCGAAATCCGTGGGTATCTTGACTCTGCCTTATCTGATTCAGAGTTTTGATGATGCTGTCGCTATCACCACCGGCGCTTTGGGAGAGAAATGGAGAAACGTCCTGATTAAAGATGCGGGTGTTCGTGTATTGGGATGGTCCTATTCGAATTTTCGTGTGTTAACAAATTCAAAAAAGCCTGTCACTATGCTTTCAGATCTAAAGGGGCTTAAAATCAGGGTTCCCAAAAATGCGATCATGATTGCAACCTGGAAGGCCCTCGGTGCAGAACCGATTCCGATGGCATGGCCAGAGACGTTTACAGCCTTGCAACAACGGGTGGTAGATGGGCAGGACAATCCCCATATTACCAATTATACCATGAAATTTTATGAAGTGCAGAAGTACACCTCTGAAGTCCACTATCTTTTTTCTCTGCAACCGCTGATCTTTGGAGAGAAATTTTTTAGAAGTCTGTCAGATGCGGACAAAGCGATGTTTACCCGTGCAGGAATTGAGGCACAGCAGGCGAATTTACTCTTCAGTGTGACCGAATCCAGCAAAGCCAAGGCGAACATGGTTAAAAAAGGCGTCACGGCAATGGACATTGAAGATGAAGAGAAATGGTCACAAATTGCTATGGATAAAGTGTGGCCAATGTTTTATAAAGATGTCGGTGGAAAAGCAGCAGTTGATAAAGTTGTTAAGGCACTCGGCCGATAAATTGACATACCTGCCCGAATTCCTCGGGCAGGTTTGAGCCATGGGGAGCATTTTATGCGCACTAAATCGTTCATTAAGATAGTCGACAATCTTGAAAGCTATCTTTGTCAGATACTATTGACTTTTTTCGTTTGCCTGCTGTTTCTACAAATCCTGCTGCGACTGGTTTTTGGATTCTTTGACACCCTCTCTGAATACATTCCGATTTTCGCGGACTATCCATTACCGGCGTCGATTTCCTGGGGCGAAGAGCTTTCGCGTTTTGCGTTTGTCTGGTTTGTTTTTCTGGGAGCAACCTATGCAGCCAGGCTTGCAGCCCACAATCGAGTTCGTTTTCAGTTCAAGCTGTTCCCTGAGATCGTCGGAAATAGTTTTATGCTGATTGCCGACGGTATTTGGATCACGTTCAACTGTGTCATGATTTATTACGGTATTTCAGTGATTCAGGAAGGATTCGAATTTAAAGAGTTCTCACCGACGCTGAACTGGGTGATGGCTTATGTGTTTTTCATTTTCCCCATTGCCTTTTCGCTGATGTCCATCCGCATCATTCAGGTTAATATCATGCAATATGTACTGAAAATTGACATTGAAGATGTCGACAAGGTGGATACAGGAGATTTGGAGGATGCAGTTGATGAAACAGGAGGAACCCCATGAGCGTTACAGCAGCTATCTTTTTAACATTTATACTCCTTCTGGTGATAGGCGCCCCCATCACGCTTTCTCTCGGTGCTTCTGCCATGGTGGGCATGATGATCAGCGGAAAACCGATGGAGGGGCTGGTTGAAATTGCTTACACCTCGGTCAACTCTTTTCCGATCATGGCTCTCCCGGCTTTTATCCTGTCGGGGGCCTTAATGGAGTCTGCGGGTATCTCGCGGCGGCTGGTAGCAGTGGCAGAAGCGATGGCGGGACCCTTTACCGGAGGCATGGCGGCGTCTACGGTGCTCTCATGCCTGTTCTTTGGTGCCATTTCCGGGTCAGGACCTGCAACAACAGCGGCTGTCGGTATGTTGATGATCCCGGCCATGGTGCGTCACGGGTATGACAGAGGCTATGCTGGAGCGATAACTTCATCTTCAGGAGGGTTGGGTGTTGTTATTCCTCCCAGTATTCCGATGGTGATTTATGGGGTGGCTGCGTCCCAGTCGATTGCAGACCTGTTCATCGCCGGATTTATCCCCGGTGTGATGCTGGCTGTGGGACTGCTGACGATGAATTTTATCAGATCCAAGCAAAGGAATTATAAGGGCGATGGCAAGACCCTCTCCATCAGGAAGGTCAATGCGACCATGAAAGAAGGATTCTGGGCTTTGCTGACGCCTATCATCATACTCGGTGGAATCTATACTGGATTCTTCACACCAACCGAGGCGGCGATTGTTTCGATTTTCTACACGCTGTTTGTCGGCATATTTATCTATAAGGAACTCAGATTCAAAGCTGCGATGAAAGCACTCGAAAATACGACCTGGATAACCGGTCGCGTGTTGATCATCATGTTCACGGCTTTGGCTTTTGGACAATTACTCACGATAAATAAAATTCCTGATTTGATTGCTCAGGGATTGCTGAGTTTAACCGGGAATCTTTATTTGATCTGGGCCTTGATTATCATATTTCTCTTGTTCATGGGCATGTTTATGGAAACATTGGCGACCATCATGCTGGTAACGCCTGTGCTTCTGCCTGTGATGGTCTCCCTTGGCGTGAACCCGATTCATTTTGGGGTCGTCCTGGTCTGCTGTTGTGAAATTGGATTTGCCACACCTCCTTTGGGTGAAAACATGTTTATCGCCTCGGGGGTGGCAAGGACCTCGCTCGAGAATATTTCCTGGAATGCGCTGCCGTTTGTGTTTGTCAGTGTTCTGGTTGTATTCATCGTAGCGTATGTTCCGATATTAACCTTATGGCTGCCAAACTTGCTCAATTCCATATTTGGTTAGCCGTTTCCTTGACTGATATTCCGGTTTGATCGATCAAGGGGCAGGTGTGAAATCTGCCCCCTTCCCCTCCCTTCCTTCCATTAATTCGCTCCTTCCTTTTGTTTTGAGTATTGGGTCCATAACAGACATGGGATTTGATACTTGAGTCAATGACGTTGGAGGCTGACTAAGGGTCGGCTCAAAAAGTACTCAAGTGTTTCCCCTTAGTCCAGTGTTTCGCCAGAAACACGTCGCAGGAAAAGGAAACACGTTGCTGTGGCATTTTGTCTGCAAAATGTCTAGTCTTTATGGGACTTTTGGGGACAGATTATGCCAAGTTATTTTTGAACGATCCCTGACGATGCAAATAAATGAGGGTGATTTTTTTCTGGCACCCTCTTATAATAAAAGGGAACAAAGTCAAAAAATTGCAGTTCAGGGTTGGCTCAAGAATTAGTCAAGTGTTTCCCATTAATCGAGTGTTTCTCATTAACGTTAAAGAAACACGTTGCATGAAAAGGAAACACGTTGCTGTCACATTCTGTTTGCAAAATGTCCAGTGTTTTTAGGACTTTTGCAAACAGAATATGTGAAGTTAGTTTTGAACGATCCCTAGGTCTGGACTGCAGATTGCTAACAATAATAGCCGATGATGAAATGAAAATTTATACAAGAACAGGGGATAAGGGCACAACCAGCCTTTTTAGCGGCGAAAGAATCGAAAAGAGTCATGATCGAGTTGAAGCTTATGGTAATGTGGATGAGCTGAATGCTAATCTGGGGGTTCTGGCGGCTTTGTTACCCGAGGAACTGGCCTCGCTGACTGCTGAAATCAGGCAGATCCAGACAACCCTTTTCCAGATTGGATCCTGGATGGCGACGACGGCTGGAACTGATTCTGTCGCAGCCCTTGAAAAAATCAGCGATGAACAAATAACCTTTCTGGAAAACGCCATCGACACCATGCAGGATCAACTGCCCGAACTCAAGGGGTTTATTCTACCCGGCGGCAGCCGGATCGGAGCCCAGGCCCATGTCGCACGTACGGTGTGCAGAAGAGCGGAACGGCGAATTCTTAAACTGGCTGCCGGGGAAACACTTGGGATCGCAGAGGACCAATTTCAGCAGATCTGTGCCTTTATCAATCGTCTCTCCGACTACCTGTTTGCGACTGCACGTTACATCAGCCATCAGCTTGGCGAGCCCGATATTCTCTGGAAACACCCCCCTTCTCTCTAATAACATCTCACTCTTGAGGAAAAAACATGCGTATCTTTAGCTCGGCAACAGCCCCCAATCCCAGGCGGGTCAAGATATATCTGGCTGAAAAAGGGATTGAAATAACCAATGTAGATTTGGATTTGAAAGAAGGAGACAACCTGACAGACGAATTTCGTGGGAAGAACCTGTTTGCCAAGGTGCCGGTGCTGGAGCTGGATGATGGCACCTGTATTTCGGAATCCATGGCCATCTGTCGCTATTTCGAAATGCTGCACCCGGAGCCCAGTCTTTTTGGGAAGACACCGTTGGAAGTCGCTACCATCGAGATGTGGCAACGGCAAGTTGATCTGTATCTGATCGTCTATGTGGGATTTGCCTTTCGACACCTGACAGGCTATTTTTCTGATCGGGAAACCGTGGTCAAAGAGTGGGGAGAGGAGAGCCTCAAACGTGCACTGGCAACGTTCAAGCTTTTGGAAAACCGACTGGCAGGCAGCCGGTTTCTGGCTGGGGATAACTTTAGTATTGCAGATATTACCGCTTTTTGCGCTGTTGATTTTGCCAAGTTAGTCAAATACAAGGTCGATGAGTCACAGCCCAACCTTTTACGTTGGTACAAAGAGGTTTCAAGCCGTCCCAGCACACAAACACAGGAAATATGATGATTGATCTGTATACGGCACCAACACCCAACGGTTGGAAAGCTTCCATAGCCCTGGAGGAGATGAAGCTGCCCTACAACGTGATTCAACTCAGTTTGAGCGAAGGCGATCAGAAAAAACCCGATTTTCTCAAAATCAATCCGAATGGACGGATCCCTGCCATAGTAGACAGAGATGAAGGGGATTTTGCCGTCTTTGAATCCGGGGCCATTCTGATCTACCTAGCGGAAAAAACAGGTCAATTGCTGCCGACTGACATGAAAAAACGCTCTGAAGTGATGCAGTGGCTCATGTTTCAAATGGGTGGTGTAGGTCCCATGCAAGGGCAGGCCAATGTTTTCCATCGCTATTTCCCCGAGAAGATTCAGTCGGTCATCGATCGCTACCAGAACGAAACCCGCCGTCTGTTTGAAGTGCTGGACACTCGGCTGAAAGACCGTGAATACCTTTGCGACGAATATAGTATCGCCGATATCGCTAACTGGGCCTGGGTCAGGATTCATGAGTGGTCCGGTATCAATGTCGAGGGTCTGGACAACCTGAACCGCTGGATCGATCTCTTGGCGTCCCGACCAGGGTGTGCCAAGGGGGCTGAAACCCCTAAAAGGCCGGAAGTCACTCCGGAAGAAGCCGCCCAGGCCACTCAGAAAATCCTGATGAAATAGGACCCAGGCTCCCGCTTGAAGTTGCCAAGATCCTGCGTTTGTGCTTAGATGGGCAAATACGGGGAATTCTGATATTTTCTAAGAGTGCAGAACGATCCGAATCTTTAAACCAGAATCGGTCAGACAGTTTCAGAGGGAGAATGGATGGATATTAAGGGAAAAACAGCGATCATTACCGGCGGCGCCAGCGGTCTGGGTGAGGCCACCGTTAGAAGATTGGTGCAGATGGGGGCCAAAGTGGTCATTGCCGATTTCAATGTTCAGGGGGGAGAAGCCCTGGCGGCTGAGTTGGGCGAAGATGCGATTTTCGCCAAAATGGACGTCACCAACTCAGAGGAGGTTCAGGCCGGTGTGGATCTTGCCATGGCAAAGTTTGGTGCCGTGCACATCCTGGTTAACTGCGCAGGAACCGGCGCCGCGATGAGGACAGTTGGCAGAGAAGCCCCCCATGATCTGGATGTCTTTAAAAGAATAATCGACATCAACCTGATTGGCACCTTCGACGCCATCCGCCTGGCGGCCTTTCAAATGCAGAAAAACGATCCCGGAGATGGGAATCAGGACAGGGGTGTCGTGATTAACACAGCCTCGGCGGCAGCTTTTGATGGACAGATCGGACAGGCTTCCTACTCAGCTTCCAAAGCAGCTATCGTCGGCATGACCCTGCCCATAGCCAGGGATTTATCTCCCCTCGGTGTGCGTATCTGTACGATTGCTCCGGGAATCTTCGATACCCCGTTGATGATGGCAGCTCCAGATGAATTGAGGGCCTCACTCGCCCAGCAGATTCCTTTTCCTAAACGTTTTGGTAAGCCAGACGAGTTTTCCATGCTGGTGCAACAAATCATCGAAAATCCAATGATGAACGGGGAAACCATTCGTCTGGACGGTGCTATTCGTATGGGAGCCCGGTAATGGCTGAAATAGTGGCCGTGGAAGGGATTCATGCAGAAAATGTGACCACCTGGTTCGAGGAGAATGTACCTGGTGCTACGCCGCCGCTGTCCTTCAGTTTGATCACAGGTGGTCGTTCTAATCTGACATACAAGGTGGTGGACGCGAAACAGCAGACCTATGTCCTGCGTCGGCCGCCGCTGGGTCTTGTATTAGAGAGTGCTCACAACATGGGTCGGGAATACAAGATTATTTCTGCTCTGGGGAAGACAGATATTCCGGTGGCACCCGCTTTGGGGCTTTGTCAGGACAGAGGGGTCAATGAAGCCGATTTCTACGTCATGGGTTTTGTAGAAGGGCAGGTATACACCAGTTCAGTGCAAGCTGCAGGTATCCCCACAGCGGACAGAAAGTCGCTGGGTCTGAATACGATTGAGACCCTGGTCCAATTACATCGGATTGACCCGGACACAATCGGGCTTGGCGACCTGGGCAAGAAAGAGGATTACGTGGCCAGACAGGTGCGACGTTGGACCAAGCAGTATGAAAATACCAAAACCGATGATCTTCTTGAAATGGAAGAGGTAGGCCGGCTTTTAAAGGACAATATCCCGGTTCAGGTTGGTTCTTCGATTGCCCATGGGGATTACCGCCTGGGAAATCTGATGGTAAACAACAATCGTGTGGCGGCCATTCTCGACTGGGAATTGTGTACGCTGGGGGATCCCCTGGCCGATCTGGGCTATCTGCTCAACTGGTGGTATCGTGCTGATGAAGTGGACCTCGGTGATGATGACGATGCGCCCACAGCAGTGGCGGGGTTTCCTTCCCGGGACGATTTGATCAGTTATTATGCGGAAAACAGTGGTCGGGATGTCAGCCGGATCAACTACTACAGGGCCCTTTCCTACTGGCGCCTGGCGGCTATATACCAGGGCGTTTATAAACGTTATGTTGAAGGGGTCATGGGCGATAAAGGTAGTTCCGGCGATCTGTTTATTACCCAGTTCAAAGAACGTGTCCTCAGACTCAGCCGGCTGGCCCTGGACAAATTGAAATAGAAATCACCCGGGGACGGTTCTCATCCCCGGAATTAGTACCTGCTCAATCCGACTCGATTTAATCCAATAGTTTCCCCCATGAGTGACACTAATTTTAGAGAAATACCTTACAATTACACATCTGCAGATGATGAAAAAATCTTCACTCTGATTCTGGGGGAGGAGGCCTGGCTGCGATTGGGAAACCTGCGCACCCAGCGTGTCACTGGCCGTTCGGCTAAACTCCTGATGCGCTTTATCGGCGATCTGTTCATCCTTTATCGGAACCCGTTTCTCTTTCAGGATCTGCTTGACTCCGGTAAAAAGCAACGTGAATTCCTCAAAGGGCTCTCCCTCGATCTGAATATCGTCATCAATAAGGCCGGTGGCAATGCAGATGTACTGATCATTATCGAAAAATGTCGCACGGCCTCCAGGGCCTTTGAAGAAAAGCTGGTGTTTGTGACCTCAATGCGGGAAAAACTCCGTCATCACCTGAGCGGGATCGTTGGCAGGGAGAATATCTTTTTTGATCCCTTGTCGCTGATCTCACATGCCACCGATGCCACGGACTGGCGACTGCACCTTCCGCTGGCCGTCATACGTCCGACAGACGAGAGTCAGGTGCCGTCGCTGTTGGCTGCTCTCAACGAACTGAAACTGGGTGTTATTCCGAGGGGGGCCGGTACTGGCCTGACGGGTGGAGCGGTTCCAGTACGGGAACATGCCGTGATGGTTAACCTGGAAAAACTCAATCGAATCCGTGGAATTTCTGAGGTCAGTGCTCGTTTGGAAAATGGCGCAGTGAGAGATATGCCGGTGCTGGAATTGGAAGCAGGGGCGATCACTGGTGATGCCATGCAATATGCCAAAACCCACGGGCTTGTCTTTGCTACGGATCCCACCAGCTCCTGGGCCTGCACCATCGGTGGAAATATCGCTGAAAACGCAGGGGGAAAAACGGCGGTTTTGTGGGGGACGGCCATCGACAATATTTTCTCATTTTGCATGGCTGCTCCAGAGGGGAAGTTCCTGGAGATTCAGCGGGTAGACCATCCCTGGCGTAAAATCCTGCCGGAAGATGAGGTTATTTTTGAAGTTAATGATCAAAACGGTGGTACGTTGGAGACCATCCACTTGAAGGGCAGTGAGATCCGAAAAAATGGTCTCTGGAAGGATATTACCAACAAACACCTTAACGGTGTGCCGGGGCTGCAGAAAGAAGGAACTGACGGGATCATCACCTCCGCCCGATTTGTGCTGCACAAGGCCTACGAACAGAAAAAAACCTGCTGCCTGGAGTTTTTCGGTGAGAGCTTCGACGAGGCTGGCCGTGTGATTATGGAGATTTCAAAAGAATTCATCAACCAGGGGGAAGAAGCGCTGTATGCCCTGGAACACTTTGACGAAGAGTATGTCCGGGCGATTAATTATAAAATCAAGGCGGCCAAACGAGAGACGCCCAAGGCGGTGCTGCTGATCGATATTGTTGCCCATACCCCTGAACAGGCAGATCGGGGGATGGAACGGTTAAAACAGTTGCTGGCGGATTACAAGAATACCTTTATTTTCATCGCCAGAGATGAGGAAGATGCAGACCGTTACTGGCAGGACAGAAAACGGTTGGGGGCTATCGCCTCCCGCACAAATGCGTTCAAATTGAACGAAGATATTGTCCTGCCACTGGATACACTGTCTGAATTTACCCGGTTTGTAGAGGATTTTAATGTCGCCGAGGAGCGCTATAATCAGTCGGTCCTGATTGGTCGTCTGCAGGACTACCTTAAATCAGCGGAGCCCCTGGAAACGCCGGAATGGCTGACTGTTAAACATCCGAGCATGGAGACCCTTTGCCAGGAGGCGCTGAAGAAACTGGAAGTTGTGTCCGGGACAGAGTTGCGTTCCAGAACGATCATCGATCATCTCAATACTGATCTACTGGATCTGTTGCGGGGGTATGAGCGAGTCTCCACCCGTATCTCAAGAATCATTGACGAGATAACCCGACGCCTGATTGTGATTGCCACCCACATGCACGCCGGGGATGGCAATGTGCATGTCAATATTCCTGTTTTTTCCAATGATCTGGAGATGATGCGTCGTGCAGCTGAAACAGCAGATCGGGTGATGTACAAAGCTGTGGAATTGGGAGGCGTTGTCAGCGGAGAACACGGGATCGGTATCACGAAGCTGAAATACCTGGATAGTGACCTGCTGGCAGACCTGAATCGCTACAGGCAGAAGATTGATCCGTTGGGGCTGATGAATCCGGGTAAACTTTCGGATCTTTCGGTTCCAGATAGGGTTTTCACGCCCTCTTTCAACCTCCTGGGACTGGAGGCCAGGATACTGCAGCGGGGAGCCCTCAATACGTTGTCAGACAGCATTGCCAAGTGTATGCGCTGCGGGCGTTGCAAAGCGGACTGTTGCGTCTTCTATCCGGCCGCCAACATGTTCTATCATCCCCGTAACAAAAATCTGGCTATTGGGTCTCTGATTGAGGCCCTTTTATACACAGCACAGCGTTCTCACTCCACTAAATTTGAGTCACTCAAGCATCTTGAGGATATCGCAGACCATTGCACCATCTGTCACAAATGCGCATCTCCCTGCCCCGTTGACATTGATACCGGAAACATCTCCATCCAGGAACGGGAAATTCTGATGGTCCGAAAATATAAACACACCGCAGCTGCGACCCGTTTGTCACTTAGTTATCTGGAGAGTCGCTCACCTTTGTACAACTCGCTGTTTCGGACTGTGGTTCTCCGGGGAGGGGTCCGCTTGCAGCAAGTGGCTGCTCGATTGCTGCGACCGTTTGTGGGTCACAAAAAAAATACCGGGAAATCACCTTTGTTGATGTTGAAATCGCCTTTGACAACGGTGCCGGCTGATAACCTGCGCAACTATCTGCCACACTGTCGCGAGGATCAGGCGGTGCTCATCAACCCACCGGGGGATCCAGGGAAATCAGTCTTCTATTTTCCGGGTTGTGGTTCCGAGCGGCTGTTTTCGGATATTGCGATGGCCTCAATTTATATCCTGCTCAAAGTCGATTGTCAGGTTATTGTCCCACCGCCTTCGATCTGTTGCGGATTCCCGGCCAGGGCCAATGCCAGGAACATCAATCACAACCGGATTTCGCTGCGAAACAGTATCGTCTTCAGCCAGATTCGTAAGATGTTTGGTTATCTGGACTTTGACGCCTGTCTTGTCAGCTGCGGAACCTGTATGGAAGGCCTCCTGGAACTGGGGGTGGATCAGATCTTCGCTGCCGGGGTTGAGGATATCAGTCAGTTTTCCCTGCAGAACGGGTTGCAGGTCTCATCTTCGGAAACATGCCTCTACCACGCTCCCTGCCACGATACGTTCAGTGGCCAGGCGCCAAAAGTGCTGCAGCGGCATGCGCCTTATGATCTACATCTGGTCCCCCACTGCTGCTCGGAAGCAGGTACCATGGCATTGAGCCGGCCTGATATAACGAATGCGCTGCGAGAACGCAAAGGTGAGGCTATCACCGAAATGAGTCAACAGCTGCCCGAAACGAGCAAGATCCTGACGAACTGCCCCTCCTGCATTCAGGGACTGGGCCGTAACCGAACAAAACAGATGCAGCCCAAACACATCGCGGTAGATTTGGCAGAGAAAACCGGCGGTAAAGACTGGCAGAAAGAGCTGCGCGATCTTCTCCGCACCGGCGAATCGATCACTTTCTAGTTGTTTTTCTCATTCAGCTTTCCGCAAAAACCTGAGCGGACATAGCTGGCTTGGGGTTGGATGCTGATGATCTTAATCAATTCGAAACTGGTAGATTTCAGGCACATTAAAATGTACAGGGATTATCACTCCATACCAGCAATGTCCCTTAGGGATCGTTCAAAAATAACTTCACTTAATCTGTTTGAAAAAGTCCCAAACGCCGGACATTTTGCAAACAGAACGTGAACTAATTTTTGAGCCGACCCTTAGGTTTTTACTGTTTTTCAATCCGGATTTTTATGTCATCAATTGAACGTTTTCTCAGCTCTTCCCGGTCACTTTGGATTGTGCTGGGGTTTCATTTTGTCATCTGGATGGGGGTTTCACTCCTGCTGGATGTCCATCCGGATATGGCTGACCATTGGATCTGGTCCCGCTTCCTGCAGTGGGGATATTACGAACATCCCCCGATGGTGGCGCTGAATATGCGCATTGTGACCATGGTCTTCGGATCCAGCGTTCTGACTTTGAAAATCGGCAGTGTGCTGTTTTCGACGATCATATTGCTGGTTTGCTACCGGGTTGGAGTCTTGTTTTTTGACCGCAGGGTGGCCTTGATATTCGTGCTGATTCTGGAGACCACTCCCTATTGGGGGCCAGCCTCTGTTTTTTGGCACATCGATCAACCGTATATGCTTTGCTGGCTGGGCTGTCTATATGCCATCGGCAGATATATCAAAAGTGGCAATGCCAACTGGTTTTTCCTGTTTGGTGTCATTGCCGGTCTGGGAGCACTTTCCAAGTATATCATGATCTTGCTGCCGATCTGTCTGCTGGTCTGGTGCCTGCTCACTAAAGAAGCCCGCAAACTGTTGCTGGATTGGCGGGTCTATCTGGCAGCTGTGATTGCCCTGGCCATTGTCAGCCCGAATCTCTACTGGAATTCACAGAACGATTGGCGCACCTTCACCTTTGTTTTCGAAAAGGGATTGACCGGTTCCAAACACGGTGAAAATTTCGTCCAGTTTTTTGTCTCCCAGTTTCTGCTGTTTTCACTAGTCTACAGTACCTATTTCTTTTCGGCTCTGGTCAGGCGCAAATTGGGCGCGACCCACCTGTCTGTAGCCGAAAATGGTGGTATGTTAGCCCACTCCTTTTTGTTGACTACAGCTATCGTGCCGGTTCTGATTTTCACGATCGCCAGTTTCATGGGCGGCCTTACCGATCCCCACTGGACAAATGTAGCCTATTTCAGTGCTTTTCTGTTGCTGGCCCGCTTGATTTCCTTGAACCTGGCCGAAGGTTCAGTGCGCAAGCAGGTCTGGCTTTTTTCCAGCGCTTTTCTATTGAATGCTGCCCTGACGACCTTTCTGGTGGCCCATATCCTTTTCAGAGTCTCTCCGGTGTCGGAGCCGGGGGTGATTTCATTAAAAAAGCTGGTTGGCTGGACGCAGACCGCGCGGAAAATTGAAGCATTGGTGGAAGAGCACGCCATCGAGATGCCGCCTTTTGTCATCTCACGGGAGTACCAGACTGCCAGCGCGCTGTCCCTCTATCTGGAAAGCCAGCCGATGCCCCACTCTATTGAAAAAGAGGTTCGAAATGTCTGGAGTCCGGAGCCAGAACTTGATGCCCAAGGTGCGATTCTGGTCTGCCCGCCCCATGAATGCCAAGTAGTTCTGAGCAAGGCCCGCAGAAGATTCAAATCGCGCTTTAAAAAACTGGGGACGATCGAAGCTATCAGACATGGGGTTGTCTTCCGGAAGCTCAATATACACTACCTGCTGCCGTTGCGATAGTCTTCAGCAAACTATCGCAATCCTCTCAAAATACCCCCCCCCC
>Ga0233430_1000568_pt1 | contig 66016 bp, 48 predicted proteins | sample SI_118_April2016_2_FD_179883 | JGI IMG/M metagenome (GOLD analysis project Ga0233430, IMG submission 179883) | Seawater microbial communities from Saanich Inlet, British Columbia, Canada - SI_118_April2016_150_MG | ecosystem: Environmental > Aquatic > Marine > Inlet | place: Canada: British... | reverse complement strand
GCTTAGTTTTTAATCAAAAATCGGCCTTTTCAGCAATAGGGAAATTCAATAATTTTTCACTTTTCCCTATTTTTATAGGCTTAATTGATTTGCGTTACACACTATTGGGGCATGGGCACACCGGACCTAATACTCTCTCCCCATCCTTTAAAGTATTGTTAAAAATGATAGCTGTTAATGTATATCCCTTATTCATTGACTACCGTTGACAATAATAGTTAATGGATAATAAATATGCAAATAAAAGATTTAAAATGGCTGTTTTTCAATAAGTTATAGAATGAAAAGATAATTTAATGCAAAATAATCGCTAAAATCAAAGCAATATAAAACCCCCATTTACTCAAGCGAAGTTTAGTGAATTTGGCTAGCAAGTTTGTAATTGTTAGCACAATAAGCGCTGGATAAAGGATTGATAAAACCGGTAATGCAAGTCTCATGATTTCAGCAAAACCTAAATTACTGACCAAATAAGTAATTAAAATCACAACTGACAAAACAACCTTATGAGGCACAATACCTTGAAAAACACGGTCTCTAAAAAAATCCGTTGTCACTGCAGCAAGTGCAAGCGCTGTTGAAAAACAAGCAAGTGTAACAACTAAGGCAATGAAAATCCCTGCGCCTTGATCAATTAAAACTTTGGCGACTGCACCAATTAAGCTCTGAGTTGGAATACCTTGCAAAGAAGCTGCATGACGATTAGCAACAACAATAAAGCCCAAGTAAATTGACATCAATAATCCCGCGCCGATTAAACTAGAAATTAAAGTCAATTTGACATGGTCTGCTTCTGGGTCATTCATGGTTTTAAATTCAATAAACTTATAAACAAAAGCGCAAAAGAAAAAAGAGGCTAGCAAATCCATCGTGCCATAACCTGATGTAATGGCAGATTTAAAGACATGAACTGGCCCAGTATGAAAATAAGCAAAATGTGGCGCAACAATAAAACCTAAACTAATCACAACAATCAAAACAAAAAGTTTTATTGGGCTCAAAACATAACCAAGCAAATCAACCACTTTATTTTGTTTTAAGCAAGCTAAAAAAATCAAGCCGAAAAATACAGCATTAAAAACATAGAGTAAATTATCTTTATGCGGAAGAAAAGGCTGGAACGTTCCATAACTTAAAGCACTCGTACGTGGCGCACCAACAAGAAGCCCCATAATAACAATTAATAAGAAGGCAACAATGACAGCGGGTATTTCGCCAATAGGTGCTAAAAATTCTAGGTAATCACCTTTGTAAAGTGAAATAGCAAAAAGACCGGCAAAAGGTACTAATACACCTGTCAAAGCAAAACCTAAAACACCAAGAGCAAGGTGGTCTCCAGAGTGTGCGCCCACAGATAGTGGAAAAACAAGATTGCCCGCACCAAAAAACATGGCGAACATCGCAAAGCCAACAGAAAAAACAAGTCGTTTAGTTTTCATATTTACCTTTTTATAATTTGGTGGGATTTTTTGCTCCGCAAAAGAACCCACCCTACATTAAATTTTTTCGCGCAGGGTGGATTCTTTTGCGGAGCAAAAAATCTCACCATGACTCTACTTCTTAATTAGCTTTAACAATTCCGACTCATTCATAATCTCAACACCAAGCTTCTCCGCCTTCGCTAACTTCGAACCAGCTGCCGTACCCGCAACAACAAAGCTAGTTTTTTTCGAAACACTCGAACTTACTTTAGCTCCAAGCATTTGAAGTTTTTCTTTGGCTTCATCGCGCCCTAAGGTTTCTAGTGTACCCGTTAGAACAAAAGTCTTACCCGCTAAGGGTAAAGACGCTTGAGTTTCAACTTTAGGCCAGTGAATTCCCGCCTTAATCAATGAATCAATCACTTCACGATTATGAACTTCTTTAAAAAAAGCAACAATATGCTTTGCAACAATAGGGCCAACATCATTAATCGATTGCAATTCTTCTTCATCAGCTTTCATTACAGCCTTTAAATCACCATAATACAAAGCTAAATTACGCGCTGTTGCTTCACCCACTTCTCTTATACCTAAAGAAAATAAAAATTTTGCAAGCGTAGTTGTTTTGCTTTTTTCTAATGCTTCTAATAAATTATCAGCTGATTTTTCAGCCATTCTATCTAAACCTGCCAAAGAATCAAGATTTAACTTATACAGGCCATCAACATGATCAATTAATTTTTTTTCAACAAGTTGATCGACTAATTTGTCGCCTAACCCATCGATATCCATCGCTTTTCTGGAAGCAAAATGCTTAATGGCTTCTTTACGTTGTGCAGAACAAAAAAGGCCACCCGTACATTTTGATGCGGCTTCATCTTCAACAGTTTCAACAGCAGAGCCACAAACAGGACACTGTGTTGGAAGCTTTATTTCCTCTGCATCTTCAGGACGCCTCGCAAGAATCGATGAAACAACTTCAGGAATAACATCCCCTGCTCTTCTAATAATCACGGTGTCGCCAATACGAACATCTTTACGCTTGATTTCATCCATATTATGCAAAGTTGCATTACTGACAGTAACGCCACCGACAACAACAGGCTCTAAACGTGCAACGGGTGTTAAAGCACCTGTGCGTCCCACTTGGAAATCAACAGATTTTAATAGAGTTAATTCTTCTTGCGCTGGAAATTTATGAGCAATGGCCCAACGTGGCGCGCGCGAAACAAAGCCCATACGTTTTTGTAAAGCAAGGTTATTGACTTTATAAACCACGCCATCAATTTCATAAGGCAAGCTATTTCTTTTTTCTGAAATGTCATTGTAAAAGTCAATACAAGCTTCAATCGATTTCACACAACTTGAAAATGGAATAGTAGGAACACCCCACTCTTTTAATTTATTTAAAACGCCTGTATGTGTTTCTGCTAACGCCTCACCCGCCGAATGCTCACCAACATCATAAGCATAAAAAGCTAAAGCGCGTGTTGCTGTAATTTTAGAATCTAATTGACGCAAACTTCCCGCGGCTGCATTACGTGGATTTGCAAAAGGTTTTTCATCTTTTTTTTGTGCTTCAAGATTAAGTTTTTCAAAGGAGGCTTTCGGCATAAAAACTTCACCACGGACTTCTAAAATTTCAGGAAAGTCTTTTCCGCGCAAGTGCAAAGGAATCGCGCGAACTGTTTTAATATTAAGTGTCACGTCTTCACCTGTTTGACCATCGCCTCTTGTTGCGGCACGAATTAGCACGCCATTTTTATAAAGCAAGCTAATCGCAAGACCATCAAGCTTAGGCTCAGAAGCATAATCAATGCGAACTTCATGCCCTAATTTATCATGAATGCGCTTATCGAACGCTTTCAAGTCTCCTTCAGTGAAAGCATTGCCAAGGGATAACATGGGTATTTTGTGCTTTACTTGAACAAAAGCATCTAAAGGCTTTGAGCCAACTCTTTGTGTAGGCGAATCATCTGTTTTTAAATCAGGATGTTCATTTTCTAGGCTTTGAAGCGCTTTAAATAGTCGGTCATACTCAACATCAGGAACAGTTGGATTATCTAAGACATAATATTGATAAGCATAGTCATTGAGCTCGCTTTTAAGTTTTTCAATTTTTTTAACGATATCCATAGTGTTCAAAGCTTAAGTCTTATAAAATAGCGCACATTATCTCACACTTAGACAAGAATACAGATGAAAAAACGACTTTTTTTAGCAATATCAATCAGCTTTTTATTTTTAAGCGCTCAAGCTTTTGCCGACGACGGTGGTAAGCTTTTCAAAGTGAATGTCATCATTTTTACGCATATCAACAAAAAATCCCTTAGTAGTGAGTCATGGCCTAAACAGCTTTTAATGCCCGCAAGCCGTGGCGCACTTTCGCTCGCGCCTTATTTAACTTTAAATAATGATGCTACGGATGAAGCGAGCACTGCAACACCGAGCAAGCCAAAAACTTATCAACTTTTAAATCCTAAATCTATTGGCCTAAAGAAAATGGTAAAAAAATTACAAGGCGCGGGCAATACTGTTTTACTAGATATCGCTTGGGTACAACCCGCTATACAAACCAATAGCTGGATTCATATTTTTGGCGGCCAAGCTTATGATGCGCAAGGACAAACGATTGCAAATCAAACGATTGATTACAATAATATGACACCGCTTACGCAAGCAGCCTATTGGCAATTGAATGGATTAATTAGAATAAGTTATAACGTGATGTTTAATGTCGGCACGAAATTGTATTTAACGGTTCCGCAGGATCTAGGAAGTGGTTTGGATGCACAAGCGTTAAAACTTGCGCCTTTGCAAACCTATACTTTATTTGCCAATCATCGAACACACAAAAATCAATTTGTTTATTTTGATCATCCTTTGATGGGGGCTATTGTTTATATAACGCCTGTTAAACAATAAAGAGATTTTCTTCATCATCCGATGGTGGGATTTTTTGCTTCGCAAAAGAACCCACCCTACTTAGACCGATCCTTGGAGGGTGGGTTCAAAGCGTGCGCAAAAATCTCACCATTTTAATGTTCAAACGAAGAAACAGGTTTTACATTAATAAGATATTTCACTGCACGCGAAAGCAAAAGCGCCAAATTATCAATGTCATAATTCGATGAACTATTCACAGCCGCTGTGACAAGTATATCAACTTCAGGCATCCAATAATAAATAACGCGGCTACCAAAAGTTCTACCTTCGTAACTCCAAATAGGACCCAAAGAAGCATTAGAACCTAAAAGCCCTAACGCATAACCCGGCCCTTCTATTGCCTTTATAGTGATAGGTGCGCCCAGTTGACATGAGCGAGGATTCATACAAACAAGTGAAGTCATTTTTTTAAATTGCTTGGCTGGTAAAACTTTTCCTGAAAATAAAGCGTATATCCATTTTGTGATATCGCGTGTATTAGAAACCATCGCACCCGCAGGACCCGCCCAAGACAAATTGTAATCCGTGGTATCATTTTCTGGCCGTGTTTTTGATAATGGATCTGAGTGATACTCCTTGGCCATGCGCTTAGGGATATTAAATTTTGCATAACGCTTGGGAAGTCTTGTTACCATGTAGGGTAAATAAAAAGTATTTCGAAGTTTGAATTTATTTAATAAACGTTTTTGCAACACTTCACTCAAAGGTTGCCCTGTTATTTTTTCAATAATCATCCCTGCTAAAACATAATTAGTGTTGGAGTATTCATAGCTTGCGCCTGGTTTAAAAACTGTTGGGCATGCTACTTTATTACTTAAACCACACTTGGGATTATTGTAAGCATAAGCAATCAAATCTTTTGAAGTAAATTGTTTGGCGGTATTATTCTTAAAAGTTGTTCTAAAGCCTTTGCTATCCACAAAAGGATAAATACCAGATGTCATATTAAGAAGTTGTTTAATGGTGACATCTTTCCACTTAGGATATTGCGGCAAATACCTTGTAATAGGATCATTAATATTTAATTTGCCCTCTGCTTCTAGTTGCAGAATAAGAACAGTAACAAATGACTTTGTGATGCTTCCGATTTTAAATAAATTGCTGCGACTTAAGGGGGAGCCTTTTTGATAGGCAGTTAAACCCGAATAAAAAGTTCGTGTTTTTCCTTTAGGCAGCCTTACAGTAAGCTCGATCGCTGTGGCGCCTTCATTGATCCGATGTTGGATTAAATATTGATTGGTAATGTTTTGAAGATTGTTTGCGACTGTGGATTTTGCCAATGCCATTGTAGAAACAAATAAGCAAATTAATATTAAGCATAAACGCATATTAGACCATCCAAGTATGGGTAGGGTGGGTTCTTTTGCGTAAGCAAAAAATCCCACCAACTTTTATCACCCGATGGTGGGATTATTCGCTGTGCTCACGAACCCACCCTACTCTTTATTAAGCAAACTCCAACCTTCGTCTGGCTTGAAGCGGTCGCCAAAATTTTCTGTGAAATCTGACAATTGATCAACAATCGCCTTAACACCAACATGCTCAGCATAATGCATTGGACCACCTCTAAATGGCGCAAAGCCTGTACCAAAAATCATGCCTGCATCTAACAAATCTTTATCTGCTACAATTTCTTCTCTTAAGCATGCAACAGATTCATTGAGCATACGCAAAATTAAACGATCAATCACAACAGCTTCTGAAAGTTTGCTAGAACCACTTTCTGGTTTTTCAGGTTTACCTTTTGCATTCCATTTATAAAAACCTTGGCCTGATTTAGCACCAAGCTCACCGGCAGCCACTTTCTTTTCCAACAAATCAGGAACATCTGTACCAAAATATTGAGAAAGATTTTTCGCAACATGTAAACAAACATCTAATCCAACAGTATCAGAAAGCTCAATGGGCCCCATAGGCATACCAAATTTTAACGCGGCTTTATCAATAAAAGCGGGGGGAATACCTTCTTGATACAAGTATAAAGCTTCCATCAAATAAGGCATCAATACACGATTCACTAAAAACCCAGGATAGCTTTTAACTTGCACGGGGAGTTTACCAATCGCATGAACAAAGGCTGTCGCATTACCCATAATTTCATCAGAAGTTTTCTCACCTCTCACAACTTCTACCAATGGCATTTTTGCAACGGGGTTAAAGAAATGAATACCGACTAATCGGCCTGGATCTTTTAACACTGTATTAATTTCATCTAATGGGATACTAGAAGTGTTCGTTGCCATGATTGCGCCAGGCTTCATACGTTCTTCTAAAGATTTAAATAAATCTTGTTTAACTTTTAAATCTTCAAAAATAGCTTCAATCACGATGTCAGCTCTTGCAACACCATGACCTTCAACATCAGGAATCAATCTATCCATCACTAATTGTGCTAAATCAGGTTTTTTAAGCTTCTTTAAATAAAGTTTATAAGCTCGCTTCATAGCGCCAGAAACAAATTTAGGCTCACGATCTTGCAAAGTCACTGTCATACCTCTAAAGGCACACCAAGCCGCAATATCACCACCCATCGTTCCGCCACCAATGACGTGAACATGTTTAGGTTTATATTTAACGCCTTTCCCAAGACTTTTTAATTTTTGCTGAAGGAAAAAGACACGGATTAAATTTTGCGCCGTATCACCTAACACTAGCTTAGTAACTGCTTTTATTTCGCCTTTAAAAGCACGCTTGCTAACACCGTATTTTTCCCAATTAGCAACCAGCGCAAAAGGCGCAGGATAATGTTTTTTATTAACTTTTTTAGCAGCTAATTGCTTACGCATTTTACCTGCTAAGAATTTTCTTACCGGACCAGCATTAGTCAATGCTTGAAGTTTTGACGCTTGATGTTTTTTAGGCTTTTTCGTCACATAAGCTATTGCCGCTGTTTTTAAATGTCTTGTTGGAACAGCATCATCAATAATACCGATTTTAGCAGCCGCTCTTGCTGATACTGCACGACCCGTAAGCATAAGACCCATCGCATTAATCGCACCAATTAAACGAGGAAGCCTTACAGAACCACCCCACCCTGGAAAAATGCCTAACATAATTTCAGGCAATCCAATTTTTGTTTTAGGATCATCATCTGCAATACGGTAATCACATGACAAAGAAAGCTCAGTGCCTCCACCAAGGCAAATACCATTAATCATTGCCACTGTAGGAATTTTTAGTTTCTCTATTCTTGCATAAAGTGCATGGACACCCGTTAGGAATTCTTCTACTTGCTCTTTGCTTTCAACTCTTGTGAACTGTTCGATATCTGCGCCTGCAATAAATCCTGATTTTTTAGCAGAGCCAATAACAACACCCGTTATTTCTTTATTTTTTTCAACATCATCAACAAGTGACGTTAAGTCATCAAGCGCAGCTTTATTGAAAGTGTTAACCGAAGACTTTTCTTTATCAAACCACCACCATTGAATATGGTTTTCATCCGTTTCAACTTTCCAGTTCTTTAATGTTTTATCTGACATTATATTTTACCCCAATTAAATTTTATCAACAGTTTCGATTAGCATTGCACCTGCTTGGCCACCGCCAATACAAATTGTTGCAACGCCACGTTTTGCTTTATTACGTCGCATGACGTTAATCAAATGCATAACAATACGCGCGCCACTTGCACCAACGGGGTGTCCAATAGAAACAGCACCACCATCGACATTTAATTTTTCTTGATCCATCGTGCCAAAAGCATGGTCTAAGCCTAGCTCTTCTTTACAGTATTTTTCATCAGCCCAACCTTTTAAACAACCCACAACCTGGGTTGCAAAGGCTTCATTGATTTCCCAATATTCAATGTCATCAAATTTCAAACCATGACGTTTCAATAAAGGGGGAACCGCTTTTGTTGGCGCAAGACCCATCACTCTTGGATCATTACCCGCCCACTCAACATCAACAATTTTCGCGATGACTGGAAGCTTATATTTCTTAACAGCTTCTTCACTTGCTAGCACCATAAAAGCTGCGCCATCTGTAATTTGTGAACTATTTGCAGCTGTTACTTTGCCAAATTTGCGATCAAAAAAAGGTTTTAGTTTGGCAAGATTTTCAACCGTTGAATCACGACGCAAGCCATCATCTTCTTCGTAGACATTCCCTTTTTCATCGAAGATAGGCACAACCATATCTTTCAAATAACCCTTATCAATTGCTTGCGCAAGTTTTTTATGGCTATCTTCAGCAAACTTATCCATTTCCTTACGAGAAATTTTAAACTTATCTGCAATGTTTTCAGCTGTTTGGCCCATACCTAAAGAAACAACAGGATCACGCAAACCTCTTAATAAAGCAATGATGGGAGTCATAAAAGCCTTTATAGGAAGCTTTGTAAACATTGAAATTTTCTGGCCTAATTTTTTTGCTTTCATCATATTAGCAAACCAGTTAACAGCAGTTCTATTATAAATAAGCGGTGCTCTGCTCATTGCTTCGACACCACCTGCCAATACAATATCATGTCGGTTTAATTTAATATCTTTAAACGCTTCATCTAAAGCTTGCATACCTGAAGCACAGTTTCTTTGAACCGTGTAACCCGTTACCTTATCTCCTGCACCGATACGTAAAGCAATAATACGGCCTATGTTTGCCTCATCTTCGCTAGGAATCATACAACCCGCAACGGCTTCACCAATCTCATCCGATTCAATCGGCAAACGATTAAATAATTCTCTCGATGCATAAACCGCTAAATCTGCAGCCGCAAAAGGGCCTGGTTTACCACGCGCTTTTAAAAAGGGTGTGCGACAAGCTTCAACAATATAAACATCTCTACCTTGATTTTGATTCGTCATAGTTAATCATCCTTACATTTGCAAATTTTTTACCAGGCTTCCTGAATTTTAAAATAATCTTCAGGGAATTCATCAACTTCTAAAACATCAACACGTAATGTATTAAATTCTCTTAATGCTTTTAATTCTTCAATATTAAACACTTGGTTTTTTTCTGCTGCCTGAAGCTTCTCATCCGAGTTACCACCCTTAGGTACCAAGCCTTTTTTAATCGCTGTATTCATGCGTTTTAACAGTGGCGCAACCTCAATCATTCTTTGAAAAGCTAACTCAACTCTGCCAGTCACATCGTCTGCATGATTGCCAATAAAGGCATGTTTTGTAATGCGATCTCTAAACTCACCTGGTTGCATTGTCATTTGTGCAATTTGCTGAGTCAATTTATCTTTTGGAAATTTATAGGGTTTGCCAAAAGGGAAAACAACCAAGCGCAAGAAACTTCCCCATCCTTTTCCTGGGAAGTTATCAAAGACGCCATAAAAAGCTTTTTGAATATGATACAAGCAATATTGCACACACCATTTAACATGAAGCAAATCTTCTTTCTTTGAACCATTGTCTTCATAGTATTTTAATACGGTAGAAGCCAAGTAAAGATAACTTAAAACATCACCTAAACGCGCAGATAAACTTTCTTTACGTTTTAATTCGCCACCAAGTTTCATCATGATAATATCAGAGACCAACGCCAACGCTGAACTCATGCGCGTTAATTGTTTGTAATATTTTGCTGTTGGACCAGACTTACCTGCTGAAATCCAATGCGCACCTGTGATGCCCATCACAAGTGAGCGTGCAAAATTACTTAAGCCATAACCGATATGTGAAACAAATAAACGATCAAACTGTTTAAGACCTTCGCTAAGATTTTCATTGGAAAGCGCTTGCATTTCATCAAAGGTATAAGGGTGACAACGTACGGCACCTTGACCAAAAATCATTAAGTTTCTTGTTAAAATATTCGCGCCTTCAACCGTGATTGCAACCGGCATACTTAAATACATATTCACAGCATAATTTCGAGGGCCTGCTTGAATACCTCTTCCCGCATGAATATCCATGCAAGCGTCAGCAACTTCACGACACATTTCTGTCATATGATATTTCGCAATGGCAGAAACAAGCGATGGCTTAACACCCATATCAATAGCACCTGCTGTCATCATGCGTGACGATTCTAGCATGTAAGTTAAACCGCCAATTTTCGCAAGATACTCTTCAACACCTTCAAAATTTCCAATCGATACATTAAATTGTTTTCTTACTTTACTGTATGCACCTGTTGTTCGATAAGCAAGTTTAGCAGCGGCAGTGCTTAATGCAGGCAGTGAGATACCACGACCCGCAGACAAACATTCCATTAACATCCGCCAGCCTTGTCCAACCATCTCAACACCACCAATAATCCACTCCATCGGAATGAAAACATCTTTAGCATGAATGGGCCCATTCATGAATGACATGTAAACAGGGTAATGTCGTTTTCCAACGCTAATACCAGGATGATCCGCAGGAACAAGCGCACACGTAATGCCTCGATTTGTTTTATCGCCAATAAGATGATCAGGATCTTGCAATTTAAAAGCAATCCCTAGAACAGTTGCAACAGGCGCTAAAGTAATATAGCGCTTATTGAAATTTAGCTTGATACCTAAAACTTCCTTACCTTCGTGCATACCTTTGCAAACTACACCACGACCTGGCATAGCGCCGGCATCACTACCTCCTTCTGCAGACGTTAACCCAAAGCATGGAATCTCAGTACCATTAGCAAGTTTAGGCAGATAATATTTTTTCTGTTCATCTGTTCCGTAATGCAATAAAAGTTCTGCAGGGCCTAATGAGTTTGGCACCATGGTTGTCACGGCCGCGCTTACACTACGCGTTGCAATTTTTGTGACAATCGTTGATTGAGCTAAAGCTGAAAACGCAAGACCACCAAACTCTTTTGGAATTAACATCCCAAAGAATTTTTCTTTTCTTAAATAATCCCAAACGTCAGGAGAGAGATCATGATTGCGAACCACCTTCCAGTCATCAATCATTTTACAAAGTGTTTCAACTTGATTATCAAGAAACGCTTCCTCTTCTTTTGACAAACTTGGCTTTGGATAATCGTGTAATTTTTTCCAATCAGGGTTTCCTTGAAATAATTCACCTTCCCACCAAACATTTCCTGCTTCTAAAGCTTCTCTTTCTGTTTGACTCATGGGGGGTAAAACTTTTCTAAAAATTTTAATCAAGGGGCGAGTAATAAATGCGCAGCGTAAAAAAGCAAGATTAGCAAATGCGGCTGCTCCTAAAAAGATCACCCAAACAGGAATCAATAAACCCATAGGCGCGAGCTCGAAAACAGAAACAATCACAAGAATAACAGCCAATGCTGCCGTCCAAACAAGTCGATTTGTTCTAAAATAAGCAAAGCCCAAAACGATTGCCAAAAGTATGAGCAAATCAATAATTACCACCGGTTATCCTTAATGTTATCTATATATAATGTATTGGAACCATACGATTGTTTGCATAAACTGTCAAGGTTGCTAGGATAGTAAACAGATTAAAATCAAGGGATTAAGGCATGACTGACGGCAAAAAAAAGCTCGCCATAAAGCGGCTTCTCCCCATTATTATTTTGCTCATCGGCTTAATTCTTTTTTTCGTGTTTGACCTGTATAGATATTTCACTTTTGATGCTTTAAAAATATATCAGCATGCATTGTTCCAATGGAAAAGTGAGAATCCTTTTTTAGCTGCTATAAGTTTTATTGTTATTTATATCATTGCCGTTGCCTTTTCATTTCCAGGTGCAACCTTACTTACGTTAGCCGGTGGTTTTTTATTTGGTATTATTTTAGGGACGCTTTATGTTGTTATTTCTGCAACTTTAGGCGCTTGTATTATTTTTCTTGCAGCACGTTATGCCTTTGGTGATGTACTTGCAAGTAAAGCCAGTGGTTGGACGAAAAAATTAGAGAAAGGTTTTCAAGAAAATGCTTTCAATTACATGCTTTTTTTGCGATTGCTTCCGATTTTTCCTTTTTGGTTAATTAATATTGTACCGGCTTTACTGAATGTTGGACTGGGTGTTTTTTTTATTACAACGTTTATTGGTATTATTCCAGGGTCGGCGGTTTATGCCGCTGTGGGCAATGGTCTAAGTACTATTTTTGCAGCGGGACAAACACCTAACTTTGGCATTATTTTTGAACCTCAAATTTTAATTCCATTGATTGCTTTAGCTATTTTATCTGTCATCCCTATTATTTATAAAAAAATAAAGAAACGTAAAAAAGCGTAGGGTGGCTTCTATTTGCGAAGCAAATAAATGCCACCATTCAGGGTTTTAATTGGCGGGATTTTTTGCTTGCGCAAAAGAACCCGCCCTACGAGAAAGGAGATTTTATGAAAGAAATCAAAGTTGACATTTGCGTGATTGGCGCAGGTTCTGGCGGATTAAGCTTAGCCGCAGGCGCTTCACAAATGGGTGCATCTGTTGCACTCATTGAAAAAGGGAAAATGGGAGGCGACTGTTTAAACACAGGATGCGTACCCTCAAAAGCTTTATTAGCCGCCGCAAAATGCGCTGATGTTTTTCGTCATGCTGATCAATTTGGCATTCAATCCATTACGCCTGAAGTTAACTTCAAAGAAGTACATGATCATGTTCAGGGTGTGATAGAAGGTATTGCGCCTAATGATTCAGTTGAAAGATTTGAAAGTTTAGGCGTTAAAGTTATCAAAGCTACAGCAAGCTTTAAAGATAAAAAAACTATTATTGCGGGCGATTATGAAATTAAAGCGAGACGTTTTGTTATTGCAACAGGTTCGCGAGCAGCCGCCCCGCCCATCCTTGGTTTAGATCAAGTTGATTATCTTACTAATGAGAATATTTTTGAATTAACAACGTTGCCCAAACATTTAATCATTATTGGCGGCGGCCCTATTGGTTGTGAAATGGCGCAAGCACACCGATTACTTGGATCAGAAGTCACGCTTGTTGAACTTTCACACATACTGCCTAAAGACGATCCTGAGCCTGTGAATATCATACGACAAAAATTAATTAACACTGGTATTACGCTTTATGAATCAATCAGAGTCGATAAAGTAGAACAAGAAAAGGATGAGGTTTTAGTTACCATCAGAAGACACGGGGACACAATTAAAATTTCAGGCTCTCATCTTTTAATTGCAGCAGGAAGAAAACCAAATACAGAAGAATTAAATCTTGAAAATGCTAATATCGCTTTTACACCCAAAGGTATTTCTGTTGATGAACGTTTGCGAAGCACTTCAAATAAAAAAGTGTTTGCGATTGGCGATGTTGCTGGAAGTTATCAATTCACTCATGCCGCTAATTATCATGCTGGCATTGTCATTCGCAATATTCTTTTTGCCATGCCTGCCAAAGTGAATTACAGCGCTCTTCCCTGGGTGACCTATGTAGAACCTGAATTAGCACATGTAGGTTTAACAGAAGCTGATGCAAAAGCAAAAAATCTAACATACAAAGTACTTCATTGGAGCTTTAAAGAGAATGATCGCGCACGAACAGAGCATACGACAACGGGACAAATTCGCGTTATTGTTAACAAAAAAGGCTTTGTTTTAGGGTGTAATATAGTAGGCGAGCATGCGGGAGAATTAATTTTACCTTGGTGTTTAGCCATTCAAGAGAAATTAAAAATTAGTAGCATGGCTAATGTTATTGCACCTTACCCAACTTTGAGTGAGGTAAGCAAGCGCGCTGCGGGGAGTTATTATACGGAAACTTTGTTTTCGAAAAAAACAAAGTGGTTAGTACGATTTATTCAGAAATGGTTTCCGTAGAGTGGGTTCGCGAGCTTTGCTAAGTGATCCAATCATCAGGACCATCCGAATGGTGGGATTTTTTGCTTCGCAAAAAAAACCACCCTACCCGTAAATTATTCTGGCTTAATCCCGTGATGATCATCAGAAATATAATTTGATAGAAAATCTATTTCAGATCGTTGTGCATCGATAATTAATTTTGTCACATCACCAATTGACACCATACCAATCAATTTTTTATTTTCAACAATGGGGATATGTCGTGTGCGTTTGTCAGTAAAAATTTTCAAAGCTTCTTCAATGGTTGATGTGGATTTCAATGCATAAAAATCTTTTCGCATCACTTCTGAAACAGGCGTTTTATCTAAATCCATCTCACCTAATTTAATATTATGTACAGCGGAACGCTCGGTAAATAAACCCTTAATTTCATCGCCATCCATTATCACAATCGACCCAATATTGAGATCAATCATCATTTTCAAGCAATCCGTAACAGGTGTGTACTCTGGAACTTGCGTAACCTCATAGCCTTTGCCATCCAAAATGCTTTTCAACGTGTTCGTCATAACCTCTAACTCCTTGAAATTAATGAATATTTATAAAATTAATACTAACATCATACTATAAATATAGCATCTTAATTATCAGAAGCAACAGGGGTCAAGTCTTGACATTAGACACCAAATAAGAGAGAAATAATGATAGAAATGTCGGAACTCAAGATTCACACCTTATGAATGAAAAGCGTTTTATTTATCTCAGCTATTTCCTCGTGATTGTTGGCTATATGACACTCACGCTTTCATTACCACTCCTACAAATTATTCCACGGAAAGTGAGCTATATTTCTTTAGAGGAATTTCATTATGGTATTTCACTTTTATTTTTAATGTTTGCCATTTCTGCAGGAACATTAAGTCGAGTTGCAGATATTATTGGCCCCCACCGCATACTCGCCACTGCACAGGTATGTTCGATTGTAGGACTTTTAGTTCTTGCTTTTACACAAGCCACTTGGATGTTTTATTTAGGTTTTATCTTAATGGGAAGTGGAACAGGTTGTTATTCATCCATCGGCAGATTATTAGTTGCAAAGTATTCTGGCTCACATGAAATTTTAAGAAAGTCATTTTCTATCTTTTCTATGTTAATAGTCATTGCACCTTTATTATCGTCGCATTTAGCATTAATCAGCAATGCTTTTGATTGGCGATTAGCTTATATTATTATGGCGATCATTGAAGTGCTTCTTTTGACTTTTGCTTTTTTTATTTTAAGAAAGGATAAAACTGAAAACTATTCGCATAATTTTAAAAGCATTTTAACAGGGTATTTTTACTGTTTAAAAGAACCGAATTACTTTTTTAATTTACTTTTTGTAGGGCTCGGACTTGCGGCCATTATCACTATTCTTCTTGGTAATGCTGATCATTTGTTTAGACAAGATTTACATATATCGATTGATATTTCTTCTTGGATTATTTTAGGGGTTAGTTTTAGTTATATTATAGGTATTATTTTCTTCCGTTTTCTCCCTGAAAGGGCACCTTTTAATTTAATAAGAGCTTTGTTTATTTTTTTATTATTGGGCACAAGTATTTGGCTCTATTTCGACACCTCTATTTATTCTATTCTCATTGCTATTTATCTATTCTGTCTTGCTTTGGGTTATATCGTCCCACTATCAACAAGCGATGGCTTACTTAATATACATGAACATCAGGGTGCAGCTTCAGCCATTTACACTGTTTCATTTGCGCTCTTTTCTTCTATTTGGTCAATATTGCAAACAAATTTAGGTTTTGACACAAAAGCTTTTATTGTGCTTGCGCTTTTTGTTACGAGTTGTATTTTTATTGTTCTCATGCCTTTTGCTCACATCTTCAAACCTAAAAAACTCACTTGAAATCTCGCTTCAATGTGATTAAATACCCACATTCAATTTTGATCACTTAAGGAAAACTCATGGGATTTTTACAAGGTAAACGCGCTTTAATCGTTGGTGTCGCAAGCAATCGTTCTATTGCTTATGGGATTGCAAAAGCGATGCATGAACAAGGCGCTGAACTTGCCTTTACTTATCAAGGTGAGCGACTTCAAGAGCGTGTTGGGAAAATGGCAGAAGAAATGGATTCTAAACTTCTTTTTTCTTGTGATCTTACAAGCGACGATGAGATTGAAAAGGCTTTTAAAGATCTTGCAAAAACTTGGGATGGTTTAGACATCATTGTTCACTCCGCTGCTTTTGCACCAAGAGAAGAACTTGAAGGTGATTATGTGGATTGTGTTTCACGTGAAGGTTTTAAAATCGCGCATGATATTAGTTCTTATAGTTTTGCAGCGCTTGCAAAAGCTGGGCGCAAAATGATGGAGGGGCGTAACGCTTCTTTGCTTGCGATGACTTACCAGGGCGCAGAACGCGCAGTACAAAACTACAACGTCATGGGACTTGCTAAAGCGAGCCTTGAAGCCAATGTTCGCTACATGGCGCAAAGCATGGGTCCAGAGGGTATTCGAGTTAACGCTATTTCTGCAGGCCCTATTCGCACACTCGCTGCTGCAGGCATTAAAGACTTTCGCAAAATGTTAAACTTTAATGAAAAAATCACCCCACTTCGTAGAAATGTTTCTATTCAAGATGTTGGCAATGCTGCTGCGTTTTTATGTTCTGATTTAGCTTCAGGAATCACAGGTGAAATTTTGCATGTTGATTCTGGGTTTCATTCTGTTGCGATTGGTGCAATTGAATAAACTGTTTTTTTATAAACAGTTAGCACTAAAAAGGCAAACAAGGCATGGCTACTGATCGACTAATAAAACTAAGGTTGTGCGGCTTTTGTCTCGTCACCTTCCGTTCCTGATTTATCCTTTCTTTTCTCAGGTTGAAAGTAATCTGTAATTCTTCTTTGTTGTCGTTTCCCATCTATTTCTGCTGAAATTCTAGCTAAGTCAACATCACAAACAGATGGCTTTGAAGACAATGATAGTATTTCCAACTTTAGTTGAACGATTTTAGAATCAATTTCTTCAACCGCTAATTCTTGATTTCTTAATTCACTAGAAATGGTATCAAGCTCTACTTGATGCTTTAACTTTAAAATCGCATCAAATAAGTCTTTAACCCTCTGTTCGAGTGTTTTTCCTCCGAACCCATCCACGAGATAAATACGATTTAGAAATTCATCTTGCATAGGAAGAGCAATGGATTTATCTTTGCGTTGATTTCCTGTGCCAAACTGAAGAAAGATTTGTAGTACAGGATCCAACCTTTCTTCTGATGCCCTAAATATACCAGAAAAGCTTACAATTTCCTTTAAATCATCGTACCCATAAAGAAACATGAAATTATAATTTTCATTATTTAATTCTTCACGAATACTATGGGCTAATTTTTCATTGAGACTATCTTCGTCGAGAGATGCTTTAAACTTATTTATTTCTTCAAAACATAGTTTTCTTTGATTTATAAGTGCTTCTAATTCATTCTGTTTTTCGAGCATGTTTTTTAAATGGCCCATCGCTTAACTCCTCATATTATTATCTAGCTTAAGTAATTTTAGCAAATATTACCATATCTAATAAAGATATGAAACTCTTTTTTAATTGGGGGGGGGCTGGCTCCTAATTTGGATTATTACTTCTTATTGCAACTAGACGCGCTTTCTTTAAGGCATGTTGCTTAACAAACTTAATAAGTTGTTTTTTAGTTAAACCTTGAGGCACTGAAGAAACATTCAAAGCATAAAGATTAAAAATATAATGATGAGTTCGCTCATCATTGCTCGGTGGGCATGGACCAACATAACTCTTAGCAAAAGCCTTTTTATCAGTATATGAAACAATGCTTGCCCAAGAATTACTTAACTTTATCACAGGCTTATTTTCATTCGCGGATTTAGCTGAAGCTACACCTGCTTTGATTGAATGAATATCGCTTGGAATATTTGTTATTATCCAATGATAGACTGTCTGCCTTGGTGCTGCCTTTGAAATTGTTTTGCCCGCCACGTTAACATTACGCCTATCAAGCGGCACATTGGGATCTGTTACTATTAAAACAAAAGATTTTGTCTTTGCAGGTGCATCATCCCACTTAAGAGCTGGGTTGGTATTTTCTCCAAACACAACTTGCTGTTGCGAGGCGCTCAACTTACATGCAGCATGCTTAACACTTAGCATTCCATTATTAGTGAACTCTGGTGAGCTTAATTTAAAAGCGTAAGCATCCAAAGTCATTACAAATGCAATGACCAACGTAAGAAGAGAATATTTAACAGTCATAAAAAACATCCTCAGATGGTTTAGTCGTTGCAGGTAGGGTCACCTGTAATACCGCAGTATTGGGTGTCTATCTCACTCTGACTAACAGCGTAAACCGATGGTGCAACAAATGAAAAACCACATATAATTAGCAAAGATATTAAATATTTCATAAGAAACCTCTTTCTTAATTTCCCTCTGTATGTACGTAAATAATAGACTGGTTTTTACTAGTTGCACAAAAATACTGTAACTTATTAATAAATAAACCATTAAAAAAAATACATTTTATTTTTCAATTTAAAATCAAAACCTTTCTCAAAACCCGTCTATAGTTGTTATTGTAAACACGGAAAATAAAGGGCAGGAATAATTAATTCTAATAAACAGAGACACTAGAATGAATGATGATAATAGCGAGCAATGGAATGTCTCTTACACACTACCCCAGGGCGAATCGCCTGTTACCAATTGGCAGGGTGACCCCATATCACCTTTAATCACCAATGATATTACAAGCGCAACACCCACTAATGACTGGTGGTCTTCACTTGTTATGCCGCATTTTAATGATCCCTACTCTGCACCAATGTATGCGCATCCACTAACATTAAAAGCTGAAAGTGATGGCTTAGATATTGGTTATAATTCGCAAGTACGTTTCATTGGTAACGATGACGACGCGCATATTAAATATGAATTTACTTATCATCCGGATTTAAGTGTTGGGCTGGATCAATTACAAACAAATGCAACAACTGCTTCTAGCTTTTCTGACTGGGCGGTGACAGCGCAATGGGCAAGTGAAAACTCTAATGATCAATTAGAAGCAACCTTCGGACACGGCATGCCCTTTGTTTATTTTGAACGTGAAGGCAACGCTGATGTTAACATTAGTTTAAATGAAGATAATAGTTCAGCCATTGGTCAACCTAATGCCACCGTTGAAACGCTCGAATTAACCGGTCTCAACGGACAATACAATGGTGGTGACATTCAATTCGATTTAGGCGTCAACGGTGTTGGCGAAAACAACGATCATATTGGTAATGCAGTCCAAGCTCGCATGTCTATTGATAGTAATGGCGATGGAAGCTTTGACTTTATTCAAACGTATAACTTTATTCCTTTAGATGGCGACAATACGCAAGCCGAAAGTTATGAGGCAACTGAAGGACGCGGTATTGGTGCAGATCTCTATGGCGAATTACAAGACCTCAACAATGCCACCGTTAAATTTGAAGTGTGGCAACCTTTTGGTGAAGGTGAGATTGAACTATCAACAGGTGAAGATAGCCAAATAACATTACCTTTTAATAATTTAACAAATAGTAACAATGAAAGTATCGCGCCAGAAATAAATGTTGTCGAAAGCCCTGAAGAAGCAATCATTCTAGGTGGACAATCAGAAACTATCTGGCATCAAGATGGAAGCACCGTAGGCCTAACCATTAACAATAGCCATTATGGTTTATTCGCGCCTAGCGATAGCGAATGGGTGCTTACCGATGAAAATACTATTCATAGTGATTTAGCTGGTAAAGATTATTTCTCAATTGCTGTTTTGCCCGATGATTCACAAGAAACCTTAAATTATTTCGAGCAACATGCTTATGCTTTTGTTGATGATACGCAAATTGCTTTCCAATACGATCAAGAAAACAGCCAAGTTGTTACAAATTTTAATGTAACCACCGACTTAAAAGAAGAAGGTTCTTCAGATACTGCTTTATTAAACTTATATAGACATCAATGGATTAATACAGATGCAGAACTCACAGATTACAGCTACGAATCTCCGCGTGGCGAAATGAAACTTCTTGATGCTAACAGCTTTACAACCACTCATGATTTCACAGGGATCTTACCTGCCCTTCCCAATGTGCAAGATGAAGCAAAAACACAAGAGCTTTATGCACACGTTGATGCTGAATATTTTACACTCTTTAACAAGCCTGAAGCCATAACCGCAGAAGACACTTACTGGGTCGGCAAAGATATTGCGAAATATGCTGAGCTCTCCGAAATTGCCGACCAAGTAGGTCATGATGAAGCACGTGACTATTTCATCAATACGGTCAAGGGTGAATTAGAAGATTGGTTTCTTGCCGATAGCTCCATCGAAGGTGATAAACAATTCTATTACAATGATGCATGGGGAACGTTGCAAGGCTACCCTGCAAGTTTCGAGTCTGAAACACAAGTCAACGATCATCATTTTCATTATGGTTATTTTGTTAAAGCTGCAGCAAGTGTTGCACAATTTGATCCACAATGGGCCGCTGAATGGGGTGGCATGGTTGACTTGTTAATTAGCGATGTTGCTAATGCTGATCGTTCAAATACCGATTACCCTCTCTTGCGTAACTTCGACCCTTATGCCGGACACTCATGGGCATCAGGTCATGGGGCTTTTTCTTCAGGGAATAATCATGAATCCTCTTCTGAATCTATGAACTTTGCAAGCGCGACTATGTTATGGGGTGCTGCAACAGGCAATGATGCTTTAGTTGAACTGGGTACTTATTTATATGCAACAGAATTAGCAGCGATCGAACAATATTGGCTTGATGTTGATAATGAAGTTTATCCCGACGCCTTTTCTCACGATAGTGTCGGCATGGTCTGGGGTGATGGCGCAGCTTATGCGACCTGGTTCTCAGGGGAACCTGAAATGATTCATGGGATTAACTTTTTACCTTTAACAGGAAGTTCACTTTATTTGGGACGAGATCCTGAGTATGTGAATAACAACTATCAAGAAATTGTTACCGATAATGGCGGTCTTGAAAACCAATGGACCGATATTATTTGGCAATATCAAGCGCTCTCTGATCCTGAGGCTGCTCTTGCAAAATTTAATGCAAACCCGAATTATCAAGTTGAAGGTGGCGAATCTTATGCGCACACTTATCATTGGCTTAACAATTTACAAGAACTTGGCCAAGTCGAAGCAAGCATTAGTGCAGACACACCTTTTTATTCCGTTTTTAATAATAGCGGTTTACTGACCTATGCCGCTTATAACCCATCAACACAAAGTATTGTTGTCACTTATTCAGATGGCACGCAAATTGAAGTGCTTCCTGGTGAATTTTTAGCGAGCAATGCTATGATGGATTGGTCATCGATTAACGGCATCATGGATGTTGTTATTGATGACGGTGAAGCGCCAGAAGTTATCCCAGAAGTTCCAGAGGTTGTTGAACCTGAAGAGCCTGAAGTTATCCCAGAAGTTCCAGAGGTTGTTGAACCTGAAGTTGTTCCTGAAGTACCAGAAGTCGTTGAGCCTGAAGAACCATCTGCAGACCCTGCTCCAGAAGAAACGCCTGCAACACAAGAAGGCACTGATAATAACGAAGTCCTTCACGGCACAGCAGACAATGATATTTTAGATGCGAAAGCCGGCAATGATCAATTACATGGTAATGTTGGTCATGATGAATTACACGCAGGATCTGGTGATGATCATCTTTATGGTAATGTAGGTAATGACCTATTAATCGGTGGATTAGGAAAAGATTTCATGGTGGGTGGCGCTGGCGCCGATACTTATGTTTATAACACGATTGCAGACTCTACAGCCGCTAATCTCGACCGCATTGAAACATTTGAAGGTGGTGTGGATAAATTTGATTTCTCAAAACTTGATTTGCAATATACTGATCTCTCCTTAAGTACGGTGAATGGCTTCACTGTACTGCAATCGGCGAATAATGATTTCTCTTTAGAAATAGTGACGCCTTATCAATTAAATGAAAATGATTTCATCTTTGCAGATTCAGAACCCCCAACCGCCCCAGAAGAACCTGCTCCTGAGGAACCTGAACCAGAGCCTGAACCTGAACCTGAACCTGAACCCGAACCAGAGCCTGAACCTGAACCTGAACCAGAGCCTGAACCAGAGCCTGAACCTGAACCCGAACCAGAGCCTGAAGAACCAGCACCAGAAGAACCGGTTGCAACAAAAAATCTCATCGAAGGCGATGACCAAACAAATCATTTACATGGATCAATGGTCGACGATCAAATCCTTGCATTCGATGGCGAAGATCATTTGCACGGTAACCAAGGCAATGATAATTTATATGCAGGCACAGGCAATGATCATCTTCATGGTAACGATGGTGATGATAAACTTTTCGGTGAAGGTGGTAATGATTACTTACACGGCAATACCGGCAACGACAGTTTAATCGGCGGTGCTGGCGCAGATGGACTTTATGGTAATGAAGGCGACGATACTTTAGAAGGCGGCTTAGGCAAAGACTTCATGGTCGGCGGCACAGGTAATGATATCTATTCTTATCGTTCATACCAGGATTCCACAAATGCGTCACGCGATATTATTGAAGGCTTCGAAAGCGGAAAAGATAAGCTTGATTTCTCATCACTTGGAATAAGCAAAGATGATATTGCCATCAACCAAGCCCATGGCAATTATTCAGTAAGCATCAATGACACTGATTTTGAAGTTGAATTAATTGCCACACAAGGCGTTACATCAGACGATATCCTATTGTAGGGTGGGTTCGTGAGCACAGCGAGTTATCCCACCATCGGTAGCACCCTTATGGGTAGGGTTTTCTGCTTACGCGAAAGAATCCGACCCACCCTTTGACCCCCAAGTTATTGAGTTTATGTCAATAATCAAGTTTTAACTGTTAACGGTTTTTTAATTCAATAAATCCCTCTGGCTGGACTATACTTTAATTGTCATAGCAGATTAAGGATCACACAATGAATAAGCCTAAAAAAGCAATATGGTACACGGTTGTATCCACAGGTATCGTTTTTACTGTACTAGCCTGTTCGAGCACACAAGCAAAAAACACAGTGGCTAATTATCAGGGAGGGAAAACTGCGGATGTAACCGCTAACAAAGTTAATTCAAAAAACATTCAGCTAATCAATAAGTCAAAAGCGACTAAAAAAGCAAAAAGAAAAATCTCTACCGATTACCCTTCTCCCGTTTTCAAAGGAGAAAAATCAGGAAAGAAGGGGAAGCCTTCCAACTACCCATCACCTAACTACTAAAATAATGGCTGATTTTTGCTTCAGCAAATAAAGCATCGACAACTCTGTAGACTTTCCACCAATAATCGATTTTATATACTACGGCACATAAAACCCACTTTATGTGCTATAGCATATAAGCTTATTTTCAGATTAGATAAAGGAAGCTCATCATGATTATTCATAACCCCGCTGAATTTTCTCAAGAAAAAGCCGAGGGATTGCTTAAAGAAATACTGGGTCAGGTTGATCAAGCCATTAAACACTTGTCAGAAAAACGGCCTTCCTCTTTAACATATCAAAGACTCTGTTTTCAAAGGCATATTACAAGCTAAAAATAGGCTGAAGAGCTAGCTCTTAATAATCTTAATCTTCGCTTTATCGCGCAAACCTTTTTGATACAAAGTATAATCCAAGGTTCCAAGGCTAGATGATGTTCCCGCATTATATGAATTCAAAACATTTAACGAAACTGATTTTGGATTACCTTCTTGAACATCATTAACTTGAAGCACCGCATAGCCTAAACCATCTACATCCGTTGAAATGATGGATAAGGATTCTTTTGTTGGTTTAGGCGCATTAAAGGCTGCTTGAAGAATTGCGGGATTCACACCACTTACTTCAGAGGTGCGATCAACATTGCTTACGGGATGGTCTTGTAAACCCTTTGCGCTTGCTGCTGTAGAAAGAGAATTAGAACGCTTAGCTTTTGCCAAGATTTGCGTTGCCAGTGCTTTTGCTTGCTTCATCGCTTCTTTATGGCTTAGTTTTTGCGCAATGAAAGCCTTGACTTCAGCAAATGGTTTAACACTTGCAGGCGATTTCTTTGCAAGTCGGATCACGGCGGTACTTGTACTGTTCAGTTGAATAGCATCACTATTCACATTTTGATTCAACACTTCTTTTGAAAAAGCTGCCGCTACAAATTTAGGGTTAGAGGCTATTCCTTCTTTCTCGCCTTTGTTAGTAAAGGCAGGCGTTGTTTGAACAGTTAATCCTAATTGTTTTGCAGCAGGCGCTAAAGAATTAGGATGCTCAAAGGTAGTATTAGAAAGCTTGTCGCTTTGATCCGCATAAATTTTCTCAGCTTTCGTTTGACGATAATCTTTTAAAATACTCGCTCTAACCGACGCATAAGGTTTAACAATCGCAGGCGTTGTTCCGCGCAACTTAATGATTTCATAACCCTGCTGCGTTTTGAACGGCGGAGAAACTTGTCCCACATGCGTGAATGCTGTCATTTGTCTTTGCCAAGCTGTCGATTTTTCAAGTAGTGTCATTTCAGGAAGCTGGCCGCCTTTATCAGAGGTAGCAACATCGTCAGAATCTTTTTTCGCATAAGCACCAAAGCTTACACCCTTAGAAACTTCACCATAAATTTTTGATGCTTTAGCATTTGCTTTTTGTAATGCTGATTGTGAAGCATTCGCAGGCACTGAAATTAAAATATGCGCCAAGGACCATTTTTTCGGGATCGTATAGTGATTCAAGTTATTCGTGTAATACGTCTTTAATTGCGCTTCACTTGGATTAATACCTGCCATAATTTTATTAAGTGATAACTCTAAATACTGAACACTAACTTTTGCAGGCAAAGTGAATTCTTTTTGATTCGCCTTATAATACGCTTGTAAAACACTATCAGGTAAATGAATACTATTAGCAAATTGAGTCACCGGCACCATCACGTAATGAAAACTTCTTTTTTGATTAATGAATTTCACCATATTGTGAATTTGATAAGGAAGTGCAAAAGAAGAAGATATAAAACCGGCTCTAACTTGTGATAACACCATGCTCGTGCTTAACTCAGTAAAAAATTGCTGTTGCGTAAACATCGCATTTTGCAAAAAGAGTTGAAAACGTGCTTTTGAAAATTGACCATCCTGTTGAAAAAGCGGCATCCTTGCTAATTCATACATCACTAATTGCTGACTCACGCTAAAATCATTATCTTCTGCCGATTGCGTTAAAAGCTGGGTTGTAATAAGCGATTGCAAAACCTCATGTTTGCTTTTCGCAATAGCAGCTTGTGTAGAAAAAAGCTGAGGATTTTGCTGCATTTGCATTTGCCTAAAACGACCAAAGGCATTTTGAAATGTCTGATTCGTGATTTTTACGCCATTAACTTTAGCAATAGGTGCTGAAGCACTCCCCCCGCCAAAGTAGTTATGAACACCCCAAAGGGCAAAAGTTAAAGCAATAAACCCAATAATAACAATGGCAACAACGCCTTGTGATTTATCTCTAAGTTTCTGAAGCATAATAACGTCCTAAAATTCACCGAAAATACCTGTAACTACTTGATTTAACAGGCTGTTAAGGCGGACACTATACACTATGAGGAAGCATAGGACAATAGGGGTGTCGGATGTCAAGATTTGACCCTTATGCAAGCTCAGAAACTCTTTTCTCACCACCTTTTTCCTCTTCAGACGATACTTCTGGGAGCTCTTCTTTTAATTCGGAAAGCCTTTCAGAAAGTTTTTCTCTCTTCTTCTCTTGCCACTCAGTTATTTCTTGTAGTCGTTCTGTTATTGATTTATTCGCTTGTACTACTCCTCCTGTAGAGCTAGCAGCCCTGGAAGGGATATTTGGCATTTCTTCATTTTTAAAACGATCAGCAAACTCCAGCTCAAGTTCCTCGATCTCTTTTTTTTGATATCTCGCTAACTTTCTAAGAGCCTGGCAATATGCTTCACTTTCTTTCTCTGTAGGTTTTTTTATTTCTAGAGCGCTTTCCTGCTTTTCTAGCGCCAGCTTTCTAGCCGTGCTGGCTTCCGCTTCCTGCGCTTTCTTAGCAGCAGCTTGTGCGGATTTCGCCTCTTTTTGGGCTCCACCAAGGTCCGCTCGCGCAGATTTCGTCTCTTCCCGGGCTCCTTCAAGGTCAGCTCGTGCGACACGTGTTTCTTCTCGAGCAACTTGTATTTCCACGGTTTGTTCTCCGGCAAAAGCTACTAATCTGGCATTTTCAGCTTGCGCTTGCGCCAGTTTTCGCTTTAAGCCTTCCATCTCTGTCTCTGGTGCTTCTTGCTCAACCAATTCTTTTGTCAACCTGGGCACTGCTAAAGCACTTTCTTCTGAAGGATATAGCGCTACTGAAGCCTCCCCCCATCCACAACTAGCACTTTCTTCAGGAAGCTCAGCATTTAAAGGCGAAGCACGCATTGCTTCTGGGATGATTCCCTGGGCAAACGAAGATTGCTGAACTTCATCATCAAAATATTCTAATTGCACCCACTCATTCACAAACCGGCTAAATGGATCCAGAGGTTCTACATCAAGTATTTCTTTTTCTTTACCAGAATAAGCTTCAATCTCCTTCTGAAAACCCATCTCTGGCTTTTGAAACTTAAGAGTCAAACTCGCTATAATTGCTAAAAAACTAGCATCTTCATCACCGATCGATTCGCTAATGTCTTTAAACAAATCTTCGATCGAAAACTCCAGATAGTCACTATAAGATAAAGCAAACAAGCGATGTTCAATAGCTTTCCGAAATTTTCCTTGAGCTAAATAACAAGTAGATAATAAACTATGCGCTTCAAATTTTTCTTTAGTGTTCAAGCAACTTGTCGGTACTTCAGGAAGCAACGCTTTTTCCAAGCTATCAATAATACTCTCATAGATCACCAACTCTTTCGCACTTAGCTTATCAGAAACTGAGAACTTGCCTTTCTCTTTAAGTTTTTCCATCTGCCAAAACAACAATCTAGCATAATAATAATCGTGCAACGTTTGGGTAGAAAAACCTGTGGATAGCAAATTTTTCATTTCAGCATGAGACTCTACTCTATGCCCCTGCTCCGCATGACGCTTCAATCGCATTCCGCAAATTTCGGCTCTAAAACTCTGGATTTCTTCTTCTAATTTTAAAACTCTCATAACAGATAAATAACGAGTTATTTCATCGCTGTTAGTATTCGTCCTCATCAATAAATAGCTTTGTAGTGGACAGTCATGAGATTTCAATTGATCAGGATTATTAGAATTTTTTTCTATTTCTTTCCGAAACATCTCTAAATAAAACATGAATAATTTTCGCAGCCTGTCAACATGTTTTGACTTACTATAATTCGAATCACCTAGGAAAGTCTTAACAAACTTATGAAGCAGCTTTGAGACAGCATTTATATCACTGACCCCGCCGGTTTTACATTTTTCTGACGAGGCGGATATCTCAAGAGAGTTAGCAAATCCCAGATAATTCTTTGAATCCAAAAAAGCATTGGCTTGCCCATAGAAGCCTACGCCACAGGAGACATCCCTTAATTGCTTGTAAAACTTTTTATTAGGGCAACTTTTAACATAATTGCTGAGAAGCGTTATTTTAACACCAACATCAGCTTGAGCATCAATCCACTCCTGCACAACTGTCGCTGAAAACTCATCACTTCTTAAGAAACCACAAAGAGAGGCGGCTCTAGAAAAATCTTTTGCGCCATATGATTTTTTAGCTAGCTCAAGAGTACATAACTTAGCTCCAAGAGGTAGCCCAGAACGCTGATTCAAAGATTTTAAGGCCCCTTTCTCCAAAAAATCCAAAGCAGTTTTTCCTTCAGAAGAACCAGCTACCGTCACACCAAAGGAAAGAAAGATGAATGCCGCCCAGTAAAGATCTTCAGAGTGGTCCTTCTCCTTTTTTCCTTCGAGCAACTTATCTAAGAAGAAAGAATCCTTATTTTTATACTCAAAAGTTAAGTTATTTTTGCTTAGCTCAAGACTGCTATCTTGAGAGTGATCTCTCTCTGAGAAACGCCGAGAAAAGCCATTAATTCTTAGCGTACGACCATCACCTTCTTCAGTTAAAAAGTAGAAAGCTGTTGCATTTAAAAGGTAAAGACGGCTGTATCCTTCACGGGAAGATACATGCTTACAGGGGAAGTAGTTAATCCTTTCGAAGAATAAATCAGTAAGCGAAGCATCCTCTTTAATTTCAGCATGATGCTTCATCAGGACCTCCATTCCCTCGCTCGATTTTGCTATAACTTCAACCTTTTTTCTTAATTTATCTTGCATTTAATTCCACCTTTCCAGCTCTAATTACAATTTATCTAGCGGTTAAAGAAGGGTAGCCGCCTTCCTCTAACCATACCCTAATACCTACTGCATTTATCACCTTACGAGAAAGTGCCGCACGGAGGAGCGTCGAACTTTAATTAAGTTCGCTTATAATGCATTAGTTTGGGTTCCGTCCAATTTGATCGCTACCAGCATAGCGGTAGGATTGTGAAGTTCCGTCTTGAATCTTGTGGTAATGGTACGGGACATCGTACAAATAGCAAGCAATTATTCCGCCGTTCAGGGTGTTTCCGATGGTGGGATTTTTTGCTCCGCAAAAGAACCCACCCTACACAAAGAAAGCCACCTTAATTCAAGATAAAAACTTTTTCGGACATGTAGGGTGGGTTCGCGAGCGTAGTGAGCAATCCCACCACACCATCGGGAGCATCCTATTTTCGGCACATGCCACCTTTTTGCCATTGCTCACTGCCAACACAGTGATGACAATAAAACAAACCGTTCGGGTCATATTGTTGTTTTATCTTTAGAAGCTTGTTGTAATTATCACTCCAAAAAGCCTGCTGCCAATCTTTTTGAAAATAATCAGCTTCATTAGCATAAGTGCCAGCGCCTGGTGTTGCTTTGGTGATAATTTTCATGGCTGCATTGATACCTTCGAGTTCTTTTTTCGCTTGTAAGCTGTCTCTCTCTTTATCGGTTGCTAACGGCATCTTATTAGTGCCAGCACCCATAATCACAAGCGCAGCTGCATTATACACTTTGGGATTCGTTGATGTTTGTCGGCCACGAACATCTGCTTCAGTAGACGCTCCCCCCAACCCTTTATTAATATGAAAAGGGATATTCGTATAGCGCGATGCATTAAAAAGCATATCAGTGGTTTTTAAAATATTCGCTTTATCAAATAACGACATTGGTATCCAGCGAGATTGATACGTATACCAATACTCATAAACCTCACCACTGTTTGGCGCCCACCAATATTCACCCGGACGAGCATTCTTTCTAGTATCGCGCACAACCAAGCTGGGGTGATATTTCTCCCAAAAGGCTAAATCCCACATTTTAGTCGGCGGTATTGAAATATAATTTGTTTTGATTGAATACCTACCGTTAGATTTTTTTATCCATGCTTTTAAGGGTTGCCATATTGCCGTTACTTGTTGTGGAGATAGATTTTGAGTCATCAAAAAAAACGTAATCGTATTATTTTTGTTAATAGTAAATTGCTCGCCCCAATGTTTGTTATTCAATTTTTCTGCATACAAAGTAAGAAAGCGCGTAATAAGCATTTTAAATGAATGGCCACCATTAGCCGTGATCGTTCCACGCAACAAACCAAAATACTTTGGTAATGGGTGTGTTCGCAAAGTCATCTTAGTCACCACACCGAATGTGCCGCCACCACCGCCACGAATCGCCCAAAATAAATTTTTATTCTTACATTGATTGGCGATAACAACTTTGCCATTAGCTGTTACCACTTGCACTTGCAAAACACCTGCTGCGCCCGTGCCAAACCTCTTAGAAAAACTACCAAACCCCCCACCCTGAGTAAAGCCGCCAGCCGCGCCGACGGTTGTGCAACCACCACCCTGTACATATTGATGATGCTTTGTCGTTGCCATTGTATAAGCTTCAATCCAACGCGCTCCAGCGCCCACGGTTATTGCCGGAACCTCAGGTGTTGTTTTTCTTTTGCAACCCTTTGGCATGAAACGCGAGTGATAAGTAATCTTACGCATATTATGCGTCCAAATAAGTAAAGAATCCGGCGAGCTGGAACGGCCCAAATAATCATGCCCCGCACCTTTAATCACTAAACGAAGATTATGCTTGCGCGCAAAATTAACCGCTGCCGCGACATCCTTCGTATTTTTTGCCTCAACGGCATAAGTGCTTGCTTGATTTTTCCATGCATTAAGCCAACCTTGGCTTTCTGAATTGCCCGACTTGGATTGCATATAAAAAGGATTTTTGATGGCTTTCAAAGCTTGCTTACAGGCTTTATTTTTTTGATCTTTTGCGCAAACTGCTAGCGGCAATATCGGTTTAATTAAACGCCCTGAAACTTGTTTCGATAATTTCGACCATGCCTGCACACTCGGCCAACATACTTGACTCGGCAAACAGCGGCATGATCCTGCATATGCAATAACACTTATTAATGCAAAGATAACCCCGAAAAGAACACGCCTACCCATCACTCTCTCCTCCTTGAAGTTTATAATATAGTGTTTACAGCAAGTGAGGTCAAATCTCAAAGGAAATCCATAACAGGTTTGCTTCTTTGCCTTTTCATTTTTCCTCAGAACTAAAGGGAGAAAAAGACGAGTCTGATATTATGGCTAACTCTGAACCATTTGCCATACTTGACTTTGCGATCCATCAGGATCAGAATTGTCCTCTATAGCGTTCGCTCAAATTCTAATTCCAACTAGCGCCGCTCTTAATTTATTTTAATAACTATCGGGCTAATCCTCTGTCCACAACTATCAATATAAACTAGGGAAGCTTCCTAGGCGCACTGGATTTCTTAATAACTTTGTTATAAATTGCTGTGTGAGAATGAAATGTTGAGGACAAGTCGTTTAACTTTATTAGCGTTAATTATAAGTTTATTTGTATACAATTCATTTTGCTTTGCAGAAAGCTCTCTATGGCAATACGCAACCACAAAAAAACCAGCTGGCGAAGTAAGTAATGTTTTTTCTTTTCACACAACCGCAGCCGGCAACTTTATTAGCCTTTCTTATGCTTTTTACGATACTGAAAATAGCGGCTCATGCTCAGGAGCGCTAGGCCAAACGATCACCTATACCCCCTGTATTGACGCCACACATGCTGATAAAACTTATTATATCTCTAAAGCTAATTTATTTAAAATTGCAAGTCTAGCAACCGACGAAGATATCACAAAAATTAGATGCTCAAAAGAAGAAGATAACCCAGGAGGTGCTGTAGCAGAACGCCAAGCAACTTGTGATATAAATAATGAACTTTGTAGTAGCACAGCTAACACAACAGGCGCCGTCAACTTAAGTATTGATTCCGCCTGTAGCTAACTACATAGATTTTGCTTAAAAAGGATTTCACATGATGAAGAACAAACAAAAAATAAGAACCCTTTATGAACAAAAAATTGGACGCCCGCATGAGAAAAAATGCTGGGAAATCCCGAAACTCATTATCATAGGTCTTCAGCAAACCCAAGGTAATCCAGAAGATGCTTTTGAGGATGATGCTGGCATTGCCAGTTAGGAGAGAAATCTACCGTGTTTTATAGCAATGAGAACAACCAACTTATTATCGAAAAAAGCATCTCAAAGCTATTAAAGCAAATGCGTGACATACCCGACTGGAATGAAGCTTACATACAAAAAACCTTATTCAGTGGCTTTTGGTCCTACCCAGAAACTTTATTTGAAACAGCCTTCAAAGGTATTTATCGTATTCCTTTAGGCCACCAACTAAATCTTAATAAAAAAAACAAACCCATAATAGAACGCGCTTGGCATTTAAACTCACCCGAAATAGAAATTGACCATTATTCTTTCCAAGATGCTTGCTCTGAATTTAAAAATAAAATAAAAAAGGCCATCCAATCTTCATTAAGTAAGGATTCTATTGCCATTGAACTAAGTGGCGGACTTGATTCATCAGCTGTTACAGCCTTTACTCGAGAATTATTACCCCATGAAACTTTAACGACTTTTTCTAATGGCGCACCAACAAAACTCCCTGTTTGGTTTTCAAAACTTAACAAAGAAGAGCAAAGATATTGTAAAACTTATTTTTTTGATGAGTCAAAGCAAAGTCAGTCTGTTAGCCGATTCTTAAACACACAATCGCACTTCAATGATAGCGGTTACCATTTTCATGAGACTCTTGAACAATATTCTGAAATACTTGCTGGGTTTTCCGAGGTTCTTTTCCCTATCTTGAATCATCAAACCTATGAAACCGCACAAAGGTTAGGAATCAAAACACTTCTCTCAGGTTTTGGTGGAGATGAAGTTGTCAGCCAACATGCTAAATCTTTCTTACAAGAATTACACCAACAAAAAAAATACACTCGATATTATTATGAAAACCTCAGGCTTCATAAAGGCAAAAATATTCTAAGAAGACTTTCACCAAAACTTAAATCACAAACGAATTTTTGGGGGCAAGCAACCAGCCACTATGATTATCTTTATATTCCAGAGAATTTCCAAATACAAAAAGCAAGAACTTTAAACAGCATTAAAGATAAAGAATACGCTCTCATAGAAGGAGCACTATCTACACACTGGCAACGGCGCATTGAAACCTCAAAAATTATCGCAGAACATTATAATATCAATTACGCCTTCCCTCTCGCCGACCCTAAGTTAATGCAATTTTTCCACCAACTACCCAGCCACTTTAAATTTAGGCATGGCAAAGGACGCTATTTAATGCGTAGAAGCCTTGAAGGTATGCTACCTAAATCTATTATTTGGCGGTATTCGAAATATGGCGCAACAGCACCAGCCGCCTGGTTAAATTTAGTTGATAGCCTGCCTGAGCTTTTTCTATCACGAATTAAAGCAAACCACCAAGGTCTCATGGCTAATTATGTTAATATCCCTAAAATCATTGCGCACCTAGAAAAGAAACCGATTTTAAATTCAAACCTCTTGCGTGTTTGCATTGCAGTCTTAATGTTTTCGCATTTTGAGCATTACTTAAAGAGTGGCAGTTGAGTTGCCTCTGAGCTTAGTTGAAAGAATAGACGAGGAAGCGGGTCTCAGCAAAGAAAAGCCATTTCAGGCACACAAAACCGTGCCCCGAAACAAGTTTTCACCCGCAAACTGCTGATAAACAGGAGATTTTAGCTATTAAGAAAATGGCGGAGCGGACGGGACTCGAACCCGCGACCTCCGGCGTGACAGGCCAGCATTCTAACCAGCTGAACTACCGCTCCGCACATTGGATATTTGGTGGGTACTGCAGGAGTCGAACCTGCGACCCTCGCCTTGTAAGGGCGATGCTCTACCAGCTGAGCTAAGCACCCAACACCAAAAATCGTTCTTGGCTATAGAAGCCAAGCCGCGCATAGTACGCTATTTATCCGTACTTTACTAGCGCTTTATAAGAAAGATTACTTATCTTTGCCATTCAATTTATCTTTGAATGCTTTACCAGCTTTGAACACAGGCGCTTTAGAAGCTGCAATATTGATAGCTTCACCTGTTTGTGGGTTACGACCAACGCGGGCTTTACGGTCAGAAACCTTAAATGCACCAAATCCTACAAATGTGATTGAGTCATCATTTTTTAATACTTTTTCAATGTTTCCTAATACTGCATTTAACGCATTTTCAGCATCAGTTTTTGATAAGCCTGTATCTTCTGCGACATTATTGACGAAATCTGCTTTGTTCATATTTACCCCTTTCATTAATATATTAGCCTCAAAATAAGACTACCATTTCCATTGTTATCGGCACTCGGCCGACTTAAAATTACTCACAAATATCCCTGTATCTTCAAGGCTTTCCAGGCCACAACGAACAGCGAGTAGGCTTTATACCAACACCCGATTTAAACTGCAAGCAACTCACTGCTAAAACTCAGCATTTACTTAAAGTTTTTTTGGAATGATTGGTTTTAATTCATTTTTTTTTGCTTGCCTTCTTTTTAGTTGTCTTTTTAGCCTTTTTGACTGGTGCTTTCTTAGTCTTTTTTGAAGGCTTGGCTAAAGCAAAATCCCAAACTTCATCAATCCATTGTACAGGTTTGATGTTGAGGTCTTTTTTAATATTGCTTGGAATCTCAACTAAGTCTTTACTGTTTTCATGGGGAATAAGTACATTTTTAATGCCACCACGATGTGCTGCTAAAAGTTTTTCTTTTAAGCCGCCAATAGGAAGCACTTCGCCACGTAAAGTAATTTCGCCTGTCATCGCAACATTGGAATGCACAGGAATCCCTTTGATAATTGAAACGATTGCCGTACACATACCAATACCGGCGCTCGGACCATCTTTAGGTGTTGCGCCTTCTGGCACGTGAATATGAAGATTATTCTTTTCAAAAAACTCAGGATCAATCTCAAGTTCTTTATAGCGACTACGTACAACCGTCATGGCAGCATGAATCGATTCTTGCATAACATCGCCCAATTGACCTGTAATTGTTGCCTTACCTTTACCGGGCATTACAGCCGCTTCTATTCGTAGTAATTCTCCACCCACAGATGTCCAAGCCAAACCTGTGACTTGACCAATTCTGTTGAGCGTATCCGCAACACCAAAATCAAATTGACGGACGCCCAAGAACTCTTCAAGATTTTTACTGGTCACAGAGACGCTTTTCACACCACGCTTAAGTAGAATTTGCTTCACAACCTTTCTGCAAATCTTTGAAAGTTCACGTTCTAAATTACGCACACCCGCTTCACGCGTGTAATAACGCACAATATCTTTGATTACTTTTTCTGAAATTCTAATTTCTGATTTTTTCAAACCATGCGCTTCTAACTGTTTAGAAATTAAATGCTTCATCGCAATATTAATTTTTTCATCTTCCGTATAACCCGACAAACGAATAACTTCCATTCTATCTTGTAGTGCAGGAGGAATATTGAGCGAGTTTGCTGTTGCAATAAACATGACATGAGATAAATCATAATCAACTTCAAGATAGTGATCATTGAAGGTATGATTTTGTTCTGGGTCTAAAACTTCCAATAATGCTGATGCAGGATCACCCCTAAAATCAGCCGCCATTTTATCAATTTCATCCAGCATAAAAAGAGGATTTCGCGTTCCAGCTTTCGCTAGCTTTTGAATTATTTTGCCTGGAAGAGCGCCAATGTACGTGCGTCTATGGCCGCGAATTTCAGCTTCGTCTCGGACACCGCCCAATGAGAAACGTAAAAAATGTCGCCCTGTCGCATTAGCAATCGATTGCCCCAAAGACGTTTTGCCCACACCAGGAGGACCCACTAAACAAAGTATCGGACCTTTAAGTTTTTCAACGCGTTGCTGAACGGCAAGATATTCAACAATACGTTCTTTGATTTTATCTAAACCATAATGCTCTTCTTCAAGCGTTTTTTCAGCTTTCTTAAGGTTCTTATTGATTTTACTAGATTTTTTCCAAGGAACACTGAGTAACCAATCCAAATAATTCCGAGAAACCGTGGCCTCAGCCGACATAGGCGCCATCATTTTAAATTTACTGAGCTCTGCTTTTGCTTTCTTTTGAGCATCCTCTGGCATACCTGATTCTGCGATTTTTTTCGTCAATGATTCAATTTCATCAACTTCTTCATCTTCAGAGCCTAGCTCTTTTTGAATAGCTTTCATTTGTTCATTTAAATAATATTCACGCTGACTTTTTTCCATTTGGCTTTTAACACGCCCACGAATGCGTTTTTCAACTTGAAGTAAATCAATTTCAGCTTCAACCAAAACAAGTAAACGCTCCATACGTGTTTCAACAGATTTGATTTCCAGGAGTTCTTGCTTGTCGACAAGTTTTAAGCCTAAATGCGCTGCAATGCTATCAACCAAGCGCTCACCATCTTCAATACTTCCAAGCGAAGTTAGAATTTCTGGTGGAATTTTTTTATTTAATTTCACGTATTGATCAAAGATTGAGAGCAAACTTCTTGAAAGCGCTTGAACTTTAAAACCGGTTGCATCAATGGATTGTAAAACATGGATGTCCGCTGAAATCATTTCCTCTTCAAAAAAGAATGAGTTAAGTACAGCTCGAGAATTACCCTCCACAAGCACTTTAATCGTACCATCAGGAAGCTTTAATAACTGCAAAATGGTTGAGATTGTTCCAACCTTATAAAGGTCTGATTCTTTTGGTTCATCATTCAAGGCATCTTTTTGCGTGACTAACACAATTTGCTTATTAAGCTTCATAGAAGCTTCAAGCGCCTTAATTGACTTCTCTCTACCCACGAATAATGGAATCACCATATTGGGGTAAATGACAACATCACGAAGTGGAAGAACGGGTAATTGTAGGTTTTTTAGTTTTGTACTCATTCAGTTAAAGCCTTTTTAAAATCATTAAAATAATATAATTTCTAATCTAATTAAGCTTTATATGGGGATATATTGCAAGAATAAAAGGCTGTCACTGAAGATTCTTATTCGCTAGAAGCTTTGTCGCGCTTGTTGTTGTCCTTATAGACTAACTTGGGGACCCCAGTATCATCAAGCAACACGGACTCATCCACAATGACTTTTTCGACATTATCTTGAGACGGCAATTCGTACATGGTATCAAGAAGAATATGCTCAATAATGGAACGCAGCCCACGTGCGCCGGTCTTCTTTTCCATCGCTTGTTTTGCTATAGCAATCAAGGCTTTATCCTGCACTTCTAATGCAGCACCTTCCATATTGAACAAAGCTTGATATTGTTTTACCAAAGCATTTTTGGGTTCGGTTAAAACAGAAATCAATGCTTCTTCATCCAGCTCATCCAACGTTGCAATGACTGGCATGCGCCCTACAAACTCAGGGATCAAACCAAATTTCACAAGGTCATCTGGTTCTGTTTGCTTAAAATATTCCATTTTAACTTTGTTATCATCGACACTTTTCACTTCGGCCGCAAAACCTATACCTGATTTTTCAGTACGATTCCGAATAATGTTTTCCAAGCCTGAAAAGGCGCCGCCACAAATAAATAAAACATTAGCTGTATTCACTTGTAGGAATTCTTGCTGTGGATGTTTACGTCCACCCTGAGGAGGAATAGAAGCCACCGTGCCCTCAACAAGCTTTAATAAGGCTTGCTGCACGCCTTCACCTGACACATCTCGAGTGATGGAAGCATTCTCAGATTTACGTGTAATTTTATCGATTTCATCGATGTAGATAATGCCTCTTTCTGCTTTCGCTATATCATAATTACAGCTTTGAAGAAGTTTTTGAATGACATTTTCAACATCTTCACCGACATAGCCTGCTTCGGTAAGCGTTGTTGCATCCGCAATAGCAAAAGGCACATCTAAAATTTTTGCCAAGGTTTGAGCAAGCAAGGTTTTACCGCTACCTGTGGGTCCAATTAATAAAATATTACTTTTATTAATTTCAACTTCATCGTTTTTATCTTGTTTTAAGCGCTTATAGTGATTATAAACCGCAACAGATAAAACTTTTTTAGGATATTCTTGCCCAATCACATATTGATTTAAGTTTTCAAAAATTTCTTTAGGCGTGGGTAATTTCTTTTGAGCAAGTTCTGCTGAAGTTTCACTGTCTATAGATGATGCCGAAGCTTCTTCAGTAATAATATCATTACAAAGCTCAATGCATTCATTACAAATATAAACTGAAGGTCCTGCAATAAGCTTGATCACTTCTTTTTGGGTTTTACCACAAAAAGAACATTGCAAATTTTTATCCGACTTTGACTTACCCGCCATAAATAACCTCTATTTTTTCTTATCTTCTGTTGGTCTGCTTTCAAGAATTTTATCAACTAAACCGTATTTTAATGCTTCTTCTGCACTCATGAAGTTATCACGGTCAGTGTCTTTTTTAATTTGCGCAAGTGGCTGACCTGAATGTTTCGCTAAGATTTCATTTAATTTCTCACGAATAGAAAGAATTTCTTTGGTATGAATTTCAATATCCGTTGCTTGACCTTGATAACCACCCAAAGGCTGGTGAATCATGACACGAGAGTTTGGTAAACAAAATCGCTTGCCTTGAGCACCACCATTTAATAAGAATGCACCCATGCTGCAAGCTTGACCAATACAGGTTGTACTAATATCTGGCTTGATGTATTGCATTGTATCGTAAATTGCCATACCCGCAGTAACTGAACCACCAGGAGAGTTGATATACAGATGAATATCTTTATCAGGATTTTCAGACTCCAAGAAGAGAAGCTGAGCAACAATTAAATTCGCCATGTGATCTTCAACTTGACCCACAAGAAAAACAACACGTTCTTTCAGTAAGCGTGAGTAAATATCGTACGAACGTTCACCGCGAGATGTTTGTTCGATCACCATAGGCACTAAAGTTGATTCTATAATATCCTGATTCATTGTTTTCTCCGTTGTTTATTGGCCTTGCGCTTGCATGACGTCTTTGTAATCCATTTTCTTATCAACAATCTTAGCGGTTTCAAGTAATTTTTCAACTGCTTGATCTTCCATTGCAACTGCTTCAATTTGACCCAAACGTTGCTTGTCGCCATAATACCATTTCACAAATTCAGCAGGGTTTTCATAGCTGCTCGACATGCTTTCAATTAACGTTTTAACACGATCCGCATCAGGCTTTAATTCATTCTTTTTGATAAACTCGCCAATAAGCAAACCTAGTGTGATTCGGCGTTTAGCCGGCTCTTCAAGATGTTTACGTTCTTCATCGGTGAGCTTGTGATCTTTCTCAGGCGCCTGACCTTGTTGCTGATGCATTTGTTGATGCAACGCTTCAATTTCAGCTTCTAATAAAGCATTAGGGATTTCAACTTTATTAATTTCCAATAACTTTTCAAGCACGGCGTTTTTATTTTTAACTTTCACCGCAGCTTCTAATTCTTTTGTCATATGCTTTTTTAAGTCTTCTTTAAATTTCTCAATGCCGCCTTCTTTAACGCCAAATTGCTTCAAGAATTCATCATTGACTTCAGGAAGTTTGGCTTCATTGACTTTATGTACTTTAATTTTAAAGACTGCAGGTTTTCCTGATAATTTAGCTTCATGATAGCCATCAGGGAATTTAACATTAACTTCAAGATCATCGCCTGCTTTCGCGCCAATAATACCATCTTCAAAACCGGGAATCATAGAGTTTGAACCAAGGACTAATGGAACTTTCTCAGCTTTACCGCCTTCAACAGGCTCGCCATCTACAGAGCCGTCAAAATCGATAATAACTTGATCATCTTTTTTTGCTTCGCGCTCAACTTCATTCCATTCAGTGCGTTGTTTGCGTAATTGTTCAACAAGGTTTTCTAAATCGGTTGCTTGAATTTCTGAAGCAACTTTTTCAATTTCAAGCCCTGATAAATCTTTTAATTCAATTTCAGGATAAACTTCAAAGCTTGCAACATATTCTAAATCTTTACCTTCGTCAGCTGCTAATGATTCAATGACAGGGGATCCTGCGGGATTTAGTTTTTGCTCTGTAATCGCCTCAAACAAAGTTCTTTGTAAAACTTCATTCACAATATCACGACGCACTGATTCACCATAACGCTCTTCTACGACTTTGCGAGGTGTTTTGCCAGGACGAAAGCCATCTATTTTAACCGACTTCATCGCGCCATCGATTTTTTTGTTATAAGCTTTTTGAATTTCTTCGTCAGGTACTGTAACTGTAATTTTTCGTTTCAAACCTTCTTGTGTTTCTAGTGAGACTTGCATATATGACCTCGTAATGTAATAAACAATACTATTATTGAATTAAAAATGGTGCGAAAGGAGAGACTCGAACTCTCACAGGTTGCCCTACTGGAACCTAAATCCAGCGCGTCTACCAATTCCGCCACTCTCGCAAATGGGGTGAACGATGGGGCTTGAACCCACGACCGCCGGAATCACAATCCGGAGCTCTACCAACTGAGCTACGCCCACCAAAATCGTTAATTTTTATTTGTCGCTCCAAAAAATGGTGCGCCCGGCAGGACTCGAACCTGCTACCCTCGGCTTAGAAGGCCGATGCTCTATCCATATGAGCTACGGGCGCAATGTTTTCTTCTGCCTTAATATTCGTTCGGATCTTATTGAAATATATAAGTTATTTCTTGGAATCCAATCCTCGTAAATTTGGTCGGGGTGGAGGGATTCGAACCCCCGACCCTCTGGTCCCAAACCAGATGCGCTACCAAGCTGCGCTACACCCCGCTACCAAAAAGACGAACAGGGATAATACTGATCATCACTGGTGAGGTCAATGCATTTTTGTTGATTTTTCAGTACTTGAATACGTAATAAGCCATTGATCTTCAAGACATTCAACAGTATTCTTGTGGTCGATATAAGACAGAGACCCTAAACATGACAGCAAAGATCATTGACGGTAAAAAAATCGCAAGCGACATCATTGCAGATATCAGCAAAGAAGTGACAGCGCGCATAAAAAAAAATCTCGCTCAGCCGCATTTAGCTGTAGTTTTAGTGGGTGACGACCACGCTTCAAGTATTTATGTAAAACATAAACAAAAAGCCTGCAAAGATGCCGGAGTACTTTCAACGCTTCACCAATTACCTGTCAGCACTTCTGAAAAAGTATTGCTCTCACTTATTAATGACTTAAATAATGATAAATCTGTGAATGGTATTCTCGTACAACTCCCCCTACCTAAGGACGTTAGTTCAGAGAAAGTACTTGAAAGCATTGATCCACATAAAGACGTTGATGGCTTTCATCCTTTTAATTTAGGAAAACTTGTACAAAAAAACCCAGGGCTTCGCCCGTGTACCCCCCATGGTGTCATACAACTCATTAGAGCTATTGGGCTTGACCCTAAGGGTTTACATGCTGTGGTTGTTGGCGCATCTAATATTGTTGGTCGACCCATGGCTTTTGAGCTTTTATTAGCGAGTGCAACTGTCACTATCTGTCACAGAAAAACACAGAATTTAGCCGAACATGTCAAACAAGCTGATATTTTAGTTTCAGCCGTAGGTAACCCTGGATTAATTAAAGGTGATTGGATAAAATCAGGAGCAGCCGTTTTTGATATTGGTATTAGCCGGCTCGACAATGGCAAACTCTGTGGTGATATTGAATTTAATGAAGCAAGTAAACGTGCCAACTGGATTACACCCGTTCCAGGTGGCGTTGGACCCATGACTGTTGCAACGCTAATGCAAAATACCTTATTAGCCACGCAATTGCAGGAACTGTAGCACGAGACAATCTCGCTGATAATAAAACTTAAATATAACAATACCCCCTACACACCTCCTAAAACACGGTCCTTTAACAAAGGAAAACTATGTTTAATCTTAAGAAAAAACCTTCGTTTTTTTTATCGGATATTACATCACCATCGCGTTATCAAATACACAAACATTTGTTACAGCATGGATTTGAGCAGGCACACAAACCTTCCAAGGCGACTTTTTCTGATAGAAATTTAACGCTAAGCACTGATGCGAGCGAATATTTGGAATACAAACATTTACTCACTTACATGCTCCAACAACATTCGCCTGCAGTTATTCCGCTGTCTTATATTATTGATGACAATAATTATTCTGAAGTATTAAATGAAATCAATCAAAAGCATCATCAGCTAGACAATAAATATGAGCACCCTGTTTGGATTTTAAAACCTTCATTGCTAAACAATGGGCAGCACATTAAAATCTTCAACTCATTTAATGCTTTAAATAAGCATTACTCTACCAACTTGCGCTTAGGTGGCGAACATGTGCTTCAACAGTACATTACAAAACCTGCGCTCATTGAGGGGCATAAATATAGCTTGCGACTCTTTGTTGTTTTAACTAATCATAAAAAAGCCTTTCTTTATAAAGATGGGTATTTTAATGTCAGTACAAAAACCTATAATGAAAATGATTTTGACGACTTAAGTTTGCATATTACCAATGAGCATTTTAATGGTGTAGATAATAATGTAGAACAGATTCCAACAAAAGCCGTTTCAAATTTTGCTACTCATTATCAACAAGCAAAGAATATTATTTTCGAAACGCTTCATGCCTTACAAAAAGAAGCGCCTTCATTAATGGTTGACCCTAACATTCCTGCCTTTGATTTTTTTGGTTTTGATTTTATTATGGATCAAGATTCAAAACTCTGGCTACTCGAAGTCAATCACGCGCCCTGCTTTCCTGTTGAAGATGATCACCCCTTGCAACAAGCGCTTTATCATCATTTTTGGGAAGATGTTTTGGATGCTTTTGTGATTCCTATTATGAATAAGCCCTTGATTAAGCATTTTCATCATGAGCGCTTTGATGAGATTGAGTGAGCAATCAATGCCTTCAACTTAAGCCCCGAAATCCACGCTATATGTATGTAGGTCGGGTTCTTTGCGGAGCAAAAATCCCGACACTTGGGATGTTTCCGATGGTGGGATTTTTTGCTTCGCAAAAGAACCCACCCTACCTATAAGTGTCTTTATGCCTAAAGTTGACGGCATTGAGTGAACACTTACGACGCTGCGACAGGCGTCTGGCAACTTGTTCCTGCAGCTTCTTCCTGGCTGAGCTCCTCTCCATAGCTAGCCATCAACTTCGGTATTGACTCTGATAAAACCTCAATATCAAATCCCGACTCTATCCAGTGCCAAAACCATGCCAGGCTAAACTTATTGCCTCTATCTGTTTCATAAATAAGGTGTTTCTAGCTTTTATGCCTCGGCTGATTTTTCTTTGGTCGCAGAAATCAAAACTAACTAACGTTATGTCCGATTTAAGGGTCTGACCCCTATCAAATGCGGATATTAATTAAGGATGAAACCTAGCTTGGAAGGCTGCAGTTAACATTTGCTTGATTTCCTGAGTGGCCGCAACGTCAGAAGGGGTTTGCTCCTCAGCATTTTCTTCTTGCTTTGCTCCTTGTTCCAATAACCATTTAACATGTGTCGAATTTCCTTTTTTTGCTGCACGATGTAAAGCGGTATTTTTTGAAGGGCCTGATGCATTAATATCGGTGCCAGCATCTACCAAAGCCTGAAGAGCTTGAGTTTCATCAGTCTCCATATTACTGATGCAGCGAAATGCGTGTTCTTTATCTTTATCCGCTTCAAGCATTCCTTCTTTGAGTGCTGCAATACACGAAGAAGTAAGGCATTCATCTGAAAAGCATACTTCTATTACGGTTTTCGATGATTTCTTTTTAATACAAAAACACGATAACAGTTGATCAACAAGGCTTGCCTCTCTAGTACTTGGAAACTCATAGCTTTTGGCGCGACGTTCGGGATTAATGGCAACAGTCCGCAGGCTTTCGCTAGCATTTTTTTTGTTTTGCATTAAAAGGTAATCGATTGGTCTAAGCCCCTGATTATCCTTCTTATGATAATTAGCACCATTTTTAAGATACACCTCAATCATACGAGATTCTTTTAACATGCACGCATAATGCAATCCACTTCTTCCAAAATCATCTCTCGCATCGATGTCGAACTTAAACAGTGTTGGATACCTTTTACTCTGCTCTATCAAATAACAAAAAGTTTTTGTATCACGCATTTTTGTTGCTAAAAGCAAAGGGTTTTTGCCCTCTTTATCTTTTACTGTTAAATCTAAGAGCCGCCCTGCCTCTCGGCATTTTCTTAAGAATAACTTAAGCCTTTCAAAGGCCTCATTGGCGATGATGTTATGTAAAGGTGTATTATCCCAATCATCCCAATAAGAGAGATGATCCAAGCTTGAATTTGAGAGCGCTTGTTTTTTGTTTTGAGCAGATTGTTTTTTAATAGCTAAATCAAAAAGGCGCTCAGCATGTGTGTGATGAGGGGTTAGCGCACCTAAGTGAAATAGATTTTGACCTGTGCTTTTAAGTCCTTTATCAATGTTAATATCAAGCTCAAGGTACAAGAGAGCCACCAACGGAGTAAGTGCTAACACGAAAGATGCTAGTGAAGAATCAAATTGATAACCTTTATCTTTGCATGTTTTCAATAATTCCCTCAAACTTTGAATGTTCGGGACATCTTCTAAATTTTCAATAAAGGCTATAGAGCGGCGCTGATAAACAATACTCATAATACTACTCAAGAGGCAAGGAATAAGTATCTCTTTACTTTCGTATGTCATGCTTGCGGAGAAGATAATCCTATTAACAGCTTCAAAATCGTTTTCAGAGTTCAATGCATTACTTGCGCTTAGCATTACTGGGTCAGAGAAGTGACTTCTATCTCTGTTAAGAAGGTGAGATGCGCTGTCTATTATTGATTGCATTTTTAAATCCTTAACTAGTCTTTTTTGTAATTGTTTATCCAGCTATTAAAGAAGGATTGCCGCTTTCGAATCTTGCGGTAATAGTACAGAATTGACCCAAAACAAACAAGCAAAATATGGTCAATCAAGGGGGCTTTAGCGCTTAAATTCAATGCGAACCCATCTCTTCAGCATGCTTTCCATTATAGAAAAGCGTAAAAAGACATGCGGCAACAGTTAGCCATGCACCTATCTCTATGGGTAAACTTACTGAAAAATGATCGGTGAATGCATCGATGATTGATATCACAGTCCAGGCCATCCCCCAAACAGATGTCTGCACACCCATCACCCAGCCTTGGTGTTCGGGCATAACAGAGTTTGAATAAATGGTTACAAAACTTAAATACGCAATACCGTTTACAATGGAACTAATGGCTATTGTTACCCATGGCGTAAACGGATGGTAGCTATAAACATAGACAAACATACCTAGACTTAAAACAAGCAAGCTCCAAATCGCAAGCGTTTTTAAAGTAAAATAGCGCTCAAGTAAAGGCGTTAAAACAATAAGTCCTATTGCAAGCCCCAGACCTAAAACAGCATAAAACCAACCAATTTGAATCGTTGAATAATGGTATCGCTGCAATAAGAAAAGCGAACTGAATTGAATCATAGCTCCCCACCCCAATTGCGATAAGAAAAAACAAATGGATAACCAGCGTATTGTTTTATGTTTAAAAGCATCAAGGAATAATAAAAAACCTCTCATTAGTTTTATTTTTTCAAGAACGACTTCTTTTATTTCAGGTGCTTTATAAAAGGCCCAGAGTAAAAGCATATTAATTAAAGATAAGACGGCAGCAAAAAACAAAGGTGTCGCATAATCAAAGTATGAAGAAACTTGCGTACTTGATAGCAAGCCGCCAATCGCAGGGCCTATACTAAAACCAATGGCATAAAAAGCAATGAGCAAGCCTAGATACAAAGATTTTTTCTTTGGATCAGTCAAGTCAAGTATAGCTGCCTCACCAACCGGTACACTACCCCCTGTTAAGCCCTCAAGTGCACGACTTATAATAAAAACAATACCCATTCTTAAATTCACAGCGACGGCTGAAATCATATAAGCAACCACAGAACCCGCCAATGAAATCAGTAACACTTTCTTTCGACCGATGCGATCTGAAATATCACCTAAAATTGGCGCGCCTATGACACTAAAAAAAGGGAAAGCGGCTATCGCCAATCCATAATAAATTTCTCTTGTTGTTTGGGAGGTATCAGGCGGAACAAGACCATGAACTTTGGTCATGAAAATAGGTGCGACGATAGGAAAGATGATGCCTAGACCAAGGCCATCGATAAAAATCAACATTAATATTGATAAGAGTGCGATCCTATTTCGCTTTGTCATTTAAAGTCCTTTTTCTTGTGTGGTGGGTGCTTCCGATGGTGAGATTTTTGCTCCGCAAAGAACCCACCCTACTCCACTAAACTAATGTTTAATTTTCCAAATGGTTTTACCATCAGCATCTTCAAGCAAGATGTTTTTTTCCATTAAAACATCACGAATACGATCCGCCTCAGCCCAATCTCTATTTTTTCTAGCATCCAAACGTGCATTAATTAATGTTTGAATCTCATTTTCATTGATCGCTAAATCACTAGCATCAGTGAAGAAATCTTCAGGATCTTGCTCTAACAATCCAAGCACACCCGCTAACTTTTTCAATAGTCCAGCATGCGCCTCAACACTCGAATCATTCGTTAATTTAAGTTTATTAATTTCACGCGCCAAATCAAACAACACGGCTAAAGCAACAGGTGTATTAAAATCATCATCCATAGCTTCTATAAACCGTTTTTCAAATTCGCTCTTTTTAATTGGCTCACCTATTTTTACACCGCGTAATGCCGTATAAAAACGCACCAGACAATCTTGCGCACTTTTAAGCGTTTCTTCAGAATAATTAACTGGCGCACGATAATGCGATGCTAACATGAAATAACGGATTTGCTCTGCTGAAAAATGCTCTAAAGCATCTCGGATTAAAAAGAAATTACCCAGTGATTTCGACATTTTTTCATTGTTAATATTTAAAAACCCTGAATGCATCCAATAATTCGCAAAGGTTTTTTTTGTCGTTGCTTCTGTTTGCGCGATTTCATTTTCATGGTGAGGAAACATTAAGTCCATCCCACCACCGTGAATATCAATGGTTTCAGCCAAACAGCAGGTTGACATGACTGAGCATTCAATATGCCAGCCAGGACGTCCTTTCCCCCAAGGTGAAGGCCAAAAAGGTTCATCGGGTTTTGCCATTTTCCATAAAACAAAATCTAAAGGATCATCTTTTGATTCATCAACCTCGATACGTGAGCCTACCTCTAAATCATCTAAATTGCGATTTGATAATTTACCGTAACCTTTAAACGCTCGGACTCTATACATAACATCACCCGTAGCACCAACATAAGCGAAGCCAGTATCAACCAATGCCTTGATCATTTTAATCATACCATCGATATAATCAGTCGCTCTTGGGCTTTGATCTGAAGGCAAAATACCTAAAGCTTTTTGATCTTCTCGCATAGCTTCAATAAAACGCTCAGTTAAAGCATCATAAGCTTCTTTATTTTCATTCGCGCGTTTAATGATTTTATCATCGATATCAGTAATGTTTTGAACGTAATTAAGCTTATAACCTCGAAAACGAAAATAACGGGAAATCATATCAAAAGATATCATCATTTTCGCATGGCCTAAGTGACAATAATCATAAATCGTCATGCCGCAAACGTACATACTGATTTCGTTTTCACGGATTGGGACAAACGTTTCTTTTTGTTTTGTTAGGGTGTTGTATATTTTCATTTGATTTTCTCGTTTGTTGGCGGGGGTTTTTGCTTACGCTTTGGATCCCGCCCCACCTCAATGGTAAATATGTTCATTTATTCTGGTGGGATTTTTTGCTCCGCAAAAGAACCCACCCTACTCGCAATGGCAAACGCTTTTGTGTAGGGCTGGTTCTTTTGCGGAGCAAAAAATCCCACCATCATGCGCAGAGCTTTAACGCTTGCTCGAAACGTTTAATTAAATTCTCTTTACCTAAAATTTCAAATATCGGTGCGAGCTCAGGCCCATGTTGTTCACCTGTCAATGCAAAACGTACAGGCATAAACAAACCTTTACCTTTAACACTCAACTTTTCTTTCAATACATTAAGCATTTCTTTGTACGCCATATCTTGATTAACACATTCAATACACAACTCAAAAAAAGCTTTACCGGCATTTGCGATAATTTCATTAGACTCTAAAGCTAACTCACCAAACAAAACATCCTTCCATTGTTCAACTTCATGGTTAAATTGTATATTCGGTTTAACCATCGTAACAAAGGCTGATTTTTTATCCTCAGGCACACCATCAATAAATACTGAAATATAACTCATAAACGCTTCATCAGACAAAGAAGCAAGCGCTTGTTTCTGCCAATAATTCAACTGTGAAACATCATACTTCGCAGGCGAGGTACTTAAATTTTTCATATCAAAGTTCTTTGCAAGCGCCTCTAATGACATAAATGCATTAGACTCATAATAATGCCCTAAACGCGCCAAGTAATTCACGATTGCTTCAGGCAAATACCCCATCTCTCTTAAATCACGAATACTCCGGCTACCATTACGCTTAGATAAAGGCGAACCATCCGAACCAAAAATTAAAGAAATATGCGCATACTCAGGCGCGGGTAACTTTAAAGCTTTTAAAATTAATAATTGTCTCGGCGTATTCGTTAAGTGATCCTCACCTCGAGAAGCAAGTGTCACTTTCATCATGGCATCATCAATGCCATTACAAAACATAAACGATGAAGCGCCAGAAGATCTACGAATAATAAAATCACCAATATCATTCGTTTTAAATTGTTGCTTACCTTTAACTAAATCTTCAAACTCAACGGTTTCATTATCAGGAATACGAAAACGCAAAGAAGGTTTTATGCCTTCTGAAATTTTCGTTTGGATTTCTTCTTGACTCAAACTACGGCAAGTCCCCGCATAACGCGGCGCCAAACCTCTAGCACGTTGTAATTTTCGACTTAACGCCAATTGCTCTTCAGAACAAAAACAAGGATAAGCTAAATCTTCATCTTCGAGCTTTTGATAATAATCATTATAAATATCAGCCCGCTCAGATTGATGATAAGGCCCATTAGGCCCGCCAATATCAGCGCCCTCTTGCCAATTCAAACCTAACCATTCCATATCCACTTTCAAAGCTTCTTCAAATTCAGGTTTAGAACGCTCAAGATCTGTATCTTCTATACGCAATAAAAAATCGCCCGCGCCATGCGCTGCCATTAAATAATTGAATAAAGCTGTTCGAATATTGCCTACGTGAACCAGGCCTGTGGGGCTGGGCGCAAATCGTGTTTTTACCATTGTTTTATCTTATTGCTCAAAAGGTGAAATAATACATGAGAGGTTGCTTAAGATCCATACTTCAATGAATGAATAGCTCTAGAATAGACAGGCGCTATCGCGCTAGCTTTCTTTAAAGCTTGGGGGGGGGTATTAGGAGACTTACCAGATAGCCTGATACCTCAAAAATTATCGCGCAAGCATTGATCGTGTTTTGGGCGATATAGTCTATAATGGAAGCATGGATAAAAAAATCAGAACACTTACTAAAACATTCACAGCTATAGTGGCTAGCGTAAGCTTAAGCTCTGCATTGCAGGCAACCTCCATAGTTACGCAATGCCCTAACTCAAGTAGACTTGCGGCAACCTTTTATACTAATTCTCTTGCGCTTTTCGATGAATATATCGCTAACCTAAAGAAAACACCCAATCTTGCTGAGCTAAAACAAAGCTTGCTCGATGCTGGGTATCCAACCAATTACTACAAATCGAACCAAGGTTTAAGCTTTAATTCAAATGGCTGTACCGCACACATCCTCACAATCACATGCGACAAAAAAAGCTGCCAGCATTAATGATCCTATCAACATGCTTAAACAAGAAATTAATCCCTGAGAATAGACACTTTACGGCATCCGGCAAAGCTGTCAAAATAGTGACGAATTACCAACAGAAGAATTCTATGCATACCATTGAATGGCCCCCAAAATACACATTACAACGTAGCCCTCGAGCCAAGCGAATCATTTTTAAAATTGTTCCGGGGCGTGGCTTAGAAGTTGTTGTACCGAAACGTTGCGCTTTAAAACATGTTGAACCTTGCATGGAACAAGCGCGTGCTTGGATTGAAAAAGAAATGGCGGTTTTTTATTTGGAGCAACGTAAACGTACCGATATGCTTTTGCCTGAAAGTATTCATTTAGAAGCGTTTGACGAAGAATGGTTGGTGACTTATCAAGAAGCGCCCTTGAAAAATATGAAGCTTAAAGCGATTGGGAATATGCTTTTAATTAGGGGCGATGTTCAATCGAAAGAAAAATGTTATCAAGCAATTTCTAAGTGGGCTAAGCAATATGCGCGCTTTCGCTTGCCGCCGTGGTTGCGTGAATTAAGTGAAAAGCATCAGCTTTCGTTGAATCAAATTAGTATCCGCGATCAAAAAGGTCGATGGGGTAGCTGTTCTATTGAGAAGAATATTAATTTAAATTACAAATTAATCTTTATGCCGAAACATGTTGCAGAGCATATTTTATTGCATGAGCTTTGTCATACGGTGCATTTGAATCATTCGGTTAGGTTTCATGCTTTGCTTAAAACCGTTGATCCGGATTATGAAGTTAATTATAGGCTTGCGAAAAAGGCTCAGAGTTTTGTGCCGATTTGGTTGTAGGGTGGTTTTTTTTGCTTCGCAAAAGAACCCACCCTACACACCCCGACAAATCCATAAATTTCAATACCTTAGAAAGAATTTTTATTATTCCTGAGAATCTTTGCTATAATTTTGATCAGGTTAGATAAGGAGATAAATCATGAGATTACTAGTCGCTATTTTGTTACCTTTTTTATTATTTTTCACCATTGATCGCCCTATTGCTGGGATCATTTGTTTGATTCTGCAATTGACTATTGTGGCTTGGATTATTGCGGCTTTGTGGGCTGTTTATGCATTATCGCAGTATGAGACTGAGCAGAAGATTCGTGATAGTAAAATGAATCAAGGACACTAAGCTAGAACTGTCGTTTCTAAAAGCTCAGGAAGCTCTTTGACTGATTGAACGATATATTCCGGCGATTTTTTAAAGCGTGAAAAATTGCCTTTTTTATTGCTTACCCAACAAAAATCTAGACCTGCATTGATTGCCCCCTGGAAATCACTTTGCAATGAATCACCTATCATTAAAACATCTTTTGCTTCATGGCCTAAATCATTAAGCGCGATATCAAAGATTTTTTTGTTAGGTTTTGCAAGTTTTACTTCACCTGAAATAATCAGCGTTTCGAATAAACCGTGTAAACTTGCGTTTTTAAATTTAATTTTTTGAACATGAGTTACACCATTTGTTAAAATGCCGAGTTTATAGTTTTTTTGTAATTGGATAACGGCATGTTCTACGCCTTCATACCAAGAAGCAGCGTGCGCCATTTCATTTTCATAACTGTCTGCAATTTGCTTAACATCAGTAGATAAATTATATCGCTTAAGTAGCTTAATGAAACGAAGTAAATTAACATCATTAGGCTTGATTTCTTCAGCTTCAACTTGCTGCCAAAAACGTTTATTAATAGCGTGGTACTCATTTCGAAACTTATTAAAACTATGTCCCGTCTTGCAAGTAAAGTGATTAGTATAAAGGGATGTCAGGGCAATACTTTCTGATGCGGAAAAATCTAGAAGTGTATTATCTAAATCGAAGAGTAGTGCTTTATAGTTTTTCATATTTTAATACCGGTTCAAACTCAAACGTCATCCCGGCCTTGAGCCGGGATATTTTTTAATTAAACAAGACTCCTGCTTCCGCAGGAATGACTTAGTGCATATAAGGTGCTTTTTTCCGTACACTTGATTCTATAGAGAATCGCGAAGCTCTTTAATTGAAGCTTCACTCCATTCTTTATCTTGAGCAATCTTCAATTCGCCCGACAAGTCTTCAGCTAAGTCTTGCGCAACTTCAACCATTTCATCAAAGACAACAACCGGATCATCATGGTCTGATGTTGTCATAAACATCACTAAACCTTTGCAACTAAAGCGTGCCATATTACTTAAATCAAATTCGCCTGTTTGTGTTGCGGCAGCAAGGCTAAATAAACTTTTTCCTGATTCTTCTTTATTCTCATGATAGTGGAAAATTCTCATATCACCAAAACGAAAGCCATGCGCAAGCAAAACTTGCAGCAAACTAAAGCCACCAAAGGTTTTATCCTCGGGTGCAATAAGCGTAAGCATAACAGTCTTGGATTCTTTAGCTTTAACAGGCGCTTCTTCTGTTTTAATTTGTTCGGCAGCCGTTTCTTGAGGTTCAGGCTGAGATTCTTGTTCTTGTTCGGGCTCAGGCTCTTCTTTTACATTCTCTGGCTCACTGGGTTCACGTAATAGATTCTCAACGGCTTCATCTTCTGCTTCAGCATGTGTCGGCTCTCTTTCAGCCGCTTCGTCATAAGCTTGCGCTTTCTCTTCAGTAAATTCATTGGCAATAGGATCAATAACATTATCAACATAAGGTTCTTGGATAGCTTGATCTTCAGTCATCCTGTCATCGTTTTCAGCTTCTTCGAATTCATCTTTAAGATCAACATCCATACGTTTCATGACGGATTTTCTTTGTTTCTTTTGACGCCTTAATCCATCCCAGAGTATTGCACAGATAATGCAAGCACCTATGATTAATAAAACAATTCGAATTTCAGATTCCATCTGAAGCTCCTAAATAATATTCCAATTAAGTTGGTGGGATTTTTTGCTTTGCAAAAGAACCCACCCTACTCGTTTCCAGCAACCCTATGCTTCTGCTAGTGCTACTGCTTCTTTAATATCAACAGATACAATACGCGAAACACCTGGCTCATGCATTGTTACCCCTGTTAATTGCTCTGCCATTTCAATCGCACCTTTATTATGACTAATAAAAATAAACTGAACTTGATCTGACATTTCTTTAACAAGATTACAATAACGATTTACATTCGCATCATCTAATGGCGCATCAACCTCATCCAGCATACAAAAAGGTGCTGGATTAATTTGGAAGAGCGAAAAGACTAGCGCGATCGCTGTTAATGCTTTTTCACCACCTGACAGAAGGTGAATCGTACTATTCTTTTTACCAGGAGGCCTTGCCATCACAGAAACACCCGTGTTTAACAAATCTTCACCCGTTAATTCTAAGCTTGCGCTACCGCCACCGAAGGCTTTAGGGAAATATTCTTGGAAGTGCTTATTGACTGTATCATACGTTTCTTTAAAACGTTCTCGCGTTTCTGCATCAATTTTAGCAATTGCATTTTCCAATGTTTCGAGCGCTTCTTCAAGATCGGAATTTTGTTTATCTAAATATTCTTTTCGTTCAGATTCAACTTGGAACTCATCAATCGCTGCTAAATTAATGGGGCCCAATCGGTTTATTTTATTAACTGTTCTATCGAGTTGCTCAACAACAATTTGCTCATTAAGTTCTTCAGGAATTTGTGCTAACACTTCTTCCAAATTCTGTCCTGACTCATCTAGCTGCTCTTGAAGTGTCTGGCAACGGACTTTCAATTCTTGACCTTTCAAGCGTGACTGTTCTAATCGAGCACGCACTTGCTCAGTGTCTTTATCCACTTGATGACGACGCTCTTCAAGCTCAAGCAAAGCGTGCTCACTTTCATCTAGCTGATGTTTAACTTCATTTAGCTCACTTTCAACAGTGACGCGTTTTTGCAAAGCTTCTTCTAAATTAGCCTTCATTTCCTCAATAGGAGAATCACCATCATGCGATAAAGCTTCTTTTAACTGTTCATATCGCGCTCTTGCTTGAGTGTCACGCGCACTTAATCGCTCAATGGATTGCTCAAGCATTTCAAGTTGCGAGCCTAAAGATTGAACTTGAACTTCAAGTCGATGCGTTGCGTCTCTTTCTTCACGCGCTAACTGCTGAGAAGTTTCTAATGTTTGCTTGCACTCATCGCGCTTAGCTAACAACGTTTCGCGAATATCTGCATCTTTTTCCATATTGGTCATGGCATCTTGCCATGTTGATTTTGCTTCATTTAATTCATTCGTTGCTACAGAAAAATGCGCTCTTAATTCTTCAATGTCTTCTTCTAAACGTTCAGAGCGATGTTTTAATTGCTCTATTTTCGCTTGCATAACGCTTAATTGCGCTGCAAGTTCCGATTGGGAAGTTTGCTGCTGATTAAACTCTTCTTGTTGCTCTGCTTTTTCTGTTTCGAGCATGTCTAACTGCTCAGTTGTATTTTCTTGCTCAGCTTGCTTCGCTTCAACATCTTGTTCAATGCGCGCAATATCTGCTGTTAACTCTTTTAAGTCACGCTCACGCTGGATCATGCCTGACTGAAGATTTGATTCACGTACCACATGCGCCCATGCTTTACCTAACCAATAACCTTCTTGTGTCACAACGGATTCATGCGCCGCTAAATCCTCACGAATATGCTTAGCTTCTGTTAAATCTTTTGCAATATAGACTGTTTCAAACATCGCCATAAGCGCTGTTGGGCCCTGAACTTTTTCACTCAAACGAGCAAAGGATTTTGATGCTGCCGTCACAACATTCATGTTACCGTCAAATAAAGTGACCGTTCCACCTTCCAAAGAAGATAAATCATTCAAAGCTGCATTAATATCTTTAACACAAAGTGATTTTACAAAATGGCCGAGCACTGTTTCAACAGCATTTTCCCAGCCTTTTTCTACATCAATCACTTGCGCAATACGAGAAGCATTTTTCAAATCGTGTTGTGTTAACCAAGCATTAAGCTTTTCATCACTTTGCTCAAGCGTATCTTGTTGCAAAGCTTCAATGGATGCATGTCGTCCACGTAAAGTTTGCAATTCACTTTTCGAATCATCTAATTCGTCGGTTAATACTCTATGTTGAGTTTTCAATTCTTCAGTACGTATCGTTGATGATTCGATTTTCTCGCGAGAAATATCTTGCGCTTTTTCTAACTCCAACAAATTCTCTTGAATCGTTTCACACTCTTGTTCTGGTGACGTTAAATCTAACTGCGAACGCTCTTCAATCAATTTTTCTAATCGTTGTTTTGATGAGCTTTGGCGTTGTTCAATATGTTGAATACGTGTTTGCTCAACTTGCGCTGTCTGCGAAACATCTGCTGCTTGTTTATTGAAATCATCCCATTCATTCTGCCATAATTGCATGGCTTCTTCTGCCTCTTCAAGCGCGGCTTTAGTTTCTTCTGATTTCTCTTGTGCGGCTTCTAGTGCAGGTGAATTTTCCTCAAGCTCTTTTGTAAACTCTTCTTTTCTTGCAACATCCAATTCTAAATGATGCTTAGTCTCAGACCAATCGGTTTGCGCTTGTTCAAAATCCCCTTGCAGCTGATCTTGTCGCTCTTGATAGTGCGACATGGCTTGCTCAATGCGCGTAACATCTGCACCTAAACTGTAATACTGGCTTTGAACTTCATTATAACGCTCTGTGATATCGTGCTTACTCTCGCGAAGGTTTGTAATATCTGTTTCGATACGCTGATGTTCAGAATGTTTTGCTTCAAGTGAAACAACTAATTCTTGAAGTTTCGATTCATCACCTTGTCTTTTTTCATTCAAATCTTTCCAACGTAAAGCTTGGCTTTGCGCTCTGAGTAAGTGCTCTTCTTCTTTAAGGACTTTAAAACGTTCAGCCGCATTGGCTTGACGTTTTAATTTCTCTATTTGTTTTTCGATTTCATCGCGAAGATCCTTTAAGCGATCTAGATTTTCTCTTGTATGACGAATACGATTTTCTGTTTCTCGGCGACGTTCTTTATATTTTGAAATACCAGAAACTTCTTCTAAGTGAGCACGCATTTCATCAGGCTTAGCTTCAATTAATTTTGAAATAGTTCCTTGCTCAATAATTGAATAGCTTCTCGGGCCCATACCTGTTCCCAAGAAAACACCAACAATGTCTTTTCGTCGACAGCGTGTGTTATTTAAAAGATAGGTAGAGTGCGCATCACGTGTAACAATACGCTTAATTGAAATTTCACTGAATTTCGCATATTCACCACCGAGCTTTCCATCTCTATTATCAAAAATCAATTCAATGGAGGCTTGTCCAACAGGCTTCCTGCCGACACTACCATTAAATATGACATCAGTAATTGACTCACCACGGAGCGTTTTAGCCGAGCTTTCACCCATCACCCACCGCACAGCATCGATGATATTCGACTTACCACATCCATTTGGGCCAACAACGCCCGACAAATTACTTGGAAATATCACTGTCGTAGGATCGACAAATGACTTAAAACCGGCTAACTTAATCCTATCTAAACGCATGTATTGTTCTCAAATCCATATTTACAAAAATAAATAGCTATATTAAAGGAACAAGTATATCAGAGCAAGTGTTAGCTTAGGAATAGGAATGAACAAAAAAATCGGTATTTTATTAATCAACTTAGGGACACCTTCTAAAGCAACACCTAAAGAAATTAGGCGTTTTTTGAAGGCCTTCTTAAGTGATCCCCGAGTTGTGGAAATACCGCCACTCTTATGGAAAGTCATCCTAAACGGACTGATTTTACCAAGAAGACCCAAGAAAGTAGCCAAACTCTATCAATCTATATGGACCCAGTACGGCTCTCCATTGCTTGATTATTCACAAGGCTTGGCAGATAAAATTCAGTTAAACCTAGGCTTAGAAGACTTTATCGTGACTCTGGGCATGTGTTATAGCGCACCAAGCATCGAACAAGCCTATCAAAAACTAGCGGGGTGTGAATCCATCATTATTCTGCCGCTCTACCCTCAAAATGCAGCCAGCACAACGGGAGCTGCTTTCGATAAAGTATCTGCTTTATTCAAAAATATCAAAAGGTTACCTGAGTTTTATTACGTGAACTCTTACGCTAAAAATGTTCATTACATCAAAATACTCAAGTATCATATTGAAAAATACTGGGAAATTCATGGAAAATCTGAGAAATTGCTCTTTTCATACCACGGCTTGCCAAAGAAAAGCATAGAAGATGGCGACCCTTATTATGAAGAAGCTTGTGCCACAACCCAATTACTTACAAAAGCACTCCACCTAAATGACAAAGATTGGATCCTAACGTTTCAATCACGATTCGGCCCAGCGCAATGGTTAACACCCTACACCAGCACAACACTTGAACAATTAGGGAAAGAAGGTGTGAAATCAGTTGATGTCATTTGTCCTGGCTTCGCTGTGGACTGTCTTGAAACCCTAGAAGAGATCGATAAGGCTAACCGAGAAACCTTCATCAAAGCAGGTGGAATTAAGTTCAATTATATTCCCGCCTTAAATGATAGCGATGAACATGCGCATATGTTGGAAATGATTATTAAAGATAAGCTCGAAAGTATTTTGAAAACTTACACGCACCCTAGCTTATTTTAATTGCTTGACTTCCAATAATGTACCTGTAAAATTTTTAGCCATTATAATATTAATTTAAAGATAAAATAATGCCGACCCCTAGCGAAACGCCTATTAGCCCCAAAACACTTAAAGAAATAGCATCTGGCATTAGTACGGGTAACGAAGTATCTATTAACTTTAATAAACTCCTCAAAGCTGATAATCGCGCAAAATCACTGGGAATTGGTGACCCAAATAACAACAGCAAAAATGCAGAGGCACTTTCAAACAAAGCAATAGGCGCCATAGAAAAAGCCAAGATAATCTCTCAAGAAACACTTGAGCAAACCATCGATCACCCCGAACTTTGGGTGCTACTTGCTTCGCTTCAAAAGAATATGTTACTTACGATTGAAATATTTAATAACCTAATCAAACTACTGGAAGAGACAGAACAATCCAAAATGGAAACCGTTTCAAAACTTGAAAACACTATTCGTGCCCTTAAAGCTGTTAAACTTTTCAATCAAACCAATCTAGAGCTAACGACCGCACACCCAGAACTTTGGGAGCTGATAAGCATCTTTAAAAAAAATGGCGCGCTCAATGAAGAAACCTTCATTCGAATTAGTGATATTACAGACGCTGAGCTTATTCCAGCCTTTACTGCATTAGCAGAGACCGGGTTAGCGACCCCAAGAAAAATGGATCAAGTGGCCAAAAATTCCAAGCTTTGGCCACTTATTATTTTACTGAAAAAAAGCGATTCGCTTTATGGTGAAACATTTAATCGAGTCATCAATATTACAAACCCTCAACAAATTCGCTTATTCAATGCACTCGCCCGAGCTAATTTCGCGACACCTGAGAGCATGGACCGAGCTCAAAATCACCCAAACCTTTGGGACGTTATCCAAACACTCGGGAACAAAAGTGCTTTGAATGAACCTGTTTTTGAAAGCCTTTTTGCTAATAATAATTTTCTTACCATTGTAAAGTATTTCAAACGACACGCTGATTACCTTTTAACACTAGATAATTTAGATAATCTTGTTCATCACCCAAGACTTTATACCGATTTTAAGTTTCTTTTTTTAAAGCTGGATACTAGCCAGATTCAAAGCTCAGTTCCTTCCGTTTTGATAGATTTCATGAACGAAAGAGCCAGCCAAGAATCACGAGCTTCAAAAGTATTGCCACAATCAAACCGGTCTCTTGGATCAAGTCCACATTTAGCCGGCTTTCTTAGCTACCGAAGCAAGCCATCAGCTCTAACTGAATGCAACACCCCAACTAACAAGCCTCATTCACAATAAAGACTCACTTAAGGTGAAAGCGGCTCTAAAGTTTTCTTCGCGGTTCCTTTGCATTCTATTGCTTTTTTAGTTTTGTGTTTGTATTTATCGCTCATCGAATTGAGATGTTTTTGATGTGCTTTTACAGAATCAGACAATGGCGGACCAATTTCAACATTAGGAGCGCTGATAGCACTGCTGCCTTGCGCCATAAGGCTATTAGATAAAAGCAATCCTGTAAATATGATAAGGATTGTAGATATTAAGTTTTTCATAATAGACTCCTTGTAAATTTAGTTATCTTTTTCATCTAAAGACAATAACCCACTTCATTTGCTAATCTGTTGCATTTTTTACAACAGCAGCCGTAGCAACCGGATGGGGGCGGGGTCGCACTACTACAGCGTTAGCACCACGATATCCTGCAGCACCATGATACCCTGCACCACCACCGTGAAATCCACGACGCGCGTCCGCTTTGCCACTAAGCAAAAGAAAACTACTTGATATCAATAAAAAGCTAAAACCCGTCATTAAACTCAAGCTCAAAATTTTCATAAAATACTCCTTATCTATACCACGCACCAATGAAGATGCGAAAGTACGTGCATTAATCTAAGAAATTGTTTATAAAGCCAAAATGGAAAGACCTTTAAGTTCAACGGAACGAGCAAAGCTCATTAAACTGCATCGGAAAGAGCGTGATGGCAAGGTACGTGATCGCATTAAGGCTGTTTTACTGCATGATGACGGTTATAGCGATTCGGAAATTGCTCGAATACTTTTGCTCGATGACGAAACCATTCGTCGCCACATTAAAGATTATTTTGACAGTCACAAATTAGCGCCAGAAAATGGCGGTAGCACGGGTTATTTAAGTCAATCTGAAACAGATGAATTGAAAGCACATCTCCGAGAGAAAACGTATTTATACGTTAAAGATATTTGTGTTTATGTTAAAGAAGCCTTTGGAAAAACTTACAGCATAAGCGGCATGACAAAGTGGCTGCATGCCAACAAGTTTCGCTATAAAAAACCACACGGCGTTCCTGCTAAAGCTGATCAAGAAAAACAAGAAGCTTTCATTGAGTATTACCAAGCATTAAAAGCATCAGCAAAGCCTGATGAGCCTATTTACTTTGCTGATAGCAGTCATCCTCAGCACCAAACACGACTTGCTTATGGCTGGATTGAAAAAGGTGTTCGCAAGGCAGAGAAAATGACAGCGTGCCAGAAGCGCGTAAATCTTATTGGCGCCATTAATTTAGAGCGTCATGATATTGAGTATAGCCAAGCGGATTGGATTAATGCAGAAAGCATTCAAGCTTTTCTAGAGCAGCTCATTGCAGCCAACCCTGCAAGTAAAAAGATTCATGTTATTTGGGACAACGCAGGCTATCACAAGAGCCAGGTTATCAAAGATTTTGTCAGCAAAAGCAAAATAGTGCTTCATTACTTGCCGCCGTATTCGCCTAATCTTAACCCTATTGAACGGCTGTGGAAAATCATGCATGAGCAAGTGACATACAATCGTTATTATCCGAAGTTTGCGGATTTCACAGAAGGCATTTTCAATTTCTTTAGAAACCTTGAAAAATATAAAGCTATTATTCAGAGCAGAATCAATGATAACTTTCAGCGCCTAGTTGTTGCTTAAGCCGCATCTTGAAGTGGAACGGGTATATATGGTCAAAAGAAGTATAGCAGATGCGTGTAAGCTATTGTTTAATCAAGGGGATTGATTTGGAATCATGTGTCGGGGCGGGTTCTTGAGTTTTGTTAAAAAATCTCGCCAACTTTCTTCATCCGATAGTGGCATTTTTTGCTCCGCAAAAGAAGGCACCCTACGCAGCGTCATCCCGCACTTGATGCGGGGAATCTTATTAAACCTGAAAAGATTCCTGCTTCCGCAGGAATGACGCAGCTCAACTGCCCGCAATCATCATCTCTTCAATCAAAATCGAACCTGTTTGAATATTACCGCGTTTATCCGTGTCATTGCCAATCGCTAAAATTGTTTTAAGCATTGTCTTTAAATTATTCGCGATTGTGATTTCATGAACAGGATATTGAATTTCACCGTTTTCAACCCAATAACCAAAGGCTCCGCGAGAGTAATCGCCCGTCACAAGATTAACACCTTGCCCAATCAATTCTGTCACATATAAACCTGTGCCCATCGTTTGTAAAAGTTCTTCAAAGCTTTGACCCGTGTTAGTCACTCTTAAATTATGCACGCCACCTGAATTTGCCGTTGTTTTCATTTTCAAACGTTTAGCTGAGTAGTCACTCAAGGAATAACTACTTAAAGCACCATCCGTTACAAAGTTTTTATCATAAGTTGCAACGCCATCCGCATCAAAAGCAATACTTCCAATCCCTTTTAAAATATGCGGGCGTTCAAAAATATTCACCCAAGAAGGAAAAACTTCTTTACCTAAATGGTTAAGAAGAAAAGAGGATTCTCGATAAAGACTGCCACCAGAGATAGCTGACACAAAATTTCCAAGTAAACTTCTTGCAAGTTCAGGAGAAAAAACAACAGGGGTTTTGCATGTTTTCATTTTTTTTGCGCCAAGCCGCGCAACCGTTCGAGTCGCTGCATTTTCAGCTACCCAACGCCAAGTTTCTAAATCTTCATGCGCACATGCTGTTGTATAGCTATAATCACGCTCTTTTTCACCCATCTCTTCTGCAATAAGCATACAACTAATTTCATGGCTTGTTGATTTCACTTCACCAATAAATCCATGGCTATTCGCATAAACGCCATGACCTTGATTGGTAGCAACTGTGCAACCTTCAGAGTTTGTGATTTTTTTACTTTGCTCCATTGCCAATCGCTCACAAGCAATCGCATTATTTTTTGCTTCTTCAGGGGTAATGCCCCAAGGATGATACAAATCCAAATCCAAAACGTCTTTTGGCATCAATGAAGCATCTGCTAAACCCGCACAAGGATCTTCTTCTATCATTTCAGCAATAGCGCAAGCTTTTTTGACAGCAGCGCTCACCGATTTCATTGAAAAATCGCTTGTACTTGCTGAGCCTTTTTTATGACCTTTATAAACCGTAAGATTCATTTCGATATCAGAATCATATTCAATACTTTCAATATCACCTAAACGCGTTGCTACTGAAAAGCCTTGCGTTTGACCGAGGTCAATTTCGCATGCGCTCGCACCTTCTTTTTTGGCTAGATCCACAATATCACTCGCCAAAACCAGAAGATTTTGTTTTGCTGGTGTTGATGTCATTAAGAATACCTATCACTGAGAAAAGAGGCCACATTTTAATCGCAACAAGCATAATAACAAGCCTTATCTTGAAAAAATTTAGTTTGAATCGTTTATTTGAACGGCTTAGCAAGCAATTGACAAAATTTATCCATACTTAATGGCTTTGAAAAAATATAACCCTGTATGCAGTGAACATCTAGTTTTCGCAAAGCCTCAAGCTGAGCTTCAGTTTCGACCCCTTCTGCTATGACTTGTAAACCCAAATCTTTTGCCAGGGTCACCACTGCTCGAATAATCGCTATAGCTTCATTTGATTGACTTGATGATAGCTTGTCGACAAATGATTTATCAATTTTAATCGTTGAAAAGTTACCCTCGATCAAACGATTAATTGAAGATTGCTTAATTCCAAAATCATCAATAGCCAAAGAAATACCTCGAGCTTTTAATGCCAAAGAAAGCTCATGAACTTCCATGTTATTGTTAGTATTTGAGAATAAAAAGCTCCCTTCTGTAATTTCAAATTCAAAAGCAATTTTTTTGGGTGGCTGGCTCGAAATCAAAAAATCAGATAACTCTAGCATATGATGCTTAAAAGAATGCCCCTCCAATGAGATATTGATTGCCACTTTAAAAGTCTCACTTAAAACAGGCATTTTCTCAAGATCACTCATTATAATATTGATAATATATTTATTTAATTCTCGTGATAAATTCATTGATTCAATAATGGGGATAAATTTATCGGGTGAATAGTCATTATTCCAACGAAGCAACGCTTCTACACCTATTATTTTATTGGTATTAAGATCAATTTGAGGCTGATAGACACAATAAAAAACTTTTTCAGCCAACGCTTTTCTCAGCTTGTTTTCAATTTCAATTTTTTCTTTAAAAGCAGTATTTAAAGCTTGAGAATAAAAAACAAAGCCTGACTTTTCTTGTTTGGCTTTATATAAAGCTAAGTCTGTATTTCTAATTAATGCATCATAACTCTTTGCAGAAAAAGGGTAGCTGGCAATGCCAATACTAACACTGCAAACAATATTTTTATCTGCAATTTTATAGGGCTGCCTAGAAAGAGCAATAATTCTTTCTGCTATACTTTCAGCATCACCGTACTCTCTTAAATTTTCTAAAAAAACAAGAAATTCATCACCACCTATTCGGGCAACAAAATCTTTACGCTTCAAAATAGGTTTTAGTCTTTTAACAAACTCCATCAGAACCTTATCACCCTCAGGATGGCCATAATAATCATTAATTTTTTTAAAGCTGTCAAAGTCAATCATTAAAAAACAATGCTTCGTTGCTTCATCCAAGTGACTAAGCTTCTCTGTAACATAAGACTCTAGATAAAATCGATTATAGGCCCCCGTCAAAGCATCTTTCTTTGCCATATCCTCAACAGTTGCTAAGTTTCTTGAAGATTCAATAATACTTGTCATAATATGAGTAATCGCCGCCAAATCACTAATGGTTTTTTCATCGTAACCACCCTTACGATTAGCCAAGCCATACATTGCAATAAAACCCTCTTTACCGAAAATAGGTATTCCCAAATAAGCACTCATAGGCGGGCACCCCGCCGGCAAGCTACCTGAACGCCAATCAAGCAACGGATTATTTGAAATAACTTGCTCACCTGTTTTCAAAGTATGCCTAAATAAAGTTTCAAGATTTTTAAACTCTAACCCTTGAGGTGCATTTTCATTATAAAAACGTCTTGTTTCTTCATTCCAAGAAATATTAGTGACAGCATAAGTTTTTAAAAAAGGCACATTGGTTTTAGGGGTTTTTAATACAGTACCAATAAAGCCATATTCACTCCCTGTATGACGTAAAAGAAAAGTTAGAATATAATTAAATAGCGGCTTGGAAGGCTCGCCTGAAATATACATTTCTTGTATTTTAGCAATTTCTCTTAAATAGCCGGTCGATTTTCTTTTCTCAAGAAATTCTTCATCTAGCAACAAAGCAAACCTTTTTAAATAATCTAATTTGCTCTGAGTAAACACTCTAGGCTGAGTATCAATAATACACAAAGAGCCAATAGAATAACCTTCTGGACTCTTTAAAGGGTATCCTGCATAGAAACGAATATTTGGATCAGCTGTAACTAAAGGATTATCTTTAAAGTCTGGGCTTTTAAGGGTATTTTCAACAAGAAAAACGCTATCTTGTAAAATCGTGTGCGCACAAAAAGAAACTTCTCGACTAGTTTCACAAACATCAAGCCCCTGAATGGATTTAAACCATTGCCGCTCAGAATCAATCAAACTAATCGCTACAATAGGAACACCAAAAAACTCTTTAACAATGGCCGTAAGCGAGTCATAGGCCACCTCTGGCTCTGTATCAAGCAAATCAAGCGACTTCAAGGCTTGCAGTCTTTCTGCCTCACAGGCTGGAATAGCTGGCTTTTTCATTTATCACTCTCATCAATCGTCGTATTACCTATAAATATAGGCGATCTTCTGTTAAATGAAAGCTTTACAATGAAGTTATTGCGTCCCGCCTACGATTAATTCATCCACTTTTAAGCTAGGTTGACCGACACCTACTGGCACGCTCTGCCCATCTTTGCCGCAGATACCAACGCCTTCATCAAGCTCCAGGTTATTACCTACCATGGAAACTTTTGTTAACACATCAGGGCCATTACCAATCAGTGTTGCACCTTTAATGGGTGCCGTGATTTTTCCATTTTCAATAAGATAAGCTTCACTTGTAGAGAAAACAAATTTCCCAGAAGTAATATCCACTTGCCCACCACCAAAGTTCGCGGCATAAATACCTTTTTCTACGGAGGCGATAATCTCTTCATGTTCATGCTGGCCTGCAAGCATGTAGGTATTTGTCATTCTTGGCATGGGTTTATGGCCATAGGATTCACGTCGACCATTACCCGTTGATTGGACGCCCATCAATTTCGCATTAAGTTCATCTTGCATATACGACTTAAGAATACCGTTTTCAATCAATGTTGTGCATTGCGTTTCAACGCCTTCATCATCCACATTAAGTGAACCACGTCGATTCGGCAATGTTCCATCATCCACAATCGTACAAAGCGGCGATGCAACACGCTCCCCTATTCTTCCAGAAAAAGCAGAACTACCTTTACGATTAAAATCACCTTCCAAACCATGGCCAATCGCTTCATGCAATAAAACACCGGGCCAACCAGGACCGAGTACAACGGGCATCGCGCCTGCAGGCGCAGGAATTGCTTCTAAATTCACAAGCGCTTGACGCACAGCTTCTTTGGCATGTTTCTCGATAGGATGTTCTGCAATTAATTCTTCATAGGTATAACGACCACCGCCACCTGAAAAACCCTGTTCACGCCGACCATTTTCTTCAACAATCACTGTGACATTAACACGGACTAAAGGACGAATGTCTGCAATCAATCGACCACTGGAATGCATCATTAAAATTGTTTCATGCGCACCAGATAAACTCGCCATCACTTGTTTAACACGCGGATCTTCTTTACGTGCAGCCTTATCGATAGCCTGAAGAAATTGAATTTTATCAATATCAGAAATAACATTTAAAGGATTTTTATCAGTATATAAAGCGCGGGCTATAGATGGCTTAGCTAATTGAATTGCTTGATCTTCATTACTTTTAGCAATCGACTTCGCCGCACTCACCGCACTTTCTAAAGCAGGAAAAAGCAACTCATCAGAAGAAGCATACCCGACTTTCTCACCGCTCACTGCGCGAACACCAACACCACGCTCGATATCAAAACTACCTTCTTTGACGATACCATTTTCAATCGCCCAAGATTCATATTGCGTATCTTGAAAATAAAGATCAGCAGAATCAATCTGCCCACCTAAAAGTTTACCCATTAGGGTTTGCAGGTGACTTTCCGTCAAATTCGCCGGTTGAAGCAGCGTTTTGATCGCAGCATCTAAATGATTTGTCATTATTTAGCCTCTTTAGGGATCAGACCCCAATATACGACACTGGAGATTTAAGCCGGCAAGTCTAGCATATTGATACGGCTTGAACCAGAAAGTGCCCCATTTCATCGTAGGCTTATATTTATGTTGATTTATTGATCGTACTTATGTAGCATGACGCCAAATAATAGCAGAAGAGATAATAAATCCAATGAAAGAATTAAGAACACAGAGACCGATAGGTAGAAAAAAATTTTCTACGAAAAAAGACGCTATTTTTCAGAATCCAGAGGCTCTAATTAATGAAATTAAATTTCAATTAACCGCAAATCCAACTTGCTCAGCAGTAATATCTAAAATGCTTACTAGCCAAATTAAAGATAAAAGCAAAAAAGACGACCTTGAAAAGCTCACTCTTCTTCATGATTTAGTCATTTCTATACTTTCTTATTTTGAAGAAAACAGGCTGACTCTAGATCAAAATCTGACGACTCCTTTGCGCCAACTAAGATTCTATGTAGTTGAACAATTCAATGCGATACTTCCCAAAGTAAAGATCATCCCAAGCAGCACTATTGAAAGCTGGATTTATGCTGGCACAGAAAACAACCCCAAACTCTTCGCTATTCCTGATAAAGAAAAGGCGACGCAAGCAAGTTATAGTATCTTACAAGAAATACCTGACGAGAGTTTTAAAAAACTATTTTCAAGTATCTCTCCGGATGATCATGAACTTCACGAAAACTTAAGAATTCTTTTATCCAATCATCAACCTAAATTCGGCAGTTGCAGGGAATCCTACCTCTGCCTAGCAGCGTAATATTGTTACAAGAATTCAATTATTTTTTATTATTTATGATGGCGCTGGAAGTAATTTAGGTGGTGCATTTGGCAGCTCT
>Ga0233430_1000564_pt1 | contig 66382 bp, 48 predicted proteins | sample SI_118_April2016_2_FD_179883 | JGI IMG/M metagenome (GOLD analysis project Ga0233430, IMG submission 179883) | Seawater microbial communities from Saanich Inlet, British Columbia, Canada - SI_118_April2016_150_MG | ecosystem: Environmental > Aquatic > Marine > Inlet | place: Canada: British... | reverse complement strand
CATGTCGGCGGCGGTAATGATTTCCGAAGATACCCAGTGCAGTTTTACCCACGAACTATTGTTCATGCGTATCCAGAGGCCGCTTGCACCAAAATCACAAACGACATCATCCAGTCCATTTCCATCCATGTCAGCGGCTGTAATGTGTTCAGGAGATACACTATGCAGCTTTACCCACGAACTGTTGTTCATGCGTATCCAGAGGCCATATTTTTTACCAAGGTCTACAATGACATCGTCCAGCCCATTCCCATCCATGTCGGCGGCGGCAATGATTTCCGAAGATACCCAGTGCAGTTTTACCCACGAACTATTGTTCATGCGTATCCAGAGGCCGCTTGCACCAAAATCACAAACGACATCATCCAGTCCATTTCCATCCATGTCAGCGGCTGTAATGTGTTCAGGAGATACACTATGCAGCTTTACCCACGAACTGTTGTTCATGCGTATCCAGAGGCCATATTTTTTACCAAGGTCTACAATGACATCGTCCAGCCCATTCCCATCCATGTTACCTGTAATAATAACCTCAGGATTTAGAATATTACCGCATGTCGTCACAGTAAGCGATATGCTATAGCTTGTAATTGTATTATTATCACCGTATTCATCAATTTTTACGTAATAGGTGCCGGCAGGCAATTCATCAGTATCACAAACGCGATCGATCAGCGAAAAATAGCCCGCGCCACCATCATCGTTGTACTCAATCTGACTGAGATTACTATCATAGAGCCACATTCGTGTGTCATTACCGTTCGTACCGGAAGTCTCAAGGAGCACTTCTGATGGAGTTGCAAGTGTAAATGAAAACCAATCTTCATCACCAACAGGGTAAATGCTGTGGGTCTGAGGACTGCCTGATGTGATGTTTGTGGCCTGAGCAGAACTATCATCAGGCTCATAAGAGTCTCCGGAAGGAGAAGAAGTTGGTGAAACCCCGCAAGCATCCCATACCGCCTCTACTGTTATAGTGGAGTAACCCAAGTCTTGTGCAGCGCTGATCCATGCAGCACGTGAATCGGAATATTGAGAACTAGAGGTCAGGTATACCATGTTGGCACGCATAGCGACTCTACCTGCATCAACCACACCAAGGCCTGTAATAGGACCATATGAATGACCGTCATTTGTACCTGACCCGCCTACTGCAAGCAGATAAAATGCAAAATTCTGCACTCCACTGTTGTAATGCACACCTCCGTTGTCACCACTTCCGGTATACCAATATGTACCCTGGTAATAAGACGGCTGCCCATAATGTTGAGGATTTCGCATGTCTCTGAGTGCGTCACCTGAGTTTGGCAGCCAGCAGTCTTCACCCATCAACCAATCAGAGTGCCCGGGCGCTGCGTCCGGGTAAACTGCAGTTCCGTCCGTTTGCTTGGCAAACTCAACGAGCGTACCCATGATATCAGAGAAAGATTCATTGAGTGCTCCTGATTCATATGAATATATGAGATTGGATGTATATTGAGTGATAGCATGCCCGTATTCATGTCCAACTATATCCAGTACGGTAAGTGCGTTTGACGTACTACCATTACCATCACCAAAGTAAAAAGCTGAACCATTCCAGTATGCTTTGACATAGTTGGTGCCTTCATGGACATATGCCGTGGCAAATGCCCCGGCATTGTTAAAACTGTTCCTTCCTAATACGTTAGTGACCCAGTCTTGTACCTCTTGAAAGTTCTTTCCGGCAGATACAGCAGCCTGGTCCGTTGTACTCCAATTGTCGGTAGTATTCTGCTCCCAGTCAGAAACGTCCCGGTCATAAACTCCCCATTTTTCGTTAAAATCATACAGAAAATAATTTCCGCTCCCTGAGCTTTCATAAAAGCCACTCATTGCCACGGAAGAGCCATCCTCTCCTGCGAGACGATTACCATTTACGCTTGTGTGAGAACCACTTGCTTGGCTGGGTGGAGCATGTTGGATGTTGTTGTAATGTTCAATTAGTTTGCCCGAATGAGCATCTATATAGTACCACCATTGTCCGAGCTCCTTGTCCTTATAAGAGATCACATAGTGATATGCCAAATACTGACCATAAATCAGCAAAGAGGGTTTTCTACTTATCTGCAAACCGGCTTTGCCTTTATGCTCTTCAAGACCAATCTGCAGTGCCACATCTGCATCAATATCAGGTATTATAGAGATATTGATATCAGAGTAACAACACTTTCCATTGACCTTGCAAACGACATTCTGACGGTTTATGTGGACGATGCTCTCTGCACCAACCACCGGTAACCCTTTGTAGTGTTCTTTCAGACGAACATGTCGATAACCAAGGCCGTCACGTTGTAATTTTTGCAAAACAAATTCTGCTTCTTGTGCATGTGTCCCGTGTCCCTGCCCACTCCTGGTGGTATGCGTCAGGTTGTCCATTGTACAGATCGCCATCTCAACGTCGTTGCCTTGCACGGCCAAGTCTAGACTTTGATTAGAAAAGGTATTTAACCCATCCAGCAGTGAAGCCCCCGGAGTATGAACCTCTCTTTCATCTGCACATACCACGCTACAAAGCAGAATCATGAAAAGCGATACGTGATAGATAATATATTTATTTAACATGTAACATTCTAAGAAAAAATTATTAGTGCTTTGTCGTTCATCAGGTAGTCAGGGAGACGGATATTGAATATTGTTGTAACGATCAATGATTTTGCCCGTATGGGCATCTATATAATACCACCATTGCCCGGGCTCCTTGCTCTCATAAGAGATTACATAGTGGTATGCAAGATGTCGGTTATAAATCAGCAAAGAGGGTGTACTCCTTACCTCTAAATCGATCTTGCCTTTATGCTCTTCAATGCCAATCTGTAGTGCATCATCTTTATCAATATCGGGGTTTACCGAGATATTAAAGTCTGGAAGATATTTACCGTTAATCCGATAAATGACATTCCGGTTGTTAATATGAACAATACACTCAGCACCAACCACACGTAAACCTTTGTATTGCTGTTCCAGGCGAATATGCTTAAAACCAATGTTATCACTTTCTAAATTCTTCAAAACAAATCCTGTATCTTGTGACTGTATCCTGTTTACCAGTTCCTCCACATCTGCCTGAATCAAGTTATTCATTGTATCGATAGCCATCTCTACATCGTCACCTTCTACGGCCAGATTGAGGTTTTGTTCAAAAATAGTTCTCAAACCAATCAACGGTTTTATCTCAGGATTATTAACATCTCCTTCATCTGCAAATACTACGCTACAAAACAAAATTATGAAAAGTGATACGTAATGGATAAAACAGTTCATGGATACATTCCTGTATAAGTTGCAACTTTTAAAAGTAATAAGTTATTGTAAGGCTTACTTGGAAAAAACCGCATATATACTACCTAGGCCGCAGCAAAGGATACCGTTGCCTCTCAGAAAAACGATTTGACCAATTTTTTGTTAGCTTTAATCGATTCTAGATCGTTGACTGCTCTTCCCTTCAATGACTCACCCTTCTTTAATGGTTTTTTAGACGTGCCAATGTGCCTCATCTGATTCCATACCAATTCATCTGGGTTTAAATCAGGAGCATACGGTGGTAGTAGGAATATCCTAAGTTTCCCATTTTTACTATCAATGTACTCTATAACCTTATTGGCTTTGTGCACAGGATGCCCGTCCATTATCAGAATTACCGGTCTCTTTCGATATTTCATAAAGTGCCTTAAGCACTCAATAAACTTCTCTGCATTAAATCTACCTGAGTAAACGTGATACCAAAAGCTACCTCTGTTCGATAAGGCAGATATTGCACTAATTGACTGCCGTTGACCACTGGTTTTTACAATAGGTGTCTCTCCTTTTAAACCCCAAGTACGTTGTAAGGGATCATCAGAACGTATAGACGCTTCATCTAACCAAAATATTTCAGCTCCATGCTTCTTGGCTAATTTCTTGATCTTGGGGTATTTCTTATCTTGCCATTCTATTACCGCAACATCATTACGTTCGTAGGCTCGCCGCAGTGGCTTTTGTGGTGTTAATCCTTGACGATGTAGCAACCTCCCCACTGAATTAAGACTTAGAATAACACCAAACCTGTTCTCTATAAGATCGGCAACTATTTTTCTTGTCCAAAGACCAAAATCAAAACCGTGTTGACGTGGATCTTTACCTACAATCCAACTTTTTACTTCGTGTTCATCTTCTTCTGTCAAGGTTCGCGCACGGCCACGACGTGGTAAAGGTGCCAAACTGTCCAAGCCATCTTTTTTTGCTCTTGCAATCCACCTGAAAATAACCTTTCCGCTGAGACCATAAGCTTTCGTTACATCACAGGGTCGTTCTCCGTCAAAAACTCGTTGTACTGACAATCGGCGTATCAAAGCTTGTTCGGCAGTAGAATGCTTTCGGGCATCAAATCTCATGCATGTATTATACTATATCTCTTACCTTAAAGTATACATTAATATGGCACTGTTAGTAACTCTGTTGATTTAATCAGTTTTCACCAAATAGCAAATTTCACAACCCAATGATAGCAATGACTTACGACAACAACTTTTCAGAAAACTGGCAAATTCCTGGCTTTATCAACAGGGTCATATATCACGGCAGTATTTTATTCTCTGCTGATTTACTAATCATATGATACTTATTTCTTGGTGCATAAAAAACAAGCTTTACTTCAGTGTTTCCGTTTTATTCAATTCATTTATCAAGCGTAAATTAAAAGATGGGTCATTGATTATTGTATGCTTGAGACAGCTGAAGCAAGCAGACAACTGACGCTTCACTCCAATTGTCTGTTTGAACATAAACTCTAGCTTTAAAGGTTGTACAACTAACAGGAGCATGTCACCATAACATAAGAAAAAAGCCTATTGTTTTAATAGCAAAACACATGCCTAAGGCAGTAACATGTTGAGATTAAAGATGATAGCTCAATACAGCAAAACAGAGCAATCTAAAATTGTATAAGTTTTAATCACCATCCCTTTGAAGGTGGCAAGTTTTCCATTCTTGAGTTGATCAACAACATTCAGCGTTGTCCGGTTAGGTTTTTGCTTGACTTTTTGAAATAAATTTCTGTGGCAAAATCCTATAACACTTTAAACATAAAGGAGCTATAAAAATGCCATATACAATTGGACCACTAATCATAAATCAAGCCTCACCCATCTTTTCATGAATTATTGGAACCTGTTTCTAGAATTCTATCACATACACCGCCCCTTGAAGCAAAAGGAGATAGACCATTGCAAATGACCTTTGAGCACCAGCTTAAAGCACTAATCTTCTACCATCTCGAAGAATATTCATCTGGAGGACATCTTATTCAGGCCCTCAAAGAAGATGATTTTGCCAAAAATAAAGTTGCACCTCCTGATGGTATTAAAAAAAGCAGCTTCTTTGAGGCTATCAATCATAGAGGGCTAGAACAATTATTATATATTTTCGAGAAACTTCAAGCAGAAACTACTCAATTTTTACCCAACGAGTATGCTCATCTTGGGGACCTTGTCGAACTTCGGCTAAGTACAAAAAACATCCAAGAGACCCTAAGAAAAAAGCACCGAAAAAGCAAAGCGACACACACACACACATATTTCGACTGCGAAAGTTCTTGCGGAGAGAAATATATGACTGTAGTATGTGGCATAGACACCTTCAAAGGAATGGTCTGACCATACTTATCAGAGTGAACTATAAGGCAAAAAACAAAATTGCGAAATCGCTTTTCTTCATGATTATACACCACCCCACATATTCGAAAAATTGCGCAGTCATAAAAAAAGGACATTATTTTCTTACGCTTTTTCTCAGTCTACTTCACTACAACCAATACTATCACTTGAATACGGAAAAATAAATATTCTATTTCTTTACCTCCTCAGTAAAATCTATGGTTAGCTGGAGGTGCTGTTAAATTTCCAAGTGTGATATAAAGATATTAACAGCAAATAAGTTATGATACGTACTAGTGGTTTTTCTATAAAAGTAGCGATAAGTACTATATGTATCAACTGGCCAGAAATCAGTATTTTAAAGGATATGTTTTGTTTACACTCTGATGTTGGGAAGAAAATACAAATGGATATGAACTACCCCGCAGCAAACTAACGGGGTATCTTCGCCACTCTTTATTCAACACTACGCAGCAAGCTGCGGGAAATTATATCCGCAGAGATTAAAACTGCTTTTGTACTTAAGAATATCTATTTGGCTTAAAATTGGAAAAAAGTTGCTTTTTGTTTACTTTGTGCTTTAATAACCTTCTTTTAACTTAAAGATAATTTAAACTCATTACAGAATGCCTGCTAAGCCTCTTATCAGCATTATCCTTCCGACACGGCATCGTGTTAATTCAGTGAATCGATTGTTCGATAGTATAGAATCAACTGTTAGTAAGATTGATAAACTGGAGGTTATTCTCTATATAGACGACGATGATTTCAAAAGCCAGGCTATAGAGAGGTCGGTATTAAATCTTGTCAAGTTGATTGGCAGACGAACAACTAGGATTGATATGATACGTAAATGTTTTGAAGCTGGTTCCTCACAATACATTCTTCTGCTTAATGATGATGCTATCTTCCGTACCCATGGGTGGGATACAAGGATCTTACAGACCTTTAGCAAACATCCTGATGGTGTGGCCATGGTGCTGTGTAATGACCTGTCTCACGGAGAAAACATGCCAATATTTCCTGCGTATTCTCGAAAGCTATGTGAATTGATGGGTGGGGTATGTCCGGAAGACTATCATCGTGACTACATAGATGTACATCTGCTTGACATATTTAGAAAACTCCACGGTCTAGGGTTCAATCGACTCGAATATCTTCAGGATGTCGTAATAGAACATATAAACCATGAAGCGAGTACTGTAAATGACACGTACATAAAGCTAGGGTTTGCTGACGATGAACTGACCTACATAGCCTGGGAACATGAAAGGCAGATTATCGCTAGTTCGATGGCGAAGTATATCCAGCAGAGTACATTATGCGCTTCTTAGTTAATGAACAACCAGGAAATGAAGTTGAAGTCAGTATTATATTGACAGACTGGTCTTGCCGTGAAAGCTTACATATATTAGATTTTCTTGCCGATCAGTCTATTGATCGTTGCCGTTATGAGCTCATATGGATTGAGTACGGCTCCAAACCATCGGAGGAACTATGCAAGCGTATTGATGCCGCTCGATCGAAACACCAAGCCTTGCCGGTAAATATCTACGTCTTGATGGAGATGCCAGTGGAGATATGTTATCATAAGCACCTCATGATGAATTTGGGCATTTGTTTAGCCAATGGAGGAATCATCTGTAGTTGGTGTGACTCGGATGCGATGGTACGGCCCACCTTTGTTAAGTCGATTTTAGAAACCTTTAAGCGAAACCAGAACATAGTATTGCATATGGATGAGGTTCGCAATAACAATCAGAGTTTTTATCCATTTAACTATCCTACCTTTAATGACGTTACAGGTTTCGGGTGTATTAATTGGGTAAATGGTATGCCGGCTGGTATACTGGATATGAAGGATCCACTGCACTCTCGGAACTATGGCGCTTGCATGGTAGCTCTGAGGGAGGACCTGATTGCCATTGGAGGTGCTGACATGCACTTTGACTATCTTGGGCATATGTGCGGTCCTCATGAGATGACTTGGCGTCTTGTAAATACTGGCAAAAGAGAAGTATGGCACGACCATGAGTGGCTATATCATGTCTGGCACCCTGGTCAGGGTGGTGATCAGAACTTCGCTGGCCCTCACGATGGACTCCATATATCTTTACTATCATTACAATGCCGGAATACCGACCAGACCATGCCTTTCGTGGAAAATCCGGCCATTGCCCTGCTACGAAATAAGCTGGCAAGCGCAGGAGACCCAAAATTACTTGATGCATTGATCGATCCTAATTGGCTTAAGGATTGGCAGTATAAACGCCTGAGAGGTACTGAACGCCACTATGCACAGGGCAAGCGTAAGATTACACTTACAGAACGAGACAATAGCGACGATGACTCCACGACAAACGTCCAACATCAAACACCCAGTCCATTGTTTGGACGAAAATTTAATAAGCGTCATCTTTTAGTATTACTTCCAATTGTACCGGGAATAGTATGGCGGCAATTAAAGGTTAAATACAAAACTCACACATGGGCACTAACGCGCTACCTCCATCCGGAGCGAAGAGGGTGGTTACGTGAAATTGGTTCACTTAAACGGTTTCTTAAAAGGATACTCGCATTCGATAAACACTGGTTCCGTGCGTGTTGGTTTATACTTGCTTATGCAGTACAATCAAAAATACAGAATATTATCATTTATGGCGATGGTGATGCGGCAAGAATCCTCTGTAACATGTCAAAAAATTTGCCTATTACAATTCGTGGTATCTGTCCCTTACTGCCCAACGTGAATACTCGCTTGTTTGGTCATAAGGTTATCTCTGAAGGACAACTTGCAAAGACAGATGAAACTATTATCGTAGCAGCATTTGTTAATATACCCACTTACTTGACGAAATTGGAGACTCTAGGTATTAATCGAAAACAAATACTTACCATACGATGATTTCATTGAATCGTAACTATACCCATTCCAAAATGGTTTTAGGTATTTGAACTAATTATTTGAAAATTATCAGTCAACAAAGAGGTTAAATCTTCCTTGTATCTTTTAACCCGTCTAAAAAATGATTTACATGCTTTTCTGAATTCATCAAATGTTTCATAGTATGCATTATAGAGGACTCTCTTACGGAAATATTTCCAAAGCCTCTCTATTAAATTCAAATTTGGTGAATAGGGTGGCAAAAACACAAGCTCTATCTTAGACTTTCCCAAATACTCTTTCACTTTTTTCGATCTGTAATACCTGGCATTATCACATATCGTATAAATAACTTCTGCCTCTGGATGTCTTAATTCAACCTTTTTTAGCAATGATATTGTTGACTGTGCGTTTATAGAATCACCGTAATCAACAGTGGTACTTAATTTCTCAATATCAATGGCAGCATTAATATTGAGTCTTTGCCATCCTGTATTGCTCTTGAGTTCTTTAACTTTTCCTTTTTTGATCCAACCATACGCGGCAACGCAGTTGTGTTGCGGATGAGTACCATCCATAAAGTAAACAGGGTCATTAGCCCCTTTAGTTTCCTTTAATTCATTATAGAATTCTATAAATTCTTCCTGCGCTTCTGCATCTGCTTTTCCAGGTACCAACTTTGGTTTCTTGTACGAATAGTTCAATCTGTGAAGTAAATCAGTCATTCCACTAATACTATATGCTACTTTGAAATGATTGGCAACATACGATACTATGTCTTGTGTTCTAAGGTAAGTGGTTTCGTTGAGATGGCTATCTAATTGCTCTATCTCTGGCTTGAGTAATTTGCCACTATATCCTTTATAGTTATCATTCTATAGAACATCTATTTTACCCGTTTTATAACGATTTAAATAATTTCTTATCGTTTCATCGTCAAGAAATAGAGCTTCTGCTACTTCACGGATTGTCCATCCTGTGCCAAGCAGTACAATTGCATTTATGCGGTATGCATCTCGTTTCTTCTTGCCGGCTCTGTGGGCTCTCTTTAGGGTTGATATTTCTTCTTCTGATAGTGTAAACTCTGTCATAAAAACATTATGACATATTCAATATCATTTGTATCGAGAACTCTCTAATTTCTTTTCGTGACCAGTATATATGAAAATTTTATCAGAGTTTCAGGGTTATAACATTATCGAGGGGACATGTAGCACGCACTATGGTGTCAGGCATGGAGTCATAGGCCTAGATGTTGATAGGGCCGATACTGATGGCTATCCCTATGGTATCTGTTTCCGTGATAAAGATATCAATAATCTCAAGAATCAGATAAGAGCCTTTGTAAATAATTTTAGTGTACCTGCAAATTTGATCGATGGTTTAAGAGGTCTCAAAGACATTGATTCCAATGTAATTTCTACAACACCTCTTACAGAGTTAGGCATGCCCGAGATCATCGAGATAGATCCTGCCAGTGTGTGTAATCTGAAATGTATCATGTGCCCGCAATCGTACGACAGAGATCGTATACTAGCTAATAAAACTATTATAGATCCACGTTTTATAAAAAACCTTACAGGAGTTGAAGGTAAATGGATATGTATGGGTGCCAAAAACGAACCGTCAACACATCCTCAATTTGTTGATATTCTGAATTGGCTAACTGATTTAGGAGCAAAGATAGACCTCACATCAAATGCAACACTGCTAACCAAAACACTTACCAAAAAAATCGCTGATTGTAATTTTACCAATGTCTGCTTTTCGTTTGATGGTATCAAAAAGCAGACATATGAATCAATTCGAAAGGGATCAAGTTACGAAAATACGATCGAGAATATTCTATATTTTAAAGATGCTGTGAAGAATCAGAGTCCGTATTTTACTATCCAAACAATTCTTATGAGACGTACTGTTGATGAACTTTCGGATTTATTACAGTTCTGGGAAGGTCATGGATTTAATCATATGGGAGTTATCAACCTGATCCTCGGGAACTTAAAGGGAGAATTGAAGAAAGAGAGTTTAGAATCGGTGACGGATTCCGTTTACAAAAAGTTTGATGAAGCTGCAAGATTAGTAATTGAAAAAAATTTAAGGATAACGTTAAGTTCATCCTTTTCCCATAATGCTGCATCCAAAGCATTATATCCAGCTAATTTTATAGGCAATTGTGTTAAATCTAACCACCCTGAAGCAGAGATACCATTTAACGTACGGACATTTTTCCAAAACGGATACTTCCCGGGTATGCACGTTGGATGTCGCTCACCGTTTAAATATGTTCGAATACTATTCAACGGTGATGTTACCTTGTGTGCTCAGTTTGTAATAGGTAACATTTACGAACAGAATCTTGTTGATATATGGTATGGCCAACGTGCCGGGAGAGTAAGAAAAATGATTCTTAAAAATGCTAAAATTTGCCATGAGTGTGATTATTATAGATTGTGCCTGCAATCCGGAACACACGATCTTGAAAAAGATAAGACTTCATTTCTTTTCGCTGAAGCCATCAATAAATACCATGATCCAACATTAATTAAACGTTTTTTTCGCGGATACAATATTTTTGCCTGAAAAGAAGACTACTATGCGATACCTTTGGTTTTAGGTGATATAGATTTACGCTTAGAAGACATCAATGACAGAGAGGATATTTTGGTTGATAAATCTCTTGAGAATCTCAAAGGGTATATTAGAAAACGACCTTATCCAAGGTTTAAGACGATTGTAGCGTTGTTTGCCTTTGGCTTTGGAAGAATTAAGAAGCGTTTAATCAAATATGTATCCCTCAAATAATTTAACACACTTCTGCTGAAGCAATAAGTACTTATATGAAAATGACCTAAAAACCGCCTAGTGTAGTAAGACTGATGGATAATACACCAAGCCGAAGTGTATTCTTTTTTGGTTGTTTATATGGCGGTTAGCCATCTATAATTCAATGCAGTGGATTTTCATGAGGCCTTTCTTAAGATTTTCAACGTATGTCCGGCAACATCGCCTATATTGACACCCTGGCTATTAAGTTCACTACAGATTTTATCCAATCGTTTCAATCTCACCTCTTGATCTATATATGGTTCCTCGCTATACCATAAATCGGAATGAATACAATAAGGGTTATTCTGGTAAATTTCTTCTTTGTCATCTCGAAAATGTATATTATATTTTTCTGGATCGTTATAATACATGCTACCAGCACCCAGAACCAACGTATTGATCCCTTCCACAACATCAAAATAGTCTTTACAGCTTACCAGGTTCTCTATCGACGCATCAATATCATCCTCGGTCTCCCCAGGCACACCAAGGATTATATTAATGGCAGTGTAAATACCGGATTCGTGACAGTCCTTTAGGTTCTGTTTCACTAGCCTCATATTATAACCTTTTTTTAGAATACGAAGGACATCATCAGTCCAACCGTCAACACCAAACCGTAAATGGCGAAAACCGGCATTAAACAGATGCTTAAAATACTCTTTGTTGTTGTGTTTATCAACACGCAACTGCCCAATCAATTCAATTTTTAAACCGCGCCTGATTATCTCTGAACAAATATCATACAGATATTGCGGTTCACCGTTTACATCGCTGTCGTTGAAGTGAAATACAAAGAATTTTCGTGACGTCCAGAATTCAATTTCATCAACAACTTTATGGACAGATCGTTTCCTGAACGTAAAACACTCGGAACAGAAACGGCATCTGCTCCATTTGCATCCACGTGAAGCTACTATGGGTACCATATGGCCTCCATTGAAATTCTGGTATAACGATTGATCTATCCATTCATACTTCGGAAAATCAATTAAATCGAGGTTCTCCAGCAGAGGTGGATTACTCCATTTTCTGTGAGGTGTATCATAGCGGGAAATAATACCGGGCAAGTCTCCGGGCCTTTCTCCTCCAGCCAAAGCTTTAACAAGAGGTTCCAGTGTCAGTTCTGTATCTCCTATTGCCATATAATCAAAATCCGGAACCAAGTACGGTCCGACATAATGGTAGACGCAATCATAACCACCGATGACAATAGCTACTTCAGGAACCCTGATACGAAGGACCTTGATTAATGCATTAGCCAGTTGACGATTGTTGGCTTGAACAGAAATACCTACTGCCTTTGGTTGGCAGAAAGCAATTCCCCTTATAAGATCATCCAGCTTCTGTAAAAAATATTCTACGACCTCCGGATGTTCCCATTCAGAAGAATTGGTATTTTCCCATGGATCTTCTTTCATCTCATAGCCTCCTTTTGTCGTGATTGTCTTTTTTTCAAGGATCCTTTCAGAATGGAATTGATGGTAGGCAATAACATTTAAATCAATTGTTTGAAAGTGGATGTCCGTCTTCTTGAGTATATTGTGAACATATCCAATCCCATTAGGCATCATGGGGAGGTAACGAGGTGGTAATTCTAAAAGAAGAAAATCCAGAGAAGGATCGACTGTTATCGACGGTATGGAGATGGGATAAAGAGTGATCTTGCTTTTAAGGCCCTTATAGATTTTCTTTAAGAACACCCTTGCTCTGGTAGACCTGAAAAACCTGAAAAGAAACGGTGAGGCCTTTACTTTGCATCTTTCCAGCACTATTTTGAAAGTCTTTCCAAACATACTTTAATATGAACACTCTTTTCCGCTTGACGACCTGTCTTACTGATTAACAGGTTTAAAGGAAGAAATATCCTTTCTTAATGTGCAGTTCTAAATCTTTTTTCAAATTCCCTTTATTCCAGAATTCTTTAAAAACCATTCATAGGTTAAGCGTAATCCGGTTTCTAGCGGTATCGATGGCCTCCATCCTAAGCTCAAAAACCGTGAACTGTCTAAAAGCTTTTTTGGCGTCCCATCCGGCTTATCAGTATCCCATAAAATTTCACCATCATATCTTACTATGGATTTAATGATGTCCGCTAACTCTCTTATTGAGTAGTCTGTACCGGAACCTATGTTGTAGTGCCTGCCTTCCAATTTTTCAGAATTTTCCATTGCAAAAATTGATGCATCAGCAGCGTCTTCACAAAAAAGGAACTCTCTCCTTGGAGTTCCGCTGCCCCAAAGAGTCAGTTCTCCCTGTCCTTCTCCATTTGCGTCATGAATTTTTCTTATAAGTGCGGCCATGACATGAGAATTATCTTTGTCAAAATTATCGTTGTACCCATACATTGAATTCGGGACAAGTGCGATGAACTTATTTATGCCATATTGAGAGTTGTATGCTTTACATGCGATTAGCCCGGCAATTTTTGCGGCTGCATATGCTTCGCTCGTTTCTTCAATTTTTCCGGTAAAAAGATACTCTTCTTTTATCGGTTGTTTGGAATATTTTGGGTAAATACACGATGATCCGTAGAAGATCAAATTTTTGACATCATGTTTTTGAGCAGCTTCAAACACATGATCTTGTATTGCAATGTTTACATGCAGGAATGCGGCAGGAAATGTCTTGTTTGCCATAACACCACCTGTTTTACCTGCTGCCAAAAAAACATATTCAGGCTTGTTATATTCGAAGAACTTATCAACCTCTCTACTATCAGTCAGGTCCAGTTCATCATGTGTTTTTGCACGTATATCATTAAAACCTTTTTCTTTCAACCTTTTAACAAGTGCGGTTCCCAGCATACCGGTATGTCCGGCAACATAAATTATTGAGTTCTTATCCATCGTTATTCAACAGGATACTTATTATCGCAGATAGGGACAGATAAAAGAATTTATTATTTTCGTGTAAAAGGAAATGGAAATTATGGTCCTTACTGTACATTAAAACACAACCCTATTCTACGCTATTCAGAAGATTGCAGAGTTTAATTATTCTATCATCTTCTAGGTCCGGATAGTTACCAATATAGTATCCATAAAAATGAATATGATCTACTTCAGGATATTTCTCATACTCTTTTTCAGGCATAATTTCTTTTAAATATGGCTGTCTCAGTTGGTTGCCGCCACCAGCGCTGCCACGCCGGAATTCAACTTTCGCTTGAGTTAACTTTTGTTCAACTTTATCCCGAAAAGAAGGATCAGAGTCTTTAATTACAAGATTAAAAGCATAATTGCAGCTACCTTCTAATTCAAAGTCAGTTCTGTACTTCGTTGAATCAAGGTTTGTTAAGAAAAGATCAAAATTTCTTTTCCTTTTTTCATTATTTGTATCCAAACGTTTCAGCTGATTTCTGCCAAGAACGGCACCTATCTCCGTATTACGTACATTGTACGCAGGATAAGCAAAAATAAAATGGGGAGACAGATCAGGATGTTTTTCAATATACTCTTGTTTTGTTACATCGTCATTTACCTCTCGCACCATACCATGGGATCTCAGCATACGGATCATTCCATAAATTTTCTTATCATTTGTACAGACCATACCGCCTTCTATAGTGCTTAAATGATGAGCGTAATAAAAGGAAAAATTGGATATTAAACCAAAAGAACCTAATTTATTACCTTTAAAAGTTGCTCCATGGGATTCACACACATCCTCGATAAGAATAATATTTCTGTCTTCCAAAACTTTGAGCAATCGGTCGGTCAGGCCATTAAACCCCTGTGCATGTGTAAACAATACAGCCCTTGTCTGATCCGTAAGTTTAGATATCACTTGCGCGTCATCCATACATAGGTTCCTTGGATTAATATCTGCAAACACGGGTTTAAAACCATTCTGCATTATAGAGGCTATATCAGAAACCCAGTTAAGCGGTGGAACGATAATCTCCCCTCCACCGTAAAGATATTTTAAAGCGGCTATGGTCAAAAGATTTGCTGATGCACCGGAATTGACATATACAGAATAACTAACGCCCACCCATTCAGACCACTCTCTTTCAAATTCCCGAACCTGCTTTGACTGAGTTAAAATAGGATCATCTTGTTTTAGAAAATCTATCAGCGTATCTAGATCAGCTCGTGTTATGTTGTTTTTCATTAATGGCCAATTCAATTCCATGTTTTCCTCATTCTTAGCTTAATAGTAATTAGCAAATTAATTTAATGTTAATAAATTATATTTCTTACGTACTGAATTTCACTGAAAGCATCGAAAAAAGCAGCTTCCTTATCTTACAAAAATTGATAACTTACCTCAAATTTAGTTCATTTCTCTCTATGTCTTTGCCAAGATTAATCACGAAGCAAAAGTACTAACTAGGCTTATATACTATAATTTTTGATCCATCAAAATCAAATTTAAAAGGAACGTGCAAATAACCCTTCAACGCCTCTTTTACCCTCTGTTGGTCACGGGGAAGCACATAAAGAAGCATAAAACCTCCACCACCAGCCCCACAAAGTTTTCCTCCAATAGCACCATTTTCTATAGCAGTGCTATACATTTTTTCAATATCCGAAGTACTTACTTTCTCGGATAATCGTTTCTTTAATTCCCATGTTTCATTCATAAGGTCACCAAATTCACTTAGATTCCTTTTAGGATTGATAATTATTTTATAGGCATCGTCGACTAATTCTTTCATTCGAGATAGATTTTTATTATTGTTTGGAATATTCTTAATTTTATCACAAGCGATGTCTGAAGCGGTCCTGGAGAGACCGGTAAAAAAGAGCATGAGTCTATCTTCGAATGCGCTAAGCCGTTCAGGCGTTATGATAATTGGTTCTACAAATATCTCTCCATTTTGTAAAAATTCAATTATATTAAAACCGCCATGAGCAGCAAATGTTTGATCTTGAGATCCAACGCTTTCCTTGATTAATTTTTGTTCAACATATATAGCCTCTCTTGTCAACTCTTCTCTTGAAACCATTTTACCTTTAAGAGCATACAATGAATGAAGAAGCCCAACGGTAAAAGCGGAGCTTGACCCCATTCCACTCCTTGCAGGAATGTCTCCCTCATGATGAACGGTAACACCAAAATCAATATTTAAATATTTTAATGTTTCCCTTGCTGAGGGATGAACTATTTCATCTATGTTTTTAACATTCTCCATCTTAGAATAAACCACTCTATGTTTAAACTCAAAATATGGAGGAAGTTCTCTGAGGCTAAGGTAACAATATTTATCAATAGCAGTTCCTATTACTTTACCGCCATGTTTCAAGTAATAATCAGGGTAATCAGTTCCACCACCAAAAAACGAAATTCTATGAGGAGTTCTTGATATTATCAATATATGTTTCCTTTATGTTGAACAAATAGGATGAAAATCCCATATAATGCTCTTAGATAGAAAAGGTTGTTATAATGTCCTTTATCAGCATTATCCCACATCCTATATATTCTCTTTATACATTTGCAAATTGGTTGGGTTTTAGTATTTGGTAACCTTTGAGCAATTCCTCAATCCCATCATCTAATGAAAAATCCGGCTTCCAACCTAAAGATTCAATTTTGTCATTGCTAACAAGATAATCCCTTTTGTCAGGATCCTCTCCCACTGGAGCTGAATGAATATAAAATCCAGTTACATATTCCTTAATCTTTTCACACAACTGCCTTTTGGTAAGGTTTGCAGTACTTAAACCCACGTTAAAAGGTTCACCTTTCATTCTCTCATAGTTATCGATCCCAAACATAAAAGCCTTAGCAACATCCCTGGCATGCACAAAATTTCTGCGAAAATGCTCTTCAAAAAGGACAATAAAACGATCTTTAAATGCTCTGTAGACAAAATCATTTACAAGAAGATCCATTCTCATTCTTGGGCTCATTCCAAAAACGGTAGCCAGTCTGAATGTTATTGCATTTCCAGCATCCAAAAAAGCCTTTTCAAGTGCTACCTTATGCTTCCCGTATTCCGATAAAGGCCTTAGCTGCGATTCTTCTGTGCATAATTTATCCTTTTCACCGATACCATATCCACTATTTGTCGTTGGGAAAATGGCCTTTTGTGCCGGAGAAAGCTTCTTAATCATCGCAACCGGAGCATCATAATTTACAAGTTGTGTTAATGATGGATTGACTTTACATGCAGGTGCTCCTACTATTGCAGCAAGCATAATTACAATATCAAACTTGGGAACTAGTGACGACATTAATTGTTCATCACATATATCACCTTTTACGAAATCGAAATCTGAATTTGAACAACATTCACTTAATGAATGCTGGTTATGCATCAAAGAGTCCAAGGCCGTCACCTTATATCCTTTATTTAATAATGTAGGAACAAGAATTGAACCAAGATATCCTGCTCCACCAGCAACTAAAACCCTTTCCTTTCCCATTAACAAACCTCCTTAAGGTATTTATCAGCAATTTTATATGTCTCCGGAATTCCTATATCAATAAATTTACCGCTACTAATATAGCCAAACACTTCTTCTTTTATAAACACTGGTAAAAGCTCTTTTTCAAGAGAAATTACACTATTATCTTTTACATCATCAAAAAGTTTTCTTTTAAACAGATACATGCCTGCGTTGATGTAACCCTTTGAACATTCAGGTGTTTTTTCTTCGAAACATACAATCCGTTTATCACTATTGATTTTAACCCTGCCGTATCTACTCGCGTTTTCAACCACTCTAAGCACAATAGTCATCGATGCACTCGCTTCCATGTGTTTCCTTGCTAGAACATGTAAGTCTGTTTCTACATAAGAATCTCCATTAAGAACCAGGACATTATCAGTTTCCGTTTGTGCTAGTGCTTTTTTTATTGCGCCCCCTGTCCCTAAAAGTTCCTCTTCAACTGAAAAAAGTATCTTAAAATTGTATTTTGAAGTATCCTTATACCTTTCAATAATCTTATCAGCCATATACCCGACAGCTATTACTACTTTTTCTATGCATTCCCACTTACTTAAAGAGGATAATATTATATCCAAAAATGGCTTATTGTTAACCGGGGCAAGTACTTTTGGCAATCCAGGAACAACGCCTCTCAATCTTGTACCAAGTCCACCTGCGAGAATAATAGAGTCGAATGTTTTCATTGGTTAAAGTAAAAATGAAAAAGATGTATAATTTATCCAAACAATTCTATAAAAAAATGACTCCTATGGGTATTATGTATGAAAGTACCGAGGATCTTAGCACATACCAATGAGTATTTCAAAAAAAACCTTCTCGAAAGAGGAAAGGAGAAGTTGTTGCATAAACTATTCAAAAATTAATAATTTAGAAAACCAATTGCCATCTAAACATGGTACTATGGTGTTTAAGCGAATTTTCTTTTCATCTTTACCTTTAGCATTTCCTTGACATGCTCGACCGCCATAGTCCCAAATTTATCATCGAGCATTTTAAGAAATTTGGCGCTGCCAAAATATTCTTCAAACGCTTTGTCCCTGAAACGCAATACGCTTGAACTGGATAAATATTTTGTAGGCAATGGCAACGTCTCCTCGCTATATTGAGAAAAACCTAACCAGCTATCGGGGAGTTTTACGTTCTGCCTGATTGCATCATCATAAAGCTGAGATCCAGGGTACGCCATGGTTACATAGAAATTTGAATATTCACAATTAAGTTCTATCGCAAGGTCCTTCGTTTCCTGCATGGTATCAAGATCGTCATCAGGAAGGCCAAAAATAAAGTTTGCGCCTATATGAATACCGGCATCATGTGTCATCTTTATAGACTTGAAAATAGCATCTCTGCCAAACCTTCCTTTGGCAACTCCATCACGCACTTTCTTACTACCTGCTTCAATACCAAACGCGAGCCATGAAACCCCAGCCTGTTTCATCTTTTTGAGTAACTTTTCATTTATCGTATCAATCCTGGCATAAGCCCATATGTTTAAATCGTAACCACGTTGAATTATCAGATCACAGATTTCCATCACGTGATCCTCGTTAAGCACAAACATCTCATCGAGTATCTTTATGTTTTTTACTCCATAGTTTCTCACAAGAATGTCAATCTCTTCTATTACCTTTTGTGGATTTCGATAACGGATTCCGGCTTTACCAAAAATCGAATTTATGCAACAAAAACTACATTTATATGGACACCCCAGACTTGTGTATATTACAGCATACGGTTTTCTGGAATCAATATCTTGAAAACAATGCCAATTGTGTGCTTTGTACTTATCCATGGGCAATAAATCCCAGGCCACAAAAGGTAGCATATCAAGATCATTAATAAGATCTTCCCGTGGATTGGAAATCACTTCACCATTCTTTTTATACCATAGTCCGTTAATTTTGTAATCTTCCGCTTTTGTATCAGATTTAAGGGTTTCTAAAAGTTTCGTTATAGTATGAAACCCTTCTCCCTGGCAGACAAAATCAACTTCTTCATCCCGGAGTGTTCTTTCTGGCAAAACAGACGGATGCAACCCACCGAGAAATGTCTTTGTATCCGGTGACTTCTCTTTTAATAATCTTAATATTACCCCTGCTCCCGGCATATTCATAGTCGAAGCAGATGGATTCGTTCCGGAAACAATAATACCCGCTAAGCGCGGGTTATAATCGGCTATCAGATCAGCAGTCTCATCAGGTGCCAAATTCTCCGCACCCGCATCTATTACTTTTACCTGAAAACCTCTTTCACGAACAAACGCGGCAGTCAGCCCTAACCAGAGTGGCGGTTCAATGGCTGCAAGCGTTGAGTTCAACGCGCCATAAATCTTTTTTTTATTACATGGACTGACCAAAACTAAATCTATCATCTGTTAGTATGGTATCTCCTAAATTAATCAACAATCAGATACGAAGTACGGGAATTAGAAGGAAATCTTTTAATTGAATATTTATCAAGACCGAAAACTTCTTTAACGGCTAACGTCTCGCCCGGGCATTCGTGATCATTTAATTCATCAAAACCCAATACACTACCACGCGTTAATCTGTCCTTAATTGCCAGTAGGCATTCTTTAGTCGGTTCATATAAATCAAAATCAAAATAAGCCATTGAAACGATAGTTTCCGGGTTACGTTCCAGATACTTTTTTATTTCTAATGAGCCATCTCCTTTGACTATCTCATGCTTTTTGATATGCGAAAGAGGACTTTCCTGTTCCTGTATATTTATTATTTTCGAAAGATAGTCTTCATATTCTTTCGTAACAGAATAACTATTCTTTGCTATCATTCTGCCTTTACCATCCTGCTCTGAAACATCCGGAAAACCTTCAAAAGTATCAAAAGCAACTATTTTGCGTAAACGGTTAAACGGTTCATATATACCCCGTAAAGAAGTAAAAAGCGAAGTATTCTGTCCCCAGCGAGTACCAAAATCAAAAATTACCCCCTGGGTATCGAGTATCTGACGATAAAGGAAATCCATGAACAGTATTCGAGATAAAGTTTGTGGTACCAGAAATAATCCCATATTCAGGAGCATTTCACTGTCAGGAAGAGGACAGTCTTTTAAAAGATTTACCAGTTGTTCACGTCTTTGTGCCTGTGTATCGTCGCCGTGAGTAACAACACCGTATTTATTTATCCCCATTACTAATTCCTTAAATTATATTTAGATTATAAACTATGTCTTATAACGGTATTACTTTTGTGCCTCACTTACCATTATGAAATCTTCAATTAAGTTTTCGATTCCTTTAATATTATTCGATTTGAAGTAAATACCTGCTTCATGTTCATCGTCATCTACCGACCCTTTGTTGAAGGGATATCCATGTTTTATTCCGTAGAAATCACTTCCCGCTTTGATAATATTATAACCATGAAAACCGTCATTAATCATATGCTGTTGAATCGGAATGTTTTTTTCCACGTTTGCAAACTTACCCGGTTCAATAACTAAATAATCCTTCTTTGAGACATCTTTAATACGTACAAACACTTGGCGCATTAAATCCCTAATACCAAAAACCTTAATAATATTTATCGCTTTTCTCGCGTAAAATCTAATACGCTCCGGATTATGCAGCATGTTGAGACTCTTTTCTTTAATGATACTGACAGCAGTTTGAACAGGGCCCATTCTTTTAACATCAACATTACCATCCAGTGCATCCAGATTGATTTTTTCATCGTTACCAATACCATAAAATTCACCGGAATACTTAAAGACGTAAGAGATTTTATCTTCACTTTCAGCGTGTTCCTGTGTCACATCACTTTCACTCTCAACCTTTTCGATCTTCTCCTCTTTATCACTTACATGCTGGATACCTTCAGCATCCGGACGTGCGCTCCCTTCTGCTCCTTTACCCTCCTCCATATCTTTAACAACTTTTGCTGCAAACGCACTAAGCTCAAAACCATTTTTATATAATTCCATATTTATCATGTTAAACCTCTCATTCCTTACCTTCTCATCGATGTAAGGGTCTGTACTGTACCAGAGGTCGCTTGGGATTGCGCTAGGATATTTTTTAAAAAGCTCTTCTTTGTCCTGACGGAAGTGAATATTATATTTCTCCGGTTCATTCCAGTAAATACTTCCTAATAGTAAAACGAGTGGATTGATACTTGCAATGCGCCCGATATATTCTTTATTTTCGATCGTACGTTCTATTGTCTCTTTGATGTCATCATCTGTCTCCCCAGGCACACCGATTACTGTATTTACTTCCGAATAAATTCCGGCCTTGTGACAATCTCTCAAATTTTGAGATATCATATTTACCGTATAACCCTTCATTTGAAGACGGAGTGTGTTCTTCGTCCATGCATCAATACCGAAACGTAAAGCTACAAAACCAGCAGTACGAAGACGCATAAAAAAGTCCAGATTGCTACCCTTATGGATTCTAAGCTGTCCTGATAATCGGACCTTAAGTTTTCTACGAATAACTTCATCACATATCTCCAGCAGATATTCAGGTTTTCCATTCAGATCGCTTTCATTGAACACAAAGAGATCGCATCCCTGGTTTACCAACCACTCTATTTCATCAACTACTTTTTTTGGTAAACGGGCACGCCAGGAGAAACGCTCAGCACAGAAATTACACCTTGACCAGCGACAACCACGACTTGCTATAATCGGGGTCAACCAATAATGATTGTAATTCCGATAGATGTTTAAGTTGTCAAACCAATCGTATTTCGGCATCTCAAAAATATCCAGGTCATGCGGTAACACTCCGGGTTTAGAGATATAGCCTTCAGGGTCATAGCGTGAATGGATACCGTGAGTGCCTACCGGCCTTTCACCAGAAAGAAGTCTTTCTACCAACGGCCCTACAGAAAGATCACCTTCACCAATAACCATATAATCACATTCTGGAAATGCACGAATCCCAATACTTGGCTGGAAACAGCTATATCCTCCTACAAGGATAATTGTATCCGGTAAGTTTTTTTTTACACCATTTACCACTTCTCTTGAAAAATTGATATTACATGCCTGGATCGATAAAGCGAGTATTTTCGGGCGAGCTTTCGTCAATTCTCTTATAATTTCGTCTATCTCCGGACGAAAGAACTCTATGAATTCGGGGTTTTGCCACTCTTCATAATGCTCAACCATCCATGGGTCATCCAACATTCTATGACCATCGGACGTAAAAATCTCTCCATTTGTATCAAAAAGCCGATAGGTATGATAACGATGATAAAGAACTATATCAAGATCAACTGTCTGATACTCGATCCCGATCTTCTTTAATGCATTGTGAACGTATGCGAGTCCGTTCGGCATCAAGGACATATTACGCGAAGGACAATCAATGAGTATAAGATCTTGATCAGGTAGAAACCTAAAATCTGGAATATCTATTGGATAAATAGTATCATAATCTGGAATCCATGCACGTAATGGTATGACTTGCCAATCAAAATCTTTTAATATATCCAGTGTAACAGATAAAAGATCCTTGCTAATATTTTTACGCATTTGCATGAGCTTAATGGTAAGCGTCTCGCATAAAAAAACAGTGTTAATATCTTGGGGAAGCTCGTTTAGAGAAATAACCTTAATACCATTGGTATCGATACCATGTTTAGATGTATCGTCCTCTATAATAAAATTTACATGATTTCTTAATTCAGGTACATGTTCAAAAAAGTAGGTACACAATTTGTTATAACCATAGAAGGCTAATCCGGAGTCCTTTGACATTAGATAATCGCCAACAAGCTGGAGGCACCTCCTATCTTCAGCACCGTTGTCATATGCTAAGCAACAGTTGGCGCTAAAACGTACCTTCGTTGCTTTTATTTTGTTCTCTCCAGTGTTGGTTTTAATAGATATATTGGCAGTAATCGGTTCCATTTTACCTCTTCAATTACAACAAAACTTTAATGTCTAAAAATATTAAGCCTTATTGCAGTAAAACGAGAAAATTTAAAATTCAAATCAGATGTTTATTATACCGAGGTGCATAAGTAAATGGCATATGACGCCCATCTCTATAAAAAAATCTGCCATTAGGTCCGCCATTAGGATGAGACAGCAAAATAAGTGTCATACTCACAACCGCACATGGGCGATAAGGTGATCCCTGATTCATTTCTGTCCTCGCCTCACCAGGGACAAGTGCATTCATCTGTAGATCAACATTCGGGAATCTCTCAGCATATTCTGCCGCCATTGAGGCAGAAAGGTTATTCAATGCTGCTTTGTTCATATTGTAAGAGCCGGAGCCGGGAGTAAACGCCCAGCCTGCCTCTGAAGTAATAAAAAGTACCCTTGCTGCACCGCCAGCCTTCATGTGTGGAAAAATCTCTCTTGTTAAAAGCCATGGTGCCGTAACATTTGTACAAAACATTCTCTCCCAATATTCCAACGTATCTTCCTGCAACGATGCACGCGGAGGCAACGCAGCGTTATTGACTAATCCATAAAGTGAGTCGCATGTTGTCTCAACTTTAGTACAAGCTTTCTTAATTTGCTTAATATCTGTAAGATCAAAATCAACGACGAAACAGCCATCTGTTGATAAGCCATATCTTTTCATCACTTCAAGACTTTCCAACAATTTCTCTTTCCGCCTACCTGATAAAAATACTTTCCCCCCGGCAGAAGCTAATGCGACGCTCATTGCCCTACCATACCCGGTCCCTGCACCCGTTATCCAAAAGCTCTTACCAGATAAAGAATCCCAGCGCTCTTTTGTAAGCCCGTAAAGATGTTCCTTCCATTCGACTGGATCTAAATCTTGCCTTATACCTGGTGTCACACTAACACCTGATACCTCAGTAACCGTCATAAATTTCCTAATAATCTTCCTAAAAATCACTTTACCCAGATACTTGTATTCGCACTGGCCTCTTTTGTATAAGATCGAATCTGCAAAGGTATTTTCCCATTACAGTACATTAATTTCGATAGACAAAGGCTATTGGATAATTAAACTTCCGCATTAGCTTAAACTCATCAGAAGATGACATTTCTCGTATTTGGCGTAATATACTGACGTCTCTCATTGAAGTTATGATAACTACATCAGGTGATAGAGTTTCGAAATCAGATGTAGGATGCTCATCAAAACCGAAACTTGTTTTGACTCTTGCATGCGCGTAGCGAGTCATTAGCCCCACGATATTAAGCTTATCACGGTACTGCTTAATGTATTTTGAAAAGAACTCATAACCAGGTTCTCCCCATATAAGAACTTTCTTGCCTGATCCTTCCAGTTCATTAATGTTTGCAACTATAAAATCTTTTTGAAGCTCTTCTGTAAGTGGTAGATCTCCTTCAAATTGAGTATATTTACCATCATTCTCATAGTTTTTCTTAGAACTTTTACGAGAGAAAGATCTGGTCAATTGTGAAGCAATAATTTCACAATTGACCATTTTCATATCCTTTGAAATAATAGTTTTAGTGATGTCCTGACCATGGAATGTTCCATAACCATAAAGGAAAAGATCTTTTAAGCTTGCTCGCTGTTGAGCACCTCGGCAATAAACAGTACCATTATTAGACAGACAAGACGAAATAATATCTGCTATACGATGAAAATCTTCTGCGGACACCTCATCTAAAACATAATTGCAAATGATCAAATCAAAATAATTTTTTGGGAGCAAATTGTCCTGCCACAGGGGTACATGTACTATAGAGTTTGGGGAGACGTCCTTGATCTCAATAAAGTCTTTACGAGCAAATTCATAGTCGATATATTCAAAAAACTTAACTCTCTCACTCTCAAAACATATAGTGGAGGCTATCATATTCTGAAATGCATAGGGTAATCCAATACTTTCAACTCCAACATAAATACTATCCTGTAAATCAGGATTAAGAAACATGTTAACCAGATGCCTACCCGCCCCAGGACCTATATCCAGGATCTTACATGGAAATTTGACCTGGTTCTGTAAAACTCTCATATCCAGAAGTGTTTCGGCAAGATCACAACTGCTCAAAACCGGTGTTTCAATACTGGTTACCATACCGGCTAATTTCTTATAAAAATCAGTAAACCTCTTTGAAAACTCACCTTCCTGAGACGTTAATTCACCCAACCAGCTCTGCACGTCTGCTAAATTATAGTCCGGTACACTTTGCGACTCGATTAACTCTAATATCTTTGCGCTGGAATAAGAATCATCCCATTGATTATTAACATCTCCCCAATACACAAAACTATCTCTTGCTTTACCTGCTGAGCCCAGCGATAGCCTTGCCTTTTGTTTTGACATATTAAACGCATTAATTTGTATCATTTAACATTCCACCTTCTCTTTAATATACGTAATTTATAAATAAAGTAACTTTCCCTCACTTTTAACTCACCGATGGTAGATCTTCTGGTCCGAAAATAGGTTTATCAAAAATCTTATCCGCTCCATTAACGGATTCCTTGTAGAGGAATAATACCGGGTACCAGTAATGGCGTCTCAAAGGAAATTCTCTATCAGGAAGCATCTTTTTTATTTCTTCCTCAATTGCAAACAATTGTTGAGAAGCAATAACTATCACGTCTGGATCGAAGGCAGATAATTTTTTTCCGGTTTCATCCTTTTTGTCACCAAGGAAGTCTTCTTCGCTGTAAATACCCTTGTTGCGAATCAAACTAATAACCGGCTTCAAAAAACGATTAAAAAAATCAACACCCTTGCCAATCAAAGCAATTTTCAAAAAAGTCTTAGCAGCATCTGTGCCATTACATACCAGAGCAGTCTTTTTCTTTGCACTACTAATAAGTTGTAAATTTCTTTCTATGGAATGACCACCGGCATGATGCGAAATATCAGGTCCAGTCTTAATATCAGTAAATGAATGTTCAACCGCCTTAGATTTAATAGCATGCTTATAGTGAGATGAACCTTTTCTGGCAAAAACTGTAGTTAGGTACGCACTTTCGTATTTACTGTAGATCGGCACAATATCCTTTTCTCTAAAAATACTGACAATATCTAAACCATGCAGATCAACGGTATCAAAGTAATCACGTGTATCTTGTGCCGTAAGTTCACTTCTGACATATGCAATACCATTTGGCGCAAGCCCTTTTTCGACAGCCCAGATATATCTTAAGAAGTCTGGTCCACTCAGTTCATTGTGGACATGTGCGCAGATTATAACATCAAAAAACTTTTCTGGAATATTTGCTTCCGCCAGCCAGGCAGGTACATGAAAACGGCTTCCAGGTTTGGCTTTTGATATTTCAGGAAATGGCTTACCTGCCATTTCAAGATCCAGAAAATCAACGAAGGTAGATTCTGTACCAAAAGTATCAATATAAGATAATACAAGGTTTTGTACGGTGTATCCGGCTAAGGTGCTATCAACTGCAGTATAAATGTTATCTTTATTTCTTAAAAATGCTGAAGTTCCCTGCCTCGCACATCCAGCACCATAATCTAATACCCGACACGGTAATTCCGTAAATTTGAGAATCGTCCTCCAATCAAATAAAGTTTCGGCGACATCACCCTTTAAATCAACACGGGTCCCTGTTGAGGAAAGCAGACGCGCAACTCCACTATAAAAAGAGACATAACGTCTGACCCAATCATGCTCTTCTTCAGTTAAAGGACCTAGATCTTCAATAATTTCTAGAAAACGGGCTGCATGAGTATTATGTATACCCAAAAAGCCAATTAACTCTTCAGGAGATCGGTAAGTCTCCCAGCCATTGGGAATATCAATATAATAGCCAAAACTATTCCTTGCTACCTCCACTGGAATTTTGCACCTTGCCGCCTCACGGGATGTACGAAATATCTGACTATCTATCATTAAACTCCTCCTTGCTTATTTTATTGACTAACTTTGTAAGATTAAAAAATAATAATTAAAAGAATCATAAACTTCGCATACTGACTCTTAAACTTTTGCCACTCGGCTTATTAAATACCACATATTTATCATGAAATGCTGATTATTTATCCTTTTTGATATCCGTAAAAATACCTTCTCCGCTAATTTCAACGACGCAAAAATTTACTGGCTATTTTCTTATAGAACCCTTGTACGAACTCCTTTAATTTTGCCACAAAAATCTTCTTTTTCAAGCGTTCAAAATTTTTATCTATGTAACATGGAGTAGTATAGTTGCCTTTAATAAATCTTTCCATTTTGAATTCTACTTCTACACACTTCAGCGCAAAATATTGTCCGGCACAGTAAATAACATTGTATCCATAGATATTTTGCAAAATTAGTTGGGGGATGGCAAATTGCTGAACGTCCGCCAGCCTATTGCTGGCATAGGAAAACTGATACTTATTGTTGTAAAAATCTGTTAAATTAAGATCATCGTCCCAAACGGGGATGGCGTAGTATTGTTCATTGTTGCCACACCTCACTCCATATATATTGAATTCATTGCATGTTTCTTTTATAAACCCTCCACCCTCTTCACTGGATGAAATATTACCAACAGTTCTTTGATCAAAGATACTCTTTTCATCAAAGTTGTAACATGGATACATGAATTCCAAAGCATTATTCTGATTTTTAAGATTAATGCACACAAAGTCACTCAGACAGTCTATAAAGGCATCCACAACATTTGGATCAAATTCTTTTCCGGACTTTTGCATAATAGAATCGTATAACTCATGTAATGAAATTGCCTTGCTATCATTTCTCATGTTAATTTGATCATCAAAATAGTGCGCCAAAGCAACTATTCTTGCCTCTAAAGGTATAAAACTACTTTTGACAGCTAATTTACCACTGCCATCATAATGTTCACGATACATATTACATACCTTTTTTATCGTGACAAAAGGTTCGCTTTCCCAAGTGCTAAAAAAGCTATTACCAATTATTGCGTTGTAGTCATTATTTGCACCATTATAGGATTCAGATAACTTCATAATATTCCCAACGTCACAAAATAAACTTGCTATATAAATTGCTTCTATCTTGTCTTGTGAAAGACCCATTTTCTTGGCAAGCAAGGCAGCATAAGCACCAATCGCATATATTCTGGAATAACGATAATTAAAGAAATTAGCCTCAATTTCATCATAAAACCTGGCCAACATGTAAAAACTCTTCTTATCCCAATTAGTTGCTGAGGCAGGAGGTAAATAAACATCAGTTGCTTTCTCCGGTGTAGTGGGAGCCAACTCTTGATCACCTACATTACGCCCGATCTTGATACCTTCAACAAGAACTGCTTCAGGTAAATTTAATCGTAAAGCCTTGATTTCTTTATTTTCAACCAATGGTAGTAATCGCTTGGTTTCCAGTATTTTCATTGCTGTGGTAGAAACACCTTTTCCATCATGTGGGCCGCTATAGTTATCTATTCCACTATTACCAGGATGCGGTACATGGTAGAGAAGCTCAAAATGGCTCCAGACCTCTTGCTTGCCTGTAAGTTCCATGCGCATACTCATCTCATACGGTCCGGCAATATATCCTGTATAGTCCTCGTGCTCATCCCAACCACCAATACTAATAAGATCTTCCTTGCGGGCACTAAAACAGGCACCGTAATTACGGCAGTGTATTAGCGATGGATCAGCTAGAAGTCCTGAGCTAAAATTGCGCATAGCAACAGGAACTCCGTTTTTCATGTTAACTGCAGTAGGGATTATCTCCTTAGGGTTCGGATACCCAAAGGGGTAGAAAGCCTTATCGGCTGTCCTAATCTCTTCAGAATATAATATAATGTCACGGTTATTCTCGAACTCTCTTGCAATCGTATCGACAAGTGTAGGATTGGTGATCGCATCAGAATCAATAAAACATACGATTTTGCCTTTCGCATGAAGAATACCTATATTATTTATCCAGTGCTTGCGAAATACCTCTCCTTTTGGCCTCGCCATAACAATCCAGGTATTAATAGGACTTTCCAACCCACACTTTTCATATCGATCGATCAAATCCTTTATCCTGGTTGGCTTTCTGTTATAATATTCAATCCATATTATTTCGTAACTGTCTCTTGGTACAGTCTGATTATTTAAATATTCAATAGTATGGAAACTTTCCCTGCAACCCCAGTCCATAAGAATAAAACTTATATGTGGGTTAGGATTAATATGATTCTCATATACAATATTCATAATACTTTCTTGTCCTGGTTATAAAACTAGTTTTATTTTGCATATAATTTAATTTCTAGAATTAACACTTAATATTGCCATTCCAGAAGCGCCCCCCCTGCGTATTACTCAAGATGACATGTGGCATAAAATTAATTTATTACATTTTCAACGTATTATAAGGTTGTCGCATGTCATACGTTTTAACAGTTTTTACTCAACCTTAAAACTTCATCTACTATTGCTTTATCATTAATTCCGCATTTAGACCTTATTTCATGTTGTTCTGGGCTGCCAAGGACAAATTCATCATCAGCAGAGAGGCCTATCAACTCAGGTGTATTCTTCTGAGTAGACAGCCATCCTCTGACTGCAGAGTTCAGACCGCCATGACTAATGTGCTCTTCAACAGTTATAATGTGTTTTGTCTTTTTTAGAAGATTTCCCAAGGTAATGGTATCGAGTGGCTTAATTGTATGAAACTGATAGGCAATTGGGAAAATCTCTTGACAATTGAGCGCTTTAACTGCGGAAAGAACCTCAGAAGCTATATCACCGGTACTAAGAATAGCGATATCTTGCCCGTCATGTAATAGTCGTGCCTGACCCAGAACAGCAGGGTCTTTTACCTCATAAAGCGGTTCCTTGCCTCTGCCAATTCTGAAATATGTGGGTCTGGAAAGTTTAAATATTTGGGGTAGAAGTTGCTCTACCTCGTTTGGATCTCCAGGTAAAACAATGGACAAGCCGGGAATGGAGCTCATTAGAGCTATATCGTCGGCGGCATGATGAGTCACTCCGCTGGATCCATATGCGAAACCTCCTCCGGCACCAACTATAACTACAGGTAAGTGCGGGTACGCTACCGAAATCTTTATCTGCTCATAACACCTTGATGTCATAAAAGATGCGATAGAGTATGTAACAGGTTTCCAACCTACAAAGGCCAAGCCGGCAGCAGCGCAAACCATTTGAGCCTCTGCGACACCTACGTTAACAAAACGTGATCCAAAACGGTTTTGGAAATCATCAAATATCTGAAACCCGAGGTCTCCTGTAAGCAGCATAATCCGAGGATCTTGCTCTGCAAGTTCAATTAACTTATTAACAAATGCTAACTTCAATTCATCTTTCTATTAAAAGTGAATAGGCTTTGCACCCAACTCATTAAGAGCGTTACCCAGATCATCATCAGAAGGCACTCTGTAATGCCAGAGTACTTCATCTTCCATAAAACTCACACCAGCACCTTTCTTAGTTTTAAGAATAATTGCCGTAGGACGTCCTTTCCTGAAAGGAAATCCGTCCAGAGCATTGATTACCGCCTTAATGTCATTTCCAGGGACGGTGCAAGCACCCCATCCAAATGCTTTAAATTTTTCCTCTAAACATGTATAACCCATTATTTCATCACTACGTCCAACCGCCTGAATTCCGTTATCATCAACTAAAACGAGTAGATTGTCCAGCTCTTTTGATGCGGCAAACATTGCTGCCTCCCAGACGCTACCTTCATTACACTCACCATCGCTCATTAAAACAGCAGCGCGGGCCGGGGAATTATCAAGTCGCAATCCATATATCATTCCAGTGGCAATACCCAGTCCATGTCCCAAGCTACCGCTGGAACATTCCAGTACATCTAATGCGTATTTGCATGGATGGTCTGACAATGGCTCATCCGTTTCAGCGTAACGAGTTAACCACTCCATTGGGATAAAACCTCTATCAGCTAAAACCGCGTAATGAGATGTACAAGCATGACCTTTACTCAAAATAAATCTATCTCGATCCGGGTTTTTGACAGTTTCAGGAGAAACATTAAGCCAATAATAGTAAAGTGAAATAATTCCTTCTATACAACTTAGTGCAGAGCCTAAATGGCCTACTTTTCCGTCATGTGCAATCTGAACACAAGTAGCCCTTATTTCATGAGCCTTCTTTTCAAGAAAGGGTATATCAATCACAATATTTATCCATATAGTATTCCACTTAGTCTCTTCAGAACATCATACAACAGATTCTCTAATTCAGCAATTATTGTAAATTATTTACTGATTGGGAAAATCTGAGAGGCACTGGTCAGTGCAGATGTTCCTTAACAATTCCCAAGATACCCTCTAACCTGTCTGCGGTAAATACGCCCTCCATGGCCGCTATATCTTCCTTACTGAAATCCAACTCTCCAAGTCCCTGTGGAACAGCATAGAACAGATCATAAAATTCTATTATATTATAAGTTCCCAAAGACTGAACAAACCGAGGAGGTTCCGGGATAAACGTGTAATGCATCTCATAAGGTTCTCCTCCTTCCCGTGAAGACCCTATTAATGGGGAGAATATACTTTCCGTCTCTTCCGCGCCCACTCCCTCGAAAAGCGTCCACCCATAAAGCCTCACTGTTTTTGACGAGTTAGAGGCCATGACGAGTAGCCGATAGTACCTGTATTGCCCCGGTTTTTCAATAACAAATTCTCGCATCTCATTGTATCGCCAATCCATCTGATTTTCTCGTGTATCCAGAGTAAACCAGGTTTTCGAATCATTCGATCCCTGTAAGTGCCAATCCCTGGGCATACGCTCCAGTGCTACATGCTCCTGGGGTCCGGCTTCCAAACTATAAAGAGCCACAGTCTTGTTTTTCCCAATATCCATTTTCAGCCAGAGGGGAAAGACGTTTCCTGTTTTCTCCCAGAATGGCACAAAAAGTGCCTCTTTGCCCAACTGGTCGTAATCATATTCGTGTATAGTGTCCGGAAGAACTACTCGCGATTTCCCATACAAATCCTCTATTTTGGTATACAAGCTTACCCCACTCACCTTCAGGCGCATTGGGTCCATCCCTTCAGTCACATACAGGCGATAATATCTATATTCACCGGAATTACTTACATTAAACGAATTTGTCATATTGCATTTTATAATATTATAGTCTCTTTCAGCTCGGATATACATGAGGGGGGGCATAGTATAGCTCTGCGGAAGTGGAAGTTCTTTAAAAATTTTCATGACACCACTCATGCTGTTCGCCACACAGACGCCCGGCAATGACGCGACGTCTACTTTGTCCCAATCCTTCACAGGACCAAGGTTATATGGAAGGATATAGAACTGATCTTTAAATTCAAAAATATTGTAAGGTTTATAGAAACGGGCTCCTCTGTCTCCGAGGTCTACGTATTTTACGGAAGACAGGCGTGTTGATAGTAACGGTTTTTCCCGAATGAATTCCAAAGCTTCCTTCAGGGTTTCCGCTATATAGACGCCCGGCATAAACGCCACATCTGCCTTATACAAATCTATGAAACCAACGCTCTGAGGTACAGTTAAGTACACGTTCTTGCGTATCCAGTTGGTCTCGTCCGTTCTTTTATCAAGTACGCTCCAGTTTATCCCATCGTTTGATCCCTGCAATTGCCAGTTTTTTGGCATCTTGCCTTCTCCACCTTCTTCGATAAGATCCATGGTATATCTTGTGATAACAGGCCTGGAGATATTCGGGGAAAAATCAATCTGAAGCCACTGCGGGAATTCCCCGGAAGCATCCCAGTTGATCGCAGATTTACGATTAATGGATTGTTCATTATTTTCGGAAGGCCCAAAAGAATATCTTCCACGAAGTCTTATCTTATCAACCTGGGCGATTCTTTTAAAACCCTCCCAGGAAACAGTGTGCAAAGTCAAATCTGCAGGTTCTTTGTATTTACCAGGGACCCCTGTAATAGATGTTCTTGTCACCTCAAATGGGGAACCATAAAACACCACGCTTTTGTGTTTAGATACGATTTCCTCAATATTGAAGTACTGGCCCCCCGCATTGTGACAGTGTTCCCCATCCCACAGGTAAAAATATACATCAGGCGGTATTATGCCCGCAATTTCCTTCTTATAAACACCTTTGGCGTTAAAATCACTCATGATCAAAGCCCACCAAATAGTATCCGTGTGGGGAGTATTGATCTTAGCCGCATCCCTATACTCGGTTTCCAATATCTTGTTATGGCCCATCGCAGCGTCTTTGATGCTCCCCCACCATTTGACGTTATTTTGGAAGTCAGGGATCCTGATGACCGCAAATAGCACGAAAATAACTACCGGGAGCCCTCGGGAGACGACCCACGCCCTTTTTTTCCACTTGAGCAAGCGAATCATGTCTGCAGTAAAACTGAAGACCAATATCATACCAAGGCCAGACAACCCAACAAACGAGAATAAATAATGGCCATATGGTCGATGCGCCAGAAACCAGGTGGCACACACCATGCAAATGGTAGTAGCAAACATCAATCTTAACGCTATCGGATTGAAATGAACCTGGCGAAACCTTTTCAGAGTAAGCATCAGCACGCAAAAGCAAATGCAAAGCATCAATATGATGAAAAAGCCAGGAGCCTGGCTATATAAGCGTTCAATCCCATCGATGGTTCTGTCGAATGCCGAATTGATACCGCCCCTTTGGACATGCTCCGCAGTAGACTGTGTCCATCGGGCTGTCATACGCGAAAAAATACTACCCCAGTATTTAAAAATTGGCAACATGAACAAAAAGCTGCTTACTATTGCCGCAAGAATAAAAAACAATTTCCGTCTGATACCCGGAATCAATATAAATGGAAAAGCCAGGAGCGGCAATGCCGTAAATTTGGTGGCAATGCTGAAGCCTATAATTATCGCAAGCCAAGTGGTATATCTCCCCCATGGGATATCCGTGGGGATATGGAACCTTCCATTGGAAATTATAGATGGTTCGACGGGTTGTCCGCATTTGATGAGTTTCAAGCCGACAGAAGCCAGCAATAATCCACCAGTCAGTTGAAAATTTTCAGGCATTCCACCTCCAATTGAAATAGTATGGGAGAAAATTCTCAACAGAAGAAGTGGAGATGTTTGAAACAAAATGCCAAAGAGCAGGTTATTCGTGGCTGAACGCACAAATATACCAGAGACAAAGATGGACAAAGTGAGGATAGCCATAAGGGAACGGTTGTAAGCGGTCTGGTATAATTCAGGATTCTGCAACACATCGGTCACAATATCAGTCGTGCCGTAGACAAGATGAGCAGCTTTAACAACAGCAGCGCCAAATACCACATTTGTCACGCCAGGATAAAAGAGCCTGCCTAATGGTTCAGAGTTTATAAAACTGAGGGAGTTGAAAATAATGTAATATGCGTGGTCATTAGGCGTCATAATCCAATCTGGCCCGCGGGCTTTCATAAGATACAATGACATTGCAAGGTAAAGCAGCGGCACACACAGCAATATGAGGTATGAGTAACGTTGTTTCATATCTTATCTAACCGGAATAACCCTTTCTGCGGGGTTTGCCCTGGAGTGTATGTCCCTTTTGTAAATGAGTAGTGGTGTACTTGTGGATATGCGGAAATTGCGACCCCACTACGTTGAAAAATAGAATCAAAAATAAGCGCATTGAAAAATTTCTACGGTTTGAAATTTGTAAAACAACAGTTAAAAAAATTATTTATCAAATTCCCCTAATCACATTGTACTGATATACAGATCAAGTAGTTTTTATTGTCTGCCACGGTTTGGTTTCTACCGTCACTTTGCACGAAAATATGTAGCCCAGAAAAATCTTAGAGCACCCAATGATATATCACGAAAAGCGCTGAAGGAATTAATTCTTCGTAGGTACACCATTATTGTACGCGGTTTAAAGAAATAATACATATTCGCGCGACGTTGCAATTGTGCCAGTTCCTTTCCATCCCTGCCCTTTGGAACATATATGGGAGTATCACTTACATAACCGGACATCAGGCTAAACGATGTCCAATCGTCAGAGGTAAACCCTTCCTCCTCCCTGGCAATATCGTACAACTGTGTTCCGGGAAAGGGCGTCGCTAGAGCGAACCTGACCTGGGCTATTTTCAACTCTTTCGCAAACTCGATTGTCTGTAAAGATTCTTCCCTGGTCTCTGTAGGCAGCCCCAATATTAAAGTTGCACGGATATCAATTCCAACTTTTTTGGTAATCCTGACGGTCTCTCTTACTTGCTCTAAGGTAATGCCTTTTTTTATATAATCAAGAAGACGTTGGGATCCCGATTCCACACCGTATGAAATAATTGAACAACCAGCTTCTTTCATTAAAGTAAGTAATTCTTCATCAACACAATCCACTCGCGCATCTGCCCACCAGGTTATCTTTTTTTGAAAGCCCCGATGAATAAATTCCCTACAGAGTTCCTTGGAACGTCTTTTATTAACTCCAAAATTGTCATCAACAATAAAAAGTTGATTTACTCCATAGTCCTGGATAAACCGTTCTACTTCTTTACAAACCCGTTCAATACTATGCATATGGTATTTCCTCTGGGTAAGAAGTACACTTGAACAAAATATACAGTTAAATGGACACCCACGCGCAGTAATTAAAACCCCGACTGTGTCACCAGTCCGCATGTCAGGACTGACCCGGTATCTATGTATTGGCAACAGATCAATTGCCGGCATTGGGATCGTGTCTAAATCCGCCGTCATGGCCCTCGGTGACCCACCTGAAATCTTGCCATCCCCCATATACAAAACGCCAGGAACCTTTCCAGGTTCAGATCCGGATTGGATTGCTTCAACAAATTCAAACATAGTCACTTCTCCTTCCCCGTTTACTACATAATCTATGCTCTCTTCTTTGAGAAGGTCCTGCGGTCTTAAACTGGCATGAACACCACCAACTATAATCTTCTTTTCCGGAAATTCCCTCTTTAGTCGTTTAGAAAGTTCAATAGTGCTGTAGACGAGCGACGTTTGACAGGTAATACCAAAGATATCAGGATTAAAATTATTAATTACCGACTCAATTGTCTCATCGTTAGCCTGATAATCAAAGATTGAAACGTCAATATCCTTTTCACGTAGATAACCTGCGATATAAGTCAAGCCAATAGGGGGGAAGACAAACGCCATCTTGGATAATTTCCCCATGTATTTTTTGATATCGTACGGCGGATTAATTAAAAGTACACGCATATCTATATCCTTAAAGGTATTTGTTAATTCAATCTTATTATACACTTCGCCCACAATACGAATGGATGAAGATATCTGGTGGCCCTTGGACTCCTACTCATAGCATCGGATTGCTCTACCAATTTTTATCTGGAGAAGTGCAATTGTATCTCTATTACATTAGGAAAATACGTTTCAAACATTAATAATGATTGATATGCCCCATATTCCCCGGTACCATGGTTTCCTATAAAAGCATCATCAAATTTGCATATTTATAGTCCAAGGAAAAGTCTCATCATCTGAAATGCTATATCTTTGGGAGAAAAAACCATCAACAACAAGAATCTTTTTTTAGAAGCTTCTAGTCCCATAGGATATTTGGTTTGTATGGCTCTTTTTCCTCATCCCAAAACGCCACAACTGCACTGCTAAATTTTCCTGAAATATGTACACTTGGCTTCCTTATCCCTCCAGATACAGAATCATTTTTGCCCACGTTTATATAGAAAAATCAGATTCATAAGGAGAATGTTCTGAGGCAGGAACTATCAACACTCCACGTGCTATAAGAAAAATTAAGCCAAGTCAAATTAGAATATATTTTCTTAAAATCATATTAAACTTTTTGACCTGTATCGTCCCTGTGTCTTATTATACAAGCTGGGTTGCCCGCAACCACAGCATTTTTGGGAACATCTTTAGTAACAATAGAACCAGCTCCAATTATTGCTCCTTGTCCAATAGTTACCCCTTTTAAGATAATTGCACCACATCCAATCCATACATCATCATTAATGATAACTTCTTTTCCTATTTTGCCTTGTTTATAAATTGGTATAGAGAGGTCATCAAATAGATGGTCTTCAGAAATGATGGATACACGGTGAGCAATACGTACACAATCACCAATTGTTACACCGCCCCATCCATCAATAAAAACCCATTCATTTATGCTTATGTGTCGTCCTATTGAAACGCCTTCCGGAAACCAGAAAGTCACACCTTCCTTGATCCTTAAAGATTGAATACTTTTTACAAAGGGTTTGAGACACAGATAACGCAACCAATCTCCTATAGGTGAAGGAAAGTATTTTACTAGACCATAAGTGATATTAAAAATGCCTGCTCGCAACCATTCAATAGTCGAGTATTTCACCGCTTGACTTGTTTTTGTACTGCCATTAGAAGATTGCATCGCCATTCTCTGGTTAAATCAGAAAGCCATTCGCCGCTGATGTATACTTTTAAATTTTTATTGTGTCGATAGTAACAAGGCGACACGATACGACTGCACTGTTTCGTTCAACAGTTGTGTGTATAAGTATCTAAATTTAAGACATCCTTAGAAAAAACCACATTCAGTGGGAATATTTTCTTATAGAATAAATTTAAAAGAACTTACCAGATGAAAACAATCCATATCTCCTGAAGTAGGAGTTATGGTTGTCTTAAAACAAATAACTGATTCGCTCCTAACAGGAAGCGCTTATATTCTTTGATAACCAAACCTGCCCTGGTTGCTATTTCTTCCATAAGTCTATAGTCTATGAACTGCTCATGTTCATCATTATCAGGGCTAAACAGCCCTATTTTAGAACCGAAATCATGCAACCCTCTAAAGAGTGGATGTGGGGTCGTCAGGACAACACATCCTTCTGGTTCCAGTATTAATTTAAACTTCTCTAACAAAGCAACCGGATTAGATAAGTGTTCAATAACCGCCAGCCCGACAATTGTATCAAAATTTCCAGCTTCAGGTACCTCATATTCAAAACGGAAGTGAGGATAAGTTCTTTTTGCAATACCAATTGACTCTTTATCAATATCTACACCTAGATAAAAGTCGGGTTTACACATTTCTGCCAGTACACCCACGCCACAGCCATAATCCAAAACCCTGCCTTGAACATATGGACGAACCATTTTCAAGCGCCTATCTCGAAGCCAGGGAGAAAGAAACCCCGTTATCTGATCAGACATATCTCTTGCTCTCTTTCATTTTTTATTCGTTGTACTCCTACAGTTAATATTCGTATTGGCTTCACTCCAATCAGAACAGTTCAGCAGGTTATTCGTGGAACTATTTGTCATTAAAAACCACTAATTTGTATGCAAAATACTTTACAGGAAGTACCAATCCCATGGCTAAGAATATAGAAATGCTGTATTTTATACCAATATAGTTGTTCAGTAATATAAATAAACACCAATCGAAAAACCGAAAAACGCAATGTATGGAAAGATATTTAACCCCCTGATTTAAAAGGTTTGCAGATGCAGCATTGAATATCCAATGACGAGAGAGTACAAAGGCAGCGACTAAGATGCAAACCTGAGTAATGGCATAGGCTATTGCATACGATAAACCAATCCACTGTGTGTAAAAATACATCTGGGCCAGGGCAAATAGATAACTAACCCCTCCTAATAAAATATATTTCAAGAATTTTGGTGAAATAATTAGATATTTTCCTTACAAACTTTGCTTGCAGTTCAAAGCTCTCAATTGTTAGTCACATACATAAAGACTATTTACATGGGGACATTTTATCATGACTAATGGGACTCCCATAATTTATCTTTACTTCCGTTGAAATTGTACTATCAATTCAGCTAACATCCCAAAAAATAATGTCTGAAGGCCAAACAATGAAAAACCCAGGATTGCATAGACATGTATTGCAGGCTTGGGACTCATTCCCATGAACCACAAAGCCAGTTCATAAGCAAATAACACGCCTCCCACACTTAACGCCAGAAATCCTACCGGGGCAAATATTCGCATTGGCTTCACTCCGACCAGGACCATTATGATCTGCGGCAATACTTTAAAAGGGTACGCAAATGAGATGAACGATTTGCCTGTAATTCGTTTGCGAAACACAACAGGAACATGCGCGAATCGCATTCCTTTATGGTATGCATCTAGAAGGATTTGCTGTGTATAATTGTAGTTGCCGGGTAAATAAAATATCTCCAAATAGGCCTTGTCTACAGCAAAAATCCCAGGTTGGCTATCCTTGAGCGGCCATCCTGTCAGCCATCGCATAAGTGCAGTAAAAACAATATTGCCACATCTGCGCACTAGAGGCATCTTATATTCTATACCCTCTAGTCGATTGCCGTATACAACATCAGCATAATCATTGAGAATAGGCTGGACAACCGCAAAGATATCCTCTGGTTTATGCTGAAGATCCGCATCGAATTTAACTACAATGTCAGCAGCGTCAGCACGTGCAGCTGATAAGCCACTCCGAACTGCTGCACCAAGACCCTGGTTTACCTTGTGACGCAAAACACGGTCTGCACCAGCTTCACTCGCCAGTCGTCTGGTTTCATCCTCTGACCCATCATCAACAACATAGAAAAAAACAGCAACTCCCTCGTTAGCAAACTTCTGGCGGATTCCAAGAAGAGCAGTAACCGTCTCTCTAATTCGTTTTGCTTCATTATATGCGGGTATGATTATAATAAGTTTTCGTGACTCAGAATCTAAATGCGTCATAGGTTATCTTCTCTTTAACTTGATGAACAGGAAATTCAATAATTGTAAAAATGGTTTAAATTTTGAATGTTTCTCCTCTGCATTTTTGTAACACACCTTACTTTCTGGGCTCGATAATTGCAAATATTGACTTATTCAATGTATTGCTATGCACCCCCAAAATCCAAGATAAGTTTTCAATAAAAATGTAGTTTTTTTATGCTACTTTTTTTATTGTATTATCGTTGTAGTTCCTTTCAATTTCTACCGGACTCATGTACCCGATTGCCGAATGTACATCATTCAAATTGTAGCCTTTGTTGATCCGGGTACTGATTTTTCCTTTGCTTCTTCAAAGCCCTAAAATTCATTGATCCAAACAAGCCCCTCCTTTATCGTCCTCATCATACGTGCTGTTTATCACTTAAGACTCCCCCTATTAGCTGTCTGGATGAAACGTTAACTACCATACTATTCCATTTTTCCCTTGATCCAGTGAATTGCACGAAAAAATCGTGTAGATTTTATAACTTCTAGTTCTTTACTTACAGTCTCCAGCTCTTTACTTACAGTCTCCAGCTCTTTACTTACAGTCTCCAGCTCACCCTGGTAGAGGAATCGATTTACAAGAAATTTGGCCTCATAAAGTGATTCTGCGGTAATACATGTATTATTCTCTTGATACCTTCTCATGTTTTGTTCATCTTCTCGGGCAAGATCAATTTGGCCCAGGGCTTGAGATAAAGCGTAAATGCGATCTTTGTATTGCACGAAATTATAGCTTTTATAGGAATTCAGAAATATAGGGAGAGAAGCGAAAGATATGCTTATACCACGCAGAGCATTTATCTCCTCCTCCATCTCTTTCGCTCTTCCTTGCAAGGTTACATGTAGTAATCGTTCGATAAGAGTCTTAACCTCATGGAGCGAAGCTCCGACAGTAAAGTCATTATTCTTCTGGTACTTTTTTAAATTTTTTTCTGTCTCTTGAGAAATATCAATCCCACCTAGGCTTTGGGAAACGGCACAATACTTGCCATTGTAGAGGACTATATTAAATCCTTTATATTCCTCTACAAATTCGTATAAACCTTTCCACAACTGTTGATCTATATTTTCTTTTATGCCTTCAATATCGTCCCCAATGATAAACTCACCTCGCTTTTGATACTCTTTCAGTTGAGACTCTTCCACACACGTCAAGTCGAGATCTCCCAACGACTGTGAAATGGCGTATATACGATCTTTATACTTTAAGAAGTTATAGCCGTTATACGATTCTAATAACTCTGGAATACCTGCGCAAGTCATCTTCTCATTGATCAGACCTTCTATCTCCTGTAAGGTCTTAGCCGCAATAACTTCAGGATGGCTATATACCTCCCCCTTTGTAATATCGAAATTATTTAAAGAGCGAGGAATAGCGTATACCTGTTTACCAAAACGAAAAATTCCATAATTTTTGGAAATTCCTATGGGAGGAGGTAGTAATTGTTTTTTATTGTTCAGTCCTGGAAATACCAGATTTGTGGGTTCCCAACCGTCATTTTTACTATTGGCACGAACGCTCCAAATACTATAGTTGAGCGAGTATTGCTTAAAAGTGGATCCAACAGAAAGGACAACACCACAGTGTACGGATTCATGATCATCAACGCTCTTACCTGATTGCAAAAAATCTATGTCATAATCTGAAATATAGCCTTCACAGTCATGACCGCAGAGGATTCCTTTGTCTTTAACTAAGGGGGAATACTGCTGAATATCTTTCAGAGTATTTTCATATCTATGGTCTCCATCTATAAAGATCATATCAAAGATATTTTCCTTGAGAATCTTCGAACTTACATCAGACCTGCCCCGGATAGGCACAACCACATCTTCAAGTCCTTCACGGCAAATTTGGTCCCAGAAGAACGCAAATACGTCTCCTTTGTCTGCAATTTCCTCCTGGTAGGTCCCCTCGCTTCCCTTCCACCAATCGATACAAAATAGATGTCCATTGTTCTGTTTCGCAATTTTTCCGAGTACCACCGATGAATCACCGCACCAACTTCCTATTTCAAGTATCCTGCATCCAGGCGTTGCTATTGACTCCGCGAGTGTGCACAGAACCACCCTTTGCTCCTCCGAGCCGATCTGTTTTTCTTTAAAATCCACAATATTGTCCCATGAAATATTTTCTTACTGTTTTAGTTTGTAGCCTTTTGAATTTAACATAAACTATTGATACCACAAAGTACCTTTAGCCATTCTACTATATTTTTTTACCTCATCAACCGTTGTAATTAGTTGTTCACTTTGGGAAAATAGACCATTTGTTTTATGCACAAGAGTTAACTTTTATATCCATAAGTCTTTTTACTTCTTCTATAGACGTTCCAATAAAACACGTACCAGTTCTCCGGTATTCAGCTATACGATCCTCTTCAAGCTGTGTAATATCAAGAGAACCTAAAGATTGCGCTATAGCATAAATATAATCTGCATAGCGAATAAGGTTATAACCTTCATAGGATTCCAATAGTTGCGGAGTAGAAACAGATGGCATCGCATACTGAGTACCATCAAAAGGATAGTAATTTGAATAAGGAATTTGACGGTAGAACCTTACATATGGATCTTCTTCCTGTTTAGATGCCAGGATGTGTTTGGATACGGCTATCATAAGTTTCTTGTGGCATTTGGTGCAGCTATGAAGAAAAGGTTTAACACTCTTACCTGTAGTTACTCTTAAAGGATACAAATAATCACTATTTTCTGAACAATGTGGACAATTAACCTCTATTTTATAAAATGAACGGCGCAATTCAAACGGTGCATCTCGATCACAACTTTCAATATCGGTCTTCTCACATGATAAAACTACAGCCGCTTTACCATCAAACATATCATTCATAGCAGGTTCGGTAAGTTTATAAAAAACGTCATCCTGCATACCTGTCATATTAATACTACCTTTATTATGTGCGACTGTCTCATAATATTCTTGCTTATCGGTAACGAGTTCATTATCAAGGCAATATCGAAAAAGTTCACTCCCTGGATATGGAGTTATGTGATAAAAATAGACCGTTAAATCTTTGCAATAATTATTGTAAAACGCTCTTGTTTCACTTATGGTTTCAGGAGTTTCAGCGACATCTCCAAAAATGAAATTGGCATGAAGCCCTATACCCACCTCTTCCGTTAATTGAATTGCTTTTGCAATTTTTTCGGCCGTTGTACCCTTTTTCATGCTTTTCAGTACTGTGTTACTTGCGCTTTCAAACCCATATCCAATAAATTTACAGCCTGCGTCCTTCATCTCTTTCAAAAAATCTTTATCAGCGTCATTAACTTTCAAGTAACAACCCCAGTCAAAATCGGCTTTCATCTCTTTTTTAAGTATCTTTAACTTACTACAAAACTCTCTGGTCTTCTCTGCCTTAAAGGCAAACAGCTCATCGTGCGTATATAGGATATTAAATTGATATTTTTCATAAAAGAAGGCAATCTCTTTCATTACATTGTCTACGGAGCGAGCTCTGTATTCCGTATAATGGCTACAGAATGTACACTTAAATGGACAGGAACGTCCTATACTGATAGGCATAATCTTTGGGTGATGTCGAGTATGAGCTAAAAAGTTATTCGTATGGTTGTTCCGTGCAAGATAGGTTTCAAAATCAAATGGGCCATAATCCGGAAATGGCAAATCATCAATATTTTCAACGTATTTTTCTTCATTAAAAACTATATCTCCATTCTTCTGATGGACAAGACTTGGAACGGAATCAATATCTCCCCCTTTTTCCAGATAATCTGCCAATTTTACGATTGAAATTTCTCCTTCTCCAATAATTGCAAAATCCGAGCGGAGGTTTGAAAAGATGAAGTGAGAATCATATGTAATAATCCCACCACCGCATACAATGGGTATATCAGGAGCGATTTTCCTGGAAAAAAAGATTGCATCACGTATGAAAATATAATCAGGGGCTAAACCTCCTACTCCAATAAGATGCGGCTGATACTGCGTAATCGCATCTTGCAGTAATTTCTCCAAGGTCAATGGCGCAGAACCATAACACCATATATAATTCATGTTTATCCCAAAAACTTCATGCCCTGCTGCCTTTAGAACCGCGGCTAAATAAGGTATTCCCTGCCCAAAGCTTGTTGTATACGGACCAGGGTTAGGATAATTGTTTTTTGAGGGTATCAGGAGTATTCTCATGGGTTATTTCTACACTTATAAAATTGATTTCTGTTGCAGTTGCTAACCATCTATCATGCACCACAAACAGTAAATTTTGACTTTATTCTTGATATTTCTTGAAAAGTTGTATCAAGTTCTACAATACCATCGAAATAGTTCTTCTCTCCAACTGAAAGATGAATAATACCGTATCTGGCGACAAGCATAGTGTGTTCTAACCCTTCTGCAATTCCTAGGGTCATAAAATAGTCACCAGTCTTCAAACCTAGTTTAATAGAAAGCTTGAAGTTAACGACATCATCTTTTTCGGCTGGTTCCAACAGAGCATTCATATATGTGGTATTGCTCGCATAAACAACTACTCCGTCAATTGTTTTTACATCAAAACCAAAAATTGGTGATTGAATATCTGCATAAAACCTGGCTTTTGAATATATGTCAATACTATCCCCGGACTTAATCGTTATCGGGTCGTAATCTTCACCGCGGACAATAAGATAGTCCAATATTTCAGCCTGAGTGTTGCCAAACCGATATTCATTCTTATTATAACTATTCCTATTGATGCAATTATCCATTGCAGGAATGCCTTCAAGGAATCTATTCAATTTGTTTTCGTTTAGTTTCGGTATTTGTTCTTCTTTTGATTCTATCGATACAGGATTAATAGATAACGATTCTTTTTTTGAAGATATACAACCGGTAAAAAGAAGCTCATTATAGCAATTGACTACATCTTCGGGACGGCCGCTCTTTAGAATGGCTGCATTTTCAAGAAGAATAGCTTGATTACAATGCTTCACAATAGATCCTGCATCGTGGGTGACAAAAATGATAGTTTTGCCCTTCTCTTGAAATTCTAGGAATTTTTGGTAACATTTATGCTGAAACTTGGCATCACCAACCGCTAATGCCTCATCTACGATTAGAATTTCTGGATCTACATTGATGGCAGCCGCGAACGCCAAACGCACGAACATGCCGGTAGAATATGTTTTTACCGGCTGATAAAAAAACTCTCCGATATCTGCAAATGTCTCGATTAAAGGTATTCGTTTCTCCATCTCTGCTTTTGAAAAACCCGCCACTCTGCCGTTCATTAAGACGTTTTGTTGTCCTGTAAACTCCGGGCTAAAACCTCCACCCAGTTCCAAAAGGGCAGAGATCCTCCCATCAACTGTGACTGCCCCTGAGGTCGGTTGCAGTATCGAACATATAACTTGAAGCAGAGTAGATTTTCCGGAACCATTACGGCCAATGATCCCGAAAGTCATCCCCTTATGGACATCAAAACTTATATCTTTCAAGGCCCAAAATTCACGATGGTATGTTTTATTAAATGGATGCAATGCCTCCCAGAAACGTTCATTCGGTGAGCCGTAAAGCTTATACTTCTTTGAAACATTCTGGACTGAGATTGCAATTGAGTTTTTCATCTTTATAATTTTAGAGTAACCAACCCCTTAACAATTTCTACATTTCTAAAAATTATTTAAAATGGTTTTAAAAGAACAGAGGCAATATTACTAACGTCAAAACCTTTCTTTATATTACAAAACATCAGCAAATTCTGGTTTCAATTTTTTAAAGACAAGCCCACCGATAATAAGCGTTAATAAACATATAACCCAGAAGTAAATCCCCGACCGGTAACTGTGCCAGAAAGGATTATGATAAGCAAAAGACATTCTATATCCATCCACTATATAACACATTGGGTTTAACTTAATAATCAGTTGATATTTCCGGGGTAGAATATCTGTCATCCAGACTATGGGAGTAAGCCAAAACCACATATTAAGAATAACGGCCAATGCCTGCCCGATGTCGCTATAAAAAACGTTTACAGCTGAAAAAAACCAGCTTAGCCCGAGGGTAAAGGCCGATAAGGCAAAAAAATAATATATAAACTGGAAGTTATAAAAAGAAAGATCAACGTTGTTAAATAAAAGTAGTACAAAAAACATTATTAACATAAAACTGTGGGTTATCAAACTTGCCATCAGGTTAACAATAGGGAGTATCTGAGTCGGAAAGACCATCTTCTTGACCAGATGGACATTTGCTTTTATAGAGTGTGTGCTGTTCATTAAAGATTCGCTAAACATGATCCAGGGTATAAAACCGCAGCAGAAAATTACAATGAAAGGGATGTCACCAGAAGGCTTAACCCTGAAACCAATGGAGAAGACGAACCAGTAAATAAGTATCGTCATTAGTGGATTAATTACTGACCATATAAATCCAGCAAACGTCCCAGCATACCGTCTTTGAATCTCTTGTATAGTCATTGCCCATATCATTGAACGATAAGAATAGATTTGCTTAATGAAATTAAACAGTGAGTTCATAACAAAAGATTTGCAGTAAGTATAGAGTTTAAATACTCAGGCTTGTTTATAATAATATAAAACCAGCAGATTATCAGTCTTTTTAAAAAATTACAAGAAAATAAGTTTTCTGAAAAAACGGTACTTACCCTATACCTGGTATGTTAAAAGTTTATCCCCTTTCTTATTTAACTAAATAAAATGGGGGGCACTCTAGGTACATTTAAACAATCAATTAGAAGCGAAAAAACATTAGTTCCAGAATGATTGTAACCGCTGAATAAGACTGAATAGAAAATATACTTACATCCTTGTTTTGCCAAAAAAATGTGTGAAATATATTTTCATTTTGCAGATACTGGATCTTATTGAAAGGTACCGGTCAGAAGTTACAATAAACTCTTAAGGAGTAGCCTTTTATCAACCTAATCTTTTACTCGTACTATTTTTACTGCACTCAAAAGTCCGGTTTCATATAATGAGCATTGGTGGCATCCTGATGTTCTCTATCATAGTCAGTTAGTACTAAATACGTAGTTAATCCCAATTTGCGTCTAGCTTCTATATCTGTATTTTTGTCCCCTATGAGTGCCATTTCGTTTACGTTAAATCTTTCCTTCCTGATTATTTCTTCAATTAATCTAGTTTTGCGTTTTCTACAGAGGCATTTTTGAGTACTCTTCTATCCGGATGATGAGGACAATATAAGACTTTCTCTGTTTTACACTCTTTTTTTTTAAACAACCAATCATGTACCTCGTTAATTCATGAAATTGTTCTGTGAAATATTCTTTAGCTATGCCAGCCTGATTTGTAATTATGTAAACCTGCGTATACTGTCTGTGAACAATCTGAGAGCCTCAAAAGTGCCGGGTAATAACTCAAAGTCTTTAAACTTGTAAATATATTTTTTTTCATAGTTTAAAGTCCCATTCAGATCTAAAAATGCGGCTTTAAATATATTCATTAACCTTTTTCTCAACTATCTCACAGATTAAATGTCCTATAATGAGATGCATTTCCTGGATAGTGGGTTTATCAGAAGAAGGTACATTAATTACGATATTGCTATATTCCCATATTTCTCGTTCTATATTGCCGGTAAGAAGTATTGTTTGGATCTTATTCGTTAGTCGTTATCCCATACATAGAGCAGCTCTTTTCACCTTATATTCTATGAGTTTTGCAGAGTCAATAAGCTCTATCAGTCAAACGAGTTAATCATACAATTCCATGTGGAAGAAATTGAAAAAAATACTAATCCTCACACGGAGACACGAAGACACGAAGAAAAAACGGCAACCGCTAAGGTTAAAGGCTGATTTAGGAATATTGATTACACACACAAAGACACATAAAAGGCTTGTACTCACACGGAGACACAAATGGTAAAGGAAATTAGAGGATTTAAGGATTTAAGAATTAAAAGCATTGATTACTCACACGGAGATACAAAGTCACGAAGAACTGACGAGGTCTAAATATCTAAGGATTTAGATACTTGAATGCACACTCTGAGCTTAAAAGTAAACAGTCTATCGAAGTTAAATTCCCATAAGCCCTTATTGGTATTTGTACACGGAAAGAGCTTCATCATATATCTTCAATATCTTCTTTGCTGTATTTTCCCATGAAAACAAATTAGATCTTTCTCGTCCCTTGTTACTCATGTGATTCCACAATTCCTTGTCTTTCAATAAAATATACATGCTTTCACATAATGAGTTAACATCAGTAGGGTCTACCATGATTCCGGCATCACCAATTACCTCTGGCAGGGAAGATGTATTAGATGTGATTACTGGTACCCCGCAAGCCATTGCCTCCAAAGGAGGCAATCCAAACCCTTCGTAAAGTGATGGATAAACGAATATTTTTGCACAGTTATATAGCAGTGGTAAGTCTTCATCCCTTACATCTTCAGGAAACAGTATTGCCTGCTCCAAATTATTCGATTTGATTTCATCAAGTAATTCTTTAATATTACACCTTTTATCACCAGCCACAACCAATTTATAGTCTTTCAGACCTCTTTCTCTTAATTCCTTAAAGGCTTTTATTAAAGTGACAATATTATTTCTTGGCTCCAACGTACCAACAGTCAATATCATATTTGCGGGTAAGTTGTTTCTTCGTCTATACTCTTCCACATTACTAATCTGCAGAAATCTACTCTCGACACCATGGTAAATAACCTTTATTTTCTCGCTCCTGATTCCAAATAAATATGTAAGATCCTTCTTTGTAGAATAGGATGGAACTATAATCATGTCAGCTTTTCTAACCACCAGCTCATTTATATATTGTCTATAAATTTGGCTGGCATTCTTGAATAACCATGGAAATCTAATGTAGGCAACGTCGTGTACTGTAATAATAACAGGTCGTACCGCTTGCATTAGCGGATAAGTCTGATTGGTGTAATGAAACAAATCAAGCCTGTCCTTTCTTGAATAAATGGGCAAAACTATTTGCTCCCATAAGATTCTCAGCATATTGTTTTGCAAGAATGTCCTTTGCTTTCCATGTTGAACACCGTTCATATCCTTCATGCAAGCACCACCATTAAGTCCTGGCAAATAAAAATAATAATCCTTTGCGCTATCAGTCTTTGAAACAGATCTACACAGGTTAGACGTATACCGCCCGACACCAGTATGTACATCAAAAACCCTTGAAGCATTTATACCGATTCGCACCTTTCTTCTTTTGAACACGTCAGGCGTAAAAGAAAGGTATAATTCTCTAGTTTCACTCAACATTCGATCCAAATTAAAACGTTTTTCAACACTTTCACGGGCATTTTTCGCCAGATAGTCATATGTTTTTTGATTATTTTTCAAAAGCTTAATTCTTTCAACTAATATGGAAGGTTTATTAAGCGGGAATAACAAACCCGTTTTATTATCATCTACTACGTCACTGTTTCCATACACCTTACTGACAACGACAGGTTTTCCATATTTCATTGCCTCAGCAGTTGAAAAACCAAAAGCCTCTCCAAGCGATGTATTTAAATAGATATCACTTAATAGAAAGAAACGTTTAATATCATTGATAAACCCCAATAGTATTACCTTATTCTGCAAATTGTATTCACGAATAGTACGTTCTATTTTCCATTGTTCCTCTCCATCTCCTCCTATTACGAGAAATGCATCATCATGGTTTTTCAGATAGTCTGAAAGATTTTTTATTGCATATGGTATATTTTTTATTCTATCAAAGCGAGACAGCATACCAATAACGAAGCTCTCGTTAGTAATTTTCTTATTGACAAACTGCAAAACAGAGTTCCTATCTATATCATTGTAAACTTCATTGTCTGTATGAATTCCATTTTCAATTAAAGCAGATTTTGAAACACTCGTGATCCAGAGTCTCAAGGCAATTTGCCTCTCAGATTCTGAGACAAAAATAAATTTATCAGTCAAAATTCTCAAAAACGACTCAACAATTACCGCAAGATTAATGCTACTAAAGTGTATACCATGAAAAGTGTGTACTACTTTCAATTTCGTATTAAGCAGCTTTAACAACCTCGAATAGATACCAGCCCCTCTACCGTGAGAGTGAACCACTGTTATGCCGTTTGCTTTCACCCATTTTGACAGTTTCAGAAATGCTAGAATTTTGAACTTTCGGTAAGGTAGTTTGAATGTTGGAATTTTCTCATTAACAATCCTATCATAAAAAGGTGGACTATCAGGTAAGGCACAATAGAATTCGAATAATCCCTTGAGTTTAGTCATTATTTTAAAGAATTGCTCTGCCCCACCACCTTCACTTCTAGAACTAATTATCAAAATTTTTAACTTGTTTGATTTCAGAAAAGGTTCCATTGAATTATCAAAAAGAGATTTTTGTGTACAGACGCTTTAGATTTCTACGCAAAGTACCATTATGCATTAATTGGGCCTGAACCCAATCGTTTATATAAAAATTTGCTATCATTCCAGAAAATGGGCCTAGCCTCTTTTCAAGCTTTCTCTTCATTGCATCATGTCTAATCTCTTTTCTTGCCTGTCTTGTCAACACTAAGGCTTTAGCACGTTCCTCTACAGGAAACTCTGGAGTTGCCAAAACAGGCTTATAGTCCCAGTGAGAAGAGTTGTTAAGATACTCTTCCGGCTTCATAATTAAGTATTTATTGCTTTTAGCCCATTCATACAGTTCAGTAGCGGGGAAGGGAATCAAATTATAAAATCTGGCATCAAATATCGGATATTTCTTTGCAAGTGCAATTGATTCTTTAACCGTATCCAGATCCTCCCCTGGTGCACCAACAACAAAGAATAAGGTTACAGTAAAATCAAGTTCTATTGCTACTTTTAAGGCGTCTTCTATAACACCAAGATCCTGGCTTTTCTTGATATTTTTAAGAACTTGTTCATTTCCAGATTCAATACCAAAAGCGAAATACTTAAAACCTGCCAGTTTCATTGCAGAAAGCATTTCCCTGTCCACTCTATCAGCACGTATTCCATTGTTGCAATTTAGCTCAATATCTTTGAGATCTTTTTTGCAAATGGCCTCACATATCTCAAAAACTCTCTCTTTGTTTAAAGTGAAGTTATCATCCAGAATGCTTATCTGCTTAAAACCACGGTTGTACCAATATGTTATTTCTTCAACAATACTCTCTGCGCTTCTAATCCGATACTGTTGCCCTATGGATGTCTTTACAGGACAATATGTACAGTTAAAAGGGCATCCCCTCGAAGAAACAATTCCTATTTCCCCCGTTACATATTTGCCTAATGAAAATTTTTCGAATTTTGGAAATGGAAACTTATCAAGATTCTTTTCAAATGATCGTGGTCCTACATAGTTTACTTTTCCGTTTTTTCTGTACAAGAGCCCAGGTATACTCTCTACATCAAGCCCCTTACACAAGTCCAACAGCGTATACTCTCCCTCCTGTACGATGCCATAATCTAAACCGTTACACTGCTCTAAGGCTTTTTCTCTTAATGTAGATATATGAGGCCCTCCGGCAACCACAGTGACACCACCAGACTCCTCTTTCACCCAATTGACAATATGATACGATCGTTTGTACATAAAGCTCATAAGGCTTATAGCAACAATGTCAGGCTTGAAAGACAAGAGTTTTATCTTAAGGGCGTGCAAGTTGCCTCCAGCAGCCATATCTAATACATCATATTCTACTCCCTCTTCTTGAAGCATCTGCGCAAGATATCCAACCCCTGCCGGTGGACGCAGAGCACCGAAATGCCCACCTGCATAATCTGGAAACAGCAATAACACTTTTTTATATTTCATTCAAAGAGTTCTGATGAATTTATGTTTTCAAGCAAATCATCGATTTAATTAAGTATTGAATTTCAGACTATTTATATATTATAACTTGACAATAAGAAACTCAGTTGTTGCTCTAATTACTTCATATTTATCTTTCAAATAATCCAGTACACTGCTATCAATCACGTCCAGTTTGGTCGTAACAAAATAATCTGCACCCTCCTGCCTACGCCATTCTATACGCTCTATTGAACAAATATTCGAATCCATGGTCCACCCTTTCCTATTGCAATAATACAAGAGCTCCGGCCCACCCCATATACAACCTATTATGAGATCTTTTTCAAGTGCTGTCTCGTCTACTATCTTTCCAGCGATTTGAATAGGGTATTTCTTTTCAATCCTTTTCGTTTCGTACCTTCCTGTTATTTTGTGATAGCTAATAAACGGAAGAGATACAACCATTAGCACGAATAGTGCTTGTAACGCAATTTTCTTAATTCCTGCTACCTTGTATGCCGTTATTACACTCAGAGAGCTACTGATGGCATAACCGATAAAAATAGATGCAGGGACGATAATTGGTATAGTGTAGTACGTGTGCCACTCAACCTCTTTCGCGGCGAGAAGAAAGTAAATGATTATCGCAAGCAGCCAATAATGGATATACCTGAACTCTTTCTTCTTAAGTGTAAAAATTATACCCAAGACGAAAAACATGCCCCCAATATATATTAAATCCTTCTCAAATACCTCCGCATAGAATACCTTCTCATAAAAAGGCAGGCTTGTTAAAAAGTAGACTGAATACTTTAAATAGTAGCTAAAACTTAATGGATTCAGTGAATGACCCTCTATGCTTTCTACATACTTGGAATGTTTGTACCACAGAAGAGTAAGCGTGAGGCTAAGAACAGCAAAAAGCCATAACTTCCACTCAGCTAAAAATTTGAGTTTGTATTTTTTCAGGCAAAGAAACAATAAAGGTAGTCCTAAACATATTGTGGGGAGTTTTACAAGGAATGCAAGTGTAGCACATAACGTCATTAATGTAAAACGCCACCACCCTTCTCTGTCTATCCACTCTGAAAAGAAGTAAAGCATGGTGATAGAGAAAAACAACATAGTTGATTCCGGTTGAAAAGACCTGGAATAGAAAAATATGTACGGATTAAATGTATAAAAGAGCAGGGCTATCAATCCCGATGCGTTCCCAGCATACTTCCTTGTCAATTTGTATAAAAAAAATGCCCCTCCACAGAAGGCGACGATAGAGACTAATCTGCCAAGGCATTCATGAACACCAAAAAATTTGTATAATATTGCAACAGCAAAAGGATATATATTGAACTCTGTTCCCCCGATATAGCCATTTGAGTCGCCGTAATTCAATGCCTGAGGATAAAAAATATTCATTCCGTTATAATAGAAATTTCTTGCTACAGAAGCAGTATAACACTGTCTCCATCCGGCAACTTCAAGTATCGGTTGATTTATATTTATCAACCTTGTCAGGAAGCCCACAATTGTAATAAATGTTACGTATATGGTATTTTTATTTAACACGATATAGCCAATTGTTTATAGCAGATGGTTTGTCTTTTATAAGGACAGCTTAATGCTACTGTTAATTTTTTCACAAAAACGTCAATTATGAACTTAATGTTCCATCGCAATAGTTCACTCATCACTTTCATTTTATTCTATTTACACGAAAAAGAAGTATACTTAGCGCTCTACAAACAACTTGTACTAATTGTTTTTGTTTTAAGTTCTAAATATTTCTCATGAATAAATGGTAATTTTTTAGATATCTCTTTACCAAAAAAAGTTGATATATATATCAAAAAAGGCATCATACTAAAACCATATTTACTGTAATACTTTAAAGCGACCTTACGCGCAATTTTCAATTTATTTCCCTGTATCTCAGATATCGCAAGTTTACAATAAGGTTTCAACATCAGCGATTTTATTCCCTTTTCAATGAGTTCAGAAGGTAATTTATATTCTTCTTTCATGTTAGAGTATAAATTTGAAAAGTTGCTTTCCGCACGTTCAAATTCTTCAGAACTTAAGTCAGGAGTATGATAAAACAATTTACATATCCCGACAGCATCTTCATATGCCAGCCTAAGAGTTGTGAAAACATTAATGTTCCTTAATATTGTTTCAGATTTTTCTTTGAGAGCTCTCTTATCTGCTTCCACAAAACCTGTGGAATTCGAATGCACTCGGCATGACATTAGAACATCCGGAATATTTGTTATTGAATAGTTATCTCTAACCAGGGATGACCAAAGTTCATAGTCCTGGGTTATCTTAAATTCCTCGTCATACCCACCATGTTCCAGGATCAGGTCTTTGTTCATAAGAACACTAACATGATTCATCGGAGAGTTATAAAAAACCTGAAAGATTATTTCATGAAGATCCGCCGGTACACTACGAATCTTTTTTCTTTTATCGGTACCGTCAATAATAATAACACTAGGGCTGACTGCTGCATATTCAGGATGTTCTCTGATATAGCCTACCAATCTCTCCAACCATTTGGGCAATGCCGCATCATCGGCATCTATCCTGGCAATGTATTTACCCTTCGCAAGTTTTAAACCAATATTTAATGACTTTGTCTGTCCCAAATTCTTCTCATTGTTATGTATTGTTACCCGTTTATCATTAAATGATCTGATAATTTTTATTGAATCATCGGTACTGCAATCATTTATTATAAGAAACTCGAAGCCTTCGAAGGTCTGATCAAAAACACTTTGAACTGAAGCATTAAGATATTCGGCACCGTTATAAACTGTCATTAAAACTGTTACCAAAGGATTTACCATCATTTAATTTCTTCTCTGTAAGACTACATATATTTTAACTATTTTTTATATTTTCAATTACTAAACTATAAATTCAGAGAGCCTATCGTCCGTTACCTTTTCAAGATATCTCTCTATATAAGACCTGGCCTTGTTATACTGACTCAGGAAATCATGTTCAGGCATGTCATATACATCAGTAATAGCAGTCGGAAGTTCTTCCACATTTCTTATCGTCCACTTAAGGTGACTACAATCAGCTAAAGGGTCAACGTTTACTATGTCATCCAAACTAACATGTATTACCGGTATTCCCATCATTAATGCCTCAAGTGATACCGTACTACCCCAGTATATCAAAATATCATTCTCCGATAAATCGTCCTTAAGCGGCTTTTGATTTGAAACAGAAAAATTCGCATGAGAATCAATATCAAAACACAAATCATTTCTGATTTTAGAAAATGGACGCTCTGGGTGTGTTCTAATGATTACCCTATAATCTTTATTATCAGACAAGGCATTAAAAACAAAGTTAACAAGTTTATAGCATTCATAAACGCCTTCCAATGCAACCAAAATAGTATTATTCTTTGTAAAGTTTTTTTTCTTCAACCTATAAATGTATTCGTGTCTTAGCGCACAAGAAGAGTGAATTAGATTTTCAGGATAACAACCATATTTTCTCAATACGCCTTCAGTAATACCACCTACGGTGACTATCTTATCAGGCATTGGCATATACGACATTTCTTCTTTGCTTATAAACATATTTGCAGATGCTTTTGTAACAACAGCATGCTGATAACCGATAGTCTTTGTAGACGGAGAATACTCTTTTAAGGAGAGAAAACATATTTTTTCCCATGGGTTATTCTCGTATGTGGTAGTAAAAGTATGAATATTCACATAGTCCAGCATATTCCTGATAATATATTTCTGTAACAATTCGGCCCTTATTGTATTTGTGTAATCACTATCAAGCTCCATTTGAATAATTTTTGAAACGTCCAGCCCGTAAAATTCAATACTTTTATCAAATTTTACTCGGTTAAGATAGACATCTATGGTAACTTTGAATACGTCAAAATAATTTAGAAACAATTCCTGCGGTACAATTAAATGTTGTTTATATTTGGAAAGTTTTTTGATTATATTTCCATAATCGCCGATGATCCTCGCTATTATTAACAGCTTATTCCTTTTCGAAATTAAGAAATCCGGCAGTTTTCCGAAAAATGAGTCTGTATATTTGTTCCCGTTACTAACTGAAGATGGATAAATTCCCGTATTTAAAACATAGTATTTTTCCTTTTCGTTATTATTATCAAGATGACCTCCAAAAAGTCTTCTTACTAAAAAAACTTTGAGCAAATTCTTGAATATGAAACTCATCATCTTTAGAAAATGAGTAATACCCCCCTTAATTTTAATACAATAATCATTGGAATAATCCAGATTCTTGAATTCTATTAAGCTTTGTGAACAGTAATGTTTTAAGGTCCGGGTTATTTGCCCGGGTGGAGAAATTAATACGATACTTCTAGCCGGATTATTTTTTATCGTATTGCAAACTGTATAATAATCTAAAAGGGTTGGTAACAATTTTGACATAAACCTGTTCTTTGATGCTGTAAAACTCGCCCACCAGTAGAGAGAGTTTGTCTTCGCTCCTATATGACCTAATAAGTCTATATATGCCAGAACAAACTCTTCTTTAAAACTCTCAGAATAACCCCTTGTGTCAACTTTATCGTAAGAAAAGTTATCAAGTAATCTCTGGTCCTCGGTATCAAGTTCTTTAAAACAAATATATGTATAATTTACCTTGCCTTTTTTTAAGTACTTAAGGCGTGCAATACTGTTTGTAACAAACACTCCCATAGGTCTATTCTAAATAATTGTCAAGAGCAAAAGGCCAAATTCTTCCTGTCGGCAAACCGGAACTTCTTTTTCAAAATTCCGTAATACACTCGCTGGCAAAACAACGATGTTCCATCTGTTATAACTTCATTATATTGATGATAATCACAAAGACCCTTGAAATAATCCCAGAAAACAAACGAATGAAAAGTGGAAGTGAATTACTAAACTTTATTATACTTTTCGCGAGTAGAGAAGATGTTCACGTATTTGAGCACTATTGTGTAATATCAAATTAAACAGGTATAGATTCTTTGCATATGCGCCAACAACAACTTTCACAAACCAGCTTTAACCAAATCCTGCAACCTTACAACTCCATTCACAACTTTCTCTCTATTTATAACAGGCAAAACGGTTATTGGCTTTTCCCTCTCTTGCATAACCTTTAAAGCAGAAAATGCCTTTTCATCATCATAAATGGAAATAGGGTTACTATTCATAATCTCTGCAATTTTCATTGAGAATATGTTTTCCTCTTTTTCAATATGTTTTCTAATATCGTAATCTGTTACAAGCCCCATAAGCTTCCCATCATTATCAACAACTGAAACTACGCCGGATTGTTTGTTAGATATTTCCAATATACAATTCTTTACACTATCAGAAATATTTACCAAAGGATTGTCGTCTCCTTTTAACATGGCATCTGCTACTGTCATATTCAACCTTTTTCCCAGTTGTCCTCCAGGATGAAGCCGTGCATAATCAGTCAATTCAAATCCTCGCATCTTCATCAATGTTACGGCAATAGCATCCCCTAAAACCATAGTAATCGTCGAACTTGTTGTAGGAGCCATATTAAAGGGACACGCCTCTTCTATATCCCCTATATCAATAATTGTATCTGAAAATTTCGCTAAAGAGGAACTCGTTTCACTCATTATCCCTATGATTTTAGCACCGACACTCTTTACGGAAGGAAGAATACCATTGAGTTCAGAACTTTCACCACTCTTCCCAATAGCGATAACAACATCCTCAGCGGCAATGATACCTAAATCCCCGTGCATTCCTTCAGCAGAATGCATAAACATCGCCGGTGTACCAACACTTGACATAGTAGCCGCTATCTTTTTGGCAACTAAGCCTGATTTTCCCATACCTGTTAGAATAACTTTTCCTTGACAGTTGAAAATAGTTTGCACTGCGCTTTTTATCGAAGAATTTATTCTCTCCTTAAGACATGTAAGACCCTTTATTTCAATGTCAATAACGTTTTTTATCTCTGAGGTTATATCTATATTTGCTGTATCCATAATATCATTCCACTTTAATCCGCTATCTCTTGATAAGTAGTAGAAACTTTTTTTACCCGTTCTTTAATATCAAATTTAGAATTGTATATCATAACATCCGACTTATCTAAATTCCTTTGATCACAATCTTCACAGATAAGTTCACTTTCTGTAAAATCACCGGTAGTATGGTGTCTTAATATTTTATTAAACATTGAAGACTCAAATATTTCTTCAAGTGTCTGCGTCTTCAAATCACCTAAAAGCAGTTGTCCGTCAAAATCAAAACAGCACATATTTACCGTTCCGTCTACTTGAATCTGTAATGGAGTATTAAATGGCCTGCCGCACGTTTTTAGTTTTTTCTTCTGGACAGCTCTGTAATCTTTGCTATTTACCCAGTTGTGCGGACGCCATACCTCAAGCAAATCCACCTTATCTTTCCAATATTCAATCCACGATTCCATATCTGCATCATTGCATTCATTTACAACGTTGTAAGTAAGCAAAAGAGTTGCGTTCTTCCTGATCCTTGAAATTTCAGTAAGGTTTTCTTTAATTCTCTGAAACAAGCCGGTATTATTCGTTCCATGTACTGCATTATATGATTCTGGATTATTTCCATACATGCTTACCCTTATCGAATCTACCCCTATCTCCTCCAGCCTCTTAAACCTGTCAACAGTGAGCATAGACCCATTGGTAAGGAGAAGCACTGTGTAGTTTCTCTTTTTTGCATAAATCACTTTATCGTCCAGAGACTCATCCAATAACGGCTCCCCTAAGCCCGGGAAAGTAAGAGTATTATACTGTGACGTTTCTGAGTTAATTTTATCAAAAATATCTTTAAACAGATCAATACCCATTGTCTCTATATCTCTGGTAAGCTTATCTCTTGGACAGATAATGCAATCGTAGTTACACTTAGTTGTAACCTCTAAACGAAGTTCGTTACTTTCTGGAATCACCTTTAGTCCTCCTAATCTCAGGAATATTAAACCAATCAGTCATTTAAATGAAACATAAAGTCTCAAAACGTCTGCGGACGATATTATATCCTACAGAAATGTGTAAATCTTCTATTTATACGACTAATTTAGAACAAATTTTGTGTTATTAGTGATGGAATTTCCAATACTGAATGTTTCGACTAATAATACTCTTAATCCTGAACTATTGCCGTTTCTATCTCACATTTTTTGAGTATTCGAGAAACCGTATTAACCTCTTTTTTCATAAGCTCTGCAATATATTTTTTTACAGTAAAACTATGACAGTCTCCAAAGGCAAAAAAAGCCCTCATGTATTTCTCCACATGAGCCAAACGTTCATTGTTCGTATTACGCAATATAAAATTAATACTTCTCTTTAATTCCCACTTTTCAAAAATTTGTTGCCTGGTATATGTTTTTAAAGCGATTATAAGTTTATCAATTTTCTTATTGTTATTAATTTCGACTTCAGGGAATATCTGATTAACATTAACCCTAAAGATGTTTTTGCTTTCAATTAATCCATCTATACGTCTTTTAACTACTCGATGAAGCTGTAACAGATTACGCAACAAGCGCAAAAACAGAATAAAGGCTCTATGCTTAATATAAATATTGCGTGGAAGACTCTTCAAGAATTTGCGATAATACGATCCATGATATTTGTTAATATTAATTCTACGCGGATAAGAAAAAACATATCCGGAACGGTTCACTAATATAAGGTCGTCACCAAAAAAACCGGCTTTGTTTCTTAACCCTCTAAAAGCCCATCCTGTTTTACCGCCACTTTGTAATGAAGAATATACCACTGTTTTTCCATTCTCTCTAATTCCTGCCGCATGAAAAAAACACAAATCCTTTTCTAATAACTTTATATGTAATATCTTTTCAATAACATAAAATATCATCCATTCAGGTGTTTTTTTCTCTGATAAAACAACCATATTTTCCTTACAAATATCCTTAATTGGCACACATAACGTTGACCCAGAAAAGTTGAAATAAAAAGTGCCGTTCTCATAAATAAAATCTTTTAGCAAACAAATGCTTTTGTCCGGAATTTTAATTTTGTCTACAAATTTAATTTCCAGATTAATTCTATTAAGATTATCGGCCTTAAAATATTGAAATTCTCTCTCGATAAAATCCCCAATTCCTTCTGGAGAGTTAACTACTAACACATTGAAAAAATCATGAATTGAAAATTTAAGATCCATTATGACAATAATTGCTTAAAATCAATATTTGAATACTTGAAATTCAAAGGAATTGACAAAAGGTAATACTGTTTACCATTAAGAGTATCAGATAAAAAAGACTTGTATTTATATTCTAATAATTCTTCTAAATCTTTTTCTGTTTTAAAATTGGCAAATTTAAACAGGCCATAATAATAAAACAAGATACTATTTTCTCTTAAGAATGACTGATAAATTTTCTCAGTTAAATTTTCTATGGTAATAGGCGTCTTTTTAAGCTGAGTTCCATTATAGCTTTGTAAAAAATACAGCTTTTTAATCTTTGGATTTTTAGAAATATTTTTAAAAAACTCTACTAAATCATATTGTTTGTATCTAAGAGTTATTTTTAAATAATCCAATACTTTTCCTAATAAATTAAGTTTACACAAAACCCTAGATTTCAACCGTAATTGATCTACAAAAGTAATTTTTGCGTATTCAGGAAACTCTTTAATATCGTAATCAAACATTTTAAAGTCACTAAAAAATGTATATAATTCATTTCTACTTAAAATTGTCCATTCGTCACTTACAAATTCGGCACCTGAATCAATAAGTTTTAATAACATTCTTGTTTTCCCTGTCCCTCCCCATGCCGGAAAGAGTATAGAGCAATTGTTGAAAACGACACAACTCGAATGTACCGGAACCAAATCAGCAAAAAATAATTTCATGAAAATTACTGATCTGAGAACCTCGTGAAAAAGGCTCAGGTCAAAACCTTCTTCTACACTAATTCCATTACAAGTAAGAATATTGTAGAAATTTATTTCTAATTTTTTACCTTTTTTATCAAGAATATAAAAATTACTATCATCAAAGGCGGCGTCCTTACCAATAAAATATAAAGATTTTGCAGGTACTTTATCTGAAATTTTTATTGTCAGGACATTATTATCCGGAAAACCATCTAAAGAAGAACAATAATAATACTTGTATTCTTGCTTTAAAAAGCAGGCCAGCGCACCTTCATTATTGTCAATTTTTACGAAAAATTTATTATAGAAATTAAGATACATCATTAATAATTCCAGCCAGGAATTCCGCTGGTTTAGTAGATTTACAGATACCTATCTCGTAACAGGACAGATTCGATAAAAGCTTTTCCAATGTTTCAATTCTGCTTTTATAAACTGCTTTTTGCTTATAATAACCGTAGTTTAAAAGGCTGGAATGGTGATAATTATGGAATTCCTTAACGTGGTCATTTGCTAATAGCAATCTATCAATAGCCGTTTCAGTTGTTATTTGCTTAATAAAACTATCTTTTGAGAATCGGGGTATAAACAGTATTTCAGGTAGTGTTCGAGGAGAAACATACTGCTTATCCAAGATATAGTAATTTCTATTAAATCTCCGTAGCAATGATTTACCTAATTTAGAAATATTAGTAATCAGCTTAAGTGTATCGTCAGAAAGTCGGATGTATTCAGGAAAAGGATAAACATAATTTTCATCAAAAATTAAGAAATTGTCAGAAAGAAATTTCGCCTCCTTATCTAGCGTTAAGGATAACGCGGCAACAGACTTCCCTATATTTGCCAAGCCTGCAAAGACGACACCTTTGCCACCGTATTCTACAGCACTACCATGAAGGAGAAAACAGTTCTTCTCGCGTTCAAGAATCATGAATATCGGAAATAAAACCAATATACGGATCAAAAAAAAATAATTAATTTGATAGCGTGGAATTCTATTCTTAACAACGCCTTTTAGCCAATCCTTAAAACTATCTGGCAATCGATATTGCGCTAGGATGAACAGGTTGCCATCTGTATCCTTCATTTGAACTGCCAAGGGCCCACTTACATAGCAATATTCTTTTTCTTTAAAGAATGCATCAGTTCCTATTTCAGAAAAACCGGTTTTTATTGACTGAGCACTAACCTTTTTCTTTGACAAAAAAGTAACAAATAGTTTCTTGTTTTGAACAAACTGTATATTACTACTATCACTTTCCGTAAAAAAGGAAAGACTTTGTTCAAGCATAATTAAAAACTCTAAATTGTCGCTTTCAACAATTGTTTGTATTCCAAAAAAACTAAATTCCTTTTTCATTTACTTACTATTTTTTAATTCTGACAAATCATTTGAAAATCTTTTCTTTGATCTGTTGCACCACTGCACCACGTTTTGTAGGAGCGCCCAGGCACCTCTTACAGACCAATTGCAAGTCTACTCCATTTCTTATGCTGTTAAGCCAGCTAGTCCTTTTCTCTAAAATCTTCCGAAGAGGCTCTTCTTTAATGCTTCCCATTGTTAACATGTCATCGTATGCTAAACAACATGGTACTACTTTACCACTTGCAAGAATTCCAAGTATTCTATTTGAGCACCCGATACCTTCTTTAACAGGAAAAAACTCTGTAAGTTTCTTACCAAACATGAATGGCTTTATCTTTAACGATATATTTTCAGCAATGTTATACCCCATTTGATGTAGATAATCTAAATTTGCCTCGCCTAAGTATTTGTCTATTTCTGAGCTTTTTGAGTTAAAACGGTTATCATAATCATGTAACTCATTAAAAAAAGAACTAACATCATCTCTTAAATCTGCTACCCTGTTGTAAACAGATGGATCGCCTCTTTCCAAACCAAATAATGTTGACTTCAACTTCCTGCTCCCAGACAAGAAATTACAAGCAATGTCGATGGTGATTTTTGATGAAGACCCATGTGCTCTTTTCAGGAACTCAAATATTCCGTTTTTATATTCTGAAAATGAGCTATCAATTCCTCGTACAGAGCAAAAATCATTTTCGTTTAGCGTTTGCAATGAAATTTTAATATGCTCTGGATTGGCGGTAATCAACTTACGAATCACATCCTCAGAGTCAAACATCAATCCATTAGTAATTATAAGCACCGATAATTTTCTGTTTTTGGCGTATTTTACAAAGTCGTAAATTCTGCTATCCAGTAACGGTTCGTTAAAATGGCTGAAGCAAATATATTCAAAACTATCGTCAGTACGCAAAGAGTCAATTACACTATAAACAATATCCTCTGGCAAAACTTCCCCCTTATCGTTTCTTACAGGAAAAGCGCAGAATCTGCATCGCATATTACAAACGGACATTGTTTCAATCTGAAGAATAGAGTAACCATACTGAGAAATATTTATTGTCTCTAAATTCTTCATTTATTTATTGTCACTTACAACTCTCCCTGGGAAAGTTTATAGTAGCTACCACTGGCTTTTATAAGTTCGTCGTGTAAGCCTGCTTCAACTATCCTACCTTCATCCAGGACAATTATTTTATCAGCCTCCTTGACGGTAGATAATCTATGCGCAATTAAAACTACTGTGTGATTTTCTGAAAGATTATGTATCGCTTCCTGTACCAGTTGCTCAGATATATTATCCAGTGCACTGGTAGCTTCATCGAATATCAGTATATCAGGTCTTCGCAGTATAGCTCTTGCAATCGATATACGTTGTTGCTGCCCTCCTGACAATTTCATACCTCGTTCCCCAACAATCGTTTCATAACCTTCTTTCATATCAAATATGAAATCATGAGCGTTAGCAACTTTTGCGGCATTAATTATCTCTTCCTCATTAAAGGAATTATCTCCAAAGGTTATATTATCTTTCACTGTAGAGTGATAAATAAAATTATCCTGACTGACCAGTCCTATTAGTTGATTCCAACTTTCAAGATCTATAGCACCTATGGATACACCATCCACCGTAATTCCCCCTTTTGTAGGCTCTAGAAGTCCTAAAATCAAATTTATAATGCTTGTCTTCCCAGACCCTGAAGCGCCTACAAAGGCCGTTACTTTTCCTTTTTCAATGGTAAGATTTATGTTATGCAGTACATCGCCTCCTTCACGAAAGCAGAAAGACACATTTGAAAATTCAATAGAATGTTTAAAAGCGGAAACTGCTTGACCACCTTTTCTTCGCATATGTAAGTCTTCAGTCAATGCTTTATGAACGTTCTCTAGCTCCGGCAGGTTACTTAATAATTCCATCCTGATTCGTCCTATATTAATCATCGATGGCAAAAGCTTTACCAATGCAAAGGCGAAAACACCAATAAGAGGAAGGTATGAACTGAATTGAGATGGATACACTATCTTCAGATATACAACAACACCAAATACAAGAGAAACTGCTATAAGTTCCATAATATATTTTGGTATTGAAAACCATATGTTGTCTTTTATATACAGTTTGGTAAATATTGAACTTTGCCTGTCAAATTTCTTCAACCATCGTTCTCTTGCATTGAACACAATGATAGATTTAATACCATTCAAGAACTCATTGATAATTACATTCTGACTGGTTCCTGAGGCGACTCTTCCTTTGCCGATGTTATATGAAATCCTCTTAGAAAAATAATGGCTTAAACCATAGAAACAGAGCCCCATTATTATGGCAAAAGAAGTTGCCTTAAACTGCATTCCGGCAAGAACCAGTACGATAGCCACAATTTTAAAGCCCTCTGAAAACCCCTCAGATAGCTTCAATAAAAATGTCGCAACCATCTTCGAAGATACGTTACACTTGTAGATAAGGTTTCCTTGCTTCTGGCATATTATACGTTGATAAGGCAATTCAGAATATCTTGACAAAAGTCTTTTCTTCAAACTGTACAGTATAGTACCGCTTGCATATGATTTTAACCACTCCCGAAATATACCTGTAAGAGTTTTTAGTATTGTTATAACTATAAACAAAATAAAAACTGAAAGTATCACATCATCAAAAGGGAAAAGCACTTTCAGAATTGTGGCTACTAAAGGTACCCCTTCAAATATAGTATTATCCGATGGACTCAAAAGTGAATTAAACAGAGGCAGCAAAATCGCCACGTGTAAGCTTTCGAGAACGGATGTTAAAATAGTGAAGACAAAGAATACTGCAAAAACAAGCTTATGTGGTTTTATGAAAAATATAATAGTTTTAAGCATGAATTCTCTAGATCGGTTATGAAAATCACTGGAATTAAGGCTAAAGGATTTTTCCGACAGCATTAACAACAGGTCTGATATACTCAACAAGCTCTTTAAATTCGTCGAGGCTGATTGTCTGGGCAGCATCACTTAAAGATTTAGAAGGCTCCGGATGGACTTCTACCATTAAGCCATCAGCCCCCGCCGCAACGACAGCCCTGGCAAGGTCCTTATAGTAGGCGGTATTTCCTTCTCCTCCTGTTCCATGACTTATGTCTACAACTATCGGAACGTGGCTTATATATTTAAATGATGGGATCATTGCAATGTCGAGTGTCCACCTCATATGTGTATTAAAATGAACTGTCCCCCGTTCGCACATAATAAGATTCTTATTGCCTTTAACACCTCTTGCTTCATCCGTAAAATATGCCCACTCAGCAGCACAAAGAGTCTCACGAAGATCCATCCATGTACCCCGCTTTACAAGAACTGGGTTAGGGTAATCTCCTAATCTACTTAGGAGATTATAGTTTTGCCCATTCCTTGTTCCTACCTGTAAGATATCAGAATATTTAGACACAACATCTAACTGCTCTACATCCATAGCCTCTGAAATAACCGGTATCCCCGCTGCATCACCTGCCATTTGGAGTTCCTTAAGCGCTTTTTCTCCTCTGCCCCAGTCAGAATGAGGGCTGGTACATGGCTTAAAGGCACCTCCTCTAAGGATGTGGGCACCAGCTTTTTTTACTGCCAACGCAGTTTGAACAATCTGTTTCTCAGATTCTATCCTGCACGGCCCTGCAAAAATAGTGAAAGCATTGCCACCTATTTTATGGCCCTTCACATCAATAACAGAGAAGTCGTTCGGACTTTTCTTTTTTACACTAATAAACTCTTCTTCGTTCATATATGCTCCTTCCACCAGTCAGGGAATATTTTTTCAGCCATTTCCAAGCTTGCCTCATTCTTTATCTCAATCGTAGAGTAAATATCAAGGATCTCAAGAATCTCAACCTTATCCCCCAACAAACGACCATCTCTTATAAAATTTGGCAAGATAACACATGCAAGGCCAGGATAACCAATATGCAATGGTTTCTTCATAGACCTTGGTATAAAACCTTCATCTAAACGTTTAATACTATCACC
>Ga0233430_1000557_pt1 | contig 66629 bp, 51 predicted proteins | sample SI_118_April2016_2_FD_179883 | JGI IMG/M metagenome (GOLD analysis project Ga0233430, IMG submission 179883) | Seawater microbial communities from Saanich Inlet, British Columbia, Canada - SI_118_April2016_150_MG | ecosystem: Environmental > Aquatic > Marine > Inlet | place: Canada: British... | reverse complement strand
GCGACGACTTCGGAGCCGGAGCGGCGGCCACAGCGCGGACAGTCGGCGGCGTTCTGGCTGCGCATGAAACAGTGATAGAACCCCTCACCGCCGGTGATCGCCTCGATGCCGCCCAGCTCGGGAATCTCGGCGAAGAGGGAGGCCCAGGAGTCGATCAGGAATTTGCGAGTGATCGAGTCGCTGGTGCACATAGTGCGGAAGGCGCCGCCGCTTTGCAGGGCTCCTTGCGAAGAGGGATGGGCGGTGAAGAGCGGGTGATCGGGAGCGAGCTTGGGGTTGTAGCCCATGAGGAGGAGATGCACGTTGCAGCGGGCGGCGCGCCGGGCGAGCTGCGCCAGGCGATCTCGATTTTCGCGGGCACGAGGATTGACCAGACTGGCGAATTTCGGCGAGGGGACGGTCTCTATGTAGTCCTCGAGGAGGGTCATGATCGGCACGGCGTTGATCCCCATGCGCGCCAGCTCGAGGAAATTGTCGTCGTTCTCGCGGCCGTGGATCCAGGCCTGGGTGGTGCAGAAGCCGCCCCACAGATCGGCGCCGACGTGGAGCTCAACGGCTGGGCGGATGCGGCGGCGGCCTCGGAGGAGGTAGAGGTTGCGGCGCAGGCTCCAGTAATTGGAGAGGAAGAGGCTGGCGCGCAGCAGGGCGACCTCGGAGGGGGCGCGAACGGTGATCTGGTCCGGCTCGACGCGCAGGTCGAAGGCGACCTCCCAGCGGGTGACGCCCTTTTTGGGAACGAGTTGGAAGAGGAGGCGGGGACCGTCCCCTTTTTTGCGGAGCGCGACGCCGAAGCGGGTGCGCAGGAAGCGGCGCAGATCGCCGAGGCCGATGCGGGCGGGGCCGTCGGCGGAAATATCTCCCTCGCAGGTCAGCATCCAGTCGGCGTCGACCTCAATTTCATCGCGGCCGGGTTTTTGGGACGCGGGCTCGATGCGACCGGACGGGGGGCTGGAAACCTGACGCCAGAAGCGGGAACTGCGCACTTTTTCGACCTTTTCACTCCACTCTTGCTCGAACGATTTAGCTGCCATGACGGACTCCACTCGATAGGGACATGGGGATGTGCTAACTTAGGAGAGCGACGAACCAGTGGATCTCCAATTGAGAGGCCAAAGAGTTTCCGAAGTTTCGCAATAACGGATTTTCGGCAACGGATGAACCGCTTTATCTGGGAAAATACGGAGAACAGAGGCCGGGCGCGATGGGATACCGATGGAAAAGTGGTCGGGTGAGGGAAATTCGAGTCCGGTGCTGTTGGAAAAACATACAGGCAAGAGTGAACGAAAGGCAGGGCAATGCACGAACTGAAGAATTGGGCGTTTGAGATGATGGAGCCGCTGTTTGCGGATCTGGCGGAGTTTAATTTGAGCGTGGCGGCGGTGATCGAGCGGAAGAGTTCAGGACGGATCTGGGTGGATGCGGCGGAGAACCCGTGCGCCGGGTTTCTGATTTCGCCGGAAGGGGCGTATCTGGCCGGGAGCTGCGCCGATGAAGGAGGTGAGGCGGGGCTGAAGGAGGTGATTCCGTTCGGCGCTTATCTGATCGCTGATCCAGAGGCTTGGGGAGAGAAACTCGGTCGGGTCTGGTGCAATCAATTCGCTCGCGGCCACGGTCGGAGACACTATCTGTTTCGAGAGAAACGGTTGGCGGATTGGAGGGAGCGGATTCCGGACGGCTTTGCGGTGGTCCGCATCGATGCCGAGTTGCTGAGCCGGCAGGGGTTGGGAAATGTCGGTCAGGTGCACGAGTGGATCGAAGACAGCTGGGAAGAAGAGAAGAGATTTTTAAAGAGTGGATTCGGTTTCTGCACGATGCACGGGGAGAGGATCGTCAGCTGGTGTCTTGCGGATTGCGTCAGCGGGGAGCGGTGTGAAATTGGGATCGATTCGGATCCGGAATATCGACGCCGGGGGCTGGCTTCGGCGACGGTGGCGGCGACGGTCGATCTCTGTATAGAGCGCGGGTTGACCGAGATCGGCTGGCACTGTCTTGAGACGAATTCCGGCTCGCAGAGAGTGGCGGAGAAGGTGGGATTCGAGCTGGAGCGGAAGTACCGCGCATTCAGTTCGGGATACCCTGCGGAAAACGCCGGAGATCTGAACCGGGAGGAGTGGCTGGGCTGGGCGGCGTATTACCACCAGGCGGCGGAGAAGGAGAGGATGTTCCGCTACGGGGAGGTGGAGTGTCTGACGCAGGCGGGGGAAGAAGAGGGGGCGCTACGAGTGCTGCAGCAGATGGTCGACGACGGGTGGGACTGCCCGATCGGCTGGCTGCGCGGGCACTGGGCATTTGCCGGACTGCATGGAACGGATGGATGGGAGCGGTTGATTCTCCGAATCGAAGCGGCGGAAGAGGGGTGAGCGTCGAATCCGGAATTCGCGATGGATTCGATCTTCACGGCGAACCCCGGAGTTTCATGGCATTTCTCCTGACAGCTCCTCACACAGAAGGCAGAAGAGCCACAAGTTGCTTCCCGGGAACGGGATATTGGGTTTTAATCTGATGGGTTGCAATCTCTGGGAATGAAGGAGAAACCGGTCGATCGGGCAATGATGCAGCAGGGGACCGCTTGACGCCGCTCCCTTTTTGTCTCTTCGTTGCCGGGGCGGTTTACCACTCATGCACGCGAGAGGAGCGGAACGGCATGTTCAACGCGCGGATACCCAGATTGGGGCAGACCTGGATAGAGATCGAAGGGGAAATTTGCGGGGCGCAGGCGGACGACCGTGGACCGATCGGCGGGGGTGCGGGCTATGCGGAGATTGTGGAACCTGTCGGCGCACCGGTGGCCACGCTGGATGAGCTGCTGGAGGCGCTGGCGCAGGCCCGGAGCGGAGATGTGGTCTACGTGGACGAGCGGGCGGAGATCGACTGCACCGAGCGGGTCTATATCGAAGAGCTGGTGCTGGAAATTCCGGCGGGGGTAACCCTGGCCAGCGGGCGCGGGAGAGGAGGGGCGAGAGGGGGGATGATCTGCAGCCAGACGTTTGCCACCCGGCCGTTGATTCGCGCGGGTGGTCCGGATGTGCGCGTCACCGGGCTGCGGGTGCGGGGTCCGAACCCGCGGCGCTGTTTGGAACATCACAATCGCTCCTTTGCCGAGGGGCGAGGGCACGACTACTACTACAAGTTTCCGGTCTCCGATGGGGTCGTCAGCGAGCATGCGAATCTGCGCGTGGACAACTGCGAACTGGGAGGATGGAGCCATGCGGCGATCGGTCTGCGGGCCGGCGAGGGGCATCACGTCCACCACAACTTCATTCACCACAATCAGTACAACGGTCTGGGATACGGGGTCAGTCACGCCCATGCGCGGTCTCTGATTGAATGCAATCTGTTCAACTACAACCGCCACTCGATTGCGGGCACGGGCGCCCCGGGCAGCGGCTACGAGGCGCGGCACAACGTGGAAATCGGGACGTCGCTCAGTCACTGTTTCGACGTGCACGGGGGGCGGGATCGGAAGGACGGCACCGATATCGCGGGATCGTGGATCGAGATCCACCACAACACCTTCCGCTGTCCGCAGACGGCGGTGGCTATCCGCGGGGTGCCAAAAGAAGGAGCGGAGATCCACCACAATTGGTTCTATCAGCGACCGGGCCAGCGCTCGGTGTACTCGATCGGCAGGACGCAGGTGCGGAAAAATGCCTACGGGCGGAAAGGTCCGGAGTTCGCGGCTTCTGCGGAGCCCCATTCATAGAGGTGTAAGCTGAATTCGCTGCGCGAATTCGAACCGCGAGTTGGAAGGCATTCAGAGGGAAACCGGTCGTCAATGACGGAGGATGCTGGCATGGAAAATGCGGAACCTGTATACCCAGAATCGATATGCGAAGAGTCATTTTTCTATTCCGAGGGAGGACGGAGAGATGGAGTACCGCTCGAAGATTGCGCTGGTGACGCTGCTCTGTTTTTCGGCGATTATCGGAGGCTGTGCCGTCATGCAGATGAGATCGATTGACTCCGGCCTGCCGGAAGCAGGCACGCCACCCGAAATCGAGCGAGAGTTTCGCGCCGCCTGGATAGCCACCGTCGCCAATATCAACTGGCCCAGCAGGCGGGGGTTGAGCACGGAGGAGCAGCAAGCAGAGGCTATCGCGCTCCTCGACCTGCTGGCCGAGAACAACTTCAACGCCGCGATTTTCCAGGTGCGGCCCCAGTGCGATGCGCTCTACGCCAGCGAGTTGGAGCCGTGGTCTTATTATCTGACGGGAGTCCAGGGACAGCCGCCCGAGCCGTACTACGATCCGCTGGCGTTCTGGGTAGAGGAGGCACATCGGCGGGGCATCGAGCTGCACGTCTGGCTGAACCCCTACCGCGCCCATCACGTGAGTGGGGGTGAAGTGAGCGAGCATTCCATCGTAAAAAAACGTTCCAACCTGGTCGTAAAACTGGAGAGCGGCTACTACTGGATGGATCCTGCGAAAAAGGGAACCCAGGATCACTCGCTGGCCGTGGTGATGGATATCGTCAAACGCTACGACATCGACGGCGTCCACTTCGACGACTACTTCTACCCCTATCCTTCCTACAACAACAACAAGGGGTTTCCCGACGACGAAAGCTGGGCGGCATACCAGAAGAGAGGGGGCAAACTCTCCCGCAACGACTGGCGTCGCGCGGCCGTGGATGGATTCATCAAGAAACTCTACAAAGAGATCAAGCGGGAGAAGGCGCACGTCAAGTTCGGTCTGAGTCCGTTCGGCATCTGGCGACCCAACAATCCGACGTCGATCCGGGGGTTGGATCAGTACGACGTGCTCTACGCGGATGCGCGGCTGTGGCTGAACGAGGGATGGATCGACTACTGGTCACCGCAGCTCTACTGGCCGACAAACCAAATTCCGCAGAGTTTCCCGGTACTTCTCGGCTGGTGGGCGGATGAGAACAAGAAGGGGCGCCACGTGTGGCCCGGGATCAACATCGGCAGAGGAGGACGGGACGAGTTGGGGGTCGATGAAGTGCTCAATCAGATCATGATCACGCGGGGGATGCTGCCGGAGAGCCCGGGGGTCGTTCACTGGAGCATCGGCTCGTTGAAGAGTCCGGAATTGATGGAGGCGATCCACGCCGGTCCGTACAAAAAGCCGGCTCTGATTCCGAGGTCGCCGTGGTTGGACAAAAAGGCGCCGAAGTCCCCTCAGGTGTCGGTCAGGATCGAAGGGAACCAGCTTGAAATCAGCTGGGCGCATGAGAACGAAGGGGATATTTTCCGCTGGGTCGTGTACTACAGGAGGGGGAATATTTGGGAATATGCGCTGGCCAACCAACCGGATCGATCGGTTTCGCTGCCGCTGGTCACCGTCGATATGGCTGCCATCAAGAGAGCGGGTGGTCCGGAGAATATCGAGAATGTCGAGGAGTTGCTACTGCCGGTCTCCGAGGTGGCGGTGGTGGCGGTGGACCGGGTCGGCAACGAGAGCGAGCGCGTGCATCGGGTGCTGGGGAGCCTACCCGCCGTCGTTCCGCCTATGGAGGAAGTGGCCGCCGAATTCGAGGCATCCCAGGAACCGCCGAGGTCGACCAGAAGACGGCCCCGGGTGAAGCTGGGCGTGGAAGTGCTGGTGGAAGAGCATCTGCAGCTGGTCGAAGGGAAGAGGGTCGGCCTGATCACCAACCCCTCCGCCGTGGGGTCGGATTTGAGGAGCAGTATCGATATCCTGGCGAATGCGGAGGGAGTGAACCTGGTCGCCCTGTTCGGGGCGGAGCACGGGGTGCGGGGAGCGGAGGAGGGGAGGATCGACCAGGATGGGGAAGTCGACTCGCAGACCGGGATTCCGGTCTACAGCCTGTACGGCGATTCGTTCGCTCCCAAAAAGGAGTGGCTGGAAAAGCTGGACGTTCTGCTCTTCGATATCCAGGGGGTGGGATCGGCCTGGTACACCTTCAAATACTCGATGTCCTTCGCCATGGAGGCGTGTGCCGAAGTTGGGATCCCGTTTATCGTGCTGGATAGACCGAATCCCCTGGGGGGCAGGGTGGTGGAGGGGCCATTGCTCGATCTGGGGAGCATCTTCCGGCACGATCTGCCGCTACGCCACGGTATGACCTACGGCGAACTGGCCACCATGTGGAACGAGACCGAGCGATTCGGAACGGATCTGACGGTGGTCAGGATGAAGGGCTGGAGACGCAGCATGACCTGGGATGAAACCGGCCTGTTCTGGATTATGCCCTCGCCCAATATGGGAACGTTCGAAACGGCGATCGTGTACCCGGGGCAGTGCCTGTTCGAGCGGATGAACATGTCCGAAGGACGCGGCACGACCAAGCCGTTTTTGATGGTCGGAGCGCCGTGGGTGGATGCGGACAGAGCGGCGGCGGATCTGAACAGTCGGGGTATCGAGGGGGCGGTTTACAGACCGGTCCACTTCATTCCGAAGAAACTCGCAGAAGGGGCCAATCCCAGGGGAAAGCCGTGGAATGAGATGTGCGGCGGGGTCGAGATCATGTTGACCGACTACGAGGCGTATCGCTCGGTGGAGGCCGCGCTGCACATCATCGACGCCTGCCGTCGGACGAGCCCGGGTTCGCTGACATGGGCGCCTCCGGCGACGATCGAGCAACTCGACGAACAGGGAGCAACGGTGGAGGAGATGGTCGAGAAGTGTCGGGAGGAGGTGGAGGACTTCGCGGAGATACGCAGGAAGTATCTGCTCTATCGATAGAACTTCTCAGGGCTGGGGATCATTTTTTGACAGAGGGGGATCGAGCGCTATGAAAATCGTTCGGATCGAAGTTTTTCGCGTGGATGTGCCGATGAAGCCGGACTCGGTCAATAGCCCGGAATTCGGTGGGGATGGGGTCTCTGCTTTCACGCTGGGCCTGCACAAGCATATCCTGAAAATGCACACCGACGAGGGGATCGTCGGATTGGGAGAGACGTGGAAAGGCACGCCCGCCGCCGCCGTTCGCAAGGGAGCGGAGGCGCTGTTGGGGACAGATCCGACCCGGCTGTCTCTCCACCGGCTGCCCCTGCCCTACGATACCGAAGAGGTGAACGTGCGAGATCGGGGGGAGGTGGTGGCAGTGCCGGTTTCTTCGATTCCACACAATCCGGCGGTTCACGCCTTTGAGGTGGCGGTCGCCGATATCGTGGGGCAGGCGTTCGGCGTTCCGATCTGCCAGCTGTTGGGAGGTCCGGTTCGCGACCGGGTGTTGGTGCACTACTGGTCCGGTCGGCGGACGCCCGAGGATCTGGCGAGGGTGGCGAAGCAGGCGCAGGAGCGGGGGTTTTCGGGGCTCAAGATCAAGTGCGCTCTGGAGGACCCGAACCTGGAGCGGGTGCAGGCGGTGTATGAGGCGTGCGGCCCGGGATTTCGGATCACGCTGGACCCGAATATGCGCTTCCGCAGCGTGGAGGCGACGCTGGAGCTGGCAAAGAGGATGGAGGGGCTTCCGGTCGAGGTCTTCGAGGATCCGGTGGCCAAGGATGATCTGGCGGACTACGCGCGACTCAAAGCGGAGATGGAGATTCCGCTGGCTCTGCACCTGGAACGGCCGGAAGATGTGCTGGAGGCGATCCGGAGGGAGGTGGCGGGCGTGTTCAATCTACGGGGGACGATGACCGGTTTTATGAAGGCGGCATACCTGGCGGAGGTGGCCGGGCTTCCGGTGTGGCGGGGGTCCGGGCTGGATCTGGGGATTCTGGATGCGTCGTACGCCCACGTGTGCGCGGCCACCCCGGCGTGCACGCTGGGCAGCGACATCGTGGGAAATTTCCTGCGGGAGGACGACCTGATCGTCGAGCCGCTGGTCTACAAAGGGAGCTACGTGCAGGTGCCGGAAGGGCCTGGCCTGGGGGTGCAACTGGACGAGGAGGCGCTGGCCCGCTACACCGTGGAGAGGGAGGAGGACGGGACGCCGGGAGTGTGGACGGTGGAATGACCTGGCGGATCGCAACCGGGCTCTATTTTTGGCCGACGAGAGGACGGATACCCCTCGTCGGCCAGTTTTTTTCGATATTCAGAGGGTATTGCCGGAGGGCGCGGACTTTATCTGTCCCCAGGTTCGATCCCGGTTGGCCGTGGCGTTTCCCGTGATATTCCCGCTATCTCCCCTGCCCTCGATGACGTCGACGATCCGCTGGCTGAAGAGGGGGGCGGTGCTGCGGGCAAAATCGGCGCCAGGATGGGAATCGCCGGAGCTGGCGGCGAATTCGGGTTTGAGGTAGAGTTCGCCCCCGGTTTCCAGCGCGTAGAGATCCCAGACAAAGATGTTGTCGCCCGGTTCGTCCCACTCCTCACAGACCCAGCTGAAGAAGGTCTTGGCTCTGAGAGCGTTCTCTTCGTTGGTGGCGCTTTCCACCAGGGCGGCTCCGGTCCAGACGATGAACTTAGTCTCGGGGAATTCGCGCATTTTGGCCTTCAGCGCCTCATACTGGAGGGTGTAATTTTCCAATCGTTTTGCCGAAGAGCGGACGTCGGGACTGCCGGTATCGGGACTGATATTGCTGACCGGATAGCAGTGTTTCCAGATGATGACGTCGTATTCCGGGGTCAGGATTTCGAGGGTGGGTTCCTCCTGGTATGGCTGGTCGCCGGCGTGGTCGACCCAGATGTTCCAGTAGTCGTAGGGATAGTTCTGCCAGCCGTAGGGAGAGGATTTGGGGAAGGCGCGCTCGGCGATCCGATAGTCGCTGCCGCGTTCGGCGTTGTAAGCGCCGAACCAGTCGCTGACGCCGCCGTTCCAGATTACACCGCCGGTGCTGTGGTGGAGAAGGAGGATGGAGGCTTTGGCGTCAGTTTCTTCCTGACTAACGGCGGGATTGGAAACGGGGAGAAGGGCTGCGATACAGATGCAGAGGAAAGACAGGGGGGATTTCACGAATTTCTCCTTGAAAATTTGGCGTTTTTGGATTGTGTATCTTCAAACGTCGCCCATCTCCTCACGGCGGATGATTTCCTCCTGGGCGTGCGGGGCCATGTCGACGAAGACGGCGCTGTAGCCGGTGATGCGCACCATCAGATCGCGGTGCCGTTCGGGGTGTTCCTGCGCCTCGCGCAGGGTTTCGACGTCGACGACGGAGAGCTGGACCTGCAGGCCGCCGATGTCGAAGTAGGTGCGCAGGAGAGCGGATAAGGTGTCGAGACCGTCGTCGCCGGCTACCAGGCGGGGCTGCAGCCGGACGTTGAGGGCGCCGGAGTTGATGCGGTCGAGGGGGAGTCTGGCGACGGAGCCGAGCATGGCGGTCAGGCCGTTTTTACAGGAGCCGGGATAGGGCGAGGTGTTCTCGCTGAGCGGTTCCCCGGCGCGCCGGCCGTCCGGTGTGGCGTCGGTTTTGGCGCCGATCCAGAGGTGGCGCATGTCGGTCTCCAGGCAGCGAAAGACGATCACCTGATCCTCGGCGCCCAGGTGGGCGGCACGGTCGATCTCTTCGAGCACAGTGTCGAGCACGCGGGTGGCGTGACCGTCGGCGGCCTCGTCGTCCTGGCCGAACTTGGGGGCGTTGAGGAGGAGCCGGCGCAGGACTTCCTGCTCGGCGAAGTCGTCGCGCAGGGCCTGCTGGAGGGTGGGCAGCGGGATCTGCTTCGATTTGAAAAGAAGCTCGTCGACGGCGGCGAAGCAGTCGGCGGCGGTGGCGATGGAGGTGATGGCGCAGGTGATGGTGGCGTAACGCACACCGCCTAGGGACCAGGAGCGGGCTCGGGCCACAGGGCCGTCGAAAAAACAGTCATCGACGCGCAGGATGCCGGGTGCCTCCTGTTCCCAGCGGGTGGCATCCTGGCGCAGGTTGTCGCAGTGCTCGGATATTTCTCTGCGGAAGTTCTCGGCGAAGCGTCCGTACAGGGCGTCGATGTCGGGAATCTCTTCCTCGAAGCTGAAGAGGGCGTCCAGCAGATACTGCGGGAGGACCGCCTGATGGTAGCCCCGAGCGTGCTCGATGCCGGGGATATCGGGCCAGTTGCAGCCATGCATGGTGTAGGTCACGGCGTCTTCCGGATCGATGCCGCTGTGGATCATGGCGGGGATGATGTTTTCGTCGCTGTAGACCATGAAGCTGGCGTTGTCGCGCATCTTCTCGCAGGCGAGGCGCCAGGTGCGGTCGGGCGTTTCGCGGTAGTAGCGGAAGACGATGACCGGATTTTCAAAGCGGGGATCGACGCGCTCCAGAAAGAGTTCGGTCAGCTCGTCGAAGGAGGGGATATCCTTGGGACGGCGTCCGCCGAGGACGACGTACTGCGGGGCATCGTAGGTCAGATTGCGCTGCCAGCCGGTATCCGTTTCGGAACCGCCGCTCATCTGGTGCTCACCGCGGCCGAGGACGATCTCGTTTTTGAAGTAGAAGTCGGCGATCAGATCGCCGGCCTCGTCGCGGGTGATGCGGCCGGCGGCCAGGTCGCGGCGGTAGAAGTCGGCGAGGAGGAGATCCATGCGGCCGAAGGTCAGGGTGGGGTTGGCTGCCAGCATATTGCAGTAGACGTTGCCGATCAGCCAGAGGAGCTGCAGCGCTTCGCGGAAATTTTCGGGGGGACGTTCGGCTATGGCCAGGCAACTGGCGGCCTGTGGAAACAGGCCTTCGTGGCGGGCGACTTCGGCGTAGCGACGGGCGTAGTTGCGGAAGGCCTGATACACGCGCACGGCGCCGCGCAGAAAGTCCAGAGTCTCCTGGGATTCTCCGGCCGCAGTGCGGCGGTCCAGTTCGCTCTGGGCGAATTCCTCCAGGCCGGACAGACCGAGGGAGAGCGGGCGTTCCCAGGCGAGGGTTTCGTGGCCGCCGTCGCGCATCCAGGGGGGGATGCCCCGGTTTCCCCAGGCTTCGACGGTGGTCTGGAAGAAGGCTTCCCCCTCTTCGTCGGGGATCTCCTCGAGAATGCGGCCGAGGATCAGGTCGTCGGGTTCCACGGGGAGGTCGATGTGGTCGAGCAGGTGATACAGCCCTTCACCTAGCTGCAGTGGCTGCGGAAGTCCCTGAACGTGGAGGTCGGCTTCGCGGGTCTTTCGGAGGCGCTCCAGGGTGGTGCTGCGGACATCTTTGCGGACCAGTTCTGCCATCGCGTATCTTCCCGTGTGGAAGGTGATTTATCTCTGTGGAGGAAGATACGAAGAGAGGAGAGGGATTGCCAGAAGAGGGAGGTGGGAAAATGAGATTTCAATCTGAAGAGCGACTAAATGGAGGAGATGGGAATATGGCTAATTCACCGATTTCACCGAAACTTCCCGGTGAGACCAGGGTCGTTTTCTTCGGCGGCGACTACATCCACAACGGCGTGGGGCAGGAGCGGTATTTGCGCGAAACCCTGGCGCCTACCGGCTGGCGCCTGTTTTCAATCAGGGCGAGTCGGTTCCTGACGCCGGAACTGCTGGCGGAGACCGATCTGTTGATGCTGGCGCGCGTGGGTGAATTCGATGCCGAAGGGTTTTCCGGCGAAGGGCTCGTCGAGGAGAGGCCGGATCCGGATCCGTTTTTGCCGCCGGAGACGGAGCGGGCGATCGTCGACAACGTCATTGAGCGCGGCATGGGGTTTGTCGCGCTCCACTGCACCGCCGGCAACGTGAACAGGACGAAACTGATGGAATTGATCGGCATAAAGCCGCACAAATCGGGAGCACCACTGCAGACGGTCAGACTGCACAACTTTGACCCCGATCATCCGATCACCAGAGAAATCTCCGACTTCGAGCTGGAACACGAGGAGAACCTGATGAAGGAGATCGTCGACGACCGGGTGATGAGGCTGTTCAAATCGACCGGGTTGGCGGATGGAAGTGTGGCGAACGGCGGCTGGTGCGTGGAGCGCGGCAAGGGGCGGGTGGTCGTGCTCATGGCCGGGCACACGAACGACGCCTGGAAGCATCCGAAATACCGCGAGCTCCACTGGCGCGCCGCTCACTGGACGATGGGGCGCGAGATCCCGCCTTTGCGACTGTAGTATTTTCATCCTGAGTCGTGAGATTCTCTGGGGACGACTGTTCCGGAGATTAGGGCAGATGTAATCTCTCGGCGGAGATTTCTGAACGTTATCCAGGAGCGGCTGATGAAAAACGCCGGGCCATGCGAGATGGCCCGGCGTTCGTATGTGAGTTTGAGAAATCTGCGCTCCGATGCGGAAATGGCCGCGTCAGATCGGCATGGTCGCGTCCGGAGGGATGTCGGGCAGCACAGCGCGTTCGGTGGTGCCGGCATCGAAGACCTTCTTGCCGGCGACCCAGGTCGCAACGACGTCGATTGCGGGGCCACTCTCTGCTTCGGCGTAGCGGTACACGGTGAGGGATGCCTCTTTGCCGGGCTCGATCCCCAGACGGTCGTCCAGGCCGAGAAGGCGGGCCGGGTTGAGGCTGCCCAGCTGCCAGCCCTCGGCGTGGGAGAGGTGAGCCATACCGATGGCATTCTCGACACACTCGCGCAGATTGCCGCCACTGCCGGCCAGATTGGGAGAGCCGGGGATGACGATGCGGCCGCTGGGGAGCATTTCCACCTGGCGATTGCGCACCTTGTAGACGCCGGGTTTCATGCCACCGAGGAGGACGGTGTCGGAGACCAGGATGGAGCGGTCGATCGACTTGGCGTGGATCATGGAGTAGAGGCACTCCTGCGGCAGATGCTGACCGTCGGCGATGAAAGAAGCGAAGATCTGGCGGCAAGCGAGCTGGTACCAGAGATAGTTGTTGTGTCGCTGGACCTGGTCGTGGGCGCCATTGCCCAGATGGGTCGACAGAGTGGCACCGGCATCGACGGCGGCCTGCAGGGAGTCGCGGTCGAGGTTGGTGTGGCCCATGGCGACCGCCACCCCCGCGGCGATGCATTTTTCGGTGAAGGGGATGGCACCCTCTTCTTCCGGGGCGATCGTCACCAGCCTGATCCGTCCGCCGGACGCTTCCTGGAAGCGCTGGAATTCATCCCAGTCGGGCGGGCGGACGTGCTCGAGTTGATGCGCGCCGCGTGGGCCATCGACTGGGGAGATGTATGGCCCTTCCAGATGCAGACCGGGAATGGAGGCCGCGGTGTCCGGATCTTCGTCGAGCGCCCGGGCGCAGTGGGCGAAGGCGGCTTCCATATCGGCACCGGTGCCGGTGGTGATAGTGGGCATCCACCAGCCGACACCGCGTTCGCGCATCAATCGGGCAATCCAGGCCAGCGCGTCCCGCTTTTCGGGAGAGGGGATGCGGCAGGTCCGGCCGGCATAGCCGTTGATCTGGATATCGAAAAGAGTGGGGCCGACGCACAGGTCGGTCGCCTGCTGTGAAGGGGTTACCGAGGTGATGGTGGAGCCATCGATGGCGATATCGTACACGCCGCCGAGCAGGGGAACGTGGGCGGTGAGAGTGGTCACGGGAATGCCTCCGTCCGGGTGAAAAGGGAATGGCGCCCGATGAGCGCCATTCCGTCGGTGCGCTGTTTGTGGCGAGAGACTATTCCCGCTCTTCGATGGGCAGCACCTCGCGGTTCCAGCCGCCGATATAGTTGGAAGTGGGGCGAATCAGGCGGTTGTCCGCGTGCTGCTCCATGACGTGAGCCAGCCAGCCGGCGGTGCGCGAAGCGGCGAAGATGGCGGTGAAGTAGTGGCCCGGGATGCCCAGGGCGTGCTGCACGGTGGCCGAATAGAAGTCGACGTTGGGATAGATCCCCTTCTTCTCCATGACCACTGTTTCGATACGGTGCGAGATATCGTAGTACTCGGCCATATCGGCGCGGTGGCAGAGTTTTTCAGACCACTCGCGCAGCAGGCGGGCCCGGGGATCCTCGACCTTGTACACGCGGTGGCCGAAGCCCATGATTCGCTGGCCGTCGTTGAGCATCCCCTCGATGTAGGAATCGACCATTTCGACGTCGTCGATCTCGTGCAGCATGTTCAGCACTTTTTCGTTGGCCCCGCCGTGGAGAGAGCCCTTCAGGGTGCCCAGAGCACTGGTCAGAGCGGCGTGCATGTCGGAAAGAGTGCTGGCGGTGACGCGCGCGGAAAAGGTGGAGGCGTTGAAGCCGTGGTCCAGATGCAGGAGGAGGAGGTGGTCGAAGGCGGCGGCCTCTTCTTTGCCGGGCGTCTGTCCGGTGAACATGTAGAGGAAATTGTCGCCGATATCGAGCTTAGGATCGGGCGAGAGGACGCTCTGGTCGTTGCGCACCCGATGCATGTCGGCGATGATGGTCATCACCTGGGCCAGCAGGCGAATGCTCTTGCGCTCCTTGGCCTCGGGCGAAAGGTCGTCGCTGTCCGGATCGAACATAGAGAGGGCGGAGACGACGGTGCGCAGCACGTCCATGGGATGCGCTCCCTTGGGGGCCAGGGCAATCATGTCGATCACCTGGGAGGGCAGGCGCATCTCGCCGACCAGGCGGGCGCGGAAATTTTTCAGCTCGGTCTCATTCGGCAGTTTTCCGTACCAGATGAGGTACACTGTTTCGTCGAAGGTGGCCTTTTCGGCCAGATCGTGGACGTCGTATCCGTTGTAGATCAACACGCCGTTGACGCCGTCCACGTAGCTGACGCGCGTCTGTCCGGCGGCGACGTTTTCCAGACCGCGTACAGCGGTTTTTTCTTCAGGTCGATCTTTTGCCATTACATCTCCTCTCGGTTGTTCGAAGTAGATCAGCGATTGAAACAAGAAGTTGAGCGCTCGGCTAACCCAATGTCTGGAGGACCGCTTTGAGATAGCCGGTGTCGAAGGCGCGGCCCTTGTGGCCCCAGGCGGTGTCGTCGACTAAGCCGGGCGGGGGTGCCGCGCGCACGGAACCGTCGAAGTTCGCCGTGCGCAGAGTTCTCAAGGTTCGAGGGATAGAGATTTCCCCCTCGTCCAGGAAGGCGCCCACCGGGCCGGATTCTCCACTGCGGAGACCGCGCAGGTGCACGGCGGTGATCTTTTGTGTGCTTATCCATCCACCCAATATCTCTGCGAAGTCGGCAGATGGAATGGCGGCCAGCGCTGCGGAACAGAGTTCAATACCGTGCCAGGTGCCAAAAGGAGCATCGGCGGCGAGCCAGCGATCGATATCGGTGGCCAGAAGGCCGTCGGCGTGCCAGACCAGGCGGACGCGGGATTCGGCGGCCACCGGAGCGAGGCGCTCCAGAAAGCCCCGGACCTCATCGGCGGAGAAAGCAGTCGACTCTAGCTGCGGTTGGACCAGGGATTCACCCCGGCCGACGGCAGTCGGCTCGGGCGCAGGGTTAGCGGGCGAAGTCCATTGGTAGAACAGCTGAGATACGCCGGCAGTTCCGGCATCGCGGACGATCCGGGCGACGTGGTCGAACTGCGCTTCGGGGTCGGCGGGATGTGGGTCGATCTGCAGGCATTCGACGCCGACCAGCTGCAGGCCGGTCTGCTCCGCCCGATTGCGCGCGGTAGTCAGATCATCGGTTTCCCATGAATCCGTTTCGACGATGACGTGAGCGATGCCCAGCTGCTGGGCGAGAATGAACTGGTCGTCCCGATCGACCTGGATAGTCAGGGCGACGTGCATATTACGCCTCCTTTTCGAGATCGAGGGACTGGATGATTCCCTTCAGATAGCCGACCTGATAGGCGAAGGAGCGGTCGGCGCGGGGGTTGTCGCCGATGACGCCGGGACAGTGGTCGATGCGCATGACGCCATCGAAGCCAGATTCGCGGTAGGCCCTGACCGCTTCGACCATGTCGGTGTCCCCCTCATCGGGAAAAACTTCGTCGAAACAGGGGACCTGGCCGCGCGGATTGCGGAAATGGGCGAAGAAGATCTTGCCCTGACTGCCAAAACGGCGAATCGCTTCGACCATATCGACCCCGGCCATGGTGCCGATGGTCCCCTGGCAAAATCCCAGGCCGTTGCACGGGCTGGGTACTGCATCGATGACCCGCTGCAGCGCTTCCAGGTTAACCATGATGCGGGCTACGCCCATATAGGAAGGCACGGGGGCATCGTCGGGGTGGACCGCCAGGCGAACGCCCGCCTCTTCGGCCACGGGCACGATGCGTTCCAGGAAGTAGATCAGGTTGTCCCAGACCTGCTCTCCGTCCAGTTCGCGGTCGGGCAGATGGGGATACGGCTTGCCTCCCTCGCCCAGCCAGTCCAGGGCGGCGGCCGGATAGCGCTGGGCGACCTCCATATCGAAGCGGGGATAACGCGCCCCGCCCCTTCCGGTGGGGCTGTATTCGGTGCGCAGGCCGCCGAGAAGCATCCACTGGTATTGCAGCACGCCGATGCCGGCCCGGCCCAGGTCGCGGATGGTAGCGCAGACGTTGTCGATCTGTTCGTCGCGGCCCGGGAGGCCGAACATGACCTGGTAGTAGTGTTCGGGGTTCAGGTTTTCTATGACGTCCCAACTCAACCCGGCGGCGGCGAAGAAGTCGCGGGTGCGCATCAGCTGGTCGTAGTCGAGAGTGCCGTGGGGCGTGGAAGGCATACCGTGCACCACATAATCCAATCCGAGCTGCCGGAGATAGCGAACGGCATCCTCGGCAGGGGATGCAAAGAGAGCGATCTTCATCTGGCCTCGTTGGCGACAGCGAAAAGAGTGGAAATCCGGATCTGCGGATGAAAATAAAAAATAGGAAAAATCGCCGTTCGGGTCCATGGATGATCGACCCAAAACCGGAACGGTGGCGAGTTGCTAGCGGTCCAAATCCGGTGTAAACTTGGGTACTTGGAGAGAGAGGTCAGAATCTTGATCGGAAGAGGCATACCTCTGGTAATAGCGGCGCTGCTGATGGCCGCCCATTTTCTGCGGGACGGCGCCTGGGGGCTGTTAGTCGTCAGTCTGTGTGTTCCTTTACTACTGCTGCACAGAAGGCGGTCGGTTCTGTCCCTGGTCCAGGTACTGGCCTGTGTCGGGGCCGGAGTTTGGGGATATACGACGCTGAGGTTGGTCGAAGCGCGGCTAGCGGTGGGTTTGCCATGGGAGCGGATGGCGCTCATCCTGGTCGGGGTAGCGCTTTTCACGCTGTGGGCGGCGCTGTTGTTGAATTCCGAAAAGGTAAGAGAGAAATATCCAGAATAGGAGAAGAATGATCGATCTGAATGCGGCGTTCGGGGCTTCTGAAGATCTATGAAGCCTCCCATTCAATTTCTGCTCCTGGTGTTGGGCTGTGTTGCTCTGGCGCTGATGGGGTGCGAGGAAAAAGCAGACAGAGCGACCCCTTCGAGGTCGTTTGCCTGGGAGGTATCGACGCCCGAAGCCCAGGGTATCGACAGGGGAAAGCTGGTCGAGGGTTTTGGTGCGGCGGAGCGGATGGATTTTGTCAACAGCGTGCTGATTGTGAGGCACGGTCTTCTGGTCGGAGAGAGGTATTTCAACGGATTCAGCCGGGACGACGGGCACAACGTGCGCTCGGTCTCCAAGAGTTTCCTCTCGGCCATGGTGGGCATCGCGCTCCGGGAGAATTTTCTGTTCACTCCGGACCAGAAGGCGCTGGACTTCTTCCCGGAACAGGTCTCTCGGAGCACGGATCCGCAGCAACGACTCATCACGCTGCGCCATCTGCTGCAGATGCGGGCGGGGTTCGATAACGATCACAGCACTTTCGGGCAGTTGCACTCCAGTCCCAACTGGATCGAGGCGACGATCGCTCTACCCCTGTTGTTCGATCCGGGAGAGCGATTCTCCTACAATACGTTCGCATCCCACCTGCTGTCGGCGATTCTCACCAGGGCGACGGGGATGCGTTCGCTGGAATTCGCCGAGCGGTATCTGACGGGGCCGCTCGGGATTTCCATCGTCGACTGGGCGCGGGATCCCCAGGGGTATTTCTTTGGGGGGACCGATATGTATTTCACCTCGCGCGACCTGGCGCGCTTCGGGCTTCTCTATCTGAAGGGCGGAGCTCTGGATGGGGAGCAGATCGTGCCGGCCGAGTGGGTGGAAAGATCGCTGACCGGTCATATTCAGAACCCGGACTGGGCCTGGGGTGTGATAAAAAAGCTGGACTACGGGTATCTGTGGTGGATGGGGGAGATCAGCGGGCACGAGCTGTTCTTTGCCCTGGGGCACGGTGGGCAGTTCGTCATCTGCGTTCCGGCACTGGACGCGGTTGTCGTCGTTACATCCGATTCATATGTGGATTGGGACACGGCGGACGAACAGGAGAGAGGGGTAGCGGCCCTGGTGGGCGACTATATTTTGCCAGCTGTAGTCGACTGAAGCGGAGATTGCTTTCCCGACGTGTACTCTCACGAGGAGATGACGTTCCATGGCAAAGCGTCTGGAGTTAAACGCGAAGCTCTCGCCCTCGACCAACAAACTCAAGGGGATGGATCCGGACTCGCTGCAGGAGTCGTTCGTCAATCACCTGGAGTTCTCGCTGGCCAAGGACGAATATTCGGCTACTGATCACGACCGCTTCACGGCCCTGGCATTGACCGTGCGCGATCGGCTGATCGAGCGCTGGATCGAGACCCAGCAGACCTACTACCGGGAGGATGCCAAGCGGGTGTATTACCTGTCGCTGGAGTTCCTCATGGGCCGGGCCCTGGGCAACAGCCTGATCAATCTGGGAATCTACGACGAAATGAAGGAAGGGCTGGCGGAGTTGGGCTACGACCTGGAGGAATTGCGCGGTGAGGAAGGGGACGCAGGGCTGGGCAACGGCGGACTGGGGCGTCTGGCCGCCTGTTTTCTGGACTCGATGGCTACGCTGGAACTGCCGGCGTATGGGTACGGCCTGCGCTACGAGTACGGCATCTTCACCCAGCGGATCTACGACGGCTTCCAGGTAGAGGCGCCCGACAACTGGCTGCGCTACGGCAACCCCTGGGAGATTCCCCGCCCGGAGTTTCTCTACACGGTCCAATTTTACGGCCGGATCCACCAGTACACGGACGACAAAGGGCGGCTGCACGCCAATTGGGTCGATACGGGGAAAGTGATGGCCATGGCCTACGATACGCCGGTGCCGGGGTATCGCAAGAACACGGTCAACACCCTCCGGCTGTGGGCGGCGAAGGCGACGCGCGAGTTCGACCTGGAACCGTTCAATTACGGAGACTACGAAAAAGCGGTGGAGGACAAGAGTCTCTCCGAAACGATCACTCGCGTGCTCTATCCCAACGACAATTTCTTCGTCGGCCGAGAGCTGAGGCTCAAGCAGCAGTATTTTTTTGTATCGGCCACGCTACAGGACATCATCCGACGGTACAGGAAGACGCATAAAGAGTTCGATCTATTCGCCGCCAGGCAGGCGATTCAACTCAACGACACGCATCCGGCCATCGCCATCCCGGAGTTGATGCGCATTCTGGTGGACGTGGAGAGGATGGGATGGGATGCGGCATGGGAGATCGTGGTCGCCACTTTCGCCTACACCAACCACACGGTGCTGCCCGAAGCGCTGGAGAAGTGGCGGGTGAGTCTGCTGGAGCGGGTGCTGCCCCGCCACATGCAGATCATCTATGAGATAAACCATCGCTTCCTGGAGGATGTGCGCAGGCGCTTTCCCGGCGACGAGGAACGAGTGCGGCGGATGTCGATCATCGAGGAAGGGGAGGAGAAGCGAGTGCGGATGGCCCACCTGGCGATCGTGGGCAGCCACGCGGTGAACGGAGTAGCCGCACTGCACACCCGCATCCTGAAGGAATCCCTGTTCCGGGACTTCTACGAGATCTGGCCGGAGAAGTTCAGCAACAAGACCAACGGCATCACCCAGCGCCGCTGGCTCAAAAAGTGCAACCCCGGCCTGGCGGAACTGATAACCAGCCGGATCGGCGCTGGTTGGGTGACCGATCTCTACGAGTTGAAAAAGCTGGTCGACTATGCCGACGACGACGGTTTCCAGGAGGAGTGGCGGAAGATCAAGCAGGCCAACAAGGAGCGGCTGGCCGGGTATTTCAAACGGCACGACGATATCGATATCGACGCCGATTCGATGTTCGACTGCCAGGTCAAGCGGATCCACGAATACAAGCGCCAGTTGCTCAATGTGCTGCATGTGATCACTCTATACAACCGGATCAAGGATGATCCGCGGGCGGACTTCGTACCCAGAACGGTGATCTTCGGGGGGAAGGCGGCACCGGGGTACTACACTGCCAAGATGATGATCAAGCTGATCAACTGCATCGCCGCCAGGGTCAATGAAGATCCAGAGGTGGGGGGCCGCCTGCGGGTGGTGTTCATGGCCAACTACGGAGTGTCGCTGGCCGAAAAGGTGATGCCGGCCGCAGAGCTGTCCGAGCAGACATCGACGGCGGGTATGGAGGCATCGGGCACGGGCAACATGAAGTTCGCGCTCAACGGAGCGCTGACCATCGGCACGCTGGACGGGGCGAATGTGGAGATCAGGCAGGAGGTGGGAGACGAGAACATCTTCATCTTCGGCATGACCGTCGAGGAGGTGCACGCACTCAGGGCAAAGGGATACAATCCGTGGGATTACTACCGGGGAAACGAGGAGCTCAAACGGGCGATCGACATGGTCGACTCGGGCTTCTTTTCTCCGGCTCGGCCCGGCCTGTGCGGTCCGCTGATCGATTCGCTGCTGCATCAAGGGGATCCCTACATGGTGCTGGCCGACTTCGCCGCGTACGTGGCGTGCCAGGAGCGGGTCAGCGAGACATACCGCGACCGGGAGGGCTGGACGCGAATGTCGATCCTCAACTGCGCCGGCACGGGGAAGTTCTCCAGCGATCGAACGATTCAGGAGTACGCACGGGAGATCTGGGATGCTCGGCCTGTGCCGATCGCGCTGGAGAGCGAAAAGAGTGTGGTGGGATAAAGGAAGATAGGACCAGCAATAGACCGAAAACCAGACCGACGAATGAGGAGAGAGATGCTGGCAATGCTGAATATCGCCGCGCTGGTGCTGTGGAGCTATCTGCCGGCGAGTGCGGACGATTACGAGGAAAGCACACTCACCCGGGTGGGGCAGGCGGCACCGTCGTTTGTGCTGGTCACTACGGAAGGGGACACGCTGGACAGCGCCGGTTTGCGGGGCAGGGTGGTGCTGATCAACTTCTTCGCCACCTGGTGCCCTCCCTGCTTGCAAGAGATACCCCTGCTCGAAAAGAAGGTATGGGAGCGTTTCAGAGAGATGGGGCTGGTGCTGGTGGCAGTTGGCAGGGAGCACGCCGACGAGGAGTTGAAAGCATTTACAAAGAAAAAGGGATTCACTCTACCGATGGCGGCCGATCCGCAGCGAAAGGTCTACGGCCAGTTCGCCACCGGTTTTATTCCACGGAACTATCTGATCGATCGCCAGGGGCGGATTGCGTATCAGTCGATTGGCTTCGAGGAGGAGGAGTTTGCGGCGATGGTGCGCGCGGTGGAGAAGAATTTGAGCAGTGGTGAAATCGGGGAGGAATGAGATGAGAGCCGAAGTGGTGACGCGCGAAGTGCTGGTCCCGGCACCCGGGCCGGGCGTAGGGGTAATGGGTGGGAGTTACTACACTCGTCCGGAAGGGGGAGAACTGGCGCTGGTCTATTCCCACACGACGCGCAGCGATACGGTGGACGTGGCGTTTATCCAGCATTCCCAGGACAACGGCCGCACCTGGGGGGAGAAGATCGAATGGGAGATGAAGTTCGACCATCCGCAGGGGACCGGCCGCAGACATCCCCGTGGCGGGTATGTGGATCCACGGACCGGGCGGTATTTCAGCGTGTGGACCGAGGGTATCCTGCCGACGGACGAGCCGTTGGAGGGAATGCGGCGGTGGACGCTGCGCTATTCGGTTTCGGAGGATGGCGGAAAGACGCAGATCGCCAGCGAGCAGATCGTGCACGAAGGGGAGGAGTTCGACGAAGTACACCATTTGCCCGGGGTGACGGTGGGCAGGAACTGCGTGATGATCGGGGACCGGGGGCAGCGCCCCCTGACGCGGTCAGACGGGGCGATTCTGGTGCCGGTGCAGAGCAGTCCGGTCGGGTCGGATGGAGATTACTGGAACCCGGGCGCGGGGTTCACATACACCGACTGCATGCTGTTGATCGGGCGCTGGCGGGAAGATGGTCGCCTGGCGTGGCGCTGCTCCGAGCGGATCGTCGGAGACCCGGAGCGGAGCAGCCGGGGGCTGATCGAGCCGACGATCGCCGAACTGGAGGACGGATCGCTGCTGATGGTGATGCGCGGCAGCAACGACGCACGCCCGGAACTGCCCGGGCACAAGTGGATGGCGCGCTCCCGGGACGGCGGTGAGAGTTGGTCGGCTCCGGAGCCGTGGCGCTATGCGGACGGGGAGGCGTTTTATTCGCCCAGCGCCTGTTCGCAGTTGATTCCGCACGTGGACGGGCGGCTGCTGTGGATGGGGAATATTTGTGCCGAGAATCCGCGGGGGAACAGCCCGCGCTACCCGATGATTCTGGGTGAAGTGGATCGGGAGACGGGGCTGCTGATTCGGGACTCTGTAGCGGCGGTGGACGACCGGGGAGCGGAGGAAGACGAGCGGCTGACACTGTCGAATTTCTACACGCGCGAGGATCGGGAGACGGGCGAGCTGTTGCTGCATCTGCCGCGTTTTTACGGAGGGGGCAGGCGGGAGACGGATCTGCTGCTCTATCGGATCGCGGTGGGTTGAGCGTTTTTTGGAGATGGAGTGATTCGCAGCGTATAATAACGGATTGCTGAACAGATGTCCGGGTGTTACCGGGGTTTCCGGAGAAAAGTCGCCAAATAATGGGGATGTGCGAGAATCAATCCGATATAATTTGCGGAGATCCGGATGTCGGCGGAATTTCTGATCAACCGTCGGAGTTCGGAATCTCGAATAGATCAATGAATATCATACGAGAAAAAAGGGGAGAACGAAATGACCGATATCACGCCCAAAAGCTACGTCTGCTACCGTTCGGCCGAGTCGCTCACGGTGGACGGCCACCTGACCGAGCCTTCCTGGAAGCGAGCGCCGTGGAGCGATCTATTCGTGGATATCGAGGGGGATGCCAAGCCGCTGCCGCGCTTCGGCACCCGGGTGATGATGCTGTGGGACGACGAGTACTTCTACTTCGGGGTCGATATGGAGGAGCCGGACGTGTGGGGAACTCTCACGGAACGCGACTCGGTGATCTGCCAGGACAACGACTTCGAAATTTTCGTCGATCCGGACGGGGACGGGGAGCAGTACATGGAGTTCGAGATGAATCCGCTCAACACCGTCTGGGATCTGTATTTGCCGAAGGCATACAACAAAGGCGGCGAAGCGGATCACTCGTGGGACTTCGTCGGCATCAAGCACGCGGTGCAGATAGACGGCACGCTCAACTGCTCGGAGGACGTGGATCGCGGCTGGAGCGCGGAGGTGGCGATTCCCTGGACGAGCATGGAAGAGTATGCCGGCACCGATTGTCCGCCGAAGCCGGGGGATCGGTGGCGGGTCAATTTTTCGCGGGTGGAATGGGAGATCGAACGGGTGCAGGGGGGGTATCGGAAGAAGGAGGGGGTGCCCTGCGACAACTGGGTCTGGTCGCCGCAGGGGGTGATCAACATGCACGTTCCGGAGATGTGGGGATACGTGCGATTTTCGGAGATCACGGTGGGCTGCGGGGAGGAGTCCTGAGGTCTCCAGCTGATCCATCGGGTAATCTAAAAACGACCTTGTGAAGATTGCACAGAGAAAGGGATGCTATATATGAGCGAACCGACGGTTGTCGTCCGCAACTGGCGCGATCCGGATCCGCACGTGGGGCACGAGAGCGCCATTATCTGGTCGATTTTTCGGCAGCGGAATGCGGAGAACAGCGCTCCTCAAAACTGTCTCGAACATCTCACCGGTCTGGTCAAGCATGCGCTGCAGGGGGGGCAGAATTCGAATCTCCACCAGCACGACCAGGTGGAACAGTTCTACTACGTGCTCAAGGGGAGTGGAGAGGCACTCATCGGCGAGGAGCGCTTCCCGGTGCGCGCCGGTTCGGCCGCGTATCTGCCTCCCGGTGTGCCACACCAGTTCTTCGCCGCACCGGAGGAGGGTTGGGTGGAGCATCTGGTGGTGAGCTGTCCGGTGCAGCGGGAGGGGAGCAGCAGCGCGCGCGTGGTCAACTGGCGCGAGGTGCTGCCGGAGACCGGCGCCCACGGGGCGGCGGTAGGCTGGCCGCTGCTGGAGGCGGTGGACGAGCCGGAACCGGTCACCGGGCAACCCTGTCTGCTGGGTTTCTACTATCTGACGCGACAGGGACTGGTCCGGGGGAAGGCAGCGGACCTACACACGCACGACGACAAGGAGCAGGTGTATTACATCACGGAGGGGTGGGGGACGATGATCGCGGGGGATGAGATTTACCGGATCGGCGAAGGGGATGTGGTCTATTTGCCGCGCGACGTCCCGCACCAGATTCTCAACGAGGACTGCGATGGCTGGCTGTCGTATCTGATCATCAGCTGAAAAGCCGGATTGGGCATATTTGAGCCCGGGATTTCAGATATGTCCTATACACCAAAGAGGCGGGATATTTTGGCCAAGAAACCGAACATCGTGCTGATCATGACCGACCAGCAGCGCTGGGACACGCTGGGCTGTTACGGGTACGAGCATATTATCACGCCCCACGTAGACCGTCTGGCAGAACGCGGGGTCGCCTTCAACCATGCCTTTGTGCAGGGGGCGATGTGCGGTCCGTCGCGAACCAGCATCGTCTCCGCCCAGTACGTGCATACCCACGGAGTGGAGCGGAACGAGGAGTGGCTGACGCCGGAACAGCCGAATTGGATCGAGAATCTGCGGGCGGGCGGTTATCGCACGGTGAATATCGGCAAGATGCATACGGCGCCGATCCGTCTGCCATGCGGCTTCGAGCATCGGACGGTGGTCGAGAACAAGAACTATCAGCAAGGGATGCACGGGCCGGATCCGGACGACTACGATCTGTTCCTGGCGGCGCACGGGCTGAAGCGGCCGGCGCTGACCTACTACAAGGATATACCTGACTGGCCGGATCGGTTGCAAGCGGCGGTATGGCCGCACGCCGAGGAGCTGTTTCCGGACAACTTCGTCGGCCAGCATACGGTGGACTATCTGGGCGCATACGACTTTGAAAAGCCGCTCTTCCTGTGGTGTGGCTTCGCCGGTCCACACGATCCGTACGACGTGCCCGCTTCGGCGCTGGCCCGCTATGACGGGGTGGAGACCCCCGATCCGGTCGGCTTTCCGGGAGAGCTGGATGAAAAGCCACCGCCGCAACAGCGGGCGATGGAGGGGATGGAGGGGAAACGGGCCCCGGCGGCGGTCTGGTGGAGCAGAGCGACTCCGGAGCGGGTTAGTCGGATGCGTCGGCACTACTACGCCAACGTCACGCTGATGGACGAATGGGTGGGGAGGATCGTGGAGATGCTGGAGGAGCGAGGACAGTTGAACGATACGCTCCTGGTCTTCACCAGCGACCACGGCGATTGTCTGGGGGATCACCACCAGGTGTACAAGTTCTCGTCGCACTACGATTCGGTGGCGCGGGTGCCGCTGGCCTTCGCCGGACCGGGGGTGGAACAGCTGGGGGTGCGGGAGCAAATGGTGGAGCTCATCGACCTGGGGCCGACGCTGCTGGACATGGTCGGGGTGGAGCCGCTGGAAGGGGTGAACGGGCAGTCGATTCGCCCTCTACTGGAAGGGGGAACGGAAGAGTTGCGCGACGTTGTATTTTCGGAACACGGCCAGCGAGTGATGGTGCGCACTAGGGAGTGGAAAATGATCGTCTATCTTGGGGAAGCGTTCGGCGAACTGTACCATCTGGAGAAAGATCCGGACGAGCTGAAAAACCTTTATAGTGTGCCGGAATGCCAGCCGGCACGGCAGATGCTGATGGAGCGGATGATGCACTGGTACGGGACCACGCGCATGCGCCGACCTTGAAAGTGGAGGGAAGAAGAGATGAACGACAGAGAGCGGATAATGGCGGTGCTCAACTACGAGGAGTACGACCGATTGCCGATCGTGCACTTCGGTTTTTTGCGGGCGACGCTGGAAAAGTGGGAGATGGAGGGACACATCGACCTGAAGGAGCTGGACCCGATCGGCGACGCCACGCCCGGGGAGGAACTGCTGACGCGGCGGCTGGGCTTCGACTGCAACTATCACCGGGTCTTTTCGCCGAATTCACACATCGATCCGCCGTTTGAGCAGCGGGTGCTGGAGGTAACGCCGGAGGGGTTCCGCAAGGTGTTGACCGGGAACGGGGCGATTGTGCTCGACAACGACGACAACCAGAGCATTTCGCCGCACGTCGACCACATCCTGAAGGGGCGGAAGGAGTGGGAGGAGGAGTTCCTGCCGCGCATGCAGTTTGCCCAGGAGCGGGTCGACGGAGCGCAGGTGAACTGCAACGGCGAGATGAAGCGGTTCGACGAGGGGGGACGGGAGTTCCTGATGTGCGAAGATCGGGATACCCAAATCCTGCTGCACGGGGGCAGCCTGTACGGGAAGCTGCGCGATTACCTGGGGGTAGAGAATCACTGCTATCTGCTGGCGGACGACGAACCGTTGGTCGACGAGATGATCGAGGTGAACGCCGAGCTGTGCTATCGATGCACAGAGGCGGCGCTGGCCACGGGGGTGAAATTCGACATCGGCCATTTTTGGGAGGACATTGCCTTCAAGAACGGGCCACTGGTCAACCCGCAGGTATTGCGCGACAAGGTGGGACCGCACTACCGGCGGATCACCGAGCTGATGGGCAGGCACGGGATCGATCTGGTGTCGCTCGACTGCGACGGCCTGATCGATAGCCTGGTGCCGATTTGGCTGGAGAACGGGGTAAACGTGATGTTTCCGATCGAGGTGGGAACCTGGGAGGCGAGCCTGGAGCCGTGGCGGGAGAAATACGGGAAAGGACTGCTCGGAGTGGGTGGCATGAATAAGAAAATCTTCGCGCGGGACTATGCGGCGGTGGATGTAGAGGTGGAGCGGCTGCGGCGGCTGGTGGATCTGGGGGGATTCCTTCCCTGTATGGACCATCGGATCGCGGGGGATGCCGAGTGGGAGAATGTGCAGTATTACTGCGAGCAGATGCGGAAGGTTTTTGGGTAATTTTGTTTGAGAGATCGAGAAAGAGATTGATGGAACCTTTTTGCGTACGGATAGTTTTTTATACTTTATAAGGAGTGAGAGACGAGCCTTTCTCCAACGAAAGGATATAATATGAATATCTACGTGGGAAATTTGCCGAAGGGAACCAAGAACCGGGAGTTGGACAAGCTGTTCTCGGAGTACGGAAAGGTGGTTTCGGCCGCCATTGCCCGGGACAAGAAGAGCGGGGCATCGCGCGGTTTCGCCTTTGTGGAAATGGCCACCCGGCACGAAGGGGAAGAGGCGATCGCCGCACTCAACGAAAAGGAGTTCAAGGGCGAGAAGCTGCACATAAACGAGGCCAAGGAACGGGAAGAGGGGGTTGGACGGGGACGCCAAAGGGGCGGCAAGGATATCGACCGTGAAACGCACCACTCGAAGGGACAGCTTCGCGGGGGGTGGGGTCACGGCGCCCGAGGGGCGCATACTAACCGGGGTCAGGGAGGGAAGCGGGGGAGTTAGATTTTTCGCTGCGGCGTCGCCATTCTTTGCGAGGTGATGCGCTATTCTGTTGCATCTCCTGAAGTGGTTCTCGCCCCGTTGCTGGGGCCTCGAGCAATGGGAAGCAGAAGATTGATATGCGAGACGCTCGGTGCGGAAAGGCACTGGGCGTTTCGCATTTCTGAAACCAGGAGGAGATGGTTGGAGAGAGGGGCGCTTCTATGATTTGAACAGGATGGTGCCGATCATGGAGAGCCAGCCGGCGAAAAACAGACCGATCAGCCAGTAGAAGCGCGTATTCATCTCCCGACGCAGACCGTTGATCCCGGTATCGATCTTGGTATCGAGAGAGCTAAATCGAGTATCTATGGCGCTGAATCGAGTATCTATGGCGCTGAATCGAGTATCCATGACGCTGAATCGAGCGTCGGTTTTTTCTTCGGATGCGCGGAACCAAGCGTCCATCTTCTCTTCGGATGCACGGAATCGAGCGTCGGTTTTTTCTTCGGATGCGCGGAACCGAGCGTCCATCTTTTCTTCGGATGCGTGGAACCGGGCGTCCATCTTTTCTTCGGATACGCGGAACCGAGCGTCCATCTTTTCTTCGGATGCGCGGAACCGGGTGTCCATCTTTTCTTCGATGGAGTCGAATCGGACATCCGTCCTTTCATCCAGCGAGCGGACGTCTTCTTCGATGAGCGTGAGCCGGCGATCTACCTGCAGGAGAACGTCGCGGGTGGTGAGTTCGGAGGTAGACTGTTCGGAAGGCATGGTCGATATATCCCTTTTTAGGATGAGTTAAAGATACACTCTGAAGGGCTATATGCAAATTCCGGACCAGGATTCGAGAAGAGAGAAAGGTGGGATAAAAGTCTTTATATGCTTCCAAAGAGTTACATCGATGTTTCCATTTTTTCACTGAAGAACCGAACCTTTTTCCGGATCTGCGTTACATACCTTGCGAAGACGCAATGCGGGAGGAGTTGAGGTGAACGACGATGTCGCCCTGGTCGAAGATGGGCTCGCAAGAGGACCGGAAGGGTTCGGACCGATCATCGATCGATATCGGAACGCCGTCTTCGGGGTGGCGCTGTCCAGGCTGCGCAATTTCCACGATGCCGAGGATGTCGCCCAGGGGACGTTTTTGGAGGCATTCGAGCGACTGGGGAGTCTGCGGGATCCGAGTCGGCTGGGTGCATGGCTGCGGTCGATCACCATCCACCGATGTCTCAATTACAGAAGAGAACGGGAGCGAGTGGTGATCCTCGAAACGGTCGATGAACTGCCCGGGAGGGGGTCGTCTCCAGAAGTCGATCTGGAGCGGAACGAACTGCGCGGGAAGGTGCTGGCGGCGATCGGTCGATTGGGCAAGGCGCAGCGGGAGACGGTGACGCTGTTCTACATCGGCGGTCACTCGCTGAACGAAATCGCCGCCATTCAGGAGGCGCCGATCGGCACGATAAAGCGCCGGCTGCACGACGCTCGTAAGAAGTTGAAAGAGGAGATGCTGCAAGTGGCTGAAGAAGTGCTCCACAAGGAAGCACCCGGAGAAGAGCTGGGAAAGCGGGTACTTGAAATGCTCAATATTTACACTGGAGGTGGCCGGTGGGATGAAGTGATGGCGGAGGTGAAGAGGATCGGCGTCCAGGGATTGAGCGGATTCGCCCGAGCGCTGGAGCTGCCGCACTGGCCTTCGCGCCGATTTGCGGTGAAGGTTCTGACAGGCTCCGGACTGGATGGGGAGAGCGTCGCCGAATTGTTGAAGGCGCTGGTGAACGATCCGAACAAGAAGGTGCGGAAGCACAGTCTGCACGCGCTGCGTCTGGAGGTGGATGAGCAACGCAAGCGGGAAGAGTTTTTGCCGCTGCTGATTCCGTTGCTGGAGGATTGCAGCGGTCTGGTGCGGCGCAATGCGGGACAAAGGCTGCAATCCTGGGCGGCCGATGTGCCTCTGGAAACGGCGGCGAGAGCGCTGGCCAACGAGCGGAATCCGGAAGCACGGGAGGCGCTGGGAGATCTGGTGCTGGCGATCATCGAAGCGAGAGGGGAAGAAGAGAGGAGATAAGTGGTGGAAAAGGCGGCCGGACCCGGAGAACGTACGGTATGCTCCGCGGCGCGAAGGGCTGGCCGTTCCCGGGGAAGGCGGGCACACGCCCCCCCGGGCCGCCTGTGGTAGGAATTCGAGGAAAATTACAGCGATTGGACCCGGAGAACGTACGGTGTGCCCCGTGGCGCGAAGGGCTGGTCGCTCCGGGGAGGTGAGCATACGCCTCCCCGGGCTGTTTCTGCAAGGCACCCGCTGGATCGGACCCGGCGGGTGCCTTTCTTTTCGCGTCAGATAGTCTTGAGGGTTTGGGATGAGTCTTTTTGCAACGCAAGCCAATCTCCCCAAAGAGAGACGCTGTAGATCGATTTGACCGAGCCACTAGAGGAAGGCCTTGCGGGAAACCAGGGTCCGTAGTATCGTTCGCGGATAGGAAGAGGGGAGAATTTGAGCACTCTCTGTGAAAAAGCAGACATGAACGATGGGGATTTAAAAATGACGATGGACTATCGCCGTTTGGGGCGCAGTGAGTTGCAGGTATCGGAGATCGGGGTTGGAGGGCACCATCTGCGCAGGGACAGCGGGGATGGGGAGCGGATTTTTCGGGGGACGGCGCAGGAGCGGGCGGCGATCTTCTCCCGGGCACTGGATTGCGGCATCACCTTCTTCGATACCACGTTCAAAGAAGAGGTTATATCCTTTGGCGAGGCGCTGAAGATCATGGGGCGACGGGATGAAATGGTGCTCTGCTCGATGGACGAGCAGTACGCCGCTTTCCGGTCCGACGATCTCAAAGATTACAAGAAGCACACGGCGGACGAGCTCGACCGCTGTCTCCGCTGGCTGGGGACGGACTGGATCGATGTGTACTGGCTGCGCTACGACGTCGGTGAGCACAGTGACGACATGCTGCGCTATTCGATCGAGGCGATGCGCGAGGCGAAGGAGGCGGGCAAGATCCGCGCCATCGGCAACTCGGGGCACGACACGGCGTTTATGCAGAAGACGGTGGGGGAGTGGGACGCGTGGGACGTGATCATGTTTCCCTACAATTTTGCGCATCGGCGCGCCGAGGATTATGTCTTGCCGGCGGCCGAGGAGCGGGACGTGGGCGTGGTGATCATGAAGCCGTTCGCCTGCGGGCGGTATTTCCGGGTCGATCCGCGCACCGGCTTCCGCGACGACCGGATCTTGCCGCGGGAGGAGCAGAGCCGGATCGCCACGGCGGCGCTGAAGTGGATTCTGGAGAACGAAAAGGTGCACACGATCATTCCGGCGCTCAACGAGCTGCATCACGTCGATGACGCGGTCGCAGCTTCGGGATCTCCGTTGAGCGCAGAGGAGAGAGCCCTGCTGGATGGGATTGCCGCAAAATCCCCTTCGTATAAAGAGAGCTACGGTCACGATTAAAACGTTCCGGCAGATCGTCGAGCAGGAGGTGGGTGATGAAGATCAGCGAGATGTTAGTGTTTGCTCTGGGGGATGACGCTAATGTCGATGGGTGTAAGGAGCGGGTGTCGCCTCTGGCCTTTGTGAAGATTCGCACCGATGAAGGGATCACGGGTTTGTCGGAGGCGTTTTGCGTTCCGCCCGGGGTGGCGATGGCGACCATGGGCGGGGCCGATTCATTTTTGGGGCATCGTCTCATCGGCGAAGAGCTGACCCACCCGGAGCGGCTGTGGACGAAGCTCTACGAGAGCATGGTGCACGCCAATCGGCGCGGCTGGGCGGTGATATGCATCGGCGCTATCGACGTCGCCCTGTGGGACATCTATGGCAAGATGCTGGGGCAGCCGGTCTATCAGCTGCTCGGAGGGGCGGAGCGCTGCTACGCCCAGACACCGGCAAACGGTGGCCCTCCAGAGGTAGTGCCCTACTGCACCATCGTCTCGGACACGTACGACGATGAAGGGATGATCGCGCAACAGATCGAACGGGTGATGCAGCTGGCGGAGCTGGGGTATCGGGGGTTCAAGGTGGAGCCGATGCGGTCGACGCCGGAGCGGGTGGTCGAAATGGCGAGGCGAGCCAGGGAGGCGGTCGGACCGGAGCGGATGTTGGCGGTCGACGTGGGCTACGCCTTCAACGACGTGCCCACGGCGCAGCGTATCTGTCGCCAGCTCGAAGAGTTCGGCATCTTCTTCTTCGAAACGCCGTTTCCGGTCGACTGGCCGGAGGCTTACGCCAAGCTCGGTGCCAGGACCGATATTCCGCTGGCGATGGGGGAGCACGGGGTGACGCGCTGGGAGTTTCTGGATATGATGGAGCGGGGTGGAGTGGCTGTGGTGCAACCGTATATGACGACCTGCGGTGGGATTACCGAAGCCAGGCGAATCGTGGAACTGGCGAAGACCAGGGGCGCGCTGGTCTGTCCGGGCAACTGGTCGACACAGGCTCTGGGCAGCGCTACCGTCCACCTGGCGGCCCATTCGCCGATCACACCTTTCATCGAGTTCGCGCCGGCCGAGATCTATCCCTCGCCGCTGCGGGTGGAGCTGCAATTGCTGGGGCATCCTGTGGTGGATGGCGCCATCGCTTTACCGACCGCGCCGGGAATCGGATTCGACGTGCCCGAGGACTTGATCGAGCATTTCCGAGTGGTGTGAGGTCCCCACGTTTGTCTCTGAGAGATTTAACCTGGCCGGATGGGGCGGGATCGCTTTTTGCGGAGATCGGACCCGCTCCAATAGAGAAACAGATGTCCAGATGTTAGCGAACGACCTTTATCCAGGAAAAGCTTTTAAAAGAAAATTGGAGGAAAGATGAAAGAAGGAGAAAAGCACGAAGGGGATGTTCTGGAGCAATTGGGTCACCGGGGGGAGCGTCCCCTTTCTTTGCTGGATCAGATCGAAGGGGGGACCTTCGACCTGGAACTGGCATCCTGGCTGATTTCCCGCGTTTCGCGCGGGGATTCTTTTTTTATCGGCGCAATTCCGGGCTCAGCGGGCAAGACTACGACTGTCCGCGCCCTGCTCGGTTTTGCACCGGGGGATGTGCCCTACGTCATAGCTTTGCCGAACAAACTGGCCGGCATCGACGGTCAGCGGTGCTGCTTCGTATCCCACGAACTCAGCGATCACAAGGTTCCCAACTATCTGTGGGGGCGGGATCTGCGCGACTATTTCGCCCTTTCGGCGCACGGCCACATGCTGGCCGCGAACATGCACGCCGACGAACTCGACCAGGTGCACGAACAGATCTGTGGCAGAAACGACGTTCCCGAGGAGCACTTCCGCGCGGTGAATATCTTCGCCTTTATCCGGGTGGATAAGGAGGCCGATCCCATCGAGCGCGTCGTCGATAAGGTCTTCTATTCAGACGGCACCGGCCCGCACAAATCGATCTTTACTCTGGAGGGGGGAATGTCGGCGAACAGACCGCGCGATGAGGAGAATGAGAAGCGTTGCCGCGCATTCCTCGAAGAGAGCCTGAGCGGTTCGGCGCGTACTGTCGATGAGGTGCGACGTCTCTTTCTCGAATGGGAGAAGACGGCGTAGAGCATTCCCCCAGATGCGGATGTGATGCGTCCGAGGGCTTTAGGACAATAGAATGAAGGAGGCCAACGGTCATGGAGAGATGTGCCTGGGCGGGAGACGATCCCCTGTATATGCGCTATCACGATGAGGATTGGGGCGTGCCGGTGCACGAGGATCGGACGCACTTCGAGTTTCTGGTTCTGGAGTCGGCGCAGGCGGGACTGAGCTGGATCACCGTGCTGCGGCGGCGGGAGAACTATCGGAGGCTCTACGACCAGTTCGACCCGCGCATCGTCGCCGAGTACGGCGAGGAGAAGATCGAGGCGCTGCTCGGCGACGCCGGGATCATCCGCAATCGGATGAAGGTGGAGTCGTCGGTGAACAACGCCCGGCGATTTCTGGAGGTGCAGGAGGAGTTTGGGAGCTTCAACCGCTATCTGTGGAATTTTGTCGGGGGAAAGCCGCTGGTGAATCGCTGGAGCGAGATGTCCCAGATTCCGGCGAGCACCGAGCTGTCGGATCGGGTGAGCAAGGATCTCAAGAAGAGGGGATTCCGCTTTATCGGAACGACGATCATCTACGCGCATCTGCAGGCGGTCGGCCTGGTGAACGATCATCTGGTCGGCTGTTTTCGATATAAGGAGATCGTCGACGGTTATCCTCCAGGCTCGGGAGAAAAGGGGGGATGAGCGGGAAGATGGCGCACATGGGAGAGGGAAGCTTCGCCCTCGGCTGCAACTACTGAACTGGCACGGGGTTTGCCTGTAGTTTTTGGGATTTGGGGCCGACTCAGATTCCAGACAGATCGCTATTTCCAGGTAAAAAGGGATGTTTTTCGGGCGCTCCATCTTCGCCAAACAGCTGCTGCTCTACGTCCTGATCATTTTGCTGATTTCGGGAACCATCAGCTTTTTCTCCTTCTCCACAGCCAGGCAACATCTGGAAGGAGAGGTCGGCAGGAAGCTCCAGGACATCGCCAGGATCAGCGCCCGGAATGTTCCCTTCGAGCGACTGGAACTCATCCGGCCGGGCGATGACCGTTCGCGCATGGTGCTGCGCCTGGAGGAAAAGCTGGGGGAGATCCAGGAGGCGATGGGGGTCAAAAATATCGCGATCTTCCGGCCGGACATGGTGTCGCTTCTAAATCTGGATGCGGGGATCCGGATCGGCATGGATCGCCAGCTGGCGCATTTCACTCCCGATTTTCTGGAACAGCTGCAGGTGGGCAATTCGGTGCATACCGAAGGGTATCGGACGGATACGGGGGTGCTCTTTGTCTCTGCCTATGCCCCGATTTTGGACCTGGAAGGTCGGCTCTTCGCCATCGTGGGGGTCGACACCGGGGCGGGAGAGTTGGAGATCATCGAGCGGATGCGCGTCCGCCTGTATTGGATTGCCTCGGTCTGCATCGCTCTCGCCTGCCTGCTGGCACTGTTCTTCGCCCGCAGCATCACCTCTCCCATCCGTCAGATGGCGCGGACGGCCGAACAGCTGGGAGAAGGGAACTACGCGGCGAGGGCAGTGGTGGGGTCGAAGGATGAGGTGGGGGTGCTGGCCGATGCGATCAACAGAATGGCCGAGCAGGTGCGCAAAAGGGATGCGGCACTCAAGGAGATGGCCGCCAGCGTGGCGCACGAGATTCGCAACCCGCTCAACTCGATCAAACTCCTGGTATCGCTTCTGGACGAGGAACTCGAGGAGGGGAAAACGGAGTCACAGGCCTCGACCATCGAGACACTGCACTACGAGATCGGTAAGCTCAACCGCTTCATCGAGGAGTTCCTCACCTACGCCCGTCCCATCACCCTGATCGGCGACCAGGTTTCGGTCGCCAGCTTGGTGAGTAGCGTGCTCGACATGGCCGCAGCCGAAGCCCGGGGGGGGGCGGTGGAACTCGAGGCGGAGTTGGAGGACGGTCTGGAAGATCTCTCGGTCGATCGGCTGCGGCTGGAACAGACTTTGCTCAATTTCGTCATCAACGCCATCCAGGCCTGCGAAGGTGGGGGGAGAGTGATCGTCCGCGCCGGACGCGCGTCCGCGAGTAGAGGGATCGACTTTGCGGTCGAGGATTCGGGCACGGGTATCTCCGCCGAAGTCCTACCGCAGCTCTTCGAGCCGTTTTTCACCACCAAGATCGACGGCACCGGCCTGGGGCTGGCCAATGCCAGGAAGATCATCGACGAACACGGCGGCGCTATCCGCGTGGAGAACCGGGTCGAAGGGGGCACCCGGTTCGTCGTGCACCTGCCTGCCGAGAGACTCACCGCCGCAGAGGATTGACGATCTCGTAACAAGTGGACGCGATCTCACAGACCTTCGCGATACTCCATCAGGACAAAATCTGTATAGACGAGATCGTTTTTAAGGACTTTTTACGATGGTATCAGGATGACCATGCCACAGATTCTCATTGTCGACGACAACAGGACGACGACCCAGACGCTGTGCACCCTGGTAGAGCGCTGGGGATACAGGGCATTCGGTGCCTTCGACGGAGCGCAAGGGCTGGCGGTCCTCGAGTCGGAGGTGGTCGACGTGATGGTCACGGATCTGCGCATGCCGGGGATGGATGGGATGGAGCTGCTGAAGAGGGTGCGAGAGAGCTGGCCGGAGGTGATCCCGATCGTCGTAACCGCGTACGGCAGCATCCAGACGGCGGTGGAGGCGATGCAGATGGGGGCGTTCGATTTTTTGACTAAGCCTTATGAAAACAAAGAGTTGAGAGTTAAATTCGAGCGCGCGATCGCACAGCGGGAGATGGTGCTCGAGATGGAGCGCATGAACGCCCGCATCGCCTCTTTCGAAGATGAAACCGAGCGCCGGATGGGGATGGGGGAGATCGTCGGCTCCAGTCCGGCCATGCAGCGGGTGTTCGAGGATATCCGCAAGGTGGCACCGACCGATTCCACGGTGCTGATCCTGGGAGAGAGCGGCACGGGCAAGGAACTGGTCGCCCGGGCGCTGCACGCGCAGAGTCCGCGCCGGGAGGGAGCGTTCGTGGCCGCCCACTGCGCGGCGTACGCGGAGGGCCTGCTAGAAAGCGAACTGTTCGGGCACGAAAAAGGAGCGTTCACCGGGGCGGTTGGGCGCAAGATAGGGCGGCTGGAGCTGGCCGACAGAGGAAGTCTCTTTCTGGACGAGATCGGCGACATTTCCCCCGCCGTGCAGATCAAGCTGCTGCGCGTGCTGCAGGAGCGGGAATTCGAGCGGGTCGGGGGGACGACTACCCTCTCGTTCGACAGCCGCATCGTCGCGGCGACCAATCGAGATCTGAACACGGCGATAGGGAGGGGGGCGTTCCGCGAAGATCTCTTTTACCGCCTGAACGTCTTCTCCATCCTGCTACCGCCGCTCAGGGAGCGGAAGGAGGATATCCCCGCCCTGGTGGAGACATTCTGCCGGCAGCAGGCGCGGCGGCTCAACCGACCGGTGGCCGGCCTTTCGCAACGGGCGCTGGAGGTGATGGTCACCTACGACTGGCCGGGGAATGTGCGCGAGCTGCAAAACGTGGTCGAAAGGGCGGTGATTCTGGCGGACGATGGGCAGATCGACGTCGAGCATTTGCCGGTGGCAATGGACACCGGACGCCCGGCCCAGGTGGCGCTCCCGGAAGAGGATGTGGACTTCGACGAAGAGATGGAGCGGTTCGAGCGACGGCTCATCCTGCACGCGTACGAGAAATCGGAGCGGGTGAAGGCGCGGACGGCCAAGATGCTGGGCATCGACCGCAACCGCCTGAGATACAAACTGAAGAAATACGGCATCGACGACTGAGATGAAGTATCCCCTTTTCACATCCTGCTTTTTGCTGCTTTTTCTGATGGCAGCCGAGGTAGAAGCAGCCGGGCGATCAGCCGCGGTCGAAGCAGACTCTGCCGAAGTGAATCCGGCTGCCCTGCGGGATTCCTCCAGGGTCGATTCCACGCGTCTGGTAAATGTCGATCCGGCGCTGGCGTGGCAGGGTTGGAAGGATCTGTCCCGGGCGATTGCCCTGCGGCCGCTGGACGGCCCCGGCGACATCCTGGAGAAGGCGGAGATCGTCCAGGATCGCATAGACGATCTCCAGGAGGAAAGGCGGAAGATAGAGGAGGTCGGCGAGGAGTGGGAGGAGCGTCGCCAGGGCCTGGAACTGCAGCGGGAGATGCTGGACGATCTGGCCGAGCTGCAGCGGGGTGGAGATCTGCAGTTACAGCAACGGATGCACGGCCTGCGGGAGGAACTCGGGAAGGCGAGCCGCCGCCTGCGGATCCTCGAGGGATCCCTCGGGGATCTGGGCAGGGAGCTGGACCGTCTGAATGGGATTGTGAAACAGTACGCAGAGAAGGCCGAGGATCTCCGGCGCCGCGAGGAAGAAGAGCGATGAGTAGATATCCGAAGAACATCAGACGGCTTCTGACGCTGGCGATTGCGGTCCTCTGCAGCGCGGTTGGAGGGGATGCGGAGTCCCCTGTCCAGACGGCGGGCTCTTCCGAGCAGGCGGATGGTGGTGAGTGGGAGTTCAGAGGTACGGCGGGGGTTTATGCGAAATACAACTCCAACCTAACTCTGGTTGACGAACAGAGCACTGACCGCGACCAGAAGGATGCCTTTATCGGCGAGCCGTCGGCCGACTTGAGACTGTCCAGGGTGGGGGGGCCGGACTGGTGGCTGGATCTTGGGTTCTCCGGTCGGGCCGACTTGCACTCGGAGCACGTCGAGGAAAACTGGTTTTTCAACCGGGGATATCTCTCCCTGGGCCGCGCTCTGGGGGAGGATTCGATCAATTTTTCCAGCGAGATTCGCTACTTCACCGTGCCGGACAGGGACCAGTTCGATTTTTTGCGTCACACTGGTCTGCTGACCTACAAAAAGGTGTTTTCTCCTCTCTGGCAGCTGCGGATCGGCTACGACAACATCATCACCCGCTACCCGGAAAGCCGAAGATTCAATTATTCGATGAATGGTCTTTTCGTCGAGATCCGCAACACCTGGAACCTGGATTTTTCCACCTACTACGTCTACGATTTTCAGGCGTATCAGGGCAGCGCCGATCCGCTGGAGAACAATCCCAACCACTCGCCCAGCGAAGGGGACCGGCACACGGGCAAGATCGGCTTTGACTGGTTGATATCGGGCACGCAGACACTGAGTGGCACCTATCTGTTCCAGAGAGATGTATCGGAGGTGGGAGGACAGCAGATAGGCGACTTCGAGGGGCTCGAGGATTCGCAGGATTTCGAGTCGGAATTCGACTTTGGGAAGCACAAGATCACGCTGCTCTACTCGCGGCGGCTCAGCCGCCGGCTGATGCTTTCGTCCTATGCGGAGTGGATCCGCAAAAAATTCGACAGCGAGGACGACCCGCCTTTCCCGCGGGGGACCCGCATCGACAAACTCTTCCTCTCTTCCACGCATCTGAAGATCCGGTGGTCCGAGGACCTCACTCTGAGGATTCGCTATCTCTTTCGGCTGAACCAGTCCTCTCTGGGCAGTCAGGACTACCGGGATCACATCCTCTTTTTCGGTCCGGAATATCGGTTCTGAAACGGGCCTGATCACCCTCGATATAGGCCGTTTTTTAGCCAGCCTTCCCTTCTACAGAACGCACTGGAATTGCCGCTGAATTTTCAGCAGTGCTGAATTTTCAGCGCTCAATTCTGAGCGTTTTTTTGTTTGAGCCCTGCAGTATTCCCTCTGAAGTCGCTGGAAACGGTTACAGAGGAAAAAAATCCAGACGGCATACAATTCGCTAAGATTTGCGATTGTGGGGGAGGGTGGGCGGTGGCAACCAGATAATCGACCGGAGGAAAAGGAAGATGAGGATTTACCATCGCTTTCTAGGAAATTCAGCTGGACCGGATAATTTTGTGCATCGCAAACTGCGCGCGTGCGCCCTGCTGCTCGGGTGCGCCGTTTTTTTCTGTGGCCTGTCTATGGCTTTTGCGGCTGAAGACGGAACTGCCGCCACGGCGAGCATCGGAGGGCAGGTGGTGGATGGGGAGTCCGGAGATCCCCTGGTTGGGGTCGTCCTGCAAATCACAGGCACCCGGTTGGGTGGTACGACGGATCTGGATGGACGTTTCCATGTGGACGGATTGCCGGCGGGAGCCTGCCAGGTGCGCCTGTCCTTTATGGGCTACGCCGAGAAAATGTTGCCGGAGCAGATGCTGCAAGCCGGTGAGCATAGCGATATGGGCAGGATCGCACTGGCTCTCAAAGTCATTCGCCTGAGCGAGGTGGTGGTCACCCCGGGTAGCTATTCCATAATGGATGATGGCCCGGTTCGAGGCCAGACTCTGGGCAGTGAAGAACTCGCGAATATGTCCTTCGCCGAGGATATTACCCGCGCGGTGACCCGGCTGCCCGGCGTCGCTTCCAACGATTTCTCTTCTAAGTTCACCATTCGCGGCGGGGAGGCCGACGAGGTCCTGATGACCCTGGACGGGATGGAGCTGTACGAACCTTTCCATCAGCGGGACTTCGTAGGCGGTCTGTTCAGCATCGTGGATATCGAGACCATCGGGGGCATCGAGCTACTCACGGGGGGCTTTTCGGCCGAGTACGGGGACCGGCAGAGCGGCGTCTTCAACATGAAGACCAAGAATTCAAGGGATGGTCAGCGTCGCAGTTCCGTCGGCTTGAGTGTGATGAACGCGCGGCTCTACACCGAAGGATCTTTCGCCGAGGGAGAGGGCAGCTATCTGCTCTCCGCCCGCAGGGGTATGCTGGACAAGATCAGAATCATGTCGGTGGTCGACGACGAGACGACGCACTTCTTTCACGATCTTATGGGCAAGGTGGAATATTCCCTGAATCCCAAGCATCTGCTGTCGATGCACGTGCTGCTCTCGGGGGACAAGGCAGAGGTCCGCGATGTGGAGCCGGGGGTGGCGCACGACCTTCACGACACCAGCTACGACAACACCTACGGCTGGCTGTCGCTGAAATCCTTCCATACCCCCGATCTGTACTCGCGGTCGCTGCTGTATGGGGGAGATATCACCCACGGTCGTCACGGAGATTCCGACAAGGATGAATACACCGACAAGATGGTCTTCCTCCTCTCGGATGATCGCAGCTACAGCTTCTACGGCCTGAAGCAGGACTGGGTCTGGGATCTGTCGTCTCGAGTCTCGCTGAAGACGGGCTTCGATCTGAAGCAGCTCAACGCCGAATACGACTATTCGTACAGTCTGAGCGATATGCGCGCCGACTCGGCCGGGGTGATCGGTCCTTTCTACAATGCAATCGATGTCGACGAGAAGCCCTCCGGCCAGCAGACCAGTGTCTATCTGTCTACTCGTTTCAATCCACTGGCGGATCTGTACGTGGAAACCGGACTGCGCAACGACCGGGCGACCTGGGCCGACGACAACCTCTGGAGTCCGCGGGTCAGTATGGCGTATTCCCTTGCGGAGCGCACGACCGCTCGCGCTGCCTGGGGGTACTACTACCAGAGCCATTTTATTAACAATCTGGATGTGAATCACAGCGCCACCGATTTCAATCCGGCAGAACTATCGAAGCACTACGTCCTGGGGCTGGAGCACACCTTCACCAACGGGGTCCACGCCCGGCTGGACGGCTACACCAAGGAGATCTCGCGCGTCAGCGACGCGTATTTGAATCTGCGCGATCCCTGGGAGGTGTTTCCCGAGGCCCGCAACGACGAGGTTTTCATCCGCTATGGCAACGCTACTTCGTCGGGTGTGGAGTTGTTCCTCAAGTACGACCAGGGCCGGAAGATCTCCTGGTGGTTCAGCTACGCCCTGGCCAGGGCGGAAGAGACCGTCCGCAGTATAGATTTCAACGGTCTGCTGGTCAGGCGCACGGGCACACTCCCTCGGCAGAACAACCAGCGCCACACTATCTATTGCGATGTGAACTACCGGCCGACGAGCAAGTGGCACGTCAATCTGTCCTGGCAGTACTACACGGGTTGGCCGCTGACGACCTACACGTATGTGACGGAGAACGAGTACAGCGACCCGCCGCCGCCGGATCTGTTCATGGCCGCCGCCCACAACGGCTTCAGAGCGGAAGATTATCCAGCCTATCATCGCATGGACGTGCGCGTCAACCGCGACTTCCAGGTCAGAGGTGGGAAGCTGAAGGTATACCTGCATCTCATCAATCTGTACAACCGGGAGAATCTGCGGAAGTTCGACGTGGATTCGCGGAACGACGAAGACATGCTGGTTCCGGATGGACAGGGCGGCTATCAGTACTTCCGCGACGATACGACCTGGTTTGGTCGCCTGCCGGTTCTGGGATTGAGCTGGGAGTTCTAATTCTGCCGATGCTGGTGTGGGGGGATGCGGAAAGGGTCGAGCCAACACTCAACTGCGCACTATTGATGTGAGAGATGGAGCGATGCCCATGCTGTCGAGAAAATCTCATATTGCATTGATCCCGACTTTCGCTCTCCTGCTTCTGGTCGCCGCGGGCCTGGCGAGCGCGACATGGGCTTCTGATCAGGAAGGGCCGGATTTCGAGCCTGCCATCAGCGCCAATGGTCTCTTCCTGGTCGGTTACACGAAGCTGGAAGATCCCGATGGCGCTCCGACCTCACGCACAGGTCTCTTCGCACAGCAGGTCGAATTGCACATGGCGGCTCATGTGGACACCGACCTGGTAGGGGAGATCTCTCTCCTGCTGCCGCGCGGCAGTCGCACCGTGGATCAGGTCGAGATTGGGGAGACCTTCGTCATCGCCCGGCTATCTCCCGTCCTGGAGCTGAAGGCGGGGCAGTTCTACGCCGACTTTGGCCGACACAACGCGCTTCACCCGCATGAATTTCCCTTTCTCGACCAGCCGCTGGTGCTGGAGCGGCTCTTCGGTGTCGACGGCATCAATGAGGTCGGCCTCGGGCTGCGCCGCTCTCTGCCGACTCCGTGGGACGCGTCTATCAGCATCCAGCTCCTCAGCGGTGACAACCTGCGCTGGGGGAGTCGGACCGATGAAGACCTTCTGCACACGGTATACGTAGAAAATGTCTGGCGTCGGGAAGGCGGAACCAGTGTGGAACTGGGCGGGTCCTGGGCGGGGGGTGCCAATATCGACGAACGCTTCACTCATGCTCTGGGTGTCGATCTCAACGTGGAGTGGCCGCGGGGGGAGTCGGAAGAACTCGGTCTCCGGTGGCAGACGGAGTATGCCCTGACCTCAGAAGACTTGAGAGCCGGGCGGCGCAATACGGGTGGTTTTTCATCCTCCATGCAGTACCGTTTCGCCCGTCGCTGGTGGGCACAGGGCCGCTACGACTATTACGGTCTACCCCGCGAAGAAGGGGAGGGCTGGGAAGACCGCATCAGCGTCTTATTCGCCTTCGTTCCGAATCGGCGTGCGCCGCTGCGGTTGCAGTACAGCCGCTGGCGCGTCGACGGCCTCGGTCGGGGCTTCAATCAGTATCACATACAGCTCAATTTCACCATCGGTCCCCATCAGGCGCATCGATATTCGCACTGACATGGACGATGTTTTCGAGACTTGCGGAGAACCAAGCTCCTTCCGGGGTTCGGGGGATTATTTTAGGAGGAAGTCAATATGATGGGGGCGAGAATTTGCCTGGTCGTTGTCTGTGCGTTGCTATGGTCGGTGCATACGGCTGTGTTCGCGCAACCCCGGACGCCGGGTGAAGAGAAAACGGGGGATCTCCACGGTCTGATTGTCGATGAGCAATCCGGGGAACCTCTTGGCGGAGTCAACGTGGTATTGCAGAGTACGCAGCTGGGCCATACGACGGATCGAGACGGCCGCTTCACCATCGGCAACGTGCATCCTGGAACCTATATCCTGCAGGCGAGCTGCGTGGGCTACAGGAAGATTGTCCGCGAAGGGGTGCAGATCGGCAGTGGAGAGGATCTGCAGCTCGAACTGAGTATGGTGCCATCCGTGTTCCAGCTCAGAGAAGTTACGGTGACTCCCGGTTCTTTCTCCTTCATGAAAGGGGAGACCTCTTCTCCGCAGATCATGTCCAGGGAGGATATAAAATCGGTCCCCCAGTTCGGGGAGGATATCTTTCGGGCGGTGAATCGCCTGCCCGGCCTGTCTTCGGGGGATTATTCAGCGCAGTTCTCCATCCGCGGCGGCAGGCAGGATGAAACGCTGATCCTGATCGACGGGCTGGAGATCTACGAACCGTATCACATGAAGGACTTCAACGAAGGGGCCATCAGTATCATCGATGTGGAGACGATCGAAGGCGTCGAGCTGATGACCGGAGGATTTCCCACCCAATACGGCAATCGGCGCAGCGGCGTCTTCAGCATTACATCCAGGCAACCGAAGGGGGATTCGAAGCGCTACAGCGTGGGGCTCAGCCTCATGAACGCCCGCGCCATGGCGGAAGGCAGTTTCGACCAGGGCCGGGGTTCGTGGTTTCTCTCCGCCCGCCGGGGGTATCTGGATATCGTCTTCAATCTGATGAATTTGAACGACCTGCCGGCGCCGGTTTACTACGACGTGTTCTCGAAGGTCAACTACGAACTCAACTCCCGGCACGATCTCTCCTTCCACGTCCTGCACGCCGGGGATAAGTTCGAGATCGACGATGTGGCCACTACCGGATTTCGGGATACGATCAATACCCGGGAGACGGCGAAGAATAAATACGGAAATTCCTACGTCTGGACGACGCTGAGATCGACGCTGGGGTCGAAGCTGGTCGTCGAGAGTATGCTGTCCACCGGTCTGGTCACCAAATCCCGGGGGGGCGCAGAAGCCTTCATCGACTATCCGGGGGGGATCTATTCGGTAAAAAACGAGCGGGACTTCGGCATCCTGGGCCTCAAGCAGGACTGGATGTACGAGCAAACCGGCTCGCTCTTTTGGGAATTCGGATACGATATCAGGAAGCTGGATACGGATTTCACCGTCGACAATCTGGTGGGGCAGGATCCGAACGATCCTTCGGTGGATTCCCTGGGATACTACCCCGTGGAGACTCGTTCCAGGGTCAAAAAAAGTGGAAACCTGGCCGGCGCGTACCTGTCCAATCGCCTGCGGGTTCTGGAGCCGCTGACCCTCGAACTCGGGCTGCGCTACGATAGGGCTTCGCACACCAAAGACAGCGATTTCAGTCCGCGTGCGAATGCGCTGATCGAGCTGGGGAAGAGGAGCCATTTGCGGTTGGGATGGGGACAGTACCGCCAGATCCACGGTATTGAAGAGGAGTGCCTGCCAGAGCCTGGTCGATCAATGTTTCATACGCCTTCCACACCGGTTGGCCGATAACGCTGGCGGAGACGGTCGAAGTCGTGCGGGATGATGGGGAAAGGGATCTGGCCTGGAGGGCGGAAAAGCTCTACAGCAGCAGGTTGCCAGCCTACTATCGCGCGGATGTGCGCGTCACCCGAAAGTTCAGGACGGATCGAGGGGATGTGCGTCTCTTTTTCGAAGTAGTCAATCTCACGAATCGCGAGAATGTCTTCGCCTATGACTACGAAAAAGCGATCGATAGCAGTGGCGCGTACTTTATGCAAAAAGAAGGAGAGACCTGGTTTCCCCTGCTGCCGTCGATCGGCATCAGCTGGAATGGGGGATTTTAGCAGGAGAGGATTTGAACATGACGATCAAAAAGATGACCTTCGGGACATTGCTCATTGGAGCGGGGTTTCTCTGCATCTCCATGCAGGCGTCTGCCCAGCCTGTGGGCTCCTCCGCGCCGGAGAGTTTTGCGACGACGCGCGTCCATATCAACGAGCCAAGGGAATTCTCGTATTTCGTCAGGACGGAGAGTGAATTTCCGCAGGAAGATCCGTCATCACAAAATTTCATCCCCGGCGTTATTTTCGGCTATCCCTCCCGACTGCAGCTGGCTATGCGGTTTATTGTCAGCCGGGAAGAGAGATCGACTTTCTTCGACGGTTTCTACTCGGAGGTAGGATTCGCTTTCGGCAAATACGGCGCCGTGCCGTTGAACCCGGTGGCGATCTTTGGCATCAGCATCGAGGGATTCGATCCGAATGCGCTGCGGGGTATGATACAGCTGAGCGGTATTCTCAACAGGCGCTGGGTCTGGGCGGCCAATATCGCTTTAGAGAGCACGGTCGGAGGTTATCGGGAACGCGAGTTTTTGCTGAACAGCGGCCTGCGAAGAGAAATATCCCCGGGGAATCTGGCCGTTGGCGGAGAGCTCAAAGAGGTGTACGCCATCAGCGACAATCCGGATGCCGGTCCTCCCCACGAATCTCTGATCGGTCCCAGCATAGTCTGGCACGTGAATCCGATTTGCACCCTGCGGGCCAATTCTCTCTGGGGGATTTCCTCGAGTTCACCGCGCAACGAGACCAATTTTTTTCTGGAATTCGAGCTCGATTGACCTAGTGCACTAAAAACAAAGTTTCTATTTTTGGGAAATCGCGTAACTACATTAATCTACTGGAAGATCCAGATCGCAATTTTGTCAACGCTTTTGTTGACAAAACACTAGGTGAAGGAAGCTTCTCGGAGATCCCCTCCGGTCTGCGGTTCGGGTTGTCCAGGGATCCCCGTTATTTTTCATCATTTTTGTCCCGCGCCAATGATATATTCAGGCCAAACCAGAGAATCCGGAAGTGGAGCGCGTCGTACGCGCACATCGAAGAGAAATGACCGGCCCATGACATTACTGTTACTCAGGAGTGGCGTCTGTTTGCTGTTGCTGTTCGGCACAGCCGGCGCGGAGATGCTGCGTCGAGATTTCCAGAATCTGTTCACATACAGGAATTTCGCTGGCGCCGCAGTCGGTCTGGGGCTGGCCTGCGTGGCGCATCAGTGGGACGACGATGTGGAAGGGGGCTTAGAGGAGGCGTTGCTGGTGGACAGGCCGGCGGATATCACCAATATCTACGGTTCGAGCAGCTTCAACCTGCCGGTGTCACTCGGTTTGTGGGGGGTGGGGAAGGCGACCGGGCGAGACGGGCTGGAAACGGTCGGCTCCGGACTGCTGCGCACATTGGCCTTCACGCAGCTGGTGGTCGCACCCATCAAGTTCACCGTGCGGCGCGAGCGCCCGAATGGCAGCAACCGGCTTTCCTTTCCCTCCGGGCACACGGCCAACAGTTTTGCCGTCGCCCGTTTCCTGCACCGTTCGTACGGCCCTCGCGTGGGAATTCCGCTCTATGCGGTCGGCGTTTTTGTCGCGGCGGGACGGATTGAGGAGGACCTCCACTTTCTGTCCGATGTGGTGATAGGGGCAGTGCTGGGAACAATCGTCGGCCATGCGATGACGCTGGAGCGGGATAGCGGTATCGGCGCGGCGCCTCGGATCACATCCGACGGCGTGCTGCTCACGGCGTGGATCGATTTTTAGGAGCGTTTCCACCACGCCCCGGGAGAACAATCCCGGAGCGCGGCGGAGAAATATGTTCCGAAGTGCAGCTGGATGCGGCTCGTAGAGGGTCGGATGTCGCTTCAACCTCTCGAATTCTCCTTTCCCCTCTTGCTTTACTTTTCCCTTCAGCGCGTCTCTCTGGCCACTTCAATGAGGGCTATGATGTTCTCGGCGGGCACGTCCCCCTGGATCTCCTGAGCGGGGGAGAAGATGAGTCCCCCATCTTCTGCGAGCAGATCGCGCACACGACGGGACTCCACCTTTACTTCCTCGGGCGTGCCGTAGGGCAGGGTTTGCTGGGTGCTGACGCCGCCCCAGAAGGTCAGCTTATCGCCAAAGTCGTTTTTGAGACGGTGGAGATCCATCGCCTCGGGCTGGATCGGATTGAGGACCTGGACGCCCATTTCGATGAGAGAGGGGATGATCTTCTCGACATTGCCGCAGGAATGGATCCAGACATCCTTGTCGAAGGAATGGATCAGGTCGTATTCCTCCTGCTCTCCCGGACGGATCATATCCTGCCAGGTATCGGGGGACATGATCAGGTCGAGTTGAGTGCCCCAGTCGCTGCCGAGGAGGACGCCGTCGATCTCGGGGGCGGTCAGGAGGTTGTCGAGCATGACCATGTTCTTGTCGATGATGCGGCGCAGCAGGCGGCGGGTGAAGGGCGGATCGGCAGCCATGTCGGCGAGGAAGTTCTCGATACCGCGAGCGGCGTTGGCCTTTTCGAAGTGGGAGCCGTAGACCATGACGAGCAGGTATTTGCCGGTCTGGTCGCGCAACCGCTTGAGGTCGTCGAAGAACTGTTCGTAGCTGCCCCGGCCGATGACGTTGGCCGGCGTGGTGGGGGTGGGCATCTGACGCCAGTCGGGCGCCAACTCGTGCCAGTTCCACCAGGGCGGGCCGACGCGAAGGACGTCGTTGTCGGTGAATTCATCCGCGTCGCGATCCTCGCCGATCAGACGCTGGAGTTCCTTCTTGCCATCCGGGGTGTAGCCGATACAGTAGGGAACGCGATCGGTATGCCGATGGGCGATGGCTGCTTTTACCAGGTCTCTGCTGTCCATAGTCATTCGACCGAGTTGTTTTCTCTGGCGAAGTCGATCAGGTCATCGACATAGCCGAAGGCGACGCCGGTGACGGTGTCGGCGGCGCCGTAGTAGATGGCCAGACGGCCGCTGTCGGCGTCGCACAGAGAGGCACAGGGGAAGACCACGTTGGGAACGTCGCCGACGCATTCGTAGAGTTTCTGCGGCGAGATGATGTACGGGCCGGAGCGAGCGATGACCTTCCACGGCTGGTCGATGTCGAGAAGTGCGACACCGGCGCTGTACACAAAGCCGTTACAGGAGTTGAGGACGCCGTGGTAGATGAGGAGCCAGCCCTCGGAGGTCTCGATCGGGATGGGGCCGGCGCCGATCTTCTTGCTCTGCCAGCCGTCGGCCGGCGACATCATAAAGCGGTGGTTGCCCCAGTAACGCATGTCGGGACTCTCGCTGTAGAACATGTCGCCGAAGGGGGTGTGGCCGGTATCGCTGGGGCGGCTCATCATGGCGAAGTTGCCGTTGATCTTGCGCGGAAAGAGGACGCCGTTGCGATTGTAGGGGAGGAAGGCATTTTCGAGCTGGTGGAAGGTCTCGAAGTCCTTGGTCCAGGCGATGCCGATGGTGGGGCCGTGGTAGCCGTTGCACCAGGTGACGTAGTAGCGGTCCTCGACCCAGCAGACGCGCGGATCGTAGCCGTATTCGAATTCGCCTATCTCCTTATCATCGCAGTTGAATTTCAGCTGCTCGTGGTCGATCTCCCAATCGATGGCATTGTCGCTGAAGCCGCGGTGGAGGACCATGCGGCGCCAGCGGTCGTCGCAGCGAAAGACGCCGGCGAATTTCCCCTCAAACGGGACCACGGCGCTGTTGAAGATGCTGTTGGAGCTGGGGATCAGGTCGCGTGGAATGACCGGGTTGTGGCTGTAGCGCCAGACCGGATCGATGCAACCGCCGGGTTTATCCTCCCAGGGGATGTTGGGGAGGGACTGCTCGTTGATGATCTGGTATTTCATGGGTGGAGTCCTTTCGGGGTATAGTGACTATTAGGGTTTCGTCAGTTTAGTTTTCGAGACGAACCTGCGGACGATAACCAAAATCGGTCCGGAGAATCTCGGATGCTCAGTTCTCCAGGAATTTCTGGACGCCGGCTTTCATCTTCTTCACTCGATCGGCGGTCATGCGAGCGGGAATTTCGCGGTATATGTCGGTGATATCGCCGGCTCGTTCCCGGAGGCGGAGACAAAAGTCCCGGGCGGTCATGCGGTCATCCTGGACTATCCCGAGACGCTCGCACCAGCGGCGGTCGATGATCAGGTTCCACTCCCGTTTGGAGGAGGGGGCCTCGGGTCGGAAGGAGGTGTCGATGTTGTCCTGGCAAATGCCGTCGGTATTTTTGGTGCAGGGCTGGCAGATATCGTCGGCGCCCAGCTCCATCTTCAGAAGGATGTCGCGGTTTTCGAGGACGCGGGCGGTCACCAGGTGCACGGCGTGGCCGAGGGGATGGGGCTCAGGGTCATCCCTGCCGTCGCCGTAGGCGGTGATGATGTCGATGAAGTGGTGGGGCTTGATGCGAACGAGGTCTTCCATGGCACACTCTCCATCTCCTGCTGATGACGACCGCAGTTAGGGGTCTGGACCTGCGGATTCTGCTTACATATTTTAGCCAAAGGAGATGATGACATCAAACCAGACCGCCCGAATGGCGATCTGGATACGCATATACAGCTGAATGCCGAATTCCGGAGGACAGAGATGATCGAAGCGGGGTATACGCCATTGGAGCACAAGCGGCACGAGTTTGACGTGTGCGTAGTGGGTGGGGGTATGGCGGGGATGTGTGCGGCGATTGCCGCGGCGCGCAATGGGGCGAAGACGGCGATTGTGCAGGATCGGTCGATGTTTGGGGGAAACGCTTCGTCGGAGGTGCGGATGTGGATCTGCGGGGCGCAGGGCAAGAACATGCGGGAGACGGGCGTGTTAGAGGAGATCTGCCTGGAGAACGAATATCTCAATCCGACCGGCAATTATTCGATCTGGGATAGTGTGCTCTACGGGGCGATTCGCTACCAGCCGAACCTGACCGGTTTTCTCAACTGCACGTGCACGGACTGCGAGACGGAGGGAGAGGGGGATGAAATCCGCATTAATGCGATCAAGTGCTGGCAGTTGACCAATCAGACCTGGCACACGATTGGGGCGAAGGTCTTTATCGACTGCAGCGGAGACAGCATTCTGGCGCCGCTGAGCGGGGCGCTGCATCGTCAGGGCCGGGAGGCGCGCGAAGAGTTCGACGAGGATATAGAGCCGAAGGCAGCTGACCGGAAGACGATGGGGAATTCGATTTTGATTCAGATCCGGCGGACGGAGCAGCCGCAGTCGTTTGTCGCGCCTTCGTGGGCTTACAAGTTCGAGCAGCCGGAGGATCTGCCGCACCGGATGAGCGGGGTGAACGGAGCGAATTTCTGGTGGATCGAGCTGGGTGGATTGGAAGATACGATCGGCGATTCGGAGGAGATTTGCGAGCGGCTTATGCGGTCGGCCTGGGGGGTGTGGGACTATATCAAGAATCGGGCACCGGAGCGGGAACGGGCGGAATGCTGGGGGTTGGAGTGGATCGGTTCGCTGCCGGGCAAGCGGGAGAATCGGCGCTATGTGGGGGCACATATGATGACCCAGCACGACGTGCGCGCGTGCGGGCCGTTTGCAGACGTGGTGGCGTACGGCGGCTGGCCGATGGACGATCACCACACGGCCGGGCTGCTCTATCCGGGGAAGCCGACGATTTTTCACCCGGCTCCTTCGCCGTTTGGAATTCCGCTCCGCTCACTGTATTCGCGGAATGTAGAGAATTTGATGATGGCCGGGCGGAATATCTCGGTGACCCACGCCGCGCTGTCGGCGACCCGGGTGATGGCGACCTGCTCGGTGATTGGCCAAGCGGCGGGCACGAGTGCGGCGCTGGCGGTCCAGAAGGGGGTGAGTCCGGGCGGGATTTTCCCAAATCACATCCCCGAGCTGCAACAAATTTTGATGGAGGACGACTGTTATCTGCCCGGTTTTACGCGGAAAGTGAACGGTTTGACGCAGCGGGGGCGGTTGGATGGGGATGCGCCGCTGAACAACGGGCTGGATCGACCGATTGGCGAGGAGGGGAACGCCTGGACCGGCGCGCTGGGTGATGGGGTGACGCTGAGCTGGGATAGCCCGGTGGAGATCAAGGGAGCGCGGTTTCTGTTCGACTCCGATCTGGACAAGGACAGAAAGATGCCCTGTTCCTTTCCGCAGAAGCCGAATAGTCGAGTGCCGAAGACGCTGGTGAAGAAGTTTCGACTGGAAGCGCAGGAGGGGGATGGGAATTGGCGGACGGTCTTTCGCGAGGATAACAACCACCAGCGGCTGGTACGGGTACCTCTGGAACTGCGCGCTCAATCGCTGCGGCTGGTGGCAGAAGAGACCTGGGGTGCCGAAAGGGTGCGGCTATTCGGGTTCGAGGCGCTGGATCGGTTCGAGGGGAAGGTTCCGCAGACAGAGGAGGGGGCGAAGTGGAGTGATGTAGTTGGAGCGGTGGATCCGGCGGATCTGGCACCGCCGGAGAGTGAGTTTGAGGGTGGAGTTGAATCGGTGGATCCGGCGGATCTGGCGAAACCGAAGAGAGGAAGGCGGAGCGCCTGAAAGATTATTGGCGGTGATTCTGCGGAAAAGGCAGGATCGTCTGGGGATAGCAAAGGGGGAGCCGAACTCACGCGAGTTCAGCTCCCCCTTTGAGTAGTGTGGGAATTATTTGCGTTTGTACGAAGCGGCGGCGCGTTTGGCGGCGCCGATGATTTTGCTCTCTTCTTTTTGGCGTTTGGCGTCCTCTTCTTCCTCCCATTTCTGGAGGGCGGACAGGTTGTCCTGAACTTTGAGGAAGGCGCGGGCCATGCGCTTCATACTCTGGGCGTCGCGGCGGAAGAGAGAAGTCCAGCCCATTTCCAGGGCGTGGGCGACTTTGTAGTCGGCGTTGGGGAGATCCTGCGCGGCGTAGTTGGTCCGCGCCCGTTTGAGGGCGTCGAACCAGAGGGGCATCGGTCCTTTGTAGCCCTTCCACTGGAGGCGGTTCCACTTGTGGATCGATTCGGGGACGTATGGCCATGCGCTGACGCCCTCGGCACCCAGAGCGCGGGAAAAGGTCTCGCGGCGGATGCCGGCCTTTTCGGGCTGGAAGTTCATGGTCATGATGTAGTTGGAGGGCTCGAAGCCCTTGCGGTATTTGGGCAGTTGGACGACTTCGCAGTCCTGCATGGCGTCGCGGAAGATGGCGGCGTTCGTCTGGCGTGCTTCGACCTGGGCGGGCAGGCGACGGACCTGGCTGGGGAAGAGAGAGGCGATCAGAGGGCTGAGGCGAAAGGTGAAGACCAGGCTATCGACGTACGGTTTGAACTCCTCGGGGAAACCGGGTTCGGCGCTGCGGCCGTAGTGCTGGCACATCATGGCCGCCGTCCAGAAGACCTTCTCGTGTGGGGTGACCATGTATCCGGCCTCGGAAGTGGCGAGGATCTTACCACCCATGCAGCTAAAGCCGGCGGCGTCGCCGAAGTTGCCTACCTTCTGGCCGTGGATGGTAGCGCCGTGCGACTGACTACCGTCCTCAATCAGGTAGAGGCCGTGCTTCTTTGCGATGCGCTTCAGCGCGGGCATATCGGCCGGCTGGCCGTAAATATGGACGGCCAGGATCGCCTTCGTCTTCGGGGTGATGGCCTGTTCGATCTTCTTGGGATCGAGGAGGCCGGTGAGCGGATCGATGTCGGTAAAGACGGGGATGGCGCCCACGTAGAGAATACAGGAGGTAGAGGCGCCCCAGGTGTAGGGGGTGGTGATCACCTCGTCACCGGGGCCGATTTCCAGACCCATCAGGGCGCACATGAGGGCGGCGTGCCCGGAGTTGACGACCATAGACTGGCGGCCGTCGTGATACTGGCTTATCGCCTGTTCGGCCCCTTCGATGACCGGATTGGTGCGGCCCAGGCCGACGGTTTGGCCGGTTTCGAGGATGTCGACGACTTTGTCGATCGCCGATTTTTCGAAGTGTGGGAATGCGGGGTATTTGGCGCCGCCGGTGGGCTTGCCGCCGAGGAGGGCGAGTTTGCTCTTGCTCATTGGAGGAGGTCCCTTCGTCGATGGGTGATAAGCAGTCGGTGTCAGGTCGGCGTGTGTCAGCGATAGACGATCATTTCGGAGCCGGGTGCGTCGAAGATAGGGATGGAGAGGCCGGCCATCAACTCGGAGCCGGGGATTTTTTGGGTAGAGCCAGAGCTGTGGAAGGTGAGTTGATAGGTGGCGTCGGGATTGAGGAAGCGGGGTTCGACGGATAGCGTGGATTGAAGACAGGACTCGCGACGGAAGAGGAGGATGAGCCCCTCATCCAGGTCGTCGCGGTGGTACTGGGATCCCAACCACTGATCCGGCTCGCGACTGTACTCGGTGAGGGGATGCCAGTGGCCGGTGAGCAGGTGGCGGAGTTCGAGGTAGATAGAGGTCAACTCTCTGGCTCGATTCACGTCGAAGTCGGGCGCGTCGGCGATCCACCCCAGACAGAGAGAGGCAGCCAGGGCGGAGTGGAAGGAGTAGTCGTCGAGGCGGTTGATGGGACACATAACCGCGCCGTTGGGGAGATACTGACTGAGGGCGTAGAGGGTGGCCTGATCGACGATGCTGTCGAACCAGTAATCGCTCTTCTGGTGGACGTGAAAGCGGCGGATGGATTCCAGATCGATTCGCCGCCCGCCGCTGGCGCAGTTGACGCGGAAGCTGTCGGGGGACTGTTCGGCGAGGGCATCCCAGTATTCGTACAGTCCTTCGACATAGCGGATCTCGGCGATGCCCTGGCGATCTTCGGGATCGTTGTCGCGCCAGTAGTCGAGGGGATCCATGTTGAAATCCTGGCGATAGCAGCCGAAACCTGGAAGCTGCATGAAGTCGGCGACAATGTTCAGGAAGTACTGCTGTGCCCGGGGAAGAGCGAGGTTGAGCAGGGCCGGAGTTTTTTCGTCCGCACCCTTTTTCCGCAGCAGCCAGTCGGAGTGATTGCGGTCCAGGTCGGTGCCGGGTACCACGCGTTCCGGCTCGAACCAGAGGCCGTACTGCATGCCGTGCTCCCGGGCAGCTGCGGCTACTGGGCCCATACCGTCGGGATAGGCATCCTCGCGGGGCGTCCAGTTTCCCGCACCGGCCGGCCAGCCACCCTCAAACCAGCCGGCGTCGGTGATGGCAGCCTGCACGCCCAGGCCGGAAAGGGCATTGATGAGCGAAATCTGGTTCTCCTGATCGCATTCGTTGAGCCAGTGACCACCGCGAGTGAAGCAGGTGTTGCAATAGAGGAAAGGCCGGTGCGGCTCTCCCTGAAAATGGGGAATGTAGTGTTCCTGGAGGAGCTGGCGGAAAGGAGAGTTTATATCTTCTCCCGGCGGACGGGTCATAACCAGCAGGCGGGGAGTGCGCACCTGTTCGCCGGGATGGAGTTTGAAACGGGTGCGCTCCATGCCGACGCGGATGCGGAGGTGGCCGGATGCGTCGACGTCGAGCATGGCCCGCCACTGGCCGGACCAGCCGACGGCGATGATACTGCTGCCGTGGCCGCCATCGATGCGAAAGAAGGGGAAGTCGCGGTTGCTGGAACGGCCCCCGCCGGCGCTCAGAGCGATGGAAGTTTCCGGTTTGAGAAGGACGCGCGACATCTCGAAGTCGGTCGGGTTGGAAGGGGCGCCGTTGGTGCGATGCAGGATGTAGGGAGCGGAGCCGGACAGAGGCTGGGTGAGGGTGATATCGAGGACCTGGATCTCTTCGATGAGGCCAGTGTCGGCAAAGCCCCGGTTTTCGAAATAGAGAACCCAGTCGGTGGCTGGAAAATCGTCGTACACGACCGATTCGCAGATGCCGGTGAGGCCGGTGCGGGGTTCGGTCCGGGTGAGGGTGAGGGTGGTCCGGCGGCGGTGGGCGTCGAGCTGGACCTCTTTCTGTGAGGAGGTCCACGAATCGAGAGCTCGGTGCTCGAGAGCGCCGTCGTAGGTGAAGCTGAAGGGGGGTTGGTCGCCCCACTGTGGGTCGATATTCCAGAGGGAAAGAGGGTCGCCCCACATGAGTCGTTCCTCGTCGGTTGGATAGTGGAGTTGGCGAGAGAGAATCGGAGGATCCGGGTGTCGGCCCGGTTTCAGTCCAGGCAGTGAGAAAGGAGTTCCGCAATATGATAGAACTCAAAGTCCGCCAGCCCCTCCGTGGTGGAGCGACTCCCCCGCCGGAACGCCGTTGCCCACCCGACTCCCGATGCGCCCTCGATATCGGCCTGCAAATCATTTCCCACGTAGAGAATGCGCTTCCCCTTCCCCTCGATGCCCGTCATGCGCTCCGCGAGCCGAAAGATGGCGGGATCGGGCTTGGCAATCCCTATGTCGCCGGAATAGATCCGGATATCGAAAAAGGGGAGAAGGCCCACTCCGGCAAAGGCGCGATCCATGCAGAAACCCGGCCACGAAGTATTGGCGATAATCCCCAACCTGTAGCCCTCATCACAGAGCGCCTGGAGAGCATCCTGCGTCCCGGGAAACAGCCATTTAGCATATCTGGGTCCGGCGTAGGCATCCGCAAGGCAGGCCGTTTCCTCGGAACCGAGCGGCAGCCCGAGCTCCTTCACCACAGCTTCCATCAGGCGGAAGAAGTTGAACCCTTTGCCCAAATTTCTCTTACAGATCTCCGTTTGTCGCACCGTCTCCTTCTCCAGCAGATCGAAATCCACCTCCAACCCCATCCCTCCCAGCAGCGCATGCACGCGCTTGACATTCCGAGCAGCGACCTGAGCCGGCGAAGGATCGCAATCCGCTCCAGAGCCGTAAAGCGTCCCTCCAGAGTCGAAAAAGATGTAGTCGTATTTCATCTATTCAGTCTCCATCGTTACCCACAGGGGAAGGTGATCGCTGAGATACTGCTTGTTTCCGTCGTCGCATTCGAGTTCCCGCTTGCCCACGACCCCATAGCTCAACAGACAGTTACTCGCCCGCTCTCTCATCCAGATAAAATCTCCACGCCCTCCGGCAATGCCCGTGGGCTTCTCGATCCAATCCGCGATGGCAGCTGCGTCAACATAGCCATTTTTCTCTAAACGTTCGCTTACAGAGCCACCGTATTGCTCGTTGAAATCTCCCGCGATAAAGTCCAGCCCCATCTCACAGCTATTGACGGCCTCCAGCATCTCGGCAACCCGCTGTTCCGCCGATCTCTCCGGCCCCAGCTGGCGCTGCGAGGGCAGATGAATATTGCCTATCCGCAGACAAAAATCGTCTCCGCCGACCTCGACTATCTGCCACATCCTCTGCGTCGCCAGCGCAGACTCATGCGAGCTGTGAGTCTGCTTCCCGCGAGGGGATGCCCAGAACGTCGCTCCACCGTATTGGGGTAGTTCCTCCCCCCGACAATAGCACCCTGGCATCCCCAATTCTTCGGAAACCATCCGGAATGCCTCTTCGCTCTGAATCTCCTGCAGGCAGACGACGTCCGGTTTGAGATCTTGGTAGATCGCACACAGCCGCTTCAAGATCTCGGTATCCGGCTTCGGCGGCTGGTCGGTGGGAAACGGCACCCCCTGAAACCAGAAGACATTGTGGCTGAGCACTGTGAATTGTCCCATATCCGTATCTCACTCGCCTATCAGACGGTCAATGCGTCAGCGCGTACACGAATATATTGATCCCCATCTTGAAGGCGTTTTGGCTGTACTCCCCCCAGTTGAACTGCCAGCCGCAGCACAGATCGTTGGGCGAGAGCATTACCATCAACCGATCGCCGTCGAATATCCCCATCCCATCCCAGCGGCCGTTCGGATGGAACTGGGGCAGACCGGGGAAGTTGTAATAGCAGTGGTACACCGAGTGGTCCGTGGGAATCACTTCCAACGGACGTTCCGGGAACACCTCGCTCATCAGTGCTGTGAAGCCGCGGGTAAATTTTGGCGGCTGGCTACTGCTGTAGCTCCCCTCCAACACGCAATCGTCGCCCAGCAGGAACCCACCGCGCAGCAGGTACTCGCGCATATTGCGGATCTCCTGTGCGGACATCACCGCCACGTTATTGGAGGTCATGAAGAGGATCGGAAAGCCGAAGAGGCGCTCGCGATCCTCGTCTCTGAAGCTGACTGCATCCGGGGTAGTGTCTATCTGGATATGGGTGTACTTATCCAGCATCCGCAGAAACTTCCCCATGTTGGCCCCACCGTAGTACTGCCAGTCTCTTCCCCACCCTCCCCGGGTCTTGTGCTCGACGTAGGCCACTCGCAGTCGATCTTCTTCCGCCGCCCCTGCGATCCCGGCCGCAGCGGCCACGGCAGCGAGGCACTTCAGCATCATCGCCCTGCGACCCATCGCCGCCTTCCCCGGCATCTGCATCAAAAGATCATCGCCAAACATAGCCCGCCTCCTCGCCAGAATATCGATTGCTCCTCACACCATCCCCCGCCGCCGCCGCCACAGCCACTCCCCCGATAATAAAAACAAAATTCCGCCGAATAGTAGCGGCGTATCCCACAGATCTTCCTCCACCTTCCGGGTCGCCTCCTCGGCGATGCGGGGGATCTGCTCCGCCAGCGTCTCCACTCCGTCCACATCGCAGAACAGCCCGCCGCCGACGTGCGCCAACCGCTCCAGCAGTTGCCGATCGGCCAATCGCCCCTCCAGCTCTACGCGCGAGGCCCGCACCGCGAAAAACCCTCTCGCCTCGCCGATCCGCCGGCCGCTCTCGTGTGCCCACACGTCCACCTGATATTCTCCCTCTTCCCCCTGCCAGTCCCCTTCGTACAGACCCGGTTCATCCAGGGTCGGTCGCAGGGCGACCAGCTCCGCTCCCTTCGATGCATCCTGGACCGGACGGATCGCCGCCGCCACCTGGGCCCGGGCGTGCGGCTGGTACGATCCATCCCACACGCGCGCCAGCAGCTCGACCGGCGCGCCCGGTTCGTGCACGAACTTCTCCATCTCCAGCGCCACCGCCTGTTCTTCCTGCCCGGCCAACCAGCGGACCGTCTGCATCCAAAAACGCTCGTACTCCTCCTCCGCCGCCGGACTATACGCACGCCAGCGCCAGGAGGAGTACGGTGCAAAAAACGCCACCCGCCCCGCCCCGTACCGCTGGGTCGCCATCAGAACCTCGCCGCTCACGCGCTCCTCGAACAGCACTCTGGCTCCGGGCTTGGCGCGGCCGGCGCGCAAATAGCCGGTCAGCTTCGGCAGCCTGCTCCAGACCTCGGCGCCCAGCTGTTCCAGAATCGGATGGAACTGCCCCTCTCCGGACGGACGGAAGCGGAAACCTCCTCTCTCCAGACCGACCTCGCCGGGCAGCCGCACCGGCAGCAGGTCCTGTAACGGCTGTCCCGCATCTGCCAACGCCGCACTCCCCAGCACTAATAGTCCGCCTCCCCGATTCCCGACAAAACGGTGCAGTTCCTCCTCCCCCTCCTCCAGCAACCGCTCGGCCGCCACGTCCCCCAGCACCACCACGTCGTAGCCCTGCAACCCCTCTCCTCCCGGCCCGTCCGGCTGGCGCATGCGGTATTCCACCTTATCGTTCACCACTACCAGTCCCTCGACCAGCAGTTCCTCGTCCCGCTCCAGCGCCCGTCTGATGTATGCGAATTCCGGGCGCGGACGTCCGTCCAAAAAGAGCACCGCCCGTTCCTCGCGCGGCGTTACCTCCACCGCAAAACTCTGTCGGTTGTTGTCTGCCAGAATCTCGTCCGTCTGCGCCTCCACCTGTGCCGCGTAATGCCGAATGCCCAGCACGTCCGCCTGAAATTGCAGCTCAACCCGCCGCGTGCCATCCCCCATCAATCGCATCTTCTCCTCGGCGACCACCCGACCACCGCTCTCTACTTCCACCCTGATGTCCCGCCCGGCGTATCCCTGAGCGGCCACTTCCACCTCCACTTCCACCCAACTCCCCAGCTCCACCTGTTCCGGCGCCTCCACCCGCACCAGACGCAGATCCCTGTGGTCGTCCTCTCGTCCAACTGCCAGGATGTGCACCGGAATCCCGCGCTCCCGCAGTCCGTACGCCGGCTGCAGCGGATTCCCGCCGCTGTTGTCCGCCCCGTCCGAAATCAGCAATATTCCCGCCAGCGGCGCATCCCCCAGATCGCGCGTTCCCTGTTCCAGAGCAACTCCCAGATGGGTCCCCTTTCCCTCGGCGCTCAACTCCCCCTCCTCCCACAAACGCCGGACGGACCGGTCGAAGCCGTACACCCGCGTTCTGAACTTCCGGTTCAGCCGATCCACCAACCCTTCCTCCACAAAGAGCAACTGCCGCACCCACTCCAGTCGCGTCTCCCCTCCTTCGTGCAGCGGCAGTCCCATGCTCTCGGAAACGTCCACCAGCACCAGCAGGGAACGCTCCCGCTCTTCGGGCACCGAGTCGACCCGCAGCGGTTGGAACAGCGCCCCCAGGATCAGCACCAGCGCCGCGCTCCGCACCAGGGTCAGCCCCACTCGAAAACCGGTCCCGCGCCGGTGCATCCTTCCGTACTCCAGCACGACTACACAGACGACGACCAGGCAGATGAGTGCCGCCCAACCCCACGATATCCCCGACCCCAAATAGATATCCCCACTCACTGCTCATCCCCCTCCTCGGCCAGCGTCCGGTAGTATTGATGCACCAGTTCCCTGAAGGCAGGCGGGTACCCGTCGCGCTGGTACTGCTGTAATCGCTGCAGTTGCTGCAATTGCTCCAGGCGCCCCTCCAAAGCTTCCACCAGACCGTCCAGCGTCGCCAGCGCTCCTGCCTTCGCTTCCACTGGCAACCCATCTCCCTTGCCGCTCCCCACCAACTGCCCCTGTAGCTCTGCCAACCCCTCATCCAGCGCGTCCTCCTCGATCGGACTATAGAGTGCCTTCAACTCTTTCAATGCCCCGCCTCCGGCTCCATCCCCCTGGTTCACGGAGCGCCGCAGCGAACGGGTCGCTGCCAGTGCCCTACTCACCTGTGCCAGCTCCGAATCATCCCCCGTCCCCGCCAACGCCAGCTCGGCGGCGATATCCCGCAGTGCGCGTGCCACCCGGTGCTGCTCCACCGCTGCAGCCGCCAGCTTCTGCCCTTCCATCAGTCCCGCCGCTTTCTTCATCCCCTCCTCGACCAGCGAATCCCGCATCGCCTGGCTTGCGTTCAGCGCCGCCTCAGCCAGAGAGACGGAGAGCGGCTCCAACTCCTCCACCGCCGCCTCCAGGCGCTGGCGCACCCGCGCAACCGACTCGGGCAGCACGTGCTGCGCCAGCATCAACTCCGCCAGCTGCAGCCCGGTCTCCCGGTCTATCTTCCGCCCCGTCAGCCGTTCGGCATCGCCGGCCAGCAGTTCCTGGCGATCGGCCAACTCCTCGAGCGCCGCCGCCAGAAAAGGCAATAGCTGGGCGCCGTGCCGCGCCATCAGCGGATAGAGGATATCGATCGCCCGCTCCAGCTGCACTCTCGCTTTTGTCCCCTGTGCCGACGCCCGTTGAAAACGCCCACTACGCGCCGCTTCGACCACTTCGCCCATCCGCCCGACCGCGCGGCCGAGGGCGACCGAAGCCGCCAGTTCCTCCCCCAACTCCCGCTCGAGCAGCGCCACGTCCTCCTCCAACACCGCCGTCTCCTGCCGCAACCCCTCCTGTCGGGCGATCTGCTCTGTCGCCGTCTCCCCCATCCCCTCCCGCCGCCCCCGCACCGACCAGGTGCCGTTAAGCGACTGCTGTCCACCGTGCACCCGCTTAACCCGTGCCAGCAGATCCAGCCCCCGCCGGAACAGCGCCCCCTTCCTCTCGACCTCCTGTTCCTCGAACCGCTTCGCCACTTCCTCGAGCGCCTCCTCCCCGGCCGCAGCTATCCCATCCCCGCCACCGTCTCCTCCTCCGCCGCCGCCACCATCTCCTCCGCCGCCACTTCCCAGCCTCTTGGGCAACTCCATCTCCAGCCGCAGCAGCGCGCTCAGTGCCTCCTGCTCGGGTGGCACCGCCTCTTCCGCCTCCACCGCCTCCAGCCGGGAGACCGCCCGCGCCATCGCCCCCGAAGCGACCTGTCCCGCCTCCAGCACGGCATCCAGGTCGACCTCCCCTTCCCCACCGAGGGCTTTCCCCGCAGCGGCCAGCAAGCGCTGCAGATCGCCCCAGATCCCGCTCTGCTCGACCGCCAGATCCGCCGCCGCCTGGACCTGATCGTCCCACGGCATCTCCACCCGGGCCAGCCGCCAGGTGCTGCGCAGCAGCGCCGCCTGCCGCGCCGACAGCTTCTCGCACGCCCCCTGGCACTGTCCGCCGATCCCGGCCAGCCGCTCCTGGAACGGCCGCACCGCTATCATGTAGATATCCGACCGGACGCGCCGACCGGTCGGCGAAAAATCGGCCGCCTCCGCGTAGTAGGTGATCACCCCCCCCGGCTCCAGTCCCATTTCCCGCAGCGCAAACTCGTGTCCACCCGAAGTCGTCCTCACCCCCGGCGACGCGAAGCTCGCCGCTGCCAGCTTTCGCTCTTCCTCGCCGCTGATGGTGTACGCAAAACGCCAATCCCGCAGCCCAAAGTCATCCTCCGCCGTCACCGCTACCGGCACGACATCCGCCTGCGTACCCCACACATCCCCGCCCGGTTCCGGGAAGCGCACCACCGGTGGTCCGTCCGCCAGGCCGTATATAGTGAATGTTTCCCCTCCATCGTTGGCATACCCCTCCAGATCCACCACCTCCAGCCGATAGACCGTCGTATCCACCACCTCGAATGCAAAACGCGCCGTCTCTCCACTCAGCTCGACCGCCTCCAGGCTGTCCCCCCGCGCCATGCACAGCCGAGCTGTCGCCAGCGGCTTGCTGAAACGGGCACTCAACGCCACCCGGGTGCCGACCACCGCGCGCACATCCCCCCCCGTCTGCACCCCTTCTGCCAACCCCGTGTAGTCCGGAAAAACGCAGTTCGCCGTCACCTCCACCAACTCCGGGGGCGCGTACACCGACAGGCGATAAGTCGGCGAACTCTCCTCCCCAACGGCCACCCGGTAGTCGAAATCCTCCCGCACGTCGAACAGCTCGTGGACAAAGCGATCCTCCTCGGCCACCGCCATCTCCAGCCGCTTCCACTCCCCTTCACCGGCGCGGAAGTGCAGCAGTACTTCTCCCTCGCCCACCCCGCTCGTCTGCGCTTCGATCGCCAGATCGCTTCCCGCGCGCAACTCGACGTCTCCCGGCAGCACTGCGAACGACGTCCCGCCGGCCGGATCCACCTGGCGCCACGGCGCCAGCACCCGCTCCGCCTGCACCCCGCACACCACCGGCCCGAACGCGAGCAGCAGCCAGACGGCAGCCAGACTCCCCAGCGCCGCTCCCATTCTCCTGTGCAAACCACTCCGCTCGACCACGCCCCGGAGGTCCAGCCCCTTGATCCGCTCCTCTGTTTCCGCAATCAGCTTCTTTACCAGGAAATTGCTCACCCCGGCTTTGTCCTGCCATTCAACCTGCGACCCAAATTGTACCGCACTCACCAGATGGTCCTGCAGCTCTGGATGACTCTTCTCTATCAACAGCGCCGCCCGCTGCGAACCGAGCCGCCGCCGCTGTTGCACCATGATCAGATAAAGCGGCCCGAACACCGCCATCTGCACCCCCACGATCCAGATCCACAGCCGCATCTTCGATGGCAGAGGGTAGGCCCAGTCCACGACCCCCACCAGGAGGGCGACTCCCACCAGGACGAGCAGTCCCGTCCACACCCGGGTCCGCACCCGCGTCTGCCTCCAGTCCTTTTCGACCTGGCGAATCCGCTTCTCGATCAGATAGGATTGCATGAGCAGACCCCTTCGAAAAAAATCCACAGCGCGCACCGCGACGCAAACCGCCCCTCCTCGGAGTTACCTCTCTTCGAACTGTACACCAACATCAGACTCGATCGCCCGACAGCATCTTCGCCACTATCAGGTCCGATTGGCCAGCAGCATCTCTCCCACCGCCAACACCAGCACGCCGATCATCAGAAACCACCACATCTTTTGCTCCCGCTCCACCTCCCGCGCCTCCTCGACCACTTCTCGCATAGGATCGACCGCCTCCGCCGCCTCCAGAGGGGCGAGCCGCTCCCCCAGTCCCTCCAGGTCGATCGCGCCCAGATCCCCCTCATCACCGTCCACATTGACCGCCACCGGCCGCGTCCCCGCAGGCGTCGGCAGGTGGAAAATCCCCGGTTCCAGCATCGGCTCCCCCTCCGGTTCCAGCCGCTCCCCCACCCTAAAATCGGTTCGCTCCTCCTCCCCCAGGGCGTCTTTCAAATAGCGCAGCGCCTGGTGGATAAAAGGGGGAAAGAGCCCGCGCTTGGGCAGATCGGTCCAGCTCGCATCGAAGCTCGTGGCGCAGATCAGTATCTTTCCCATCCCCAGGGGTCGCTCCACCAGGGCCGGCGCCCCGTCGTCGAAGCGCATCAGCACGCGGTCCCCCTCCGCCACGTCCAATTCGCGGTAGGCGAAGATCCGCACCGCCCCGAAGTCCCCGTGCCGCGTCGTCCGAAAGGGGGCGAAGATCGGATGTCCGTAGTCCAGATCCGTAAACACCGCGAAACCTTCCGCCTCCGGAATCCGCCGCACCTTTCCCGTCCCTCCGGAAAACAGCGCGCCCGGCGCAATCCGTCCGCGCGCCCCCGCCGCCACCACCAGTCCTCCTCCCCCCCGCACAAACTCCTCCAGCAGCCATATCGCTCCGCTGTCCAGGTTCCCCGTATCGCACAGAAAGACCGCGTCCATCCCCTCCACCACCGCCGCCGATAGCTGCCGTGGCCCGATCACCCGCGGACCGACCACCGCCCCCCGCTCCTCCTCCCATGGATTCAGCGCCCGGCGCAAAAAATAGCTCGCCCCCTGGCCATCCATCCTCCCTCCATCCACGCACAGCACCCGAAAGCGCTGCCGCGGCGGCAGCACGAAATACCGCCGATCATCTACCGATAGCAGATCCTCTTCCACCTCCACCCATCCGGCGCGCGCGCCCTCTCCATCCTCCACCGCAAACTCCACATCCACCACCCCTCCGCCATCTATATTCACCGTCCTCTCTCCCACCCCCCGTTCTTCCACCACCAGCCGCACCCTCACATCGCGCCGATCCCGCACTCCGAACTGCCGCACCCTCACCCCCACTGCCACGCTGTCGCCCAGATCCGCTCCCCTGCGTACGCGCATCTCCCCCACCCCACAGTTTTCCCTCTCCTCCGCTCCCACCATTTCCAGATGCACCGCAATCCCCGGCCCTGCCCGATCTCCCCGATCCAGCCGTCGCCAGCCGGTTGCCTGGTGATCCGAAATCACATAGAGCGCCTTTGCCGCCCCGGTCGCCGCGCGCAGCATCTCCTCGGTTGCGCGGAAAGCACCTCCCAGATCGGTAGTCTCGTAGGTCGGCTCCAGCTGGCGCACGGCCGCGCGCACCTTTTCCCGATCCTCCGTCCACGGCACCACTGTCCGCACCTGCGCCCCCGCCGCTACCAGCGACACCTGGCTCCCCGGCTCCAATCCATCGACGATCTCCAATGCCCTCCCCCGCGCCTCCTCCCACCAGCCCTCGCCGCGCATGCTCCAGGAAACATCCACGACCACCGCCGCGTAGTTCGGCAGTTGCACCCTGGCCGCATTTGCTCCCGTCGCGAAAAAGAACGGTCGCGCAAACGCCAGCGCCAGCAGCGCGCACAGCAGCATCCGCATCAGCAGCACCAGCAGCTCGCGGATCCGGAAGCTGCGTTCCTGGCTCTGGTGTGCCCGCTCCACGAAGCGCAGCCACCCGAACTCCACCCGAGCGGGCTTCTCCCGGTCGAGCAGGTGGATGACCAGCGGCACGGCCGCTCCGGCCAGCCCGGCCAGAAACAGGACGTTGAGAAAGGCGGGCATCAGATCATCCTCTGCCGGGTCGCCAGGTACGCGCTCAGCGCGTAGTCCAGCGGCTGCGCCGTGTCCAGTTGCACGTAGTCCACATCGTAGCGGGCGCAAACCTCCTCCATCTCCCGCAGGAAATTCGACATCTGCTCCAGATATCCCTCCCGAACCCGCTCCGGCGCGGTGACCAGCTCCGTCCCCGTTTCCGGATCGACAAAGCGCACTCCCTGCCCAAAGGTAAACTTCAGCTCGTCGTGATCCAGCACGTGGAAGACCAGCAGCTCGTGGCCGTTGAAGCGAAAGTGCGCCAGCGCCTGCTCCAGTTCCTCGCGCTGCTTCTCCCAGTCTTCCCCTTCCCGCGGCTGCAGATCCGAAATCAACAGCACCAGACCGCGCTTGCGAATCTGTTCGGCCACCTGGTGCAGCGGCGGTCCCAGGTCGGTCATCTCCCGCACCTGCAGCTTCTCCAGGGAGATGAGGATGCTCTCCAGATGCCCCTGGCCGCAGCGCGCCGGCAGATACTCGATCACCTCTCGATCGAACGCCACCATCCCCACCGCGTCCTGCTGCCGCGCCAGCAGATAGGCCAGCGCCGCCGCCAGGTAGCGCCCGTAGTCGAACTTGGACAGACCTTCGCTCCCCACCCGCATCGATCGACTGGCGTCCAGCAACACGTGGCCGGACAGATTCGTCTCCTCTTCGAACTCCTTGATAAACAGCCGATCGGTCCGCCCGTACACCTTCCAGTCGATATTGCGGATCTCGTCCCCCGGCATATAGGGACGATACTGCGAAAATTCCACGCTGAAGCCGCGGTATGGACTGCGGTGCAATCCCAGCAGAAACCCTTCCACCACCACCCGGGCGATCAGGCGCATATCCGCCAACCGGGAGAGCAGATCGGGGTTGAGCAGGCGTTCACCCGCTACCTGTGACATTGCTCAGACTCCAGCCGGCAGGGGCACCGCTTCCAAAAGCCGCTGGACGATCTCATCCGGACCGATTCCCTCCGCCTCGGCGTGGAAGTTGGTGAGGATCCGGTGGCGCAGCACCGACGGCGCCACCCGCTGCACATCCTCACAGGAGACGTGGTATCCCCCGCGGAAGAGCGCCGCCGCCTTTGCCCCCAGGATCAGGCACTGTCCGGCGCGTGGCCCCGCCCCCCACTTGACCCAGTTCCCCACAAATTCCGGCGTCCCCTCTTCTCCCGGCCGACTGGCGCGCGCCAGTCGCACTGCGTAGCGCACCACCGCCTCGGCCGCCGGCACCGCCCGCACCACCTCATGTAACCCGGCTATCTCCTCCCCGTCGGCCACCGTCTCCAGCTCCTGCGTCTCCGTCGACGTCGTCTGCGAGATTACCCGCACCTCGTCGTCCTCCCCCGGGTAGCCGATATGGATGTTGAACATAAACCGGTCGAGCTGTGCCTCGGGCAGCGGGTAGGTTCCCTCCTGCTCGATCGGGTTCTGGGTAGCCAGCACTAAAAACGGCCGGGTCATCTCGTAAGTCTGCCCACCGGCCGTCACCTTCAGCTCCTGCATTGCCTGCAGCAGCGCCGCCTGCGTCTTGGGCGGTGTCCGGTTGATTTCGTCCGCCAGAATCAGATTGCCAAAGATCGGCCCCTGCACAAAGCGCAGTTCCCGCCGTCCGCTACTGCTGTCTTCCTGGATGATCTCGGTGCCGATGATGTCCGAGGGCATCAGATCCGGCGTAAATTGTATCCGGCTGAAGTGCAAATCGAGAATCTCGGCCAGACTGCGCACGATCAGCGTCTTGGCCAGCCCGGGCACGCCGATGATCAGGCAGTGTCCCCCCGTAAATAGCGCCATGAGGATCTGTTCGATCACCTCCTCCTGGCCGACGATCACCTTGTTCAGTTCCCCCAGAACTCGCTCTCTGACCCGCAATAATCTCTCGATTGCCTGGCCCGCGTCCTGCTCCGCCACGATGTACTCCTTTGTTTCGCGATACCTCTGTTTGCCATTGTCAATCTTTATTGCACGATATTTCCATTACAATACTGTGGACACTTTTTATAAGTAATTGTTTTTAAATAACTTGTGCAAATTACAATCAAATGGCGTAAATTATTGTTTTTACGTTGCTTACGTTTTTCGATAAACCCAATTTAGCCACTTTTCCCCAAAAGTGTCCACCTCATTGTCCATTAGTGAACTCTGTCAACAAAATCCTGACGAGGCCGATCCACTCTCATGCTGCGAATCATCTCCGTCTCTTATCACGTCGCCTCCAGAACCCACCATGCTCCTGGAGGTAACACTGGAAATATCCGCGCTGGCCTTTTCTCCCAGACTACGCATCTGGCACCCTATTTGAAGGCGGTACGGACCTGAGGTATATTTGAGAATTACTCGGCCACCAGAGCCCCGAATATCCTACCAGATATTCTCATTTACTCGAATGCACCGGGAGGTCGTATATGCCGATTGAAAAATTCACTATATCCCGTGATGACGCCGTCTACGAGTGTTTTCCGCACCTGTGCCGCACGCGGTCGGGCCGGATTTTGCTCGTCTACCGCGAGAGCAATGGCCA